>Ga0247666_1000083_pt1 | contig 48853 bp, 78 predicted proteins | sample CNK07_metaG_FD_183025 | JGI IMG/M metagenome (GOLD analysis project Ga0247666, IMG submission 183025) | Soil microbial communities from Purdue University Martell Research Forest, Indiana, United States - CNK07 | ecosystem: Environmental > Terrestrial > Soil > Temperate forest > Bulk soil...
TTGCCCGCGAGCATGGCGCCCACGTTCGTATCCGAGCCCTTCGCCTGAAGGATCGGCGCGACGCCCGTCGCGGAGGTGATGACCGAGAAGCCGTTCACCGAGGCGGCCGCCGTGCCGTCGAGGTCGAAGAGGTCGGCGCTGTTCAGGCGGAAGTCGATCTTCCCGGCGGACGTCGAGATCAGCGACGTGTTGCCGTCGCCCGAGATGATGAGCCGCTGCCCGTCGAGATCGAAGGGCGCCGTGCGGGGGCTGCCGACGCTCTGGTCGTTGTTCACGACCGCGTCCTGAATGCCGTTCAGATCCGCAGCGGTGAGCGTCTGCCCATCGACGAAGGTCTTATAGCGCGAGATTGACACTAGAGATGGTTCTCGTAGCTCGGATCCTGCGCGGTCTCGATCACCGCATGGATCGCGTTGATTTCGATGTCCTGGCCTTCCTCGGTGCTCTCGAGCTCGAAGCTCACCTCGCGGAACTGGCCCGCATCCATCTCGCCCCAGTGAGTGAGGTAGGCGTTGCCTGCGAGGACGTCGGTGCCGATGATGAAGGAGCCGAGCAGCGCGCCAAGCGAGGGCGTGACGTGCTGCGTCTGCGAGGCCGCGCCCGGCCCGAGGAGCGCGGTGAAGTTGATGTCCGCGGCGCCGTGTCCCTGCACGCCGAGCCCGAAGTGGCTCAGCGTCTTCATGCGGTTCTGCGTGTTGTAGTGGAAGAACGGCGTCTTCACGATGTACTGATACGCGCCGCCATCGATCGACATGTCGAGCGTCTGCTGCGTCTTGCGCAGGAACCCATCCGTGCCGCCGAGGTAGAGGATCTGGCGGTTTGACGACTCCGGGTCCGACATGCGCGCCACGCTGCAGGCGACGAACGCGGGCCAGAGCGTGAAGCGCGGCGAGTCGAAGCGGTAGTCGAGGCAGACGACGTAATTCGGGGTGACGACATTCCCCACAGGCAGCGTGAAGAGCGCGTAGCCGCGCGTGGGATCGGTGCGCGCCCATGCGCGCTTCAGCGCCGCCGGGTTCACGTTCTCGCGGATCCACGTCGTGATCGGGCGTGAGAGCGCGGCTTCCTCGAAGTCGCCGTACTTGTCGGTGGCGCTCAGGCTCCGGATCGCGCCGTCCGTCGCGATGAAGCCGAGGTCGTTGCTCATCGGGAAGATGGAGTTCGGGCCGATTCCGCCGATCTCATCCGAGAACGTGTCGCGCGCGAAGTCGCTCGGCGTGCGGCCGGAGATGACATGGATCGAGCCGAAGTTCGGCCCCTTCCACACGAAGAGCCGGCCGCGGAAGGAGTAGATCCCCGTCATCACGTCGCCATCGTCGGGCGCGATGTCGATGTGGCCCGCATCCGATCCGCTCCAGTCCTCGCAGTTGAGGAGCGCGCTGTAGTAGAGGCGCGAGGGGAAGAGCGGATCGCCGCCCGCCCACAGCCGATTCGCGTGCTCGCACGAGAAGCTGAAGTTCGGCGGCGCGCCCCCGAGGACGGCGGCCGTGGTCTGATCCCACTTGAGCGGCACGTCCACGGTCGAGTCGCTCGCAATCACGAGCACGTCCGTAAAGACCGTGTAGTTCGGGATCTTGTTGTCTTCGAGCCCGGTGAAGATCGCAGCGAAGGTGCCATCGTTGTTGTCGGCGAGGATCTTCGTGCCCGCGTGCACGACGCGCCGCCGCGTAGGCGAGCCCGTGGTGCCCGAGCGCACGTACTCCACCATGCCGCGGATCTCTTCCCCCGACTCGATCGCGACGGAGTTGTACTTGCTCGTGCCGCCCGCCTTGCGCAGGCCGCCGTTGAGGCTGAAGTAGACGTTCTCGGCGCGCAGCAGGAACGGAATCGAGATGCGGCCGTTCGACACCTGCATCTCGGCGAGCGAGCCGAAGTCGGTGGCGAAGCCGCCCTCGAACGTGTGGCGCAGCGCCTGATCGGGGGCGGTCATCAGAAGTCGCCCTCCATCCGGTCAAACTCGCCCGCCGTATCGAACCCGCTGCGTGCCCCGCCCCGCCACGGCCGCTTCGCGCGGCTGCGGTAGATGATCGCGCGCGGGGCGACGCTGGGGCGCTGCTGGCCCACCTCGGAATCGCCGAGCAGCCGCTCTTTGAGCTGCTCGTACTCGGCCTTCACCTCCTGGCTGCGCGGGTCGTCCTTGCGGTCGCGGTACCAGTTGAAGAGCGCGTGATAGACGATCAGGTGCCGCCAGCGCAGCGGCAGAATCGGCTCGTCCGTGTCATCGGTGAAGTTCTCGGCCGCCGCGCCCGCCGCCGTCACGACGACGTTGCGAGTCACGTAGTCGTAGTGGATGAACTGCACGTCGGAGGGCGGCGGCGCGAACTGCACCTTGCGCACCGGCGCGGTGCTCCCGCTCGGCGGGAGGTCGAGGATCGTCGCGTGCCGGATCCGCGTGGTCGGCACCCGGTTGCGCGGGTAGAGGCGGCGGAAGTCCTGCCGGCCGAGCAGCTTGATGTTCCGGCCCGTGTCGAAGGCGCGCGCGTCGAGCGGCCGCGAGAAGTCCGACGCGAGTGAGTATTCGTCCTCGAAGTAGGCATAGGAGAGGCCCGAGGCCGTGTCGCCGATGAAGGCGGGCGTGATGACGGCCGCCGTGTCGCTGGCCACCGAGACGACGGTGTAGACGTCCTGCTGTCCGGCGATCGTGATGCGGCCGCCCGCGCGCATGTTGAGCGCGCCGTCCGCGTTCGCCGTGTTCCAGGCGGTAGCCGAGCCCGTAATGGCCGTGCTTCCCCGCGTCGCGGTGAGCGTGCCCGTCGTGTAGCGCTCGTGCGTCGTGATCGTCGCACGCCGCTCGGCCCACGGCATCTTCTCCGCGCCGAGGAGGTAGATGTCCTGGTTCGCGATGTTCACGTACCGCTTCGCCACCGTCGTCGCGGCGGTCGTCCCCGAGTTCTCGCGCACGCGCGAGATGAGGTCGCCGTAGAGATCGGAGAACGTGGTGAGCTGGCTGGTGGTGCTCATTCAGCCCTCGCGAGGTGGACCTCGGCATCGATCGAGAGCGTGGAGCCGCTGTCCTGCGCGGCCGCCACGCGGAAGATGTCGCCCGCGTCGAGCTGCACGAGCCGGCTGCCGAAGAGCTCGGTCGTGTCGCCGGCCGCTGCCTTCACCCGCAGCGTGGCGCGGGGGATCGCCGCGGCGTTGCGCCGCATCTGAATTCCGCGGTCGCCCGTCGCGTTCACGGGGAAGCTCGCGGCGATCGTGGCCCAGTAGTAGCCGCCCTGCCCCGCCGGAATCACGATGCGATCCGGGTTCGCGCCGCCCGCATTGTTCATGCCGAGCGGGTCGATCGCGCCCGTCGCCGTCCAGGGGATGAGCGCCGCCGCGCCCGTCGCTCCGCTCGCGAGCGAGAAGCCCGTCTTCACGAGCCGCACCCGCGCGTTCGTGATCCGAGGCCGCGAGACGAGGAGCGCCGGGAGGCCCTCGGCCTGGAACGCGACGTCGGCCGCGTTCAGGACGTCCCGCAGGTTCGCCTCGGTATCGATCACCGTCGCGATGCCGCCGGCCGCGAGGAAGGCGAGGTAGGCCGCGTCCGTGAGTGGGAAGTAGCCGAAGCGCGCAGAGGCGTAGACGTCCGTGCGCCCCGTGACTCTCCAGAACCAGTCGGCCGGCGTGTAGGAATTCGGATCAGGCATACTGCCCACCTGTGCCCGTCGTGCCGGCCACGTTTCCCGGGAAGTAGTTGATGCCGCCCCCGTTGGTGTAAATCACGCTGTTCAGCGTGGCGTCGTAGCGCTTGCCGGTAGCTGCCCCGCTGAGAGACGCATTTACGACAGTGACGATGGCGCCCGTCTGCGCCTGGACCGTCGCAGTCGAGAACGCGGGCGTGCCAGAGAAGACGTGCGCGAAGCCATTGCTCGTGACGGTCGAGTTCCCGACGGCGAGGATCCAGTTCGCTGCGCCGCCGTTGATCGTGAGAACCGCGCCGATGCCGATGTTCGCCGTCGATGCCGCGACGATCTGCCGCGCGCCCGCCGCGGCCCCGCACTGGCAAGCGCCGAAGATGGTCACCGATGCGTAGCTGGCCACGGAGAGCCCGTCGCCGGTGCTTGGCAGGAACTTTACGCCGCTCACGAAGAGCAGGCAGCTATCCGACACCGTGAGCGTGCTCGTGATGACGTAGCTTCCCGGTGCGGCAGCGTCGCCGACGAGCACAACCAGCGAGCCGGCGCCTCCCACCCAGCGCCCGGCGACCGTAGTCCCTGCGTAGTTCCCGGTATTGCCGAGCTGCACGGTGACGACGAACGTCGAGAGATCGAGGCCACCGATGACGGAGAACGCCTTGGCGATCGTCGCGAAGGCGCCGCCGGCGGTGTTCGCAAGGCCCGTGTTCGAATCGGACCCGTCCGTGCGGACGTAGTAGGTCCGGTTCGCGGTGAGGACCTCGCGGCCCGAGTAGGTGATGAGGCCCGTATCCGCGGAGACGGAGGCGACGAGGCTCGGGCCCACGATGTTGAGCGAGCGCGCCCAGCCCTGGGAAACCCCCTCGTCGAGCAGCTCGATGCGGTTCGCCTTTTGGATCCCCATCAGGTGAATTCCTGGATCCCGATGGTCCCGCTCGCGGCGCTAGCGATGCCGTTGATCTGGGCCGTCGTGAAGGTCTCGCGGGTCATCACGAACGAGTCGCCCGGCCACAGCGTGATCCCGCTATCGAGCACCGCGCTGCCGGCCGCCATGTGGAGCGAGATCCGCTGGCCGCCGGTGCTCGTGTTCGTGAGCGCGAGGCCCTTGCGGTTCGCGTTGCTTGCGATGACGGTGCCCGAGCTCCCGTTCACCGTGGCCGTGGTCGGCGAGCTCGCGGTCGTCGAGCCCACGATCGAGATCGGCTGCGTCGTGGCCGATCCATCGACCTTGAGCGCATTCGTGAGCTGCGGCTGGTCGGTCGCCAGGACGACGCGCAGGGTTCCGGCGCTCTTGTTGCCCGAGTTCGTGTCGGTGGCTGTGCCCGCGAGCTGCGCGACGTTCGTCGGCTGGGTGACGGCGCTCCCGTCCACCTTGAGCGCCGCGGTGAGCTGGGGCTGGTCGGTGGCGATCACCACCCGCAGCGTGCCGGCGCTCTTGTTCCCCGAATTGGTATCGGTCGCGGTGCCGGCAAGCTGGGCCACGTTCGTGGGCTGCGTCACCGCGGAGCCATCGACCTTGAGCGCGCTGGCGGCACTCACCGACGCGGTGTTGCCGCCCTGGCTGATCGAGACGAGCCAGGGCGTCGTATTCGACGTGTTGCCCGGCTGGACGGTCCACGTGCCCGACTGCGCGGCGCTCACCGTGCCGTCCACCGTGAGAGACCCGCCGTTGTCGTCCACGGACAGCGCGGCGCCGCCGTCATCGACCGTGAGCGAGCCGCCCCCATCATCCACGGTGAGCGAGCCGGCGTTGTCGGTGACGGGCACGGCCGCGCCCGAGGCGTTCACCCAGAGGCGGCCCGCGGCGTCCACCTCCATCTGGGTGCGGTCGCCGTCGGTGTCAACCAGCGAGGCCGCCGTGTCCTTGCGGACGACGCCCGCCATGTTGACGAAGTCGCCCTGCAGCGAGGGCGTGTCCTCGGCGTACTGCGTCGCGCCCGCGGCGGACGACGACACCACCGAGACCTTGACGGAGTCGGTCGCCTCATCCATCGCCGAATCGCCGTTCGGCGTGAAGAGGCTGACGCCGCCGTAGACCTCGCGGGCGCCCTGGTTGCTGGAGGCCGTGCCAGCCACTCGGACCCCTTAGGCGACGAGCCCCCGGAGCTTCTCCGCCTTCGTCTGGTACTCGTCGCGGATCGCCTCGGCCTCGCGCAGCCGGTCCCGCGCGGTCGAGAGATCCTGCTGGGCGCGCTCAGAGAGCGCCTGCGCCGCGGCGGCCGCCTGCTCGAGCTCGGCCGCCCGCCGCTCCTGGGCCGCGGCCCGCGCCTCGAGCTGCGCCTCCCGCGCCTTGGCCTTCGCCTCTACGTCCGCCAGCCGCTTGGCCGCGTCCGCGCGCGCGCGCTCGATCGTCTTCTTCGCCTCGGCCGTGGCCATGTCCCGCGCGGCCTTGGCGTTCGCCAGGAGCTGCGCGTGCTCGGCCTTGATCGTGTCGAGCTGCGAGAGCGACTCGCGCCGCTCGATGCCCGCGTTGATCTCGGTGCGCAGCTTCTCGAGCTCGGCCAGCTTCGCGGCGTAGGCGTCCGGATCCGCCATCAGGCGGAAGAGCGCCATCAGGTCGTAGTAGCTCGGCACCGGCGGCATCGGCTGGATCTTCATCTCACGCTCCGAAGGCGTTCACCGCCCGGCGGATGCCCTGCTGCCGCATGGCGCCTTCCGAGTAGGAGTTCGCCCATGCGATCGTCACGATCGCGCGCGGGTTCGTACCCGCCAGCGAGACGTAGCAGCCGCGGTGCAGCCGCAGGGGCCAGTCGCCCATCGGCACGCGCTCGTTGTTCGCGACGTTGCGCAGCTCGAGCGCGGCCGCGCTCCCGTCGCTCGTGTAGCCGCGGTCCGTGTCGTAGACCTGGAGCACGTTGTCGGTGGCGCCGCCCGAGAGCAGGTCGAGCTTGAGCACCTCCCCGGGGCCGACGAAGACGTGGCCTGAGGCGGTGAGGAGGATCTGCTGCGGGAAGCGCTCGACCGGCGGGAAGATGCGCGCGTCGTCCGCGATGATGTCGTCGAAGAGGATCGTCCCGCCCGTCGTCCCCGCGTCCTGGGAGAGCACGCCGACGACGCCCGACGTGATCGCGCCCTGATCGAGCCCGGTGACTTGCGTGAGCGCGCCGCCGTCGAGCCAGGCGTCGATCGTGCCATCGTTGCCGGCGCCGCTGTCGATCACGAACTTGAGCTCGAGGCAGTGCCAGACGCCGACCGTGAGCGGCGCGAAGCTGCTCGCCGAGCCCTCGCCGATCCCGAGCCGCAGCCCGTTCGCAGTCGTGTAGTTGATGTAAGCGCCGGCCTCCGGGGTGCTCGCGCCGCTCCAGAGCTGGAAGATCGCGAACTCGTCATTGTTCGCCATCACGATGTCGGCACTCACGCGGAACATCAGGCGCACGAAGAGCGTGCCGCTCGCCGAGAGATCCCACGCCCCGGTCTCCTGCACGTAGGCGTCGGCCGGGCTTCCGTCGTTCGCGAGCGCGACCCGCATGCAGTAGGCCCCGCGCCAGGGCGCGCCGGCGCCGGGGATTTTCGCGAGGTCGCTGTAGTGCGGGAAGTCGAGGCGCAGCTCGGTGTCCACCTCGGTGTCGAAGTGGCCGAGCGTGCCCGCCTCGAATCCCGCCTCACTCAGGAACGGAAAGCCCATCGGACCCCCTTACGCGGTCGCGGCCGCCGCCGGCCCCGGACGCCGGCTCTTCGCCAGCGCGCCGAGCGCCTTCTGCGTCTCCGGCAGATCCGCGATCCCCGCGTCCTCGAGCAGCGCCTCGGTCTGCGTGGGCTCCTCCGGCTCGTCGAGCACGGAAGGCTCCTCCGCAGGCTTCGGCTTGAAGATCGCGTCGTAGTTCTCCTTGTACTGCTCGCTCGGGAAGCTGAACGCGCGCACCGCGGGAATCTGCGCGTTGTCCATGTTCAGGTGCGAGGTACGCGGCCGGAGGCGCTCGGGCGAGAAGAGCGTCTGCGCCTGATCGGCGGGGATGCCCGGGTGCAGCGCGGCGTTCAGGTTGCGCCACGTCGTGATGCGCGCCTTGTTGCGCCGCTCCCACCAGACGTTCTGATCAACGGCGCCCGGCGGGTTCCGGCGCATCTCCTCGTGCGAGAGCATGCCCTCGCGAATCTGCGCCTCGAGCTCCTTCACCTTCTTCACTGCCTTGTCGCGCTGGTCGGGCGTGAGCTGCGGGATGCCGTGCTCGCGCTCCATATCGCCCATGCGGCCGATCGCCGCGCGCACGGCGCTCTTGTCCTCCACGTGCGGAGACTCGAGCGCCTTCTGGAGCGTGCGCTTGTTGTTCTTGATCTCGTCCGCTTCCCACGGACGGAAGATCCGGCGCTGCTTTCGTGCTCTCTCAGGCATCGGTGCTCGCAGTGATGTTCGTCTGCATGGACGACTCACCCGCCAAATTGATGATGTTGATCGGCTGGAAGAACTGCGCGGCAGCGCCCACGAAGGCTTCGGTGATGTTCGCCGCGTTGTCGGTGAGCATCGCGCAGATGTTCGGGCCGACGCGGACGGTGGAGGTCGCAGCGAGGGTCACGATCACGTCGGCCGAGTTCTTCGTCCAGCCGTAGTTGACCTTGCTGCCGCCGCCGATGCGGCTGTTCGTGATCGCCGTGGTCACGTTCTCGATGCAGGCGACCGCGAAGTTTCCGTAGATGTCCCAGTTCTCGATCACGATGCCGTCGCCGCCCACGATCGTGATCGCCGTGTCCGCGCCGGCCGCCGCGTCGCCGCGGTGCACCCAGTCGCAGATATGGAGACGGCTCGCCGCGGTCGCGGTGATGAAGTCCACGCACTGCGTCGCGGCCGTGTCGCGCGTCTCGATGTCGTAGAGCTTGCAGTCCGTGCCCGTGATTGCGATGCCCGTCACCACCGCGTCCAGCGTGGTCACGAAGAGCAGGTTCCGGAGTGTCACGTCGTTCGCGCTGATCGTGACGGTCGCCGAGGTGGCCGTGCCGATGTTGATCGTCGGCCGCTTCGTCCCCGAGCCGAGTCCGAGCACCGTGATGCCGGCGACGTCGAACGCGAGGCCGGCCGCGGCCGCCACGGTCTCGACATGGCCCGGGAGGACCACGATCACGTCGCCCTGGTTCGCCGTGCAGCGGCCGACGGCGTAGTCGAGCGTCGCGAAGGGATTGTCGGCGCGCGCGCCGTGGCTCGGGTCGTCGCGGCAATTGGCGCTCGTGGACGAGACGAAGAATACGTTCCCCGTGGTGGGGAAGATCGGCAGCCAGGCGTTGAGCCGGGCGCCGCCGGCGAGATTCAGCGAAGTGGTCATCCCCTCTCCCACATGCGCGTCTTCACGCGCTCCACGCCCCGGAGGCGCTTCGTCGAGTTGCCGAGCAGGTCCGGCGTCGGCCAGGACACGGTCTTCGTCGGCGCATCGGGCGCGGCGCGGCCCGTCGCCGGAAGGTCCGCGCCCTTGCTCGGCGCGGCCTTCTGGTAGGCCCGCTTGTGCGGGCGGAAGCTCGTCGGCGTGGCCATGAGGTCAGGCCACCTCAGCGCCGAGAATCCACCGCCAGTTGGTCCAGCAATTCGCGAAGCGCATGTAGGCGCGCCACTTCGCGATGAACGTGTCGAACTCTTCCGCGGACCCGAACTCCAGCGGAATGCGATCCGTCCACTTCAGGTACTGCTTCATCATCACCTGATCGATCATGAACCAGTTGACGGAGCTGGAGAGATAGTTCCACTCCATCCCTTGATAGCGGCCCTGATGGACGTTCGGGTTGTTGTTCGCGGTGTCGAGCTTGCCCGGCGAGCTGATGATCTCGTATGCCTGCTCGTAGAGATCCGGCGGGTAGAGCAGCAGATCCGGAGTCATCGAGATGATCTCCGCCTGATCGCCGCGGAACTGGACGAACTGGCGCCGCGCGGTGGCCACCGCCACCGCCGTCATGGCGCCGGTGATGCGGTTGTCGAAACCGACGGCCGTGCTCGCGTCGCTCGTGGTCGTGTGCGAGTCACTGCACAGCGGCACCGCCTCGCTGTTCACGTAGAAATACTGATCGTTGACGAACGCGAGATTGAAGATGCGCGCCGCGAACTTCTGGCGCGTGCGAAACGCGCTCGCGCGCAGCGCGCGAGGCTTCGCGTCCATCACGTTGTACTGATCGTCATCGAAGAGCTTGCGCTCGACCTGGAACCCGTTGGTGAACTCCAACGGGATCATTCTCGTGTCGTAGCCCTGGAACTGCGCATTGTATGCGACGGTTCCAGTGAACTCTTCGAAGTCAGTCATCGTTCCGACGGACGAGAACTTCATCTCGTCTCGTCCGTTGCTCGGCTCGTCGTAGAAGAGCCTGGGAATCATGTCGTCGTGTTGGGGATATTCGGAGTCCCAGATTTCCTCGAATCGAGGATCGAGGAGATCACCGAACGCAACGGATACTGCCGGAACGGGCATGACTCTCTCTCCTTCGTCGCCGTCGAGCTCAGCTCGGCGGCCAGGCCGCGTTTACTGCTGAATCCAGAGGTGATCGGTGAAGATCAGATCCGCGAAGCTCTGGAGCGCGCCGCCCTGCCCCTTCGGGAAGTACTGGAGCGCCCGGCAGCGGAAGTTCGTCCCGCTCTGGTTGTCGCCCGTCGCGTCCACCTCATACCGCTCGTTGGTGAGCTGCACGGCCGCGTCTTCGCCCGGGCCGAACGTCACCGCATAGAAGATGTCGCCGACCGCGATGTCGCTCCGGAACGGCACGATCGGCGTGGCGTTCGTGTTCACCGCGCCCTGGACCTTGCGGAGCTGGCCGGCGTTCGCGCCGGTCGCGCCCCAGATGTAGCCGTCGTCGTAGGCGGTCCCGAAGGCGGCGGTGACGAGGAGCCCATTCGTGCTCGCGAGGCTGTTCACGAACTCCGGCAGCGCCGTGCCCGACGTCGCGCCGCCCGAGAGCCGCGCGCGGCAGATCTGGTCAGGCCGCACGTTCACGGTGACGTAGACCGCGGGATCTGCGTCGCCGGGGAGCTGTGCCGTGTTCCGCGTGGGCTGCGCATCGAGCGAGACGCCGAGCGCCTCCGCGGCCGCCGTGGTGGACGCGCGCATCACGCCGTCCGCATCCGCCAGCGCCGATGCGATGAGCGGGAGCCCAGCGAGCGAGAGCGCCTCGCCGATCTGGAACTTCTGGAGGAGCGGCGCGCCGCCGTACAGGTGACCGTGGGTATACATCGAGATTCTCCCTTTACCGGGGCATGTAGCCCTGGCCGAGATAGGCTTCATGGACGTAGAGCTGCAGTCCGCCGTCTTCGAGGTGCGTGCGGCAGCCGTCGCAGTCGCCGCTCACGCCGCGCGCAAAGCGCGTGTCGCGGTGGTAGCCGTAGCGCTTGTGCGCGGGGCGGAACTTGTGGTCACAGAAGCCGCAGAGCATCACGCACTGCCGGATCTCGGCGCAGTCTGTGACCCAGGTTCCCGCCACTGCGCCGACCGGCCGCCCCTTGCTCACGAGCCCCGCGAGGAAGTGATGCTGCCGGCGGATCGTCGCGAAGAACTCCCGCGCGCGGTCCACCATGGACCGCGTGATCCCGACGAGCGGGACGCGGTAGCTCTGCCCCATCGTCACGCGCTACGCGCCTTGCGCTGCGCGATGCTCTTGGCGCGCTCGACGTACTTCTGCGCGCGCGGATCATCCCACCCGCGGTACTGGCCGATCTGGATCATCCGCTCGACGTAGGTTCGGTGGTCCGAGGAGAGATCGGGATCGGGCTCGCTCGACGCGCGCTGTCGGCGCGGCGCGGCCGTGCGCGCGGCGCCCGGCGAGCTCGTCTCCGTCCCGCGGGTCGCCCGCTCCTTGGTGCGCTCGCGCACGGTCGTCTCGCTCTCGCGCGCCTTGCTCGGGTCGCGGCCGTAGACCTCGCGCAGCGCCTGGAGCTCAGTCGCCGTCGTGGCGGAGTAGCCCTCCTCCTGCACGAGCGTGAGGTAGACGCGCGCCACCTCGTTGAACTCGGGGCTGCCCTTCACCGCGAGCGCGGGGATCGCCTTCTTGTACTCGGCGATGGCGCTGAGCACTCGCTGCTCCGCGGCCCCGCGGCCGACTTCCGCGAGCGCGGCCTTCGCCTCTGCGCGGGCCTCCGCGCGCGCCTCGAGCTTCGTGCGGGCGGCGATGTAGGCGAGCGCCTGCTCCTGCGTCGCGTTGCCGTCCGCCACGAGCTTCCAGACCTGCGCGTCGGTGAGGAGCTGCTCCTGGGGCTGGGGGGCGGCGGGCTGAGCGGCGGGCCGCGCGGCGACGCTCTCGGCGAGGCCGGCGACCGCGGTCGTCATCCCTTCGATCTTCTCGACGAGCTTGGTGTTCTGCTCAGCGAGCTCGAGGTGGCGCTCCTCGGCGGCCTTCTTCTCGTCCGCCGCCGGGTCCGGCGTCTCCGCGGGCGCTGGCACGTGTCACTCCCCCTTGACTGGTGCGTGCTCCACACATACAGCACACACCCCGGAGTGACAAGCTCAATCCGTAGCGATTCCGATATCTTGAGTGTCTGAGTTACTGAGTCTGGTTGAGTTCGGACACCTGCTGAAGTGACTGAAGGATGGCGCGGGGGAGGTCGAGGATCTCTTGGCGGGCGACAATCGCGGCCTGCAGGATCGCAGCTTGCCATCGTAGGCGGGCGAGTTCCGCCTCGGAAAGGAAGCCGAGACCGGCGAGCCGCTCGCGCACGGCGGCGAGCTCGCTGCGGTCCGTCTCCTGCTTCTGCTCGCCGAGGCGCAGGAACGTGTCCCACGCCTCGTGCCCGGTGAGCCGCTCGAGCGGCACGGCGGCCTGGCGCAGGCGCTGGAGTGCGGCCGCGGCGCGGCGCTCCGCATCGCGGGCGGAGTTCTCCAGCCCGAGCCGCGCGTCCCAGCTCTTGCGGTCGATCGTCATGCGGCGGGCGCCGGCGCGAGCGGCCGCGCCCAGGCGGGGGCATACGGCACGCGGCTGCGCCCAGCGCGCTCAGGCAGCGGGTGCGGGTGCGACCGGCTGCCACCCGGGCAGGGCGCGTGCGTCGTCAGCAGCTCGCCCATCCTGGCGTTACAGTGGATACAGCGCAGGCACTCCATACAGGCGAAGTCGTGCTGGCCTGGTGTCACTGCGGCGTCCCCGTACCCGCGGGCATCGACTCATCCATCGGTTCCCCCTTTCCCACGAAGCCGCTCCCTTGCGGCTTGGCCTGAGCCAGGGGATTCGTCTTCTGCTGCTCCGCCTGGCGCTGGTTGTAGAGCTGCTCCATCTGCGCTTGCTGCGCCTGCATCTGCTGCTCGATCTGCGCGCGCTGCTGGATCGCCTGCACGTAGGCCGAGAGGAGCTGCTGGTGGAACGGCTCGAGCGTTTGGCCAAGCGCCACGCCCTCGGCATCAGTGCGGCCGAGGAGCTCCTGGAGCCCGGCAAGATGGTCCTGGGCAGTCGCTTCGGCAGGCACGCCGATCGGGAACTCGCCGCGCAGGATGAACGACATGGCCTCGGCCGCGGTGAGCAGCGGGAGCCGCGAGTCCGGCCCAGGCGCGTGCACGTAGTTCTCGGGCCGCTGGCCGAGCGAGCGGATGTAGTCGGAGAGCGCCCGGTAGAGCTTGTCCGAGTCGGTGACGCCGAGCTGCACCATCAGGGGATTCAGGAGGAGCGTGATGATCTCGCTCAGGCTCTGCTGCAGCGCGGCCTTGCTCGTATTGAGCACGTTCGCCTGAAAATCGAACGTGTACTGCCCGGAGAGGTCCTCGCGCTTGTCGATCTCGACGAACGGGTCCTCGCTCGGCTCGGCGATGCCGATCACGCGGAAGCGCTTCTTCTCGTCGAGGAAGCCGCGGTCGAGCTGATACATGAGCGAGAAGAGATCGCGGAGCATGAGGAAGAAGCGCCGCAGGATGCGCTCCGGCCGCGCCTCGCCCTGCGCCAAGAGCTGCGTCACGCCGCCGGCGGTGCGCAGCGCGCTGCTCTTGCCCGTCGGGATCCGGCCGAACTGAAGGTCGCCGATGGCCGTGAGTTTCTCTTCCATCTGATCGGCGAGGCTCACCTCGTTGATCGCGATGGCAGTGGCGGTCGGCTGCACGCGGCCGAAGGTGACGTCGCCCGGATTCTGCTGCGGGATCCCCGCGCCCGGGAAAATCTCGTACCGCTCGGGGTTCATCGCCGCGGTCGGCTTGTAGGTGAAGAACGGCTGAATCTCGATGTCCGCCGCATCGCCCATCTGGTTGAAGACGTGCGTCTTGAAGTCGTGCAGCCCTTCCATGAGCTCGGGAAGCCCGATCCCGATCCGGCGCCCCTGCACGGGAATGAAGACGGCCTCAGCGAAGGGGCGGCGCGGCGGGTTCCCCGGCACCATCTCACTGAGCGGCCGGGCACGTGCCAGCAGATCGAGCTCCGGGAGCACCGTCCACACGACGTCGATGGATCTCCCCGCGCCGCCCTTCGCCCAGACGTCGAAGCAGGTGTACCGAAGGATTTGGCCGTGGTTGCGCGCCTCGTCGTGCGGCGCGCTTCGCGAGTCGGTGAAGCCGCGCATCGTGTCGCGCTGCCGCTCGAGGCTGCGCTCGGGCGCGGCCATGGGCGTCGGCGAGATGCGGTCCTCGATGTCCTTCGCCTCGATCAGGTTATAGACGCCGTCGTCGATGAGCCGGCGGACCTCGTCGATCGTCGGCCGATCCACGAGCACGACGTAGGCTGCGCCGTTCGGATTGCTCGGCGAGGGCGCCTGCAGGTTCTCGCACCAGTACGGGTGCAAAACGCCCTCGTACGGCACCGCCATGTTCCGCGGCCCGTCATACACTTTGATGTTTCCGCTGATCTCCATCTCGACGCGGTCGGTCTCATCGTCGGTGTAGAAGCGGACCTCCAGGTCGTTCCCGTCGAGGTCGCGCACCGCCCAGTCCCAGCCCTCCGGGTCGAGCTTCTTCATCTGCTCGGTGCGGAAGCGGTGCTGCATCAGGCGCTCGAAGTAGCGGCCGGGAACCTGATTCAGCGGAATCGGGTCGAACTCGTGCACCTGCATGATCTCGCGCTGCTCGGTGATCCAGCGCGAGTACGCCGTCACTGTGCCGTCGCGCACGTAGTCGGCAATCGAGCCCTCGAGAAACTTCTCGCCCGGCTGCTCCACGAAGAACTGGGTGTCGAGGAGCTGGTCGATCTTGCGCTCTTTCTCGCTATTCGTCTGATCGAGCGCGCGCGCGTTCACCATCGGGCGGACCGCGAGACAGGCGTTCGCCAGCGTGTCCTCAGTGCGCAGGCACGCGGTCATGATGTCCGGCAAGGTGACGTTCGTGCATCCCTCCCAGGGGATATCGCGTTCCTCCGCCCATTGCATGAGCTTCGCGTAGCGCTGCTCGCGGTATCGGCGGTCGGTGTTGCGCGCCTCCTCGTCTTCGCTCGCGAAGCGCTTCACGCGCGCCACGACCGCAAGCCGCTCCTCGTCGCTCAGGCTCAGCGGATCGGGCCGCTTGCGCTTGCGCGTGAGTGGTTGGTCGCGGCCAAGCGTCGCTTCATCGATCGGGACGGGCTCGACGAGGAGGGGCGCAGCCATATCAGCGTCAGCCTTTCACCTTGCGCGTGGCCTTGAGCGGCTCTTTCGTGCGGGGGATCACGGTTTTCGCCGCGCTGCCGCGCTTGCCCTTGGGCGGCGGCGGAGGCGCGGGCGGGTCCGGGATATAGCGCTGGCGCTCCTTGCGGCGCTTCGCCATATCCGTGCGCCGGGCGGCCGCGCCCTTCACCAGCTCACCCCGTTCTTCGTCTTCACGTCACCGCCCACGATCTTCTTCTTCGTGGAGCCCTTCTTCGGGCCCTTCGCGAGCGGCCCCTTCTTCTTCGTCATCGCCACTTTGGTATCCTCCCTGCGCTGGCCATAACCTCGCCGAATACCGAGGGGCTCCAGGAGGTTCCTGGGGCCCCGCTTGTTTTAGCGGTACGTGCGCGCCCAGCGGCGCACGCGACCCTCGCGCGGCCGCCGCGGCCCGCGGCTCGAGCGGCGTGAGGCCGCGAGCGTGCGGTAGCCGTAGATCAGGCGGTCGAAGTCCGGCCGCTCGTTGAGCACGTAGCGCCAGCAGGCCGGGTAATCGTCGTATTTCGCCTTGGGCGTCTGCTTCTGCGCCTTGTCGTCTGAGTCCTTCCAGTCCGCCCACATGAAGCGCTTGAGCTGCAGGATCGTCTTCGGGCAGCGCTCGTGGATCACGACGCGCGGCCGCCGCGTCTCGGGGTCGGGCTTGAGGTACTCGTTGAAGAGGCCGCGGCCGACGTCGGACGGATCCGCCGGGAGGCAGACGAGCCCGGCGTGCGCGAACTCCTCGATCCAGGTGCGCTCGCGCTTGGCGTCCGCCGGCTGGCCGCCCATGCGCGGGTCCATGAGCCGCAGGCGCACGTCGAGCCCGAACTCGGACTCGAAGTCCTCGCACTGGATCCGCAGCGCGCTCGGGTCCACGGCCGCCTCGACCTCGCCCACCTGCCAGAGCTCGCCCGTCGGGCTCACCGCGACGTAGATGCTCATGTGGGGCTTGCGCGGGTGCGGGTCCACCACCCAGATCACCGGCCAGGAGTGCTCGAGCTCGAACTCGCGCACGTGGCAGAAGCTGGAGACGTCCGTCCCCTCGCACTCGCGGCAGGTCGGCGGCTTGTCGTTGAGCAGGAGCACGCGCTGGCCGCAGGCGAAGCACCAGAACTCGGGCTCGTCGCAGAAGAGCTCGTGGATGCGGTTCGCGAAGCGGATCGGCTTGCCCTCGATGCGCGTGGCGCGCGTGCGCGCGTCGAAGTGCGCCGACTGCCACTCGATCGACTCGGTCATGATGAAGCGGTTTTCGCGGCTCGAAATCTCGACCCAGTCGATCATCGGGTCCTTGCGCGGACCCGGACGCGCGGGCTCGTAGACCTCGTCGAAGAGCCAATCGACATTGAATGACGGGTCGTCCGGCCACGTCATCGCAAGGATGATGCGGCCGTTCACGCGCATCGTGCGCGCCTGGTTCTCGCGGAAGACGGAGAGCGGCGGAGGCTCGTCGAGCAGCACGATGTGGTAGTCGCCCGACGCCATGTTCTTCGCGCGCTGGTCGTAGGAGTTGAAGACGATGAAGCTCTCGCCCTGGATCTCCTCCGGGTTGTCCGGGTTGCGGTAGTAGACCCGCAGCATGCGGTTTTTCCCGTCCCAGGAGCGATCCCAGTCGCCGTCGATCAGGCAGTTTCGCGGGATCCAGCCCCAGTGACCGCGGTCGCCGCCATCGCGGTCCACGCCGCTCCAGTGGTACCAGCGCAGGAACGGGAGCATGATGGGCTCGAGGTGGGTCGTGAGGTCTTCGACGACGATGCGGCAGCGGATCGGACCGCGCAGCTTCTTCGACCAGTCGGTCACGCCGCGCAGCGAGTAGGGCACGACGCCGGTCGCGCACGTGATGAGCTCGACGAGCGCGCTGCTCGTCTTGCTCGAGCCGTTGCCGCCGCCGATCCCGAGCAGCTTCGCGTTGCTGCGGTGGATCCCGAGCACGGCCTCGCTCGCCGGCTTGTAGTAGAGGAGCTGGTTCTCCTTCCGGTCCACCTGCTGCGCGCCGATCACGTCCACCATGAGCAGGCGCAGCGCGTCGGCGGGCATCGCGCGCACGTCGCTCTCGGTGAGCTCGGGGAGCGGCGAGTTCGTCACGCCGGCCGGCCCTGCGCGTCGATCGTGACGGGGCGGCGGGTGACGATCGCGCCCGTGGCCGGATCCTGCGCGATCGAGATCCCGCGGCGGCGCGCCTCCGCGAGCAGCATCGTCGCGAGGTCGTTCATCTGCTGGCGGTGAGCGCTCCCGACGATCTGCGTGGGCTCGCCGAGCAGCAGCGCCCGGGCGTTGATGAGGTCGCGCAGCGCCGTCGAGAGGCTCTTCAGGTCGGCGCCGTCTACGCGCCGCTGGTCGATCGCCTGGAGCACCTTCTCGGCGGCCGTCTCGATGAGCTTGAGCATCGAGCCGACGGCCACCCGCGCCGCGGGCTTCGTCGTGCGCATCTCGCGCCGGTCGATCATCTCCTGGACCTCGGCAGCCGTGAGGTCCAGCTCGTCCGCGATCTCACGCACGGCGAGCGGGGGTGAAACCCCCCTCAGCAATACGAAAATTCTTCGTTCGTTCAGGGTGAAGTCGTGCCAGCGGTCCGGCGGCACGAGCTTTCCCTCGAGCGCGGCCCAGTCCCGCTTTTTGCCCCCCGCGCGCATACGCAGCTAGTGGAAATCTACGCCCGAAGGTTGTCAAGTTTTCCTGTTCAATCGGTACAATCTCCGCGAAAGATCAGCGCATTCAGTTGCGTTATAGGTAAAACAAGTGCCAGAAGTCCATTCGTCCGCTGATACACAAGGAAATGAACGGGAGGCGCTCGAAGAGCTGAGGGGAGTCAACCGCAGACGTCACCGCTACAGCGACGAGTGGGTGAACTTCATTCGGGAGGGGTACCTGCTCGACGGAAAGACACGCGAGGACATTCTCGCCAGCCTCCCCTACCCGTGCTCGGTCAACATGGTGTGGCGGATCGCGGTCGGGCGGGCGTACCAGGAGGTTCCGCTCTCGCCGCGGCTGCGCGCTGCGCTCGAGCAGCGGCGGCGGGCCGGCGGAGCGGGGGCCGCGCGGCCGGCCGCGCCGGAGCCCGAGCGGGCGCCGGCGGAGCCGGTGGCGGCGGAGGAGCTGCTCTCTGAGGAGAGCGCGGCGGAGGACTGGGCCTAGAGCCAGACCTCCGCGATCTGCGGCTCGTCGAGCGGGTGGCGCGGCATCCGGTGAAGGCCGGGCGGGAGCGCGCGCCGGACGGCTTCGAGCGTCGGGCCCACCGCGAGCGGCACCGGATCGACGAGTTCGCGGCCGTCCGTGCAGATCATGCGGCGGCGGATCACGAAGCTGTGCGGGAAGTCTCTGGGCCGCTCATAGACGACCCACATGGCGAGGATCTCGCGCTCGCCGCTGGTCACGGCTTCGCTGCCTGCTTTGCCTTCAGCTCCTCGTAGCGCTTCTGGAGCGCCGGCATGCGCGCGACGTGGTCGGCGACTCGCCGCGGCGAGAAGCGCGTCGCGAAGCCGGTGTCCTTGAGCATTTTCTCGAAGCGCGGCCCGGCATCCTCGGGCTTCACCTGCGCCGCGAATTCGCGGCGCAGCCAGGCCAGGACGACCGCTTCGAAGGGTGCGATCTCCTCGTCCGGGAAGACCTTCAGGATTTCCTGCATCTCATCCTGCAGCCAGGGATAGTCGCGGAAATCCATCGCGAACTGCTCATCGATGGCATCGTTCGGGTAGCGATCGTGTCCGCCGCGCACCTCGCGGTAACATGGCGGGTGCATCGGGTCGTAGAGGAAGCATCGGACGAGATCGCTGCGCCCGGCACGGTCGCAATCGTCCACGCTCTGGAACCCGAGCCGGCGCGCCTCGAGCGCCTGAGCGCCGCTGATTGTGCGGATTTGATCGTGCGGCTTGTTGCCCGGCTGAACGCCGACTTCGAAGGCGACCTGCCCGTCGAGCGTGTACGCGCGCAGCCGTGTCGTTCCGCGGATCCGCTCATCGCCGCGCTTCTTCGCCTCTTCCATCTCCCGCTTGAGATCCATCGGCATCGCTCATCCCTCGGCGCCGAAGAGCCCGGCGCGCCGGAGCAGGTCGTAGAACGTGCGGCGGTCCTTGCCCGCCATGCGCGCCGCGAGCGACTTGTTGCCGCCGGCGGCGCTGAGCACTCCCTGCGCGTATTCCTTCTCCCACTTGAGGTGCGCCTCGCGGTAGGTGGGGAACTTCGACTCCGGAGCTGGCTGAATCTCGGCTAGGTCGGACATGTCTTGAGTGACTCCTCTGCGAGCTTCGCGAGCTCGGCGGCCTGGCTTGGGTCTTCCGCCATGAATTTCACGATTCCGCGCGCCAGGATCTGCACGGCATCGCGGCGGGCGCGGCGCGCATCGTGCGGCGAGCCGAGCTCGATCGACACGCCCGCCTCGAGCGTGCCGATCATCAGGATCGCGGTGAGACCCTCGAGTTCCTCCCCGAAGGCCGCGATCATCAGGCGGAACGTCTTCTCGGAAATCGTCTTGTTGACGATGGCCTGCTGCTCGTTTGTCACGCCGCCTTCCTTCGCAGGTCGCGCACGACCGAGCTGTAGATCCGCCGCACCTGGCGGCGCCACTTCGCGAGCTCCGCCTCGGCGAGCTTGTACGCGCCGGCCCTCCCGTGCAGGTTGATGCTCCAGCTCGCGCGCAGCGTGTCACCCATGAACGTGAGGTGCGCGTAGAAGCGGCCATCGCGCTCGCTCTCGTAGATTCCTCCCGCGCGGTCCGGGCCCAGCCACCAGCCGCGGCTGCGGCCGCCGTGCTCCCGCTCGAGCCGCCGCCGCCAGCGCAGCGCGGCCCGCAGCGCTCCCTCTCGGCCGCCGTGCTCGGAATCCGCGAACGTCGCGTCGCGCCGCTCGTAGCGGCGGGCGAAGAACGCGCGCCATGCCTCGCGGACCGACGAGCGGTAGATCCCGATCTCGGGGTGTCGTTTGGAGTCGTACTCGAGGTGTCTCAAACCATTTCCTCCTGAAAAAGCGCCCCGGGGGCGGGATACCGTCAGAGGTCGGGGGGACCCGGAGCAAGCGTCCCGCCCCCGGGGCGCAAAATCACGCTTCGTCGGCGAGCTGCCTGAGCCGAGCGATGAGCTCGCTGCCTCCCCACAGTCCGTGCGCGCGGGCTTCCTGCTCGATCTCGTCCGCGCGCTTGCGCAGCCAGAGCGCCGATGCCTCCGGACCGTGCACGGAGATCATGAGCGAGAGCATCGCCGCGCAAAGGCCGGGCAGCTCATCCCGCACGCGGGCCATGTCCTCGAGCGCGCGCTCGGCTGTCCGCTGAGCGCCCCGGAGGGCATCCATCTCACTCGCCGCCATCGAGATCCTCCTCGGGCCCAAACTCCGCGAGCGCGGGGTTGCCTGAAGGCATGAAGCCAAGAATCGAACGCACTGCGTTGTACGCCCAGCCGGCCTGAAATGCCGTCGGCTCCCGCGAGCGCTCCATCACCTGGCGGTATTGCTCCGGCTCGAGCTCCTCCCAGCGCTTCATGAAGGGATCGATCGCGAGCGGGCGCACGTCGAGCTCGGGGTGCTTGCGCGTGAAGAGCAGCATCCCCTGAGCGACGATGCGCGCCGCTTCGTTGTACGTCTCCGCCTTACCCTCGGGCAGTGGCTCGCAGATCCAGGCTTCGAGCGCCGCGCGGGAGAGCCGCTCGTTCGCGGCTGCCGCAGACTCCCCGCCGAGGATCATTTGGAGCGCGCGCTCCGGCAGAATCCCTTCCGAGGCCCCATCGGCGGAGCTGAATGTCGCCTTCACGCGGGTCATGACGCCCTCCGGGCGCGGGCGCGCGCGGCCGCCTCGCGCAGTCCGTCCGCGATCGATTCGGCCTGCTCCGGGTCAAAGCCGATCCACGACACCTCGGTGCCGAACGCGAGGACGACCTTGCCTTCCTTCTCGAGGATGGCGAGCTTGAGGCCGCCGCGGTCGTCGGGGCGCATCTTTCCGCGCGGGAAATCTCCGGTCGATCCGAGCTTTGGCGGGGGCGACTTCACGACGGCTGCTCCTCATCGGGTGGTTCGATCTTCCAGTCTTCGGGCGAGAGATGCATCGCTGCCTGCGCGATGATGCTGGGCTCGATTCCGGCCAGCGAGGGGTACTTCTCGCCGTCGGTGCCCTCCGGGGGCTTGCGCGAGCGCACGTCGCTCATCTCCTCGGCCTGCCAGTGCTCGGGCGCCATCGCGAGGTGCTGGATGCGGTGCGCGAGCTCCTGGAGCGCGATGCTCGCGGCTCCGAGGAGGCCGATGCTTTGCGGCTCCGTCTGGCCGGTGACGTGCACGCCGCCCTTCTCGTCCACGACAGCGAGGAGAATCGCATGGCAGCCGAGCTGACGGCGCAGCACGTTTGCCTCTTTCCAGTGCGGGCCCGAGCCGACGCTATAGAGCTTCTTCTCGGGCGCGATCTTGAGCTTCTTCTTCATGGCTTCTCCGTGGTGCTCACGACGGGATCTCCGCGTCATCCGGCACCGAATCGACGAAGTGCGCGAGCGCCATCGCAAGCGCGGCGGCCTGCTCCGGATTCAGGTCCATCCACGTGATGCTTTGGCTGAAGGTGAGCCGTACGGTTTGCGGCCCGGTGCGCATGATCGCTACCGCGAGCTGCGGCTTCTCGGCTGCGGGCGCGGTCATGAGGACCTCCGGCTCTCTCTCACGTCGTCGAGCCTCACTTGCATCAGCGCGCGCTCCTCGGCGGTAAGTCTGTTCAAATAGCGACGGAAGCGGTGCGGCGGAGTTTCGTCGCCGAAGAACTCGCGGGCGAGCGCCCGCTCGGCGTCGCCATCCACCCAGTCGAGCTCGCGGCCCCACGTGCAGCGGGCGCCGCTCCACGCGGTCGGGCCGCGGCCCGTGCGCCGGAAGGCGAGGTCCACGCCCGGCTCGAGCTCGACGTCCACGAAGTGGATCCAGTGCAGGCCCGGCAGCGCCTTGAGCGCGCCGACCGTGCGTGAGGCTCCGGAGTTGCGCAGATCGAGCCGGATCTCGCTGCCATCGACCGAGTACTTCACGCCGTAGACGCAGGCGCGGGTGCTGCCGTTGCGGTCCACGCGGAAGCTCACCACGACGCCCGAGCGGTCCGGGCGATCCGACTCGCGGAAATTCCCGAGCAGCCACTCGCACTCGAAGGCGCGGCAGGAGAGCGGCAGGCGCTCGTCGTCGTAGATCGCGCAGCCCGAGGCGCACTGATGCGCGCAGCGCGTTCGGGTGGGCTTGTTGAAGGCGTAGGGCTCGCCGCTCGGGAGGTGGCCGCGTTCCTTCACCGCGAGGAGCTCGCAGCAGAGCTGGCACTCGCCGCACGCGCGCTCGCTCATGACGGGATCCCCTGGAGCTTCGACTCGGTGCGGATCACGCTCGTGATCTCATCGAGCAGCCCCTCGGGCTCGGTGCAGCGAGCGACGATCATCGCGAGCGCGCTGCAGTGCAGGCGCAGCATCTGGCGGAGCTGGTCGCCCTCATTGCTCGGCCTCGAGTGGCGTAGCTGCGAGCTGGAGCTGATCTCATCCCCGCCGCCGGTTATCAGGATCAGAATGTCGAGCGGCTCGGGGCTCGCGTCCTGCACGGCCTTGAACGCGAGCAGCGCGAGTTCGTATCCCTCCTCGGCCTTCATGACGGCTTCTCCTCGCCGGGCTCCGGGCGGCGGCCGGTGTTGGCCGGGTGGCGCTGGCCCTGGAAATCGACATGGCACACGTTGCACTCGCAGCGCACGCACCAGACCTGAAGGCCGAGCGGCGTGAAGCCGATCTCGAGGTGCGCCCACTGCCGCGGCGAGACCTGCGGCGGCTTGGCGGGCGTGCACTTCGCGCAGTGAAAGAACGTCGTGATCTCGTTCGTGTTCGGGATTGGCCGCTGCGGCGGGCGACCGGGCGGCGAGGGGCGGCGACCGAAGCGGCTCACGACGGCTTCTCCGTGCCGGGCGGCGTGACGATCATCCCGCGGCGAGCGCGCCAGCGCGCCTCGAGCTGGTCGAGCGAGTCCTGGAGCGCGCGGCGCCACTCGGCCGACTCCTCGGGCTTCCACTTGCTGTCGAGCTTTGCGCGCAGCTCGACCGCTTTCGCGGCGAACTCGAGGACGGCAGCGGTGAGCGTGGGCCCGATCGTGCGCACGCCGGCGTCGCTGATCTCGCGCGTGAGCTGCGTGTAGCGGGCGAGCGCCGTCTCGATCGGCGTGCGCGGAACCGGCCGCTCGCCGGTCACTGGGCGCCCCCTTTGCGCGCCGCCTCGATCTCGGCGAGCTCGGCGCCGATGCGGCGGCTTTGCGCGAGCGCCATCCGGTAGGCGCGCCGCGTCTGGCGCCAGGAGTCGATCTGGAGCAGGAGGGTTGCGGCGGAGCACGCGAGCGCGATGGCGATCGCGATCTTCACTGCACGCGCTCCACCGCGGTGGCCGCCACGTCCACGAGGTCCTCGCCGCCGTCGAGCTGCACCGAGAGGTTCCAGCCGGACGACTCGCTCCCGAAGACCGCGCGCACCTCGCCCGAGAGATCGCCCGGGATCCGCACGCGGTCTCCGAGGGCAAAGGGCAGCGGGGGCAGCCCCACCCCCTCGCGGAGCTCCTCGTTCGTCTCTCCCCCCAGCGTGATCGCGACCGCCGCGAGCTCGAGCCGCTCGCCGTTATGCTCGAGGTAGAACGGGGCGAGATCCCGCCGAGGGGAGAACGCGATGGGCTGGTCCGCCAGCCTCTCGAGGTTCTCCTTCGAGAGCACGATCACGAGCTGCGCGATGCCGAGGTCCGGATCGATCCGCAGATGCTTGAGCATTTCACCCTCCCGCTGCGTTGCGGCCCGGCCTCTCTCGGCCGCGGGCCCTGTGATACACGAAATCCTCTCGTGCGCACAATGTGGCCCCGTGCACCCATGCTCCCCTTTTAATCTTGCGCCGTGTCCGAAAACCCATACGCCGAGAAATGTTACGGGCCGACGACGCAAAAACGCCTTGACCGAAGTGCGGAAGTGAAAAAGCCCATGAACATATCCGAAAACGCGAAAAACGCGCCGAAATCCCCCGCAACTCCAACACCTTGCGAAAAGCGATTTGACACGTCTTAGACCGATTTGTTACCAGCGAGGGGAGCGATGCACCACCCCGGCTTCCCGATACAAGCCAGCGGGGAGCCGCGGAAGCGGCGACGAAGCGTAGCCCCCGCGCGCCGTCAGGCGCTTCGTCCACTGCCCTCGCGCGGCGGCCTTCCCCGGCCCGCTTTCCCTGGCGACGCCTGGGCCACCTGCCCCATCGCCGCCGACTTCGACCCGCTCTTCGACGACTACGACGTCTGACTGCGGCTCCGCGGGCCGCGCGTCCGGGGTGCCCACGCTGGCGGCCGCGGCCCTGCTACCAGAACCCAGGTACGCCTGTGGCTTTCGTGCGCGGGAGTCGCTGCGCGTGAACGACGGGGCGCCGCGCCGTCTGGAACGCTGCAGTGCCGAGCGCCCCGCTGGGATTTCCACTCAGGGGGCCCGCGAGGCCGGGAGTTGAGGCGGGAAATGGGAACCCGCCATCGGGTCGGCGGGGGGTGATGCCATCGGCCTGCCGGTCGGCTGCGTGCGCAGCTCACGCGCAGTCGATGCGCAGCGCGGCGGCAGCGAGCGCGCGGCGGACGCGCACGTGCGTGCGTACTGCGCATGCGGTGACGTCAGGGCGCGTCACCGCCATGTGCAACTTCGCCTGTAACCACGCGGACTTACAGGGTGGCGCCTGCCCCTGAACCGCTGCCCACAGGGCAGTAGGACCGGCAGCTCGAGCGCAGCGCGGCGGCAGGATCTGGGGGGAAGCGGGCCCGCGTGTGTGGGACGCTGCAGCGGCCGCGGCCATCCTCCCCTCCCTCCCCTGCCGTTTCTGTCAGGGGTGACCGCGCCCCACCTCCCTACCTGAGCAGGGCAGGACGCCCCCGGTCCCGAGCCGGCTCGAAGATGACGGAATCGTAATCCTCGCCAGAGCGACCGCTGTCGCATGGGGATATCCCCCCGTCCGAGGGCGCGTCTCCTCGGACCCGGAGTCCAGCGCGGTCGGCAGGTCGGCGGCAGCTTCGGTGCGGGCATTCCGCAGCATGGGGCGAGTTGCGCTCCTGCTGCGTGCGCAGTGCGGGTAAAACACCCCAATTCTGCTCGATTGACCGTTTTGTCTGAAACGGCTTGTGGGATAATGAACTTGTCGGAACGGAGCGGCACTCAAGAGACCTCGCCGCGAGAAACGGACCGGCCAGTGCGGTGTGCGGAGCGACCCGGAGCGCTCCGAGGGCCTGCCAGAGGGATTCAGAGGCGCTTCGGCGCGTCCTCCCGTGCGGCTTCGCGGAGCAGAGCGAAGCGCGGCACTCCGACGACTCCGGGTGATTTTCCCTTCAAGCCCTGAGCAGCGGTCCTGACGCGCGCTTCGCACACGGATGCGGGGCGCGCGCGAGCGCCGCTGAGCTCGAAACCCCAAAGGAGAGACCCCAATGATCCGGATTTACGTGAAAGGCGAGCCCAAGGCTGCGCAGACCCAGGCGATGGCGCGCGGAATCAAACTCGAGTTCGTCGCGATGTTCGCCGGTCCGCTCACGACGCATTCCGTGTGGCTCGCCCGGGAGGAGCACGCGGCCGCGGTCGCCGAATGGTTCCGCGAGGGCGGAATCAAGGCGCCCGAGGGCGGCTTTCCTCCGGGCACGCTGCTGATGTTCCGCCATCTCGAGCGGTACGAACCCTGCGACGCCGAGGTGCGCTGGGCCCAGCGTCTGCCGAGCAAGTGGCCCGGTTACGTGCACACGCTCGATCGCGCCATCGAAGGCAAGCCTTCGATGTACGTGGTGGAGGAGCCCACCTACCGCTCGTTTTGGATCTGAAGCATTCACCAGCGTTCTCGGCGCGATCCGAGGGCGCTTGCGAGCGCTTCAAGCCTCGAACCCCACAGGAGAGACCCCGATGACGATTCAGGTTGCCCTTGCGGCTGCGCTCCTCGCGAGCGTGGCCATTGCCTTCGAGCTCGGCCGAGCGATCGGCCGGGTCCAGGTGTCCCGAGAGCTCGGGACGCTGCGCTCCATGCTCACGAGCGGCCGCGCCGTCTGCCGCAACCGGTACTGACCGCCGTGCGCTACGAGGTCTTCGAGAGCGGAAACGGCTTCGGCGTGATGGATCTGCATCACCAGCGCCGACGCGTCCACTGGAGCGCGCGGCGCGACGATGCGGAGCGCGTCGCTGCCGTCCTGGAAGGCGACCCGAACCGCGACAGCGCAAAGCAGCGGATCGAATATCTCGAGTCCCTGCTCTCGGTCGCCGCGGTCACCCTGCAAGCGATGCTTGAGGCGTCGCTACGCACCGACGATGCAGCGTGGGCTGCGGGTGTCGAGCGCGCGGGAGTCTTCCGCCCCTGTGACGCCGCGGTGCGCGAGCTGCGCGCAATCTTCGATGCGGTGCCGGGCACCTCGGCACGCTGCGCAACGTGCCACGAGCCGGCGCTGCTGCTCGGCGATGGCGATGCGCGCTGCCATCACCACGGCGTAACGACGCCTCTGCCCTGACGAGTCCGGTAGGACGAAACCGCGCAGTGGCGCGGTCGGCAGATACCCCTACAGGAGAGACCTTCATGAAGATTTCGGACGTGAAAATCGGCGGAACCTACGAAACCAAAATCGGCTCGGAGATTGTGCGCGTGCGCGTGCTTGCCGAGCGCAAGCCGCTTCCCTACGCCGATACAGTGACGCGCAGCTACGGCAGCCGGCCGACTCGATTCCTTGTGGCGCGCACGGACAACGGCCGCACGCTGCCGAAGACGCGCACGGCCGCGTCTCTCCGCCCGTGCGAGGCTCGTTTCTGCGGATTCACCCGCTACCCCCACAACAGGAGAGACCCCATCATGGGAGACCGAGCGATCGTGCATTTCTACGCGCCGAAGGATGGCGCCGAGCTCTCGCCCGCCGTTTACCTGCACTGGAGCGGCAGCGATGTTCAGTCCCTGCTGCGCGAGACCTTCGAGCTCATGCGGACGCGCGGCGCGGATCTCAGCTACACCACCGCGCGTTTCATCGGCATCTGCCACACGAAACTCGACGGTAATCTCTCGCTCGGCGTGTGGAATGCGCCCGCGGACGGCCTCAAGGCTGCGCGCGACCCCAGCTACTCGCACGGAGACGCGGGGGTCTTCATCGTGCATCTAACCTCCCACGGGTGGGAGATCGAGATGCACGGCGGCTACGGCTTCCATCCGAACATCCCTGCCCGGGACTTGCAGCGGCCGCGCGTCCTGTGGGCCTGGAAGGATCCGGCGCCCGATGCGCCCGGGCTCGCGAGCGGAGCGCGCGCGCTCCAGGAAGGAAGGTGACGTCATGTCCGTGTGGGCCGCCATCGCGATTTTTCTGATCGTCTCGGCGACGTTCGCCGATCAGCAGTAGATTTCTCCAGGGGTGTTGCGTGTGCGGCGCGCCGTGAGCGACCATACGGGGCGTCCGCACACGCAACAGGAGAGACCGAGAATGTCCGAACAGGTCGAAATCGAGACCTTCGACCGCTCCAAATGGGGCGATGGCCCATGGCGGGATGAGCCCGACCGAGTGGACTTCGAGCATGCGGGCCTGCCCTGCCTGCTGCGGCGCAACTCCATGGGCGCGTGGTGCGGCTATGCCGCGGTGCCGCCCGGGCATCCATGGCACGGGATCGAGTACAACGCCTGCCTCACGCCTGCCGATCTCCTGCACACGAATGATGAGAACGGCTGGCACGACTGCGAGCGGCGACCCGAGTCGATCGCCCGCGTGCACGGCGGACTCACCTACTCCGGCGCATGCTTCGGCAACATCTGCCACGTGCCCAAGCCCGGCGAGCCGGCGGACGTGTGGTGGTTTGGCTTCGACTGCGCGCACTTCCTGGACCTGATTCCGCAGATGGTCAAGTTCCGCGAGGAGCACGACCTGCCGCCGCGCGACAATTTGGATCCGCAGTGGCAGGAGGTCTATCGCGACATGGCCTACGTGCGCGCGGAGACCGAGCGGCTCGCCGAGCAACTCGCAGCAGTGGCGGCGCCCAGCGCCGTGATGCCATGAGCGCGGACGTTCGCGCCGCATGGGCGGCGGCCGAGCGGCTGCGCGACTTCGCCGAGGAGCTCCCGCAGCCCGGCGGCAGCGGCCCGATGGATGCCGATGCGGCCGAGCGCACTGCGGCAGATATCACCGCGGTAATCGCCGTCGCCGATGCCGCGTGCGCCTGCGGCGGGGAGCACGTCTGCGAGCGCGACGTGGCGGCCGCCCGCGCGGCGATCCGCGTGCTGCTCGAGGAGCATCACCTGGCGGATTTCGTCTACAACGTGCGCCAGCGCGCGGCGGAAGGCGGCCAGAGCTTTCAGGGCAACTCATGGGAGCACCCCAAGGTGCGCAGCTTCGCCGGCGCGGTGGAGACGCTGCGCGCCTTCGCCAAGGGCGGCGCGGCGACCAAGATTGCCCCGTGCCCGCTCTGCGGCGGGTTCGGGATGCACCTCCACGGCTGCCTGGGCCACCTGTGAGCCGCGCCGGCCCCTTCCCGCGCTGGCTTTGGGACCCCATCACGCAAGGCTGGCTCCTCCTGCGCGCGGACGGCACGCTCCACGAGCAGGGCGGCCCCGGCGATCCGCCCATGCCCACGGAGCCGATGCTGCGCCTGAAGCTGGACGGCTGGCGCGAGCACCGCGCGGACGGATCGAGCGTGCCACTGGACCCGCGCGACTTTCAGGGCGGCATCATCTGCGTGGCGCCGAAGCAGAAGCCATGAGCGACACCCCGCCGATTCACCCGCCGCTCGGGCCCGGCTACTGGTACGACATTGCGCCGGACGGCCGCTCGATCAGGTGCGCGAACTGCGGGCGCACCTCGCACAACCCGAACGACGCATACTTCCGGTACTGCGGCGCGTGCGAGACGCTGCTCGGCCCGCAGGTGCGCCAGCGCTGGAATACCGAGCGCGACCAGCTTCGCGAGCTCTGCCAGACGCTCGGCCGCTACAAGCGCGTAACCGGGCCAGACGGCAAGGCGCGGCGCGTGCCGACAGAGTGGATCATCACGCAGGGGATCAAGGGGGACGCGCTGGAGTTCTTCCCCCTGTGGGAGGACGGCGACGAGTCGCGCCGTCCGGAGGGGACATGTCTGCGCATGAGCTGAACGCCAAGATGCGCGCGCTCGAGATCCCGCGGCGCATGCGCGCGCTGCCGGTCGATGAGCGCGGCTTTCTCGTGCCCTGGTTCGTGGCGGTGATCGATGGCAAGCCAGACCACCGCGTGATGGATGGCACCAAGTGGCGACAGGCGATCAAGTTCCGCCTCTGCTGGCAGTGCGGGGAGCCGCTCGGCAGCCGCGGCGCCTTCGTGCTCGGCCCCATGTGCGCGGTGAACCGGACGAACGGCGAGCCCCCGAACCATTTGGACTGCGCCCGCTTCGCGGTGCGGGGCTGCCCGCATCTCTCGCAGCCGCGCGCGCGACGCCGCGGGGATCCGATGGAGGAGTACGGCGAGCTCGCGAAGACCCCCGCGGGCTACGGCGCCAAGCGCAACCCGGGCGTGATCGGGATCTGGGTTACGAAGCACTGGGAGGTCTTCAAGGTGCCCTCGCACCCGGGCGCGGGCCCCGGCTTCCTCGTGCAGGTCGGCGATCCCGAGCGCGTGGAGTGGTTCAGCGAGGGGCGCCCCGCCACGCGCGCCGAGGTCGAGACGAGCATCGAGGGCGGGCTCCCGCTCCTCATGGAGAAGGCCGAGCAGCAGGACCGCGAGGAGCCCGGCGCGGGCGCGGTGAAGCTGCTCCGGCGCATGCTCGTGCGCGTCGGGCCCTACCTCCCGCGCGGCGAGCTGCCGGGGGAGATCACCGCGCCGTGAGCCGCGCGCCCTACTGGATCTTTCGCGGCACGCTGGCCCGCGTGGTCGATGGCGATACGGTGGACGTTCTTGTGGACCTCGGCTTTCGGATCAGCGCGAAGATGCGCTTCCGCGTGGCCGGGATCGATACGCCGGAGCTGGAGGGGCCGACGCGCTCGATGGGCCAGCGGGCGGCCGACCGCACCCTGCGCTTTCTCGCGGGCGCCGAGATCGAGATCGCCAGCCGCGGCGAGGTGGACAAGTACGGAGGTCGTTGGGACGGGGACCTGTCCGTGGGCGGAGTGGATCTCGCCGAGACGCTGGTGCGCGAGGGTTGGGCCCAGCGCTACACCGGCGCGGGGCCGCGGCCGCTCTGGGATCCGGCGGGGCAGTACCCGCGCCCGGCTGCCGCATGAGCGACGAGGTGATCGAGCTCGACTCCTACCGGCCGCACTACGTGTTCTCGTGCCAGTGCGAGGGCGAGAACCATGGGGTCGCCGTCGTGCCGGATGCCTGGCTGCAGGGCATCGCGCGCGGGGATCCGACGGTGGCGCCGCTCCCGCCGTGCCTCCTGCGCATCATCGTCGGCGAGTGGCTGGACCTGAACCCGTGAGCGGAGGGAGACGGCCGTGAGCGACCGGAATCTGTGCCTGTGGTGCGAGGAGCCTGTGACGCCAAGCGGGGTTCAGCAGTCCCCGATTCCGTCGCAAGGCGCGGACGGCTCGTGGGAGCTCCGCCTGCAGCATCGCGAGTGCGCCGCGCGCGCCATTCTGGGCGGCCTGAACCATCTGCAGGGCCGCTGCTCCTGCTGCGGCGGGACTGAGCCTCCGGACCCGCCCGCGCTCAGCCGGCGCCAAGCGGCGCTCGCGGCCTTTGCCTGGATCCAGGAGCACACCGTCCCCCCGATCCCCCTGTGCGACCCGAGGCGCGTGCGTAACCTCACGAATAATTTTCGTTAGACTGGAGCTGGCGATGGCGACCGAGACGTACGGAAATGGCCACTACTGGCGGGATTCCGCCGGCGTGTGGCGCTACACCGTCTCAGGTGCGCCCGTGCCCGGCGCCCGCCCGCGTCAGATTTTCGACGCGGAGCACGACTACCCGCGTCGGGAGATTGACAGCGTCCGGTACGTGGTGGTGCCGCGCTGGCGCCTCGATACGCATCCCGAGCTCATCCCCGTCTGCGCGCGCGAGGGCGTGCTGGCGGAGCAGCGCGGGCTCGAGCTCGACCTGCTGCTGGTGCCCGAGCCCCTCTGGCCGACAGCGCCCGACCCGGCCGGCGGCATGTGGGCGCCCGAGCTGGCGCCCGACCGCCTGGTCGACGCCGCGGAAGCGGCCGCTCTGATGGGCTACGCCCACAGCGACACGATCTGGGCGCTCCTGCGCAAGGGCGTCTTCCCGGCGCCCTACCTGCGCCTGAACGCGGCGCGGGGGCACGCGGCCGGCCGGCCGCGGACGGCGTCGACCACGTTCTGGCCCCGCCCCGTGCTCGAGCAGTGGCGCGACCGCTGGCGCGAGCTCTTCCCGCGCCGCTACGACGTCGCGGCCAAGGTGGCCTCGCAGCGGCGCCGCCGCGCGGAGCGCGAGGCTCGCCTGGCAGCTCTCGGCCGGGTGGCTTCGCGGCCCGGGCCGCCACAGCGGAGGCGGGCGTGAACCGCGAGGGCCCTCAGCGCCGCGCGTCGAGGATCCGGACGCGCTCGTAGAGCGCATCCACGCGCCCCTCGAGTGTCTGAAAGCGCCGCTCGCGCTCCCCGCTCAACGACTCAATGTGGGCCGTCAGCGCGGCGAGCCCGACCTTCAGGCCGGCGATCTCCTCGGCGTTCGCGCGCACGCGCGACTCGAGCGCGATCGAGCCGCCGCTGATCGCCGCCACCGCCTGCTGCTGCGGCTCGCGCACGATGGCGCTGCCCAGTCCCGCCGCAGCGCCGCCGGCGATGGCGGCGGCAACGCCTACGACGCGCCAGAGCATGGTGACGTTGCCGGTCCCGTTCTCGGTCGGCATCGGCCGAGCCCCCCAGGGGCTTGTGGAAGGGCGAGAGTCCCCCGCGGGAGGGTTACCCCGGGGCGACCCCCACGCATGGTCAGGAGAGACCCTCGAAGAGTCCGCCCCCGGGGGTGTGCCCGAGAGGACTCCCGCCCTGCGACCAGGATACCCCATCCGCGCGCTCAGGCCGCCAGCCGCATTCCGGCGCGCAGCTCGTAGCCGCAGAAGAACGACAGATCCGCCACGCGGGCCATCCACCCCGGCATGAAGACGGGCTTTCCCTCCGCGGCGAGCTCGCGGACGCGACGCAGCAGGACGTCGTCCAGGAACGGGCGCGCGCCGTCCGGCCGGGCCCAGATGGCCTCGATCGCCGCCCGCGTGATGGGGCCGATCGCCCCATCGGCGCCCACGCCCGCCGCGCGCTGGAGCGACATGGCGGCGGTGGGCACTCCGCTGTGGACGCCGTGGTCGAAGACGGCGGCCGCGAGCGGCCAGGGCAGGAGGTCGCCGCGCAGCGGGAACCAGTAGAGCTGCTCCAGGAGCACGATGGCGTCCGCGCGCGTGAGCTTCGCGACGTCGATCTTCGGATGCCAGCGCTGCGAGATCCCGTAGCGCGTGAGCCCGCCCGGGTCCTGCGGGTGGTCGCTCTGCTCGCCTTCGTAGTCCAGAGTGAGTGCCACTGCCTGCTCGAAGTGAGTCACTGACTCTCCCCTACACCCGGGGCGAGGAGCCTACGCGGACCGCCCCACGCCAAGAAAGGCGGAAAGGCTCCCCGCCCCGGGGATTCGAAAGCGCCGTTATCGAGCCAGGTGGCGCCGACCTGGGCCGCTCAACTCGCGGCAGCGCTCGCCGTTAGGACTCGTAGAACTCGGTCGGGTCGAGGTTGAGCAGCGCGCAGCCCTTCGCGAAGCGCGCCTTCTCCTTCTCGCCTGCGGCGCCGTCCGCCATCATCACGTCGTAGCCGATGAAGGCGACGTACTTCGCCATCTCGGTTCCGTCGGGCTGCTTCAGGATGTCGCGCATCTCGCCCTCGAGCGCGTAGCGGCCCGTCGCGCTCTCCACGCGCGAGATCATCTTGTTCATGCAGGCTTCCACCTCGGCGCGGTCGAATAGCTCGCCGAGCTTGGGACTCTGACTCACCGCCTGGATCGCCATCTGCTTCTCGGCGGGCGAGACGCCGCCCTCGGCCCCGGCCATGAGCGCCGCGAACGCACACGCTGCCTCCAGGAAATCCTTGTTTCCCGTGAGGTCCTTCTGCACTGCGCCTGCCGCTCCGGCGAGCGCCTTCCCTACCTTCGACTTGCCGAACCATCCCATGTCAGGGTCTCTCCTTCGTGTGATGAAACCGGTAGCTCCACCGCTCGTACACGCGGCCCACATAGAACGAGACCGCGGCGACGACGATGGCGAACGTGATCTCGAGTCCAGCGATGATGGTGAACATCAGTCGAGCCCATCGCCCCAGAGCGGCGGCCCGTCCGGCTCCTGCTCGCGCAGCCGCTTCGCAGCGGCGCGCACGCGCTCGGCCGTGAGCGGCGAGTCGCCGGGCGGGACCGTGTTGTCGAAGTCGAACGCGCGCGGCCGCTCGAAGCGCACGCGCTCTCCGCTGAGCCGCTCGGGCGCGCGGATCGGGGTCGGCGGCGGGCGCCGCTCCTCGGGCTCCGGATCCGGGTCGGCGCCGCGCACCGCGAGCCAGATGAGCCGCAGGAGCAGCCCGCCGAAGATCAGCGCCATCGCGACGCCGAAGCCGCAGGTCATGGCCGCACCGGATAGACGCGCGTGGGGATCCCCGCGCGGATCGCCTTCGTGTAGCAGTCCACCGTGCCCTTGCTCCTCCTGCAGGGAAACGCGAGGCACACGTCGGCGCCGAGCTCCACCATGAACTCGTTGCGCCGCGGCCCCGCGCCCGGCCAGCGCCCGAACTTGCTCTCGAGCGGCGGGTGGGGCTCCACCGTGATCTCGGGGAATTGCTTCCGGAAGAACTCGTCGGTGAGCTGATCGCACCCCGGCGCGCCGGTCTCGCTATCGCCGGGGCCCGCGCCGTGCACGACCGTGATGGAGGCCAGCGGCGGCCCTTCGAGCTCATCGAACGCCGCCCGCCACTCCCAGAAGGCATCCCGGATCGGGCCGGGGTCCTTCATCCGCCGCGAGCCCGTGATGAGGATTCTCACGATGCGATCTCCCTGCGCAGCCACCCGATGAAGCTGAGAATGCAGGGCACCCACAGCGGGGCGGACACCCACAGCCAGCTCCAGTCGATCACGTGGCCGAGGCGCAGCCCCAGGAAGAGCAGGAAGAGCGCGCCGTCGAAGCGCAGCGGGGTTCCGATCGTGCCGTCCTTCGCCATCAGTGCACGTGCGCCCCGGCGGGTTTGCCGTCGAGGATTTCGGCGAGCTCCTGCTGCAGCCGGCGGCCGAGGTCCGGGTTGTGGCGGATCAGCCAGTGAAAGAACGTGTGGAGAGCGCAGCAGAGGGGCGGATCGCCCTGCGCCGGGACGCCCTGCAGCGCGTGCTCGCCGGTGAGAACGTCGATCATGAGCAGCACGGCGTGAACATCCCGGCCACGCTCCTGCGCCTGCGAAACGACCGCTGTGAGCCCGGCCGTCACCATCTCCTCGATCTTCATCCACCATCTCCACCAGCGGAGAAAAATTTTCGTTGCGGCAGGATGCCCCGAGTGAACGCACCCGTCAAGCATCGCGCATGCAGGAACGAACGGCTGCCCCGCTACCAATGCCTATCCCTCGTGGGTGGCGTTCCGGGCCCCGGACCCAGCGGGAGGAGAGGTGGAGAGCGAGAAGGCATAGGACGCCCAGCCCGTCGCGCTGTCGCGTCGGTGGCGTCCTTTCCCTCGGCCAGCAGCGGTCTGGAGCTTGGCGGTGTCGCTGGTCGGCCGCGCGTGGCACGAAACTCACCCGCGCGGATTGGCTGCCACTTCTCGCGGCGGAGTCGCGCCGCGCCGAGCCGGCTTCAGCCTTCCGGACTGCCGTTGGGGGTGTCGCTCGGGCCCGCCTGGTTCCCCCGTTGCCGCCGCGCCGCCAGCCGTGTCTCACTGCCCAGCGCGGCCACCGTGCATGCGTCGCTACTCGGCCCTCCGCACCCCGGGCCGTCCCCACTTCACGCCGCGGAAGCCGCGGCGGTAGAGCGTGCGGCGGTTGATGCCGAGTACCTTGGCCGCGTGGACGGCATTGCCGCGCTGCGTCTCGAGCACGGCGCGGATATAGGCGTCCTTCAGCTCCTGGAGCGGCACGCGCGCGAGCGCGAAGCAGCGCAGCAGGTCCTCGAGCTCGGGCGGCAGCTCGGGGGCCGTCATGGCTTGCACGCGGGGACGGGGATCAGCCAACCCGCCAAGAGGACGCCGCAGGCCAGCCCGATCAGGAACCACTCGTGGGCCCTCACGCCGCGTCGTCCTCCGGCCCGCCGAGCTCCTCCTGCTCGAGCAGGTAGGCGGTGTGCGCCGTGCGGAACCACACGGAGCTCTCCGTGACCCGCTGCGGCTCGATCTCCACGCGGTCGGTCTTCCACGGCCCGGGCGCGGTCGAGGCGCGGACGGTGAAGCGGCGGCCGCGCAGAGGCGGCTCGTCGTACTCGATCACCTGCGACGCGAGCCGCGCGGACTCGGGGCTGGCGTGCCGCAGGACGTGAAGGATTCCCCTCACGAGCGCACCTTGGCGGCAGGTCCGCTGAAGCAACGGAGGGGCAGAATGGGCGGCTGTGAATCGATGCGGCGTTTACAGTTTCGCCGTAAGTATCCGAATTTCCTCAGCCCTCGCGCCTGCCTCCTAAGCAGCAGGCCATCGGTTCGATCCCGATCGGGGACGCCAGCAAAATCAGCCACTTGCGGTACGCCTCCCGTGAAACTGTGAATCGAAGTGTAAAGCCGTGGTAGTGTGGCATTCACACACACACACGCACGGGAGGTCAGGAGATGACGGCGAGGGTCTGGTGGAACGAGGAGCGCGGCACGTGGTGGCTGATCGACGAGGTCGAGGGCAAGCCGCGCAAGGTGAAGAGCTACCACCCGCGCCGCTACCGGCGGGGCGGCGGAGACGGCAGCGGCGGAGACGATGATGCGCGCGAGGCCGCCCGAGCTGCGGCGCAGCGGGTCGCCGACGCGATCAACGCCGAACTCGCCGCGCGCGAGGAGCGCGCCCGCGCCATCCGCGGCGCGCTCGCTGCCGGCCAGCCGATCCTTGCAGATGTCGCAATCCGCGCCTGGCTCGACTCGGCATCGCGCGCCTTCGGGCAGAAGCACGCGCGCTCGACGGCGCAGATGGCCCGCGACTACCTGCTGCCCTACTTCACCGAGAACGCGCTCGATCTGCGGCGCCTCCGGGTCGAGGACGTCGCGGCATTCGCGACGTGGATGGTCGGCAACCGGCGCCGCGGCGAGGGCCCGCTCTCTGAGAGCTCCATCCGGTACGCGGTGAGCGCGTTTCGCCGCACGCTCAACTGGCTCGAGGAGGATCCCGAGTTGGAGTTCCGGGCGCGGGTGAAAGGGTTGATGGATCGCGCGCTCGAGGCGGCCCGCTCCGCCGATGCCTGGACCGGGTCGCGCGATTCCTGGTCCCGAGAGGAGGGCGCTCGCCTCCTCGAGATTGCGCAGCGATCGGAGCTCGGCCCCATCGTGATGGCCGCGCTGCACACGGGGGCGCGCAAGGCTGAGCTGCTCGGGCTCGACTGGAAGGATGTGAATCTCGAAGACGGATCCTTCCGGGTGACGCAGACGCTCACCGAGAAGAACAAGATCAAGCGGTCCGGCAAGACGAAGCGCTCGGAGCGGCGCGTGAAGATGAGCCCGGCGCTGACGGCCGTTCTGCGCGCGATGGCGCGCGAGCGATTCTCCCGCGCGGGCCTCACGGGCGAACCGCCCGGGCGCGTCTTCCGTCACCGGAGCTGGGAGCCGTGGACGTACCACGGCCTCGATTCGAGCTGGGATCAGGCGCGCGCGCGGGCGCACGGCCAGTACGGCGTCCGCCCCTTCGAGTGGCACAGCTTTCGGCACACCTATGTGAGCTGGGCGCTCGCCGACGGCCAGCGGCCGACCGCTGTCGCGAAACAGATTGGCACCTCGCTCGCAACGCTGCACAAGCACTACAGCCATCTCCTGAAGGATGACGAGGTAGACCCCAGCTTCCTCAGCGATTCACGAAGCGGAGCACCGTCGCTTCCTCTGCGGGTGAGAGCTGCGGGCGAGGGGGGAGCCGCGTAGCGAGAGGCACCGCGGCGGCAGGGCCTTCCGGGTCCCGGAGTCCGAGCACCCGGAAGGCTTCCGCCCGGGGAATGCGCCACTCGCGCCCGAGGCGCACCGCGCGCAGCTCCCCGCGCTCGATCATGCCCTTGAGCACCTTGGCCGAGGTCTGGCTGTACTGACCGAGCTCGGCCAGCGAGATCATCCCCTTGCCCGGCCAGAGCGACATGGGCCTACCCCAGAAGGCCGCCCGCGGCCTGCGCCGCGTGCGCGAGGAGGGGCTCGGTCCGGGGCGGGTTCCAGGACGCGCTGCCCACGCTGCCCTGGAGCGGGCCGCCCGGATCCGTCTTCGGCCCCGCGGGAGGATCCGTCTCGACGCGCTCGGCGGCGTACGCCAGCACGCGGCGGCGCGCGGGCACGGAAAGCGGCCGCAGGATGCCCAGAATCCGGCGCATCGCGCTGAATTCCGGATCAGGCTTCGTCTTCGGTCTGGGCGTCGGTGTCGTCTCGGCCATCGTCATCGGTCTCCTCGATCGGCGCCGGCTCGCGCTCATCCTGGAGCTCGAGCTCGATCGCCTGTGAAATGGGGTGCGTCGCGTTCTCCGCCTCGAGCCGCGCGAGGAGCGGGTCGGGGCCCTGCTCCGCGGGCCGCCGCGGCGGCAGCCGGTCCGCCAGCGGAGCCGGGTCCACGTCGTAGATGAAGTCCTCGGAACCGGCGGGGGCCACGCCGCGCAGCACGTCCGGGAAGAGGTCGTTCAGCGCGTGCCCCATCGCGCGCGCGTAGAGCATCCGGTCGGGGAAGTGCTTCCAGTTGTCCTTGCTGGTGAGGCCGGCCCTCTTCGCCTCGGCCAGCGAGAAGCTGCGCTCCACCGCCATGCCGCCCCGGCGCACGAGCGCGGCGACGCAGCGGCGCTGATCCCCCTCGCCTTCCCAGCGCTCGTGCCGCTGCTCGAGGAGCCCGCTCCCCATCACCAGCGCGAGCGCGACGGCCACCTCGGGCCGCGGCCGCCCGTTCACGATCGGCAGACCCTGGACGCTCTGCATCGGCGAGAGGCCGAGCTCGGCGCCCCACTGGATCGCGACGAGCACCTTCTGCGGCGTGTCCATGCCCCGCGGCGCGAGCCCGGCCTGCACGACGGCCTGCGCGAAGCGGAACATCTCATCGAGGGTGCGCAGCTCCACGCCGCGCGCGCCCACCGCGATCGGCGCGGGCGGTGCCTTGGCGGGAAGCGAACTCGGCGGCGGGACGGCGGCGGGCGCGCTCACGCGAGCACCCGCGCGGCGTGCATCTCGGCCGCCGTCGTGCCCGGGCGGGCCACCTCGAGCAGCGCGGCCTGATCGGCGCCCACTTGCCGGAAGAGCTCGCTGCACGCCTTCGCGAGCACGTCGTACTCCTTCGCCATCTCCTCGCGCCGGGCGATCGCGGCGCGGTAGCGCGCGACGGTGTCGCGCAGGCGGGACGCCGCGGCGAGCACCTCCTTCGAATCCTCGTCGGTCACAGGGCGTCGTCCTCCTCTGTGCGCCGGCGCGCCCAGGGCGGCCGGCCGATGAAGCGGGGCCGCAGCGAGTAGCCCGGCCAGACTCCGGTGCGCTCGCACTCCAGGTGCTGCGCAATCGCGGTGCGGTAGAGACGGCGGCCCTCGTCGAGGACCTCGTCGTCCGCGACGTACAGCGCCGCGGCGTAGGGCGGGCTCTTCTCGAGCACGATCCACATGAACTGCCGGAAGTGGTTGGAGAGCGTGGTGAGCCCGTCGAGGTAGAACGCCGCCTGTAGCCCGTAGGCGTGCCGCTCGATGTCCGCGCGGAAGCGGTCGAAGGAAGCGTCCTCGCAGGTCTTCAGGTCGCAGACCGTCGCGATGCCGTCGAAGTCAGCGCAGAAGCGGTCGATCCGCGCCTTGCACGGCGTCCCGAACTCGACGTCGTCCCAGCGCACGCACAGCTCGGTGCTCCCTTTCCCCCGCAGGAGCGCCTCGGCCCACGGCTGGCGCCAGAGCGCGTCGCGCGTGCGCAGCGCCGTGTCCCACTGCTTCGCGGTGAGGACCTCTTTCCCGGCGTGGCGCACCTGCCACTCGGCATACGCAGCCTTGCCGACGTTGAAGCGGCGATCGCCCTCGAAGGGCGGGGCGTAGCGCTGCTCGAGCAGCTCCGGCTCCAGGATCGCGGTGTGGATCCCGTTGCCGAGGTTCAGCGCGGGCGAGGGCGCCGCGGGCTCGATGCGCTCCTGGCGGGCGTGGAGCGCGGTACGCCGGAACTGGCGCAGATACGAAGAGCGAAGCCCAGGCCATTGGGCATAGGTCTCATACGCCACACCGGGGAAGAGACCGACTTCGGCGGCGGCCGCGCTCACCGGGCGGGGACCGGGCGCGGCTCAGCGGCCAGCCGCCGCTCCGCGTCCAGGGCAGCAGCGCGCCGGGCCCGCACGCCACCGCCCTGGACACGGACGTCTACCGAATTGGGGACCTCCACCGAATCGACTGCATCCGGTTCGGCATGGTCCGCGGCGAGCCCCCACTCGAAGAGCTGCAGCCCAAGCACGAGCATCGCCAGGACCAGAACCAGCCCGGCGAGGTCGAGATGATCGCGCAGCTCCACCGCACCCCCTCGCATTCAGTGACGCGGGGGGCAGAGTACGAGACGCTTTCGTTCTACGTCAAGCCGGAGGGGGGTACGCCTTTCGTTTTTCCGGCTGCTGTCGGGGAACGACCCACGACGCATACGCCGATACGCCCTCGAGCACCGCTCGGTCCTCGTCGTCGAGCGCGATCTCCGGCGCCGTCATCTCGTGCAGCGTGACGCCCATCGCCTGGTAGAAACCCTCCAGGTAGTCCACTCGCCAGGAGAGCTTGCCGGTCTTCGCCAGCCCGAGGTAGCGGGCGACCGTGTGACTGATGCGGTCCACCGCCGTCTGGCGGTTCCACCCCGGCTGCTCTCGCTCCGCGGCCGGAATCATGAAGGGGACCATCTCGGCGGCGAGCGTGTTCAGGTAGTACGGCTTTCGTTCCACCCTCCTCGATGCGATCCGCCGCCGCAGCAGCAAGAGCGCGTTTTCAGTGATGATTTCGTCCAGGGTCCGAAGTTCAGCGGCGTTTCCCATGGGCCCAATCATAAAGAAATCTTTTCGTAATTGGGAGGGTTCCCACGCGAATTCGTCCGGTCCACGAGTCCGTGGACTGCCTAGGAAATGGGCGTGGCTTTTCTGCCTATTGCCTGCCGAAATCGTTTCGTCCAAGCTGCGGCCGTGGCGCGAAAGAAGAAGCTGGCGGCGCCGGCCATCAGTGGCCCGGACGCCCTCCGGGCCTGGCGGCAGCGGACGCAGACGTCCCAGAAGCAGCTCGCGAAGATGCTGAACTTCAAGCACAACACGAGCGTGTCCTGGTACGAGCTCGGGCGGCTGCCGATGACGTTCCCGAGCCTGATCGAGCTGCAGCGGCTCACGGGCATTTCGATCTGGACCCTGGCGACGGACGAACAACGCCAGGTGATGCGGGAGATCCAGAGCGCGCTCGCGGCGGCCGCGAACCCGGAGGCGATGGCCGGATGAGCGCTCGCGCCCGCACCGTGCGCAGCCAGCCGCCCGAGGACCTCGCGGCGGACGAGTGGAACGCGCTGGCGCGGTGGGCGCAGGAGCGGGAGCCCTGGGCGGTGGGTGAGCTCTCGGACCTCGTCGAGCACTGCCTGGATCACCACCGCGCGCGCGGCAACGCGATGGCCGACTGGGTGGCCGCCTGCCGCACCTGGATCCGCAACGAGCGCCTGTGGGGGCGCAGAGGAGGACAGGGTGGACCCCCTCGGAAAACACCTGGCGGGGGCGGTGGTGGCAGCTCGGGGAGGGGCGGCGTCGCGGCCGCTGCGCGGATCGCCGCGCAGCGACTCGGCCTCTTCGACGCCTAGCCGGCAGGAGGGTACCCCCGAGGCGGCCGCGCTATTCGCGATGGTGACGAAGCTCTTTCACCTCTTCCCGCAGCAGGGCAACGACGAGACGATCGCGTACCGGATCGTGGCCTACTGCGGCGAGCTCGCCGATATCCACGTGGACGTGCTGCGGCCGGCGCTGCGCCGCCTCTGGCGCGACCACAAGCGCGGGAGCTTTCTGCCGACCGTGGCCGAGATCCGGCGGGCCGCGGCGCTGGTGGTGCGCCACGCGCGCGCGGGCCGCGACGCCATGACGCCCGAGCACGCCGACCCGAGCACGACCGAGCCGAACGTCGAGCGCTTGCTCCAGCTCGCCCCCAAGCCCCACGAGCCCTGCCCCTACCCGCAGCTTGCGGGCGGCGGAACGGCGTTCCTGCAGCTCGAGGCCGGCGCCGCGTGATCGTGGCCGGGATCGACCCGGGCAAGGCCGGCGCCATCGCTGCGCTGCGCGAGGACGCCGCGGTGCTGCTGCTCGAGGATGCGCCCATGCTGCGCGTCGGGAAGAAGCAGGAGTACGACCTGGCTGCGATGGCGGATCTCCTGCGCTACGTGCAGGCGCTCGACCCGGCGGCGGCGGTGGCGATCGAGCGCGTCTGGGTGCGGCCCGGCGAGGGCGCGGTCGGCGCGATGACGTTCGGCGAGGGGAGCGGGATCTGGCTCGGCGTGACCGCGGCGCTCAACCTGCGCCTGGAGCGCGTGACGCCGATGCGCTGGCGGCGGGCGGTGATGGACGGGCTGCCCAAGGGCAAGGGCTCGAGCATCCAGCGCGCGCGCGAGCTCTTCCCGGATCAGGCCCCCAAGCTCACGCGGCGCAAGGATGACGGGCGCGCAGAGGCGCTTCTGATTGCCGAGTTCGCGCGGCGCACGTTTCTCGGGCTGAGCCCGAAGGAGGAACCATGACGCAGCCGGTGAGCCAAGATCGACATGTCCTCGCAAGTAACACCGAGGTCGGGAGCGGCGCGCGGCACGGGATCATCACCCTCGTGGTCGGCCAGCTTCTCGGCCGCGGCCTCGTGCACTACGGGATCCCGGCCACGACGGGGCAGGTGGTCGAGGGCGCCGAGTACCTGATCGACCTGGCCAGCGGCGGCGCGGCGATCCTCGCGGCCGGGCTCGGCTCGCTCTGGCGCACCTACATCGTGCGGTCGGGCGCGCCCGCCCAGTCGAAGTAAGCCGGGTTCGCCTTCTCGCGCTTGCGCTCGCGGGCGAGCGCGCGGAGGCGCTTCGCCTCGGCTTCCCGCGCCTCGCGGCGCTCCTTCGTGCGCTGCCGCCGCCGCGCGAGGTCCATCTCCACGTGGCACTCCAGGCATGCGCTCTGGTCCGGCGCGCGCCGGGGGCGGACGTGGCAGACGAAGCAGGTGCCGCGGCGCCGCTCTTTCCGCGCGCGCGCGACGCGCCTCGCATGCGCCTCGGCCTTCTGCTGCTCGGCGAGCGCCTGGCGCTTGTGGTATTTTTCCACCATGGGAATCGACGTGGCTGGCATTTTCTTCGCCCTCTGGATTCTCCTGGGGCCTGCAGGCCCCAGTCTCGAGGAGGTGCGCTTCTCGAAGCCGGCCGTCTACTGGGGCGGCAAGCTGCTCTGCGTGGCGCTGTTCGTCGTGCTGCCGTTCTGGGTCCTGTAGCCGCCCGGCGCGTCCTCCCAGCGGCCCGAATCGACCGCGGTGTGCGTCGCGATCTGGCTGAGCTGCGCGAAGATGCGCAGCGCGGCCTTCGATCCCGCGGGCGCCTGGAACCCGCGCGTGAGGAGCCGCACGGCGGTCGGGTTGGTGAAGAGCTGCCCGATCACGTGAGGCGCGAGCGCGGTCGTCGCCGCCGCGCCGTATCGGCCTGAGCCCGCCAGGTAGAGCGCCGCGCCCTCGGGCCCGGCGCGCACGCTCACGCCGCCGGCGCCCTTGCCGGTGAACTCCTGGGCCACCTGCAGGACCTGGGCAAGCTTCGTGAGCTCGGCGTGGTTCTGCGCGCCGAGCAGCTCCTTTCCGGAGTCGCCGAACTGCCGGAGCTTCGTGAGCAGCCGCTGGCCGCTGAGCAGATTCCCCACGCCCGGATCCACCGCGTCCCGCGTGAGGAGCCGCTCGACGTACTCGCGCTGCACGCCCTGCCAGAGCTGCGGCTTCCCGATCGCCTGCTTCGCCAGCCGCACGCTCCCGGGCCGGTTCGCCTGCAGAATCCCATCGACGACCGCTTCAGGATTGCGACTCGCAAGCTGGCGGATGAGGTCGCTGTTGAAGAGGGTCGCCCCCCGCTTGTATCCCTCGTTCGCCGCGCGCCAAGCGTCGTACACCTCCGGGCCGGCGGCCTTCGCGCTCGCTTCCATCGAGCCGTCGAGGTACTTCACGACGCGCTTGGCTGCCTGGCTGGCCGCGCCCGAAATCATCTCGGTACTGCCGCGCTTCACGGCGAGCAGATCCGAGCGCAGACGCGCGGCCGCCTCAAAGGTCATCTTGTCCGGCTTGCCCATCACCTGGCGCAGGATGCTCTCGGCTTCCGCCTTGTGGAGACCCTGCCCCGCTTCGTTCAGCGCCTTCTCGGCTTCGGCGCGCGCCGGCCCGAGATCGACGATGGGCTCGGCGGCGTACTTCTCGCCCGCCGGGAGGATCGCGCCCGAGTCGCGGAGGCGCTGCTGAACCGCGGCATCGAACGCCTGATCGACGCGGCCGTAGGCGTTTGCCGCCGCGTTCAGGAACGCATCGCGGTGGCCGTGGATCGCGTCGCTCACGACCTTGCCGAGTTCCTCTCGCGAGTGACGCAGAGGCAACTGCTCGGCGAAGTCCTGCACGGCCTTCGTCGCGATCTCTCGCGCATTCGTGCGCGCGGCCTGCAGTCCGGGCGCCGCGAAGATCGACGACTCGCCGACGCCCTGGAGCAGCCGCGCCAGGTTACTGCCCGTCGCCTGCGCCGGCGGGATCACGCCGCCCTTGGCCTCGATCTCGCGCACGGCCATGTCGCGCACGGGGTTCGCGGGCCCGCGCAGAATGCCGCGCTCCGCCATGCCGAGGCCGCCGCTCAGGAGCGAGCCCGCGCCCTCGCCTGCCGCCATGCCGAGCCCCGTCTCGACCGCGCGCTGCCCTGCCGAAGCGAGGCGACTCGGCTCCTTCAGCGGCGGCCCGAGCAGCGGCTGGCGCCCCGCGGGAAACGCCGGCGTCGGATCGAACGGCTCGGAAGCAATGGAGCCCGCGGCGCCCGCCAGCCCCGCAAGCGCCATCCGGGCGAGCGGAATGAGCTCGCCGCCGAAGGGAATCGTCGCAACCCCCACTCCGGTCTCGATCGCCGTGCGCGGGTTGATCGGCGAGCTCGCGTAGCGCGCCGCGGCGGAGTCTTCCGCCTCGCGCGTGCCGCTCGACGCGAGGTCGCTCGGCCGCCGCGCGAGCTGGCGCTGGCCCGTCGCCGGGATCGGATCGGGCGGGGGCGCCGCCGCCTCAATCGCCTGGCGCGTGCGCTCGATCCAGTCCGGGGCCGGGCCGGTCGGCGCGTCCGGCAGGTCCGCCCAGGGCGCGGCCTTCGCGGTCGGCGCGTCTGGCAGGGAGTCCCACGGGTTCGGCATTACTGCACCGGAGTCCCGCCGAGGGCCGTCCACTTCGAGACGTCAGCCGCCGGCACCATCTTCTCGGCTCCATCCGGGAAGCGCATGTGCACCTGGCCGCCGGCCGCCGGCGCGGCGCCAGAGGGCGTCGCCGGCGCATTGCCCTTCCCCTGGCTCTCGCCGAGATCCTGGCGCCAGCCAGGGACCATCTGATCGACCGCGTCCTCGCCGAAGAGGTACTTCCCGATCTTGATCCGGTCGCCAAGGTAGCGGCGGTGCATCGCCGACGTGCGACCGAGATTGGACTGCACGAGTGACTTGATCTCGTTGAACGTCTGCTCGGGAATCACCGCTCCCTGCCGGTAGGACGCCAGCTTTCCGCGGAGCTGGTTCGCGAGCGAGGCGGCCTCGTTGCGCACGGTGTCCACCTCTTCCGAGCGCGCTGCGGTGTTGTCGAGGTTGTGGATCCAGCCCGTGAGGACCTGATAGCTCCCGGGTCCGTTGTACGGCACCGCGAGGTCCTGGCGGAGCTTGGATTCGGTATCGCGGTAGGCCGTCTGTTTGTCGAGCGTCTTGGAAGCCCAGAGGTCTTTTCGCGTGAGCAGGTTCGCGCTTCCGCCGACCGGCCGGTCCTTCATCCCCTGGTTCTTCAGGTTCTGCAGCTCGAGGTCGTACTGGTGCTTCTGTGCATCGGCGAGCTGTTTGAACGACGAATCCATCTCGGCCTTGCGATGCTGGAGGACCTCGGGCGTCGTCTCGATGCCGTTGATCGACGTGAGATCGCCCTCGTGCCGCTTGGCGATGGCCCACTCGCCCGCGTTCATCTGCAGCTCGGGCGGGAGCTGGTCGTTGAAGTCCTGGAGCGATCCGAGGGTCCAGCGGCCACCCGTGCTCTTCAGCGCGTCCAGCTTGGCGCTCTGCTCTGGCGTGAAGCCGGCCCCAGCCGTGATCGCCTCGAGCTTCTGGCGCACGCCCGGCAGCGCTTCCTGATCGCCGAGGATGATTCCCTCGTGCGACTTGTCGGCGACGTACTTGTGCAGGTCCGCGACGGTGCCGCCCGAGGCGATGAGCTGCTGTGCGCCCGCATCTCCCGCCACGAGCTTGAGCAGCCCCGCGGTCTGGCCCGCGCCGCCCGACATGAAGGCGTCGTAGAAGTCGTCCGCCTCGCCCGGCTTGCCGCCGGCCACCTCGGCGAAGCGCTTCTTCAGCAGGCCGTCCACGCGATCGAAGTCGCCGGGCGCCGCCTTCTGGCGGATCGCGTCGAACTGCTGGAGCAGGTTCATGCCCTCCTGGAATGCCTGCACGCGCTGCTGGTTTCCCGCGGCGCGCTGCGCACGGAGCTGCCCCGAGGCGGACGGCTGGCCCTGCGAGCTCGCGATGGCGTTCTGCACGCGCATGAGCACGTTGCCGAGCGGGTTCTGCTGGAACGAGAGATCCGAGAGGTCGGCCGGCTGCGACTGCGCGGGCGCGCCGAACATGGTGGTCTCGGGCGGCGGCGCGAGCCCGAGCCCCTTGGCCGCCACCTGGCCGAGCCCCTTCGCGCCGGCGAGCCCGAGGCTCGCGGCCTGCGAGAGGATGTCGCCGAGTCCGCTCACAGCAGGCCCACCAGCAGCGGGAGGAGCTGCGAGAGCCCGGCCGCGCCGCCCGCGGCGCCCGCGGCCGGAGCGGCAGCCGCAGCAGCCGGGGCGGCGGCGGCCGGAGCCATCCCGAGGCCCGGGAAGACCTGCGCGAAGTTGCTGGCGGCCGTCGGCACCGGCCCGGCGCCGCCGAGCCCGGGGAGCGGCCCGCTGAGCCCGCCGTTGCCCGCAGGAACGCTCCCGAGGTACCCGCCCGCATCAGGCGAGCCCCCCATCCCGAGGAGCTTGAGGAGCTGGTGGGGATCGAATCCGAGGAGCTGCTGCATGCCCCCCTGCTGCTGCTGGTCGCCCTGGGGCGCGAGCCCCATGCCTCCCGCCGCCGGCGGCGGCGGGGGCGGCGGCGCGCCGTTGAGCGCGCCCATGAGTCCGCCCAGGAGCCCGCCCGAGTGTCCGAGTCCGAGTGCCATGCCGTGTCCCCCCTTACAGGCCGCCGAGGAAGCCGCCGAGGATCGAGGCCCCGGACGGCGTCTGCGTCGAAGTCGTGGTCCCGCCCGTGAACTGCCGCTGCGAGACGAGCGGGCCGAGCGCGTTCGCGCCGCTGAAGCCCTGCGCGATCCCGAGGCCCGCGCTCGTGATGCCGCGGCCGAAGTTCATCTGGTTCTGCGTGTTCTGCGCGTTCAAATCCGCGAGGAAGCCCTGCCGCCGCGCCGACATGTCGCCCGCCTGGCCGAGCTGCGTCGAGCGGAGCTGCGCCGCGGCGATCGGGTACTGGAGCATCTGCTGCGCCTGCTGCTGCCGCAGGCCCGAGACGAGCTGCTGCGCCTGCCGCTGCATCTCCTGCCCGAACTGCGAGGACTGGTTGAAGATCGGTGTGTCGGTCGGCCGTAGCCCGCGCGCCGCGCTGTTCTGCGCGATCGTCTGGAGGGTGTCGTCGCGGAACTTACTGAGGTCGCTCAGCCCGCTCTGAATGCCGAGATCGGCCTGCTGCTGGATCAGCGCCTGCTGCTGCGGCGTGAGCGTCGCGCCCTGCCCCGCCGCCGCCATCATCTGCTGCAGGATGTTCTGGTCGGTCCCGCCGAGGCCCTGTAGCTCCTGGAGCTGGCGGGCCTGCATCTGCCCCTGCTGCAGCGGCGAGAAGCTCTGGTTCAGGCCCTGGAGCTGGCCCTGGAAGAGCTGCGTGAGCGCATCGTTGAAGCCGCCCTGCCCGAGCGTCTGCGCGAGGAGCTGGCGGAAGAGCGGCAGCGCCTCGGTGGACTGCGCGGCGAGGTTGTTCGAGATCGTCTTCTCGGCCTTGGACGCCGGATGCGCGGACGTGCTCGTGGAGGACCCGTTCGAGAAGAAATCCATGAAGCCCATGGGCTAGAGCCTCGCATCCGCAGAGAGGTGAAGGTGCCACGACGAGGCGCCGGAGACCGTGACCGTCGTGTTCGTGATGATGGCCGAGGTCGTCGTCACGTGGAGCGTCTGCGCCGCGGCGGTCGAGTTCGCGTCGCCGTTGTCGCGCCACTGCGTCGCCGCGCCCGCGGTGCCGGGGTTCCAGCGCGTGATGGTCGGCGCGACCCGCATCTCGACCGGGAACTGCCAGCGCTGGTATGGCTCGGGATTCGCGGCCGCGCGGCCCTGCACGATCGTGCCGGCGAAGCCCCCGGCCACGGCCGGCTTCGTGCCGTAGGCGAAGGTCTTGGCGTAGAAGCGCTGGCACAGCGCGAGCTCGCGCTGGAACGGGAGGTGCGGGTACGTGCTCGCCGTGGGCCCGAGCTGGAGCATGAGGCCCGTCACCTCGAAGTAGTCGGCCGCGCCCGCCGTGCCCACGGGAGTGAAGCGCAGCTCCACGCCCACTTCGGTCGCGTTGGAGGCGAGCGTCACGGTCTGCGTGAAGCGCTGGAGCGTCGTGGTGAGCGTGTTCGACTGGTCCTGCTGGACGTCGCCCGCCCAGGGGCCCGCGAAGAAGCCGATCATCGCGGCCGAGCCCTCGTCGCTGCCCGTGCCGGTGTGGATGCGCGAGACGAGCGCGCCGCTCGCGGCCGAGTAATTCGCGCCCGCCCGCGCGTAGAACGAGAGCGTCACCTGCTGGCCCGCGAGAAGCGCCGCCACGTCGGTCGGGATCGCCTGATAGAACTGGATCACCGTCGTGGTGGAGGCGGCGGCGACGCGCTGGATCCGCTGCAGGTAACGGAAGCCATTCGCGCCGAGCGTCTGGCGCGACACCGTGCAGTGGCCGCCCGCGACGCCGCCCGCGACGCCCCAGCGGTCCGGGAACGTCGGCGTGCCGCTGATGATGTCGCCGCTCACCGCGCCATCCTGCCAGACGTTGAGCGCGCCGTTGTCGAGCTGGTTGTTCGGGTCGGGGAGCGCGATGCCCGAGATCGTCTGGAACTCGACCCGCGTGGTCCAGACGGGAACCGACGGCGTGCCCGTGTTCTCCTGGAAGAGGAGGCTCGTGCCCGAGCCCACCATCTTCCACGTGCGCGCCGTCGTGCCGTCCACGGCGTAGCCCTGGCCGGCAGCCACGTTCACGACGCCCGCGCCCTTCGGCGTGAGCCGCAGGTTGATGTCGGTGTCCGAGCCGGTCGCCTTCACCTGCGGCGAGCTGCCAGTGGCCGCGCTCGCGACCGTGATGGCGTTCACGCTCGAGGCGGTCGAGCCGTCGGCCGTGAGGATGTCCACGCCATTGCTGCGCAGCACGGCGGAGCCCGTGCCCTTGCCCGCGAGCACGGCGCCCACGTTCGTATCCGAGCCCTTCGCCTGAAGGATCGGCGCGACGCCCGTCGCGGAGGTGATGACCGAGAAGCCGTTCACCGAGGCGGCCGCCGTGCCGTCGAGGTCGACGAGGTCGGCGCTGTTCA
>Ga0247666_1000085_pt1 | contig 47836 bp, 39 predicted proteins | sample CNK07_metaG_FD_183025 | JGI IMG/M metagenome (GOLD analysis project Ga0247666, IMG submission 183025) | Soil microbial communities from Purdue University Martell Research Forest, Indiana, United States - CNK07 | ecosystem: Environmental > Terrestrial > Soil > Temperate forest > Bulk soil...
CGATAAACTCGTGCATGGCGCTTCTCCCCTCCTGGATGCTTTTGCTTTCGTCAGCTCAACATCCTACGAGAGGTTCGAAGCGCCGTTACTTTTGGTTGCGGCTACGCCGCGCTGTGTCTCTGTGGTTAAGGCTTCTGCATCAAAGCGTCGCGTGAATCGGAGCGCGCAACTTCAAACTGAAGCGGCTTCCGGCGGGGAGGGAGAAGTCGAACTTGCCGGTCTTTGCCGCGGCAGCGATTCCGACACCGGATCCGATCGCGGCGCCTTTCGCCGTTGCATCGCGGTCGTGGCCGATGGCTTGTCCGGCGAGCGCCCCGATGATGCCGGCGCCGGCGATGTACTCGGCATTGTGCTTGGCGTGTGCGCGGCCCTCCCGCGAGTAGCGCGACGTACGAACGCTGGCGACGCTGCCATTGGCGAGTGTGATCGACGCGAGCGAGAACGTCAGCTTCGCCGAACCGCCGATGCGGCCGGACGCTTCGGCATTGCTGATGTGGACTTCCGCCGGCGACCCGGTTCTCGCAACCGTCACGCCGTTGATGACGATCGGCGCGGTGAGCGTGGCCGGAACCGTCTGGCCCGTTTGCGCCGAGGCGGTGGAGATCGTCTGGCGGAGCTTGAAGTGAATCGAAGTCCCCGCAGGAACGACGATCGTGCGCGCGAACGCTGCCTGGACCGAGGCGATAGTGAAAAGGAGAACGAGTACAGCACGGAATCGGAATGTCATGAATTGCCCCTGCTTGCGAAGACGATGCCGGATTCATCCGCAGATGACGCAGATGGGACGCAGATGAAGGTGCCGCGCTTCATCTGTGATCATCTGCGTCATCTGCGGATCAATAACATCCAACGGCCCTGCATCAGCGTATCGTTACCAAACATCGGAGGTCCCCATTGAGCACGACTGAAGGTCCGCCCCCTGCAGGGAATGATGGTCTGCCGCTCCTCGGCGAGACCTTGTCGTTTGCGAAGAATCCGTTTGGCTTTATGGAAGAGCGGCTGGCCCGGCATGGAAAGATCTTCCGATCCAATGTTCTCGGGAGAAAAAGCGCCGTCATTGCCGGCCCCGAAGCGGCGGGAAAGTTCATCGACACGGATCTCGTTAAGCGCGAAGGGGCGATGCCGCCGCATGTCCAGGAGCTGTTCGGCGGGCGAAGCCTTCCGCTGCTCGACGGCGAGGTTCACAGCGTTCGGAAGAGGCTCGTCAATCAGGCCTTCAACCGCGCCGCCATTACCGCGTATCTGCCGATCGTCCAGCAGACAGTGGAGCGTTCCTTTCGCGCGTGGCCGGCGGCAGGGGAGATGCGCTGGCTGGATGAGCTCAAACGGCTGGCGATCGAAGTGATCTGCACGACCGTGATGGGGATGCAGCCGGGAGAGGAGATGGACCGGCTGCGTGAGGACTACGGAACGCTGACGAACGGATTCGCGTCGCTGCCGATCAACATTCCCGGCACGCGGTATCGCAAGGCGTTGCAGGCGCGCGACCGGATTATCGATGTGCTTCGCAGACTCGTGCGCGAGCGCCGTCAGACACCGACGGACGATGGACTTTCGCGCATGCTGGGTGCCGCCGTTACATCCAACGCCGAGCTTTCTGACGATGATGCGGCCCTCGAGCTGCATCACATCGTCATCGCCGGATTCATCGTCTTCGCGGAGCTCGGATCGATCGTGCAGCAGCTCACGGCGCATCCTGATGTGCGCGCCAGACTGGCCGACGAGATTGCGTCGAAGGCGCCGAGCGGACCGCTGACGCTCGAGACGTTGATGGCGATGCCGTATCTGCTGCAGGTCGTCAACGAGGTGAAGCGCCTCACGCCGATCGTGGCCGCGGTATTCGGCAAGGCGAAGAAGGCGCTCGACTTCGAAGGCGTTTCCGTCCCCGCCGGATGGATGGTGATGTGGGCGGTGACGCCGAGCCATGTGGCGCAGAGCAGCTACACGAATCCGACGGCGTTCGATCCCGACCGCTTCTCGCCGGAGCGCGCTGAGGACAAACGGCACGAGCATGCGTTCGCACCGCAGGGTGCGGGGCCGGCGACCGGACACCGCTGCCCGGGTCTCGACTTCGCGACCTACATCATGGAGATCTTCGCCGTAGTTCTTCTTCGCGGATACAAGTGGTCGATCCCGCCGCAGAACTTCGAGATGGATTACAGCAAGACCCCGCCGGAACCGAAGGACGGCCTGCGCGCGACGGTCACGGAGAGGTGAGTTGAGGAGAACGTCTCACGCGAAGACGCGAAGACGCGAAGCGGTTCTAACTTCGTGTCTTCGCGTCTTCGCGTGACCAGCTTTCGTAGCGCGCGGTTTTCCCGGATTGTTAGACTCAGCCTGCATGCCAAGCGCCCCGACCCCTCTCGTTCTCACGATCCCCGGCCTTTGGAATTCCGGTCCGTTGCACTGGCAGACTCACTGGGAGGCAAAGCATCCGTCGTTTCGGCGCGTGCAGCAGCGCGATTTCGATCGTCCCGATCGCGATGGGTGGGTGGCCACGCTCGACGCGGCCGTGCGTGCCTGTCCCGATCCTCCCATCCTCGCCGCCCACTCCCTCGGCTGCTCGCTCGTTGCGCAATGGGCGATCGATCGCGGCGGCCGCGGGGTGCGCGGAGCGTTTCTCGTCGGGCCAAGCGACGTCGGGCGCCGGACTATCCGGTCGAAGGACGAAGCTTTGCGAAGATGCCGCTGGCCAAGCTGCCCTTTCCGAGCATCGTCGTCGCCAGCACGAACGATCAGTACGTGAGCAACGACCGCGCGCGCCTCTTCGCCGATGCCTGGGGAAGTCGTCTCGTCTTCATCGGCGACGCTGGCCACATCAACGGCGCGTCCGGCTATGGTCCATGGCCGGAAGGGGAGCGGATGCTGCTCGACTTCAGCGAAGAGTGTTGAGCGGAGCGTGGCGCTCGTAGCCGTTCTCGCTGTCCTAGACGATTGGCCATGATGACGTTCGTTGCCAGCTGCAACGCCACCGTCAAGGAATCGTCAGTATCCACGTTTCGATGGTTCTGCGAATGTTCGATATCACTGAAAACAATCACGTTAGCCTTGAAGACAAAGTCTATGACGCTGAAGACATTGGTCTCTAACGTTACAGTCAATCGTCTGTAACGTTACAGTCAGTCGTCTCTATCGGTGCAGACAATATCTCTAACGTTACAGTCAATCGTCTCTATCGATGCAGACAATGTCTTTATCGATACAGACAATCTCTGCATCGTTGGAGACCAATCTCTGTAACGTTGAAGACGATTTCTGTGATGTTGATGACGAAATCACGCTCCAGTTAACCTCGTGATCACCAGACCGCGCATCGCTTGTCGGCTGGCCGCACCATTGCCGCCTCGGCTTTGCATCCGAACGTCTTCGCGAACTCGGGCAGGTTCGACAGCGGGCCGATGACGCGGTACTTAGCCACCGGGTGCGGATCGCCCTGCACCATCAGGCGCTGCGTCTCCGGGCGTGTCTCATCGCCGCGGAACTGGCCCCAGGCGATGAAGAACTGTTGATCGGGAGTGAAGCCGTCGATGGCCACGGCCGGCTTTGTCTGCTGCGCTTTCTGAAACGCCAGCCAGGCGATCTTCGCGCCGGCCAGATCGCCGATCGATTCGCCGAGGACGAGTTTGCCCTGGTGATGGATGCCGGGCTCGATGAAGTAGTTTTCGAACTGATCGGACACGCACGCCGTTCGCTCATGGAAACGCTTCAGATCCTCGGCGGTCCACCAGTTGTTGAGACGGCCCTGCGCGTCGTACTGCGCGCCCTGATCGTCGAAGCCGTGACTGATTTCGTGTCCGATCACGACGCCGATCGCGCCGTAGTTCACGGCATCGGCGTTGTGGACGTCGAAGGCCGGCGGCTGCAGGATGCCGGCCGGGAAAACGATCTCGTTGAGCAGCGGGTTGTAATACGCATCGGAGGTCGGCGGCGTCATGCCCCAGCGTCCGCGATCGACCGGTTTGCCCGCCTGCGCCAGACTGTCCGCGTTGTCGAACTTCAATCCGGCCTCGACGTTCTCCCAATATGACGAAGGGCTGATCACGACGCTGCTGTAGTCCTTCCACTTGTCGGGGTAGCCGACTTTCGGATTGAAGGTGGCCAGTTTCTCGAGCGCGCGCGTCTTGGTGGCGGGACTCATCCAGTCGAGACCGCGAATGGTGTCGCCCATCGCCAGCAGGAGGTTCTTGACCAGCTCTTTCATCCGCGCCTTGGCCTCGGGCGGGAAGTAGCGCTCCACGTACCGCTGGCCGAGCGCTTCGCCGAGGAACTGGTCATCGCCTTCGACGCACCGCTTCCAACGCGGCTTCATCTCCGTGGAGCCGCTCAGGTACTTTCCGTAGAACGCAAATTCTTCGGCTGCGATCGGCGAAGAGAGATGGCGCGCGGCGCTGTTGATCACATTCCAGGCGAGGTAGGCCTTCCATGTGGCCAGCGGCGTCGAACGCAACTCCTTCTCGACCGCGCCCATGTATTCGGGTTGATCGACGTTGAGATCCGCAGGCGCGACTTTGAAGCGATCGAGATAGCGCGTCCAGTTGAAGTGCGGCGTGAACTTCTGCAGCGTGGCCACCTGGTATTTGTGATCGGTCGCCGCCGGATCGCGAAGGGCAACGTTGTCTAGCTGCGCGGCCGCGAGGCGCGTTTCCATCGCGAAGATGACGTCGCTGTCGTGTTTCGCCTCGGCTGCCGAGTAGCCGGCGAGCTCGAACATTTTCGCGACGTGGACGCGGTACTTGGCACGCGCATCAGCGAAGCGCTTCTCAGGCTTCAGGTAATAGTCGCGGTCGGGGAGGCCGAGGCCGGAGGCGAAGACGCGGGCGATAACGTAGCCGGGATTGTGGTTGTCGGATGCCGAGGTGATGCCGAAGGCTGCGAACATCTGCAGATCGTGAAGATCGGCGATGGTCTTCTGCAAGTCCGCCGAGGTGCGCATCGCTTTGATCTCGTGCAGCAGCGGCTGGATCGGCTTCGCGCCGAGTGCGTCGACGCGCGATTGATCCATGCAGGATGCGTAGAAGTCGCTGATCTGCTGATCGATCGTCCCCTTGGGCCAATCCTTCTTCTTCGACTCGTCGTCGAGCAGAGTGCGGAGCTGCTCTTTGCTCTGCTCGCCGGCTTTCCAGCGCCGGCTCCACTTCTGCATCGAGCCCGGAATCGGATTCGCCGCGCGCCAGGCACCGTTCGCGTAGTCGTAGAAGTTCGTGCAGGCATCGGCGTTCTTGTCGATGTCTTCGACGAAAACACCATGCTCGGGAGCGGTCTGCGCGGCAAGGGAGGTGGCGAGGAAGAGGACGGCGATCGGCGTCATTCGCATGGCGGGAAGTATACGAGGGCGTGAGGATGCTTTCTTGTTGATTGGTCTTGCACAGACAAGAGTGTCTGTGCCACACAGGCCCGCGCTTCTGGCGAGGGCCGAACGATGGCTAAGAACGGGTTTTATGTGGCACAGACACTCTTGTCTGTGCTCTTTTCAAGGTGCCGCGAACCGAGCATCCGCCACGAACTCACGATCCGTCAACGAGCGCAGAAACGCGGCCAGATCGGCCTGCTCGCTGGCATCGAGTGTGAGCTCACGCGCCGTCACGTAGCGCGCGATCACCTCGTCGATAGTAGCGATGCTGCCGTCGTGCATGTACGGTGCGGTCAGCTCGATATTGCGCAGCGTCGGCACGCGGAACGCCCCGTTCGTCACGCCGTTGCGCACGAGGACGGGCTTGGTGTTCGGATGGCCGGCGTAGCGCGATTCGCCCGAGAAGTTGAAGCCTTGATGACACTCCGAACATCCGGCGCGGGGTGTGAAGAAGAGACGCATGCCGCGCCAGGCGGACGGCGACAAGGCATTCCGGTCGTCGAGGTAGACGAGACGATCGTAGGGCGAGTTGCCGGAGATCAACGCACGCTCGAATGCGGCAAGCGCGTTGGCGATGTTGCGGATCGAGACGGGCCGCCGCTCGCCCGGAAACGCAGCACGGAGCATCGCGGCGATCGGCGGATCGTCACGGAATCGCGCCACGATCTCGGACTGATGTCCATCGACACCGAGCTCGATCGGATGGGTGTTGAACATCGGAACGAGGGCTTGCTGCTCGAGCGAGCGCACGCGGATGCTGTCCCATGTGTAGCTGGCGTTGTAGCCGGCGTTCGTCAGCGTCATGGCGTTGCGCGAATGCACTTGGCCTGTCGATCCGATGGCGGTGGGACGCCCGTCGCTGAACGCGTGGCTCTGCTGGTGACAATCGCTGCACGATTGCGTTCCGTTCGCGGAGAGGCGCCGGTCGTAGAAGAGACGGCGTCCGAGGACGAACTTCGCATCCGTCTGCAGATTCTCCGGAGGCGTCAGCGGAAGGGGAAAGCCCGGCGGAAGGCGCCAGGTGAATGTTGCGGGCGCAGGTTGATTTCCGCTGCTGCAGGCCGCGGCGACGAGGAACGCCGCCGCGGCGAAGGAACGCAGGAGATGCTTGAACCGATTGGGAGAGCGCAGTTTCACCACGAGCGGAAGCTGGAAGTCTGGGACGTGAGCGCCGCGGTCTGGGTGTGGATGACTTCGCGCTCGTCGACCCATTTCGCGAAGGCATCGAGCTGCGCGGCGTCGAGGCCGGCGGCATTGGCGCGGCGTGAGGCGACGAAGCCTTTCATCGCGATGAGCAGCGCATCGGCGCGGGGACGATCGGCGGCGAACAGCCCCATGTACGTCTTGCGCGCGTCGTCGATTCTGTTCAGCCCGAGGTAGGCCTCGGCGCGGTACTCGAGCGCGGGAGTGTAGTCGGGCTGGATCGACAACGACTTGTCGTAGGCAGCGAGTGACTCATCGAACTTGCCCATCTTGCGCAGCGTGAATCCGAGCTCGCTGTAGGCCTGGTAGAGCGTGGCATCGTTCTTCACGGCCCGTTCGAAATCGGCGGCGGCGTTCTCGAGCCCTTTGGCGATCTTCGCCTGGAGCTTGGCCACTTTCTGCGCGTCGGTAGAGGCCTTCATCTCGTCGTGCGTTTTGGCGAGACCATCGAGACGGCGCTCGGCTGCGTTGTAGTAGTCGACCGCCATATCGTGCGGCGAGCGCTGCTGCTGCATCGATGGCGACGGCGCGGAGCCCATTCCTCCTCCGCTCGACCCCGAGGCGATGAGTGACGGGATGGCGAGAACGGCGACGCAAAGGGCGGTGATAAGTGCTCGTTTCATGGACTTCCTCCCGCGGTAATTATGAACCTCGGCGGGCAGAGTGGCGTGAGCAATCGGTGTCAGGGTTCGGAGTCGGGGTGGGGTCGTTCGTTCGGGTTGGGGTGGGGCCAGACCTTCGGTTATCGAGGGTTCCGGGTTGGGGTCAGGCCTTCGGTTATCGACTCACGCTGCGATGACCAAAGGCCTGACCCCCGATGAATGGCGCGTGAACAGGCTCCCATTCGGTTTCATGGTGTGGTCGATTGGGGCCACGATTAGGGCCAGGCCTTTGGTTATCGACTCAACGCTGCGATGATCAAAGGCCTGACCCCGGACGAATGCCGCGACCCCCGACGAATGCCGCGATTTTGTGCGTGAACGCGGGCTCTTTACCGCCGATTTGATGACCGCCGTGTCTGGATTGGACCTGGTGTGGCCAGACCTTCGATCATCCGACTTTGCGATCGTAGTTCGATTGGGGCCAGGCCTTCGGTTATCGATTCACGCTGCGATGATCGAAGGCCTGACCCCCGAGTAGTGCAATCGTCCTTTCTACCCCTCGTAGAGGAATCTTCCATTCCGAGGAGTTCCGGGGCCGCTTTTGCTACTCCTTTTGGATTTCCTCGGGGTTCTTTCGGCTCCGAGGGATCCTCGGTGGCACTATGGCACGACCGTTACGACTTGAATTCGCCGATGCGCTGTACCACATCACCTCCCGAGGCAATGAACGCCGCGCGATCTTTCGCACTAACCGGGACAGAGAAACGTTCCTGACCTTCCTCGGTGAGGCGACGTTACGATTCGGTTGGTCCGTCACAGCCTGGGTGCTGATGACGAACCACTTTCACCTCGTTCTGCAGACGCCGGAGCCGAACCTATCGAAAGGGATGCACTGGCTCAACAGCGCGTATGTGAACTGGTTCAATCGCGTCCACGGTCGATGCGGCCATCTCTTTCAGGGACGCTTCAAGGCCCTTCTGATCGACCGCGAGGAGTATTTCGCGGAGGTGTTGCGCTACGTCGTGCTCAATCCAGTGCGCGCGAAGATGTGCGAGCGCCCCGAGGAGTATCGCTGGTCGAGTTATCGCGCGACCGCCGGTTTGGAGCCGGCGCCAGACTGTCTGGACGCGGCGTCGGTTCATGGTTTGTTCGGTCCTGACGCGGCGACTGCGCAACCGGCGTACCGCGACTTCGTACTGGCAAAGATCGGCTGCGAGGATCGCCTTTGGGACAAGCTCACCAATCAGCTCTACCTCGGCGGCGAGGAATGGTGCAAGACGATGCGCCGGCAGGTGGAGTCGAAAGTGCGTTCGACGGACCATCCTCTGACGCAACGCGCGGTGGCGAGGCCGAAGATGCACAAGATCGTAAGCGCAGTGGCGAAGGCAGCCGGGGAGACGGCGGAGACCATTCGCACGACGCAAGGACATATCCTGCGAAGCCTGGTTGCCTGGCTTGGATGGCATGAAGGTCTGGTCACGCTGCGCTCGATCGCCGCGTCGCTCCGGCTGCGAAGCGAGGGACACATTTCAAACCTGATCCGGCGATGCGAGCAGGCGTTCTCGGAGAGCGATGAACTGCTCGACCAGCACGACCGCGCGCTCGCCGCGCTGCGGGCTTGAAGTTTCAGGCGTAAGAACGATTCAAGGTCGATGAGTCAGGGCGAAAGGTGTGCCCGTCCGACGGTTGCGACTGACTTAAGCCGGCATCCACGCGCCATTTCTCTCCGGTTTTCGCAAACGGCGACGAGAACAAGGGCGCTGATCTCACGTTCTGCCGGGCTAACGGCTCAGAGCGTGGATTCCGCACCTTCAGCGACATCGAAATTTGTTCCTATTGGGGCCTGGTTCCAATTGGGGCCAGGCCTTCGGTCCTCGATTCACCCTGCGACGATCAAAGGTCTGACCCCCACTCCCTTGCCGTCCCACTGCGACGATCAAAGGTCTGACCCCCATTCCGTCAGAACTTGAACAGCAGGGCGGCAAAGAGCGCGCTGTCGCCCTTTTTCACGGTTGACGACGGCGGCTTGGTTTTGTAGTCGTAGACCCAGGCCAGTTTCAGCTCCAGGCGCGTGGCCACTGTGGTCGTGAGGCCGGCGTCGAAGTGGTAGAGGGCGTCGCCGAAGTCGCTCGTCTTCCAGATCGCTGTCAGCTTCTGCGTGATCTTGCTCGTTGGCGACAGCGACCAATCGAAGTTCTCGCCGCCCTTTGCCGCGCCGCCGCTCGTTCTGCCGGCACCGGCGTTGCTCTCGAATTCTGCGCCGAGGGCGCCGTCGACGGTGAGGTTGCGCGCGTCGCTCTTGATGATGCGATAGCCGCCGCCGGCGAGCGGGGCTACGAAGTAGTTGACCTCCTTGAATGGATCGCGCAGGTACGACACCTCGGCGAACACGAACGTGCGGTCGGAGAGCGCGTACTCCTCGCGGGCATCAGCCGATGCCTTGTCCACCTGGGTCACGCCGCCTGAGTCACCCCGCAAGTAGAGCGAGTCGGCTTTGAAGACGAGCCGCGTCTTCGGATCGTATTTCGTGGCGAAGGCGAGGTTGTAGTTCTTCGTGTCTGTGTTGCCGCTGGTGATCGCCAGACCCGCGCCGATGCTGCTCGTCCATGGTTTGGGTGGTGCCGCCGGCGCGTCTTCCGCGAACGTCGGAATGGCCATCAAGAGCAAGACAAGAATCACCACACAGCTTCTCTGCATCGCAAACCCCTTTCGACGCAGCGCGTGGTAGCAAATGTTGAGCCTGCATTACCTCGGCCGGTACAGCAGCGGATAGGGATCGATCGCTGTGCCGGTCCACCAGCGTCGATCGGGATCGAGCTTGATGACGGCGAAGTGGAGATGCGGGGTGTCTTTGGGCGCGTTGCCGGTGGTGCCGACGTAGCCGATGAGATCGCCGCGCTTGAGGATCTGGCCTTCGTGAAGACCCATGGCGTAGGCGTCGAGATGCGCGTAGTAATAGCAGTAGCGCTGATCGGGATCGTATTGATAGACGGTCAATCCGCCGGCGACGCTCGTGAAGAGTTTCTTGACCGTGCCGTCATCGGTCGCGACGACATTCGTGCCGCGCGCCGCGAGAATGTCGAGCGCATCGTGGCGCCGCGTGTCGCCGCCGCGCATCTCATCGAACGTATCGTGGATCGTGCTCGGATCGATGCCTTCCACCGGCATCGTCAGCGGACGTGGTCCTTCGCCCGGTGTGAGGAGCATTCTCGGCGTTACCGGGACAGTGGGCAGCGCCGCATTCGTCCGCGTTGTCTGCCGGGGCTCGAGCGTCGGACCAACCACGCTCTGCGTCGTTCCCGACGCCATCCACGCCAGACCGGCAACGCCGGCCACGCCCGCAGCCCATCCCACTTTCTTGGTGACTCTCATTGCTCCAGTACCGCGGGCATGCCCGGTGTGACGATCTTCGCCAGCTCGCTGGCGTCCCAGTTCGTCAAACGGATGCAGCCGTGCGACGTGGTCTTGCCGATCGTCGAAGGATCGGGCGTGCCGTGAATGCCGTAGTGCGGCTTCGAGAGATCGATCCAGACGACGCCGACAGGGTTGTTCGGGCCGGGCGCCAGCTTCGCTTTTTTGTCGCTGGGCTCCGCGTCCCAGAAAAGGTCGGGGTTGTAGTTGAACTTCGGGTTCCATTCGACCCCGTTGATCTTCCATTTACCGATCGGGAGGGGATCATGGACGCTGCCGATCGTCGCCGGATAGGTGGCCAGCACGTTGCCGCTCGCATCGATCGCTTCCACGGCTTGCCTGCTCTTGCTGACGCGAATGCTCATTCCTGCCGTCTTCGGCAGAGGAGGGCGAGCAACATTCGGAACCTGAATGACCGCGCCGGCTTTGTCGAATGCGATGCCGTGATTGAGCTTTTGCAGCAGCGCCGGGCTGACGTGGAAGCGCTCACCCAGTTCTTCGGCGAGTGAGGTGTAGCCCAGCGCGGCGAGCTTCGCTTTGTCCGCGGTTTCCGTCGGGATCGGCGCAAACGGGCCGGCCACGTCGGCGGCAGTGATCGTGTAGGGCGTGATCGCCGGTGCGGTGTCGGCGTTCAGCGCCTTCCACGTTGCGACGCTGACGTTCGAGCCGGACGGAATCTTCCGCGATGCGTTGAATGCCGCGACGGCCGAACGCATGTTGCTCCCATATCGTCCGTCGATCTCGGCGGGGGAGCAGTGCGCGCGATCGAGAAGGATCTGCGCCCGCAATATGGCCGGGCCTGGTTTGCTGGCCGATGAGAGGACCGGCGTTTTCGTTGCGTCATTCGTCGCAACTGCCGTAAACGGCTGAGCAACGTGCCGCGCTGTCACACGCGCCTGCGCGACCGTGGCGAGGAAGAGGAGCAGAAGAGAGAGACCGCGGGCATAGGAATTCTTCATGTGGGCTGATCAACTGCAGGATCGGAGCCACGGAGGAAAGGCTTACCTGCCAGATGTTTGCAGACGCCAGAGTCCGACCGTCTTGTCCTCACTGCTGCTGGCCAGCCACTTTCCGTCGCGGCTGAGCGCGACGTACATGACCTCGTCCGCGTGTCCGGCCAGCTCCTGCTGCAGCGCTCCGTCGCGCACGCGCCAGAGCCGCACCGTGGTTCCGTGCGTCGATCCCGGACCGGCGATCTGCTTCCATAACGTGCCCAGCGCGCCGCGCTCGCGTCCTCCGCTGGCCAGCCATTGACCATCTACGCTGAACGCAACGGAGTAGACGTGGTTCGGCGTTTCGATCGTGCGAAGAAGTGCTCCGTCCTTGACGCGCCAGATCCGGATCGATGAGTCGTCGCCACCGCTTGCGAGCATCTGACCATTCGGGCTGAAGTCGATGCCGACCACCGCCTCCTTGCTTCCCGACACCGTGCGTACGAGCGATCCCGAATCGCTGCGCCAGATCCTGATGGTCTTGTCGAAGCTGCCGCTCGCGATCAACGACCCATCCGGACTGAACGCGACATGCCAGACATTCAGCGTGTGGCCGCGAAGGGTTTTCAGCAGGGCACCGTCCGCGCTGCGCCAGACTCTCACCGTCTTGTCCTCGCCGCCGCTGACGATGCGCTGACCATCCGGACTGAACGCGACGGACCAGACGACGCCCTCATGTCCCTTGAGCGTGCGAACGAGCGCGCCATCGCCCACGCGCCAGATTCTGACGTTGTGGTCGTAACTTCCGCTGACGAGCCACTGTCCGTCGGCGCTGAACGCGATCGACGTCACCCCCTCGGGATGCAGCAGCGTCCGCAGCAACTTGTCATTAGACAGGCGCCACAACTTCACCGTTCGATCGGCGCTGCTGGTGGCGAGAATTTGTGAGTCGGGGCTGAAGGCAACTTGCCGGCCGACGTCTACATGCCCGCGGAAGACGTGTTGGAGATGAGCTCGTAACGTCTGCGAGAACGCCGGCGTTGCCAAAGATAGAAAGGCCAGAGTCCAGAGGACCCACTGCGTCATTTTCCTGTGCACCGGGCCTATTACGGACCGCCGAGGGGTTAGTTCTTTGTTCAGATCGCAAAGGAGTACCACCGCCGGGCGAGGACGCCCGTCGGTTGCAGGCAAGAATGCCTGCACTACGTCCTTCGCTTCTTCGGTGCCACCATGCGCCACGACATCGCCACGATGTCTGCGGCCTCCTCGGGGGTCACGGCCGACATTCGCATCAGGACTGCGGGGTATCCGAGGTAGTGATCGGTGATGTAGAAGGCGTGGGGTTTCGTTTGCATCAACAGATCGCGCTCATCGAAGCTGATACGGAACGCGACCGAGTCGCCGTCTTCCTTCAGCCGGGCCATGAACTTTCCTTTGACGCGCAGCGCCCGCGTGCCGTAGGACGTTCCCTCTTCGACGCCGGGATGCTCCAGCGCCAGGTCGCGAATCAGATCGAACGTGACCGCGCGTCGCTTCGATGCCATGCAGACAGTTTAGCGGCCCCGTGGCATGCTTCACGCGAATTGCACGGAGGATCGGGATGCTGACGCAGGAACAACTGGCGTCGATTGAATCGGCGCGTCGGGCCGCGGGAGGTTTTCTGCCCGCGAGTGAGGTTGCGAGAATCATCGCCGGCGGTACGAGCATCGAGCAGCTCATGCTCGATCTGATTCCGCTGGCGAAGACGTTCGCAATCCCGCCGATCTCGAACTTCTTCGTCGGCGTCGTGGCGCTCGGCAGCAGCGGCAGCCTTTACTTCGGCGCCAACTACGAGTTTCCCGGCCACGCGCTGACGTTCAGCGTTCACGGCGAGCAGGCCGCCACCGTGCAGGCGCTTTCGAACGGGGAAACCGGCATCGAGATGCTGGCTATCTCCGCGGCGCCGTGTGGCTACTGCCGCCAGTTTCTCAACGAGCTGACGACGGCGTCGACGCTGAAGATCATTCTGCCCAACGCGCCGGCAACCCCGCTCACTGCGCTCCTTCCCGCCGCCTTCGGTCCGATCGATCTCGGCGTCACGGGCGGCCTGATGTCACCTCAATCGCACGGGATGACGCTGGCTGCATCCGTAAATGACGACATCGTGCGGGCCGCGCTCGACGCTGCGAACCGATCGTACGCGCCCTACAGCGCGAGCTACGCCGGCGTGGCGCTGAAGACGAGCGACGGCGGCATCGTCACGGGATCAGTTGCCGAGAACGCCGCGTTCAATCCGAGCATGTCGCCGCTCGAAGCAGCGGTCGTGAACCTCGTGATCGGCGCCGGCAGAAAGTACAGCGACATCCTCGACGCCGTGCTGGTCGAAGCGCGCGATTCGAAAGCGAGCCAGTCGGGCGTGACGTACGAGATTCTCGGCGCGATCACGCAGGTTCCTCTTCGCGTCTTTGAAGCGGTGGCGCCGTAGCGCATCGATGACCGCAAACGGCATGACGCGAACGCTTGCTCTGCTGCTCGTCGGCATCGCCGAGCTTCTGGGGATGTCGCTCTGGTTCACGGCGTCCGCGGTGGCGCCGCGCATCGCGCTGGAGTGGAAGCTCAGCGCCGGCACGACCTCGTGGCTGACGCTGGCCGTGCAACTCGGCTTCGTCGCCGGCACGCTGATCAGCGCGATGGCCAACCTGCCGGACGTGATGAGCGTGCGGCGTCTGTTCGCGGTCTCGGCGCTGGCAGGAGCGATCACGAACGCGCTGTTTGCGTGGCTCGCCCACGACGCGATCATGGCGATCGCGCTCCGCTTCCTGACCGGAGTCTTTCTCGCAGGCGTCTATCCGCCAGGGATGAAGATCATCGCCACATGGTTCCGCGAAGGACGCGGTTTCGCGCTCGGCGTGCTCGTCGGCGCGCTCACGCTCGGCAAGGCGTCGCCCTATCTCATCAACGCGGTCGGCTCGCAAAGCTGGCGTATCAATGTCGCATTCGCGTCGCTGCTCGCGGCGGCCGGCGGGCTGATCGTGGTGCTCTTCGTCAGCGATGGACCCTTCGCACTGCCCAATCAGCCGTTCGATCTGGGCCAGGCGGCCGACATCGTCCGCAACCGCGCCGTGCGCCTCGCCAACTTCGGCTACTTCGGGCACATGTGGGAGCTGTACGCGATGTGGACGTGGATTCCGGTGATGCTGCGCGCGAGCATGATCATGAGCGGTTCGCCGGCGCGGCTGGCGGAAGTGGGATCGTTCATCGTGATCGGAAGCGGCGCGGTGGGCTGCGTGATCGCCGGCCGTTTCGCCGATCGCATCGGACGCACCATCGTCGCCTCGGCAGCAATGATCGCCAGCGCGGCCTGCTGCGTCGCGATCGGATTCCTCTTCGGCGGGCCACCGATCGCACTGTTGGTCGTCGCCGCGATCTGGGGCGCGACGGTCGTGGCCGACTCCGCGCAATTCTCGGCGTGCGTCACGGAGCTTTCCGATCCGCGCTACATCGGCACCGCTCTCACGCTACAGACATGCATCGGATTCCTGATCACCACCGCGTCGATCAGCATCATGCCGCGCATCGAGCACGCGCTCACCTGGCACTGGGCCTTCGCCATCCTCGCCCCCGGCCCCATCCTCGGCACGATGGCCATGCTCCGTTTGCGCGCGCTGCCCGAGGCGAAGAGGATCGCGCAGGGGAGGCGGTAGGCGCGTGGCCCGTGCGAAAATGGAGCCTTATCAGGAGGACTTGATGAGACGAGCCAGCCGAATCGTGATCGTGATGCTTTGCGCCGGTCTGTTCCTCGCGGGTGCGAGTCGTGTCGAAGCTCAGGATGCCTTCGCCGGCGTCTGGCGGGGAGGCAACGATCCTTATTACCTCTGGATCGGGACGAACTTCAACGACTTCAAGGCCAAGTGGGAGACCTTGAGTGCGCAGAACTACCGCCTGGTCGATCTGGAGATTTACAACCAAGGCGGGCAGCAGAAGTTCATGGGCGTCTGGCGCGGCGGCAGCGATGCGCACTACCTGTACGTTGGCGTCGAGTGGAACGAATTCAAGGCGAAGTGGGATGAGCTGACGAAGCAGAACCTGCGGCTCACGATCGTCAGGACGTACGTCGAAGGTGGCAAACGGAAGTACGCCGGTGTCTGGCGTGCCGGAAGTGATGCCTACTATCTATGGGCCGGCGTCGATTGGAACAGTTTCAAAGCCAAATGGGATGAGCTGAACAATCAGGGTCTGCGTCTGATCGATATGGAGACCTATGTCGAAGGCTTCTCCCGAAAGTACATCGGGGTGTGGCGCGCCGGCAACGATGCCTACTATCTCTGGGCCGGCGTCGATTGGAACAGCTTCAAGGCCAAGTGGGATGAGTTGAATAAACAAAACCTGCGGCTCACGGTCCTCAAGACTTACGAAGAATCCGGACAGCGCAAGTACACGGGCGTCTGGCGGTCCGGCAGCGATGCGTACTACCTGTGGGTCGGCGCCGACTACGAGAACTTCACCTCCAAGTGGCACGAACTGGTGGGGCAGCATCTCCGACTGGTGAGTGTGGCCACGTACCCGGGCTGCGGCGAGTGCGCGAACCACGTCGTGGCCAGCAAGCCGTACGACTACGGCATCACCGGTCACGACACCGTCTACCACTGGCCGGTCGATGTCGACGGCAGCAACAAGTGGGTGCGTCTCTCCGCGCTCGAGTTTTCGGGCGCGCCATTCACCCTTCCGTTCTCCAACACGAACGTGAAGCGCTGGAACGGCTGGTTGTACAGCCCGGGCTCATGGCACCACGCCGTCGACTACGCAATCGACCTGAATCGGACGTTTCCGATCAAGGCCGCGGCGGCAGGGAAGGTCATCTTCATCGGCTGGGACAACTGGTCAGGAAACACGATCGTCATCAGTCACAACGTCGGTGGAAAACAGGACGCGCTCCGCACGATCTACATGCATATGAGGAACGGTCCGGCCGCCGACTGCGCGCATGCATGGTCAGGAACGGTCCCGACGTTGAGCGGCGACACTCTGACTAAGTACAAGGGCCACCTCAATGCCAGCGGCTGCCTGTCAAATCCGGCAAGCCGAAACCCGAGCGTGACGAACTGGGGAACCAACGCCCAGACCATCGCCGTTGCCGTCAATCAGCAGGTGACGGCCGGTCAGGTTCTCGGATGGGCCGGCGACACCGGTCCGGGCGGTAACGGCGGAAGCGACGCGACGGCGAACACGCACCTGCACATCTTCTTCACGGTCAAGGATCCGACGAACGGCCAGTTCTACTTCTTCGACCCGTACGGAATCTACGGTTATCCGAGTTGCTATCCAACCGCGACGACCGGATCGGCAGGCGGTGTCTGCGCGCGCTATCCGATCGCCTGGAAGGGAGGCGCGCCGCAGTACCCGTGATGCTTGATCCATCTTCTCCGCTAAAATGAGCCGATGAATCGCCAGAACGTTGTCCACACCGACCCGGAGATCATGAGCGGCGAGCCGGTGTTCGTTGGAACGCGCGTTCCTGTCTACAACTTGTTCGACTACCTGGAAGCCGGTGATCCGCTGGACAAGTTTCTCGCGTCGTTTCCATCCGTCAGCCGGGAGCAAGCGATCGCAGCGCTGGAGCTTGCTCGAACAAACAAGACTCAACCACAGAGACACTGAGGACACAGAGTTGAAGAATCATTCTCTGTGTCCTCTGTGTCTCTGTGGTTAAAGGTTTTGACTACGTCCAAGGCTCATCCCCGCTCGGTCCGTAGATCGCCGGCACTTTTCCGTCCGCCATGCGCAGGTAGACCGAGAGCTGGCCGCGGTGGTGGATCTGGTCGTGGAGCAGGAACCAGATCCAGTTGATGCGCGAGATCTCGCCCATGGTTTTGGGACCCTTGAAGAAGTGAACGTTCTCGTGGAGCGTCTCGTCCGAGGCTGATTCGATGAGGCCGCGGAAGTCCTTGTTTGACTTCTCCAGCGTCGAGAGGAGCTCCTTCCAATCCTCCGGCGCCACAGGAGGCTTGCCGCTGACGGTGCGACCTTTCGCGTATTCGTCGTGCCAGACTGCGGTGCCGAGGTAGCGCTCGAGGACGAAGACCCAGGCGAGCTCGCGCGCGGTCTTCAGTTTCGGGTGCGGCCGAAGGTTGAGCTTGTCTTCGGGATAGGCGTGCAGCACGCGCATCGTGCGGGCGTGCTCTTCATCGTAGACATCGAGAAATTGCTGTTTCATTTTGCCCCCCGAGTGCGTCATGCGGAATCCGTGCAAACCGCTTTGATATAGTCGCGCTGCGTGCCGTTTTCCTCGCGCGCAATTCTGCATCAATCTGCTGCAAGAGGATGGTCATGCCTCACAACACCTTCAACTCTCTCGATTCCTTCGACCTCGGCGATGGGCGCCGCGGCCAGTTCTACTCTCTACCGAAACTCGAAGCGGCCGGCGTCGGTAACGTCTCTCGACTGCCGGTTTCGATCCGCATCGTTCTCGAATCGGTGCTCCGCAATGTCGACGGCAGGAAGATCGCCGAAAACGACGTGCGCACGCTGGCGAACTGGAAGCCGAACGCCGAGCGAACCGAAGAGATCCCGTTCATGGTTGCACGAGTCCTGCTGCAGGACTTCACCGGTGTGCCGCTGCTTGTCGATCTTGCGGCGATGCGCTCCGCGGCCAGCCGCGCCGGCGCCGATCCGAAGATCATCGAGCCGCTCGTGCCGGTCGACCTCGTTGTCGATCACTCCGTGCAGGTCGACTACTCCAATCGTCCCGACGCGCTGCAGCTCAACATGGACATCGAGTTCAAGCGCAATCAGCAGCGTTACCAATTTCTGAAGTGGGGGATGAAGGCCTTCAACGGCTTCGGCGTGGTGCCACCGGGCATCGGCATCGTGCATCAGGTGAACCTCGAGTACCTCGCGCGCGGCGTGCTGGAGAAGGACGGCGTCTGGTATCCGGACACGCTCGTCGGAACCGATTCGCATACGACGATGATCAACGGCCTCGGCATCGTGGCCTGGGGCGTCGGCGGCATCGAGGCCGAGGCGGGGATGCTGGGGCAGCCGGTGTACTTCCTGACGCCGGATGTCGTCGGCGTGAATCTCACTGGATCGTTGCGAGAAGGCGTCACGGCCACCGATCTCGTGCTCACGATCACCGAGATGCTGCGCAAAGCCAAGGTCGTTGGCAAGTTCGTCGAATACTTCGGCGAAGGGGCGGCATCGCTCGGTCTCGCGGACCGCGCCACGATCGCGAACATGGCTCCGGAGTACGGCGCGACGATGGGCTACTTTCCGATCGACGAAGAGACGTGCCGCTACATGACGATGACCGGCCGCAGCGACGCGCAGGTGAACGCGTTGCGCGGATACTTCAAAGCGCAAGGTCTGTTCGGCATGCCGCAAAAGGGGCAGATCGATTACACGACCTCGCTCGAGCTCGATCTCTCGAAGGTGCGCGCCAGCGTAGCCGGCCCGAAACGGCCGCAGGACCGCATCGAGCTGGACAACATTCAGAGCGAGTGGTTGGCGATGCTCAAAGCTGCCGCGCCCGCGGGCTATGGCAAGTCGGAGAGCGAAGCCACCAGGAAGGCGAAGACGCTCGTCGGTCTGCGCACGCAGGATGCGGGGAACACGGTCACCGGCGGAGGCGCTCAGGATTCGGCGACGGCGCCGAACGCGCTGGCGTCCGCGCGCAAGAACACGAGCATCACGACGGAAGAAGAGATGCTGAACAACCGGCCGACGCCCGACCGCGTCGATGCCGATTCGCTGACGGACGAGTTCCCGCGAGCGGTCGCCGAGCTGCATCACGGCGACGTTCTCATCGCCGCGATCACTTCGTGCACCAACACCTCCAATCCTTCGGTGATGCTCGCGGCCGGACTGCTGGCGAAGAAGGCGGTCGAGAAGGGTTTGCGCGTTCCGCGCGTGGTCAAGACGTCGCTTGCTCCGGGATCGCGCGTCGTCACCGACTACTACCATCGCAGCGGCCTGCAGCCGTATCTCGATCAACTCGGCTTCTACACCGTCGGCTACGGCTGCACGACCTGCATCGGCAACTCTGGTCCGCTCGACCCGCACATCGAAGACGCCATCGCGCGACACGACCTCGTCGGCGTCAGCGTACTGTCCGGCAACCGCAACTTCGAAGCGCGCGTGCATCAATCGATCCGCGCGAATTTCCTGATGTCGCCGCCGCTGGTGGTCGCCTTCGCACTGGCCGGCCGCATCGATATCGACATGGCCAAGGAGCCGATCGGCCAGGGATCGCATGGTGAAGACGTCTATCTCCGCGAGATCTGGCCGACGATGGACGAGGTGCGCACGTGCATGGCCGGCGCGCTCGATCCGGAATCGTTCCGCACGCTGTACAAGAACTTTTCCGATCAGAACCCGCTCTGGAATGAGATCCCGACGACAGGCGGGCTGCTCTACAGCTGGGACCCGCAGTCGACGTACATCCAGGAGCCGCCGTTCTTCATCGGTGAGCAGGGGATGAAGCCGGGCGAAAGCGCCGGGATCAAGGGCGCGCGTGCGCTGGCGCTCTTCGGCGATTCGGTCACGACCGATCACATCAGCCCGGCCGGATCGATCAAGCCAAGCTCGCCGGCAGGCAAGTACCTGATCGAGTCGGGCGTTCCGGTCGAAGACTTCAACAGCTATGGCTCGCGGCGCGGCAACGACCGCGTGATGACGCGCGGGACGTTCGCGAATGTACGCATCAAGAACCTGATGGTCCCGGGAGTCGAAGGCGGCGTAACCATCCATCAGCCCGACGGCGAGCGGATGTCGATCTACGACGCGGCGATGCAATATCAGAAGGAAGGCACCCCGCTGATCGTGATCGCGGGCCAGGAGTACGGCACCGGCTCGTCGCGCGATTGGGCCGCGAAGGGCACGAAACTCCTCGGCGTTCGCGCGGTCGTCACGCAAAGTTTCGAGCGGATCCATCGCTCCAATCTGGTCGGGATGGGAGTGCTGCCGCTGCAATTCGACGAAGGAACCAACGCGCACTCGCTCAAACTCGACGGGACGGAAGTCTTCGACATCGAGGTGTCTGGCGATCTTCATCCGCGACAGAAGGCAACGCTCGTGGTGCATCGCGCAAACGGCGGAACGGAGAAGGTTCCGGTGATCGTCCGCATCGATACGCCGATCGAAGTCGACTACTACAAGAGCGGGGGCATCCTGCCGTTCGTGCTGCGGCAGTTGATGGGGGCGAGTGCTGCGTAGAAGAAGACCCATCCGCAGATGACGCAGAGGAACGCAGATGGAATCGTTCTCCATCTGCGTTAGAGTACCGGGTCGGTCCGTCCCGTGGATTTCCTCAGATCTGCTCTATTCCGTGTCGCGCTCGCCTCCGCGCTCGTCACCCTTCCCGCTGCCGCGGCGCCGGGTGCATTCACGCTGACCGGCACACCCGCGTGTTCCTCATTCCCGCCGGCGATAGTCTTCCAGTGGACGCCGTCAAGCGGCGCGACGACCTACGAGCTCATTCGCGACGACGGGCAGCATACGGACATGTCGTCATCGCCGCTCTCCAAGTACAACTACTTCTACTACCATGGTGATCTCGTTGCCGGCGGCCCGGCCCGATCCTATTTCGCGCGGGCCAGCGACGGTACGGCGACGACGGACTCGAACACCGTTACGGTCGCGCCGCCCACGCCTTCATGTATACCGATACCTGATCCAATCACGATCACGGGCAAGGCGTTCTGCTACCCCGGCAATCCGCAACGCATCATGGGCCCGGGGGTGGAATTGGATTGGCATGCAGCGCGGCTTGCCACCAGTTACGACGTTTACCGGGATGGTGCGTTTCTCTCGACTGTCCGCGGTGACGCGGATCTTTATACCTACTATGCGGCTTTGGAATCCGGTGGATTCACGACTACGTACTACGTCGTCGCAAAGAATTCCGCCGGCGCCTCGACGTCGAACACCGTGGAGATCAACATTCCTGCTGACATCTGCGTCACCGAGCCACCAGTGCCTTTGCTCTCAGGGAGCGCCACCTGCAACGCCATTTCGCAGGTGCCAAGCGTTACGCTCAACTGGACGCCGGTAGGTATTCCAATCGGGTGGCAGCTCTTCAGGGATGGATCTCCGTATGCGGTTCCGCACGGCATCGCATATTCGGACACAAACGTCGTACCCGGTCACACCTACAGATACAACGTGGCCACGAACGCCCTCTCGGCGCCGCTCTCCAATGTCGTCATAATCACAGTGCCGAACACAATTTGCGCACCTGGAGTGCAGTCGCCCGATCTGACGGCGCTCGACATCAAGCCTTCCGCGATGAGCGGACGCGTGGGTGACACGATTGCGCTGAACCTTGAGCTCGCGAACCTCGGCAACGTTACGGCGACGGCAGCGACGGCGCGCGTTCGCCTCGGACGAGGACCCTCGATGTCGTCCGCCGATCTGGTGCTGGGCACGATCACGCTGCCGGCATTGGGCTCGGGTGAGGACATCAGGCGCACGATGAACGTGAAGCTGCCGCCCGTCGCGGCGGGGACGTATTACCTCTTCCTCTCTCTGGACGAGGAGCACGTTTCCGGCGAAGTGCATTTCGACGACGACGTGAAGGCCAGCGGCGCATTCAGCCTCACCGAGATGATTCCGCCGAAGCGGCGCGCAGCAACGCACTGAAGCGCGATCTGGGGAATTCGGTTTTCGGGAGTCGGGGGTCAGAGAAGCATTGCCTTTTGACTACGACACCCGACACCCGACTCCCGAGGTTCACCAAAACGCGTGGAGGAATCACGCGCTCACCGATATAGAATCCCGGCCCGCGTCATGCACACCCTGACGCTCAGAAATTGATGGCTAAAACAAAAGAACAAGCTACGGCAACGATTGATCCGGCCGCCGCGTGCGCGCCTGAATGGACCGAGATTCTCCGGCAGATGATTCTCATTCGACGTTTCGAGGAAGCGACGGAGCGGGAGTTCCGCAAGGGGAAAATCGGCGGATACCTCCATGTCTACAGCGGCCAGGAGGCGGTGGCCAGCGGCATCATCACCGCGCTGACCAAGGGCGACATCCTTTTCACTGGCTATCGCGATCACGCTCACGCCCTGGCGCTCGGCTCCGAGCCCCGCCGCGTCATGGCCGAGCTTTTCGGCAAAAGCACCGGCGTCTCCAAAGGCAAGGGCGGCTCGATGCATCTGTTCGACGTCGAGCATGGCTTCTACGGCGGCTACGGCATCGTCGGCGGGCATCTGACGCTCGCTGCCGGCGCTGCGTACGCGTTGCGCTACCAGCAAACGGAGCGCATCGCCGTCTGCTACTTCGGCGACGGTGCAATGAACATCGGCTCGTTCCACGAAGCGATGAACATGGCCGGCTTGTGGGGCAAGGACGGGATGTGTCCCATCCTCTTCATCATCGAGAACAACGGCTACGCGATGGGAACGTCCGTCGAGCGCCATTCCGCGCTGACTGATCTTGCGCAGCGCGTCCGCGCGTACAACATTCAGACGGAGAAAGTGGACGGGCAGGATGTCTTTGCGGTGCGAGGGGTGGCCGACCGAGTGGTCCGGCAGATGCGCGAGACCGGCAAGCCGTACTGCATCGAGGCGATCACGTATCGCTTCTCCGGCCATGGCGCTGCCGACATCCTCCAGCCGTACCGCAGCAAGGACGAAGTGGAAGAGCACCGCCATCGCGATCCCATCGGCATCCTCCGCAACCGCCTCGGCGAGATCTGCGGACTCACCGACGGCGATGTGAAATCGATCGAGGATTGGGCCACGTCTGAGGTGGCCGCCGCGGTGCAATTCGCGGAAGAGAGCGCGCCGCCGGAAGCGGAAGAGCTGTGGCGCGACATCGTCGCCGAGCACGGACCCACGCGGGAGAACGAGTAAACACGATGTCCGAGAAAAGCTACCGCGACGCCATCCGCGACGCCATGATGGAAGAGATGGACCGCGATCCGAACGTCCTCATCATGGGCGAGGATATCGGCGTCTACGAAGGAACGTTCCGCATCACCGCCGGCATGCTGAAAAAGTATGGCGGCAAGCGCGTTATCGATACCCCGATTGCCGAGGCGGGGATGGTGGGGACGGCGGTGGGGATGGCTATGCTGGGTCTGCGCCCGATCGTCGAGATGATGACGATGAACTTCGCCATCGTCGCCGCCGATCAGATCCTCAATCACGCTGCAAAGGTCCGCTACTTTTCGGGTGGCCAGGTTGACGTGCCGGTCGTCATCCGCGGACCGCAGGGCGCGGGCGTGCAGCTTTCCGCACAGCACTCGCAGACCTTCGAATCGTTTTACGCGCACTTTCCCGGGATCAAGGTCGTCGCGCCGGCAACGCCCGCCGACGCAAAAGGACTGCTCAAGACTTCGATCCGCGGACGCGATCCGGTCATCTTCCTGGAGAGTGCCGCGCTCTACGGCATGAAGGGCGAAGTGCCCGACGATCCCAATTTCACTGTTCCCTTTGGCGTCTCGCGCATCGCGCGCGAGGGAGGCGACGTCACGATCGTCTCGTACAGCCGCATGCTGCAAATGTCGCTCATCGCCGCGGAGAAGCTCTCGCAGGATGAAGGGATCGAGTGCGAAGTGATCGACCTGCGCACGTTGCGGCCGCTCGACCTCGAGCCTGCGTACGCGTCGGTGACCAAGACGCATCGCTGCGTCGTGGTGCAGGAGCAGTGGAAACCGTTCGGCGCCGCCGCCGAGATCGCGGCCAGCATCACCGAAACGGTGTTCGATGAGCTCGACGCGCCGGTTGCACGCGTGACCGGCGAAGACGTCCCGATGCCCTATGCGCGAAACCTCGAGCTACTTGCGACGCCGCACGAGCAGCACGTGATCGCAGCGGTAAAGAAGGTGATGTACAACCATGGCTGACGTGATCATGCCCAAGATGGGCGATGCGATGACCGAGGGGAAGGTCATCCGCTGGTACAAGAACGCGGGCGACGCCGTGAAGAAAGGCGAGCCGTTGCTGGAGATCGAGACCGACAAGGTCAACCTCGATCTCGAAGCGGAGCAGGACGGCACGCTTGGCGATGTGGCCGCCGCGGCCGGGCAGATGGTCGAAGTCGGCGGCGTGCTGGCCACGATTCTGGCCGTAGGCGAGAAGGCTGCGCCGAAACCTGCGTCGACAGCGGCCGCGCCGGCGAAAGAGCAGGATACGAAGCCGGCTCCGAACGACGCGCCGTCGCGGCGAGCCATCGACAAGAAGGACTCGATCAAGAAATCGACCGGCGAGTACGGCGAAGCGATCGACATGAAAGCGCCGCGCATCGACCGCACCGCGCCCGCGGCGAACGTGGTTGCGATGCCGCAGGCCGAGGGTGGCCGGCGCCGCTCGTCGCCGCTGGCTCGCAAGATGGCGCGCGACATGGGCGTCAGCCTCGAACAAATTCAGGGCAGCGGACCGGGCGGCCGCATCGTCGCCAGCGACATCAAGAACTTCAAGCCCGCCGCCTCTCCGGCGCAACAGAAACCGAAAGCGCCCTCGCTCCCGCCGGTGCAACAGCTCGAGACGAAGGAGATCCCGTTGTCGGCAATGCGGCGAACGATCGCAAAACGCCTCGCCGAGTCGACTGGCCCGATCCCGCACTTCTACCTCACTGCCGAATACGACGTCACCAACCTGCTGGCCCTTCGCGAACAACTCAACGAGATCGAAGGGATCAAGACCAGCGTCAACGACTTCATCGTCCGCGCCGCGGCACTGGCCATCCGCCACCATCCGAATGTGAACGCGTCGTGGGGCGATGACGCGATCACGCAACACGGCGAGGTTCACATCGGCATCGCTGTCTCGACGCCCGATGGCCTCATCACGCCGGTGGTGCGCAATGCGGACGAGAAGTCAGTCTCCGACATCGCCGCAGAGGTCCGTTCACTCGCCGAGAAAGCGAAGAACCGCAAGCTGATGCCGGCCGAGTATCAAGGATCCACCTTCACCCTCTCCAACCTCGGCGCCTGGGGAATCGAGCAGTTCACCGCCATCATCAATCCGCCCAACGTGGCCATCCTCGCGATCGGTGCCGCAACGGCGCAGCCGGTCGTGATCGATCGCCAGGTCGTGATCCGCGACCGGATGAAAGTGACGATGTCCTGCGACCACCGCGTCGTCGACGGCGCCCTCGGCGCAGAGTACCTGCGAACGCTGCGCGCTTACGTCGAACAGCCGCTGCGGCTGGTGTTGTAGACGCTCTCGCGAAGGCGCGAAGGCGCGAAGAGAAACGGCACGAACCTCTTCGCGTCTTCGCGTCTTCGCGTGACTGATCACGATCACGTCCGTCCCGCCGCCCGCAAAACGGCGCGCAATTCGGCACTGAACCTCGCCGCCACCCACTGAATCGGCCGAAGGGCCGCGACGTTCGCGCGTGCTAATCTTCGCCGCATGTGGCAATACACCCCTCGCGTCGCTGTCGTTCGAGGTCTTCGCACACCCTTCGCAAAGTCGGGAACCCACTACGCGCGCCTCTCCGCGCTCGACCTCGGCAAGCTCGTCGTCGCGGAGCTCGTGCAGCGCTCGGGCATCGATCCCAACAGCATCCAGGAATTGGTCTTCGGCAACGTCATCCCATCGGTCAAAGCGCCGAACATCGCACGCGAGATCGTCCTCGGCACCGGCCTGCCGCGAAAGTTGCCGGGCTACACAGTCAGCAAGGCGTGTGCGTCGTCGAATCAGGCCATCACCTCGGCTGCGGATCTGATCTTCCGCGGTTACGCCGATGTCGTCGTCGCGGGTGGCAGCGAGTCGCTCTCCGACATCCCCATCCTTTTCTCGAAGAACTTCTCCGACGCGCTCGTCGGCGCGAGCAAACAGAAAAGCATCGGCGGGAAACTGGGATCGTTCAGCAAGATCCGGCCGAAGGATCTCGCGCCCGACGCGCCGGCAATCGCCGAGTCGACGACCGGTCTGACGATGGGCGAGTCGGCTGAGAAGATGGCCAAAGAGAACGGCATCACGCGCGAGGCGCAGGACAAGTTTGCGCTGCAGAGCCATCATCGCGCTGCCGAAGCGACGGCGAGCGGGCGATTCAAAGACGAAGTGATGACGGTGATGGTGCCTCCGGGATTCGACAACATTGTCGAAACCGACAACCTGATTCGCGGCGATTCGACGGCCGAGGCGATGGCGAAACTGCGGCCGGTGTTCGATCGCAAATACGGCACGATCACCGCTGCGAATTCATCGCCACTCACCGACGGCGCCTCGGCGGTGCTGTTGATGTCGGAAGACAAAGCGAAGGCGCTCGGCATCAAACCAATCGGCTTCATCAAGAGCTACGCCTTCGCGGCTACCGATCCGTTCGATCAGCTGCTGCAAGGACCCGTCTTCGCGCTTCCGATCGCCCTCGAGCGCGCGAAGATCACGCTCAAGGACATCGGCGTCATCGAGATGCACGAAGCGTTTGCTGCGCAGGTGCTGTCGAACATCCAGTGGATCGGATCGAAGAAGATCGCGCAGGAGAAACTCGGCCGCAGCGAGCCGGTCGGTGAGATCGATCCGGAGAAGATCAACGTCACCGGCGGATCGATCGCGCTGGGCCATCCCTTCGGCGCGACCGGCGCCCGCATCGTGACGACGGTCTGCAACGAGCTACAGCGCACAGGTCAGCAGTACGGCCTCGTGACGGTTTGCGCGGCGGGCGGGATCGGCGTGGCGATGGTGTTGGAACGGGAGTAGGGCGGTGGCCGGCGAACGAGATCTGCGTCCTCCCGTGTGGATCGGCCACGTCGTTTTGGAGACGGATCGCCTGGCAGAGACAGAGCAGTTCATGCGCACGATCGGGATGCGCTCCGTCGTTCAACGTCCGGAAGTGGCCGTGCTCGAGCTTCGCGGGGGCACGCATCTGGTTCTCACGCCGCGGACAGGAGCAGTTCCGGGTGATGCACCATTTGATCTGATGGTCGAGGATCTCGAAGCCACGCACCAGCGTTTCACAGAGCTCGGCCTTGATCCCACGCCGATCGGAACCGCGTCGGCCAACCACAGGACGTTCTCGGTCCGGGAACCAGCGGGAAACGTCATCACGTTCTTCTCCAATCATGTTTCCGGCAATCCGGTGTGAGCGCTGATTACCGTGTCCACTCGAGAAGAAAAAAGAAGACACGCACTTCGCGTGGCAATCCGTGATTTTCGTGCACGCCTGATACCGCTTCTGGAATCCGTTAGCGAGGGACGCAACACTGGTTTCTTTACTACCGAACGAAACAATCCTTGGGGCAACGCGGTCTCATGCTCACGCGAAGGCTCCGAGATCCTCAGCACTGCAATGTGGATCGTGGAGGAAGCGGAGCGACTCGGAGAACCTGAAGCAGCGATTTCAGCCCGAAAGGTCGTTGAAGGTTTTTTTAGCGCAAACGATCTCAGCGTCCCTCACCGCCTGGGGCCAATTCGGCTAGCGCAGCAGCTCTTGTCCGAAATCGGTGGGATACCTGAGTAACCGCGATTGCTGGCGAAGGAGTGCATTTAGCGATGTCAAAATCGAAATCGGACACCGGCAGGCACTATGCAACTCCTCTTCGCAAGGTCTCCGACATCTGCCTTGCGTTCCCCGAGGCCAGTCTCGAACGGCACGGCTCGCACGCTACGTTCCGCGTTCGCAAGAAGGTCTTCGCCTACTTCCTCGACAACCATCATGGTGACGGCATCGTGTCGGTGTGCGTGAAGACGCGCCTCGGCGAGAACCAGGATCTCGCCAGCGATCAACCATCGCGGTTCTATCTGCCGGCATACATCGGTCCTCGGGGTTGGGTAGGAGTGCGACTCGATGTCCCCAAGGTCTCCTGGGACGAGGTCGCGACGTTCATCGCGTCCAGCTTCGCCATCGTCGCCCCGAAGACTCTGGCGGCAGCGGCTCGCCGGAACGTAAACTCCTGACCATGGCGAAATCCAAAGGCGGCAAGATCGAGTCGAAACTTCGCGATTACGCGCTTGCGTTCCCCGAAGCCTACGAAGAGTTTCCGTGGGGACACAGCGCGATCAAAGTGAAGAAGAAGGCTTTCCTCTTCATGGGGACCGGCGACGATGGCGAGTTCTCGATCTCAGTCAAGCTCCCGCACTCGCGCGACATGGCCGTTGATCTTCCCTTCACCGAGCCAACCGGCTACGGCCTCGGCAAAAGCGGCTGGGTCACCGCACACTTGAAAGACGAGAAATCGCTCAACCTGATCAAAGCATGGATCGAAGAGAGCTACCGGGCGATCGCGCCGAAGAAGCTCGTGAAGTCGCTCGACTAGGAGTGCGGGCGTCTCGCCCCGCGGCCGTCGGGCGTCCCCGCCCGACGGTGGTGTCCCAAAGAGCGGAGGTCTCGAACGATGAATCGCGATGCGCCGTGACCCTGAAAATCGAACGGTCAGCGTTCGATTTTCATGTTGCATCACGGGACGATTTCATCGTCTTTCGCGCCGGGTTAAACTTACTCAACCATGCCCCAAGTCATCCGCTCGGTCTGCCCGCACGATTGTCCTGACACCTGCATGATGCTCGTCACGGTCGATGATGACGGCCGGGCCACGCGCATCGCGGGCGATCGCGAGCACCCGTTCACCCAGGGATTCCTCTGCACGAAAGTGTCGAAGTATCTGGAGCGGACGTACCACTCGGATCGGCTGACCTTCCCGCAGATCAGAATCGGCGCGAAAGGGGAGGGACGCTTCCGCCGCGCCACGTGGGACGAAGCGCTGACGCTGATCGCCGAGCGGCTCAGCGCCATCATCGCGTTGTCTGACGGTCCGCAGGCGATCCTGCCGTACTCGTACGCCGGGACGATGGGCCTCGTGCAGGGCGAAGCGATGGCCTCGCGATTCTTCCGCCGCATCGGCGCGTCGTTCCTCGACCGAACGATTTGCTCGAGCGCTGGTGGGGAGGCATTCGCCTTGACCTACGGCGCGAAGATGGGCACTGACCCGGAAGCCGTTCCCGACGCGAAGCTGATCCTGCTCTGGGGCACGAACACACTCACGTCGAATCCGCACCTCTGGCCCTTCATTCGGAAAGCGCGCGCGAACGGCGCGCCGGTCATCTGCATCGATCCGCTTCGTACGAGGACAGCGGCCGCGTCCGACGAGCACATCGCGATCCGTCCCGGAACCGACGCCGCGCTGGCGATGGGGATGATGCACGTCCTGTTCAGAGACGGACATGAGGATCGTCAATATCTTGACGAGATGACGCACGGTTGGGAGAAGCTGCGCGACCGCGTGCTCCGCGACTACGCGCCCGAACGTGTCGCGGCCATATGCCGGCTTCCCGTCGCGACCATCGAACGCCTCGGCACGCTCTACGGAACGACCCGTCCCACCTTCATCCGCCTCAACTACGGACTGCAGCGTCACGCCGGCGGTGGTTCCGCCGTGCGGGCCATCTCGCTGCTGCCTGCGATCACCGGCGCGTGGAACGCCGCCGGCGGCGGCTGCCAACTCTCGTCATCCGGCACCTTCGCGATGAACACCGCCGCGATGGAGCGCACGGACCTCGGCAACCATGCCGCGCGCACGATCAATATGACCCTGCTCGGCCGCGCGCTGACCGAGGTGGATGATCCGCCGGTGAAAGGGTTGATTGTCTACAACTCCAATCCGGGATCCATTGCACCTGACCGCGAGAACGTGCTTCGCGGTTTGCGGCGTGACGATCTCTTCACCGTGGTCCTCGAACATTTCCAGACGGACACCGCCGACTACGCCGACGTTCTTCTTCCTGCCACGACGCAGCTCGAGCACGAAGACATTCACAAGGCGTACGGCCATCTCTATGCGATGTACAACCGCCGCGCGATCGAGCCGTTGGGCGAGGCATTGCCGAACTCCGAGATCTTCCGCCGCATCGCCGCGGCGATGAAGCTCGACTTCCCGGAGCTCCGCGAAAGCGACGAAGAGCTGATGCGTGCGGCGCTCACCGGCACCGGCGAAGTGATGGGCGGCGTGACGCTGGAGGCGTTGCGCGAGCACGGCTCCGTGCGGCTCAATCTACCGACGCCGCACATGCCATTCCGGCGCGGGGCAACGCTGAAAACGCCGAGCGGGAAGATCGAGATCGACTCGGCGCAGGTCGCCGCGCTCGGTCTCGATCCGGTTCCGGATTACCTCGCGCCGCGTGAATCGGAGGAGCGCGCTCCCGATCTGGCGCGCCGTTTTCCGTTGGCGTTGCTTTCGCCGCCCGCGCACGAGTTTCTCAACTCCAGCTTCGCGAACGTTCCATCGCTGCGCCGTTCCGCGGGCAAGCCGGCACTGGAGATTCATGCCGACGACGCCAAAGCACGGGCCATCGAGGACGGTGCTCGCGTCAGGATCTTCAACGATCGCGGCGCCTTTACCGCCGACGCCGTCGTTACCGATCGCGTCCGTCCGGGCGTCGTTTCCGCGCCGTCGGTGTGGTGGGGAAAGCTCTCCGGCGATGGCGCCAACGCGAACCAGACCACGTCACAAGCGCTGACCGACATCGGACGCGGTGCGACGTTTTACGACAACCTGGTTGAGGTCGCGCCGGTCTGATCTGGGCTCCGATCGGGCTATTGGCAGGGGGCGATCAGAGACAAGAGACAAGAGACAAGAGATCGAGGCCCAGTCAACGAACCTAGTCTCTGATCTCCAGTCTCTGATCTCTTCTCTCTGATCTCTGCCTTTTGACGCAAGCGCGATAAAGTCGCGCAATCCCATGACGACCTTTGTTCTGATCGGGGCAATCGCTGTGCTGCTCGTGCTCGGCGTGCTCGCGCTCGTCCTCGGCAATCGTCATGCGCGGCGTTACCAGCACTCGCGGCGCATCCGCGTTGACCGCTTCAAGCTGAAACGGCGGCATGCAGCGATCGAGCTCGAAGTATTCGGCAGCCGCGAGGTCGTTGATGCCGTCCGTGTCTACGCGAAGGATCATCACGTCTCGATCGAAGAGGCCACGCACCAGGCGCGCGTCTATCTCCGCGAGATCGTCCCCAAGTTCAATCTCCTGGCCTACTACCGCCTCGGCGCGCCTCTGGCCCGCGGCATCATGCACTTTCTTTATCGACCTGTTGTCGAGCACAAGACCCTGCGCGATTTCAACGCCCGCGCGCCGAAGAACGCGGTGGTGGTCTACCTCATCAATCACCGCTCCAACGCCGACTACGTCCTCGTCGCGCACATGCTCTTCAAGTTCGTCTCGCTGTCGTACGCGGTGGGCGAGTGGGCGCGCGTCTGGCCACTCAACCATCTCTTCAAATGGTTCGGCGGCTACTTCATCCGCCGCCGTTATCGCGAGCCGCTCTACCACGCCATCCTCTCCAGCTTCGTCAGCACGATTACGAAGAATGGCGTGACGCAGGGCGTCTTCATCGAAGGCGGACTGACGCGCGACGGCGCGTTCCAGAAACCGAAACTCGGCATGCTCGACTACATCGTCGGCGGCAAGCGCGATCCCGCCTTCACCGCGCCGCTCTTTCTGATCCCCACGGCGATCAATTACGACCGCGTGCTCGAGGATCGCAATCTCACCGAAGAGTTGATCGGAAAAGAAGACCGGCGTTCCAAGTCGGAGAAGCTCAAAACCACGAGCGACTTTCTCTTCCGCAGCCTTCTGCGCAGCATCTTCAAACGGTTCAAGCGCTACGGCTACGCAGTGGTCACGTTCGGTGCGCCGGTTTCGGTCGACGACTTCATCCGCGAACACCCTTCGATCCTTTCGTCGTCGTTCGATGACCGCAAGGAAGCGATGACCGGTCTGGCCGAACTGGTGATGACCGAGATCTCGAACGCGCTGCCGGTCACGCCGGTCACGCTCCTTGCGCGCATCTTCGCCGACCGTCCCGAAACGCCTCTGACAGACGAAGAGATCGTCGATGCCATCGACGGCTATCGCACCACTTGGCAAGACCGCGTCTGGCTCCTGCGCGAAAAAACCGGCGCCGAGATCTGGCGCGCCGCCCGCCGCGTCGTCGAGCTCCGCCACCTCATCCAGCCCGCCGAACGCTGGCGCTCCGACCTCTTTGAAGGCAGCGGCGTTCCCGTCATCGAAGAAGCATGGCAATGGAATCCGCGCGAAACGCTGCTGCGCGACTACTACGCCAACTCGCTGATGACGTTCGCGGAAGTGAAGACGCGCGGGTGGCCGGAGCGGAGGAAGGCGTAGTGCAGGCATTCTTGCCTGCCACCGCCGGGCGTCCTCGCCCGGCGGTGGTTTTTCTGCGTTGCGCCTTCAGCGGTAGGAGCCGGAGGTCAAGTGCAACGGAGAGCCGCTGCGCTCCTGCCACAACAGCACGAGGTCGCGGCCGGCGCGGGCCAACGCCATCGCACTGCTGCCTTCGACGGGGAGACTGGAAACCTGAGCGCGCCGGCTCCATCCCGCCTCGGCCAGCGTTCCGTATCCGTTGCTCAGTCCCGTCCCTGATTGTTTGTAGCTCACCGGATTCTGGGGCGTGAGAACGCCGCTGATCGAAAACGTCGTGGAGCACAGGATCGAGTCCTTCGCTGCGCGGTGGATGAAATGGATCACGCCGTCGAGCGAAGCCGCGGCAAAGGGGGCCGCACCCTGATACGGTGCGAGTGACTCATCGCCGCCCGGAGCGCGTGTCGGACCAGCGGCGAAGTGCTGGACCGGAGACACGGATGGTGACCACGCATACTGCGTCGTGTTGCTGTCTCCGGCACTTGTGACGACGTTGAACGGTGCCGTGTTGTAAGAGGCGACATTCATCAAGCTCGTTCCACCGGCCTGGTGGATCAGGAAGACCGACGCACCGAGTGTGGCGAGGACGACAGCACCGCCGCCTTGCTGTCCGACCGCGACCGGCGTCGTCCACTGGCCGTTAGCGAAGATCTGCGACTGCAGGCCGCTACTGGTGCTCCACGCGAGCATGAGCTTCTCCGTTTGATCGCCGTAGTCGAGGTATGAGACGAGCGAGAACGCCTGCACTCCGGTGGCGACCTGCTGCGGTGCAGACCATGCGCCGTTGCTCAGCGACAACGCCGACAGCGCGCCGCCTGACTGGCAGATCAGGGTGAGGTTCCCGTTGGCGGAAGCCATTGCCACCGTGGTGACATTCTGCGGACCGGGCACCTCCTGCGCCGGCGACCACGTCCCGTTCGTTCGGGTGCGGAAGGAAAGCGCGCCGCCCGATCCGTAAACGGCATACAGCGTGTCGCCGAGCGAAGCCGCGGCAACGGTCGTGGCGTTCTCGATCGGCGTCGGCTCCGGTGCGCCCCAGGCATAGGTCTTCCCCCAGAGAAACTGAAACCAGTTCGCGTCTGTGTCGTTCGTTCCGAGCGCCGGAAGATCGAAGTTCTTTTCGACGGTCCGCAGAAGGCTGTAGTGGTTGTATCCCTCTTGCTCGATGCGCTGCGGAGTGATCGTGTCGCCGAGGAGGACGGTGTAGATCTGGTTTGGACCGTCGTAGGTGCTATCCCAGTTGCGGATCTGCTCATAGGATTTGTTCATGTCGGCCTCGTCGAACGTGACGACGACCAGCGTTCCTTTCGGCATGCGGGAGCCGGGGCCGGGGAAGGCGAGCACGCCGAAAAACGACTCGAGCCATTTCGCGAGCTGATCGACCAGAAACGGCGCGCGCTGGGCCGGTTCGTTGTACGTTCCGTAAAGCCAGTGCCCGCAGTCCCACATGTTGGGAGTGAACCACGAGTACTCCGGCAGTGTGCCGTCGAGTGCGTCGCGCAGGAAGTCGTGGGACGTGCCTATCCGCTTCCACTGGTTCTCATCGTTCACGATGCTGCTGAAGCGGACGAACGGATTGTGCATGTTGAGGTAGGGGGGGTAGTCGAGGATCGTCTGGCTGACGGTTGCCGCCGTATCGATTTGCCCGGATGAGGGGTCGACGATCGGCGCAAGGCTCGGCGGGAAGGCGACAGGCGAATAGCCGGCCATGTAGGCGCGCCAGTCGAGTCCATTCTCGACGATCACATCGGCGATCGTCTTCTGGGGCATCGGTTCAGGTCCGGGCGCGGGCGCCGGCGCTCCCTGGGGCTCCGGCAGAAACGTGTAGTACAGAGGATCGCTGGAGATGTTGCAGATCTCGCCCGCCACCGAGGCGACGTAATTCGTGTTGGAGGGGTGCATCACGCCGAAGTAGTTGGCGAGCTCGATCCCCTTCGCGGCGAGCGAGCGCATGTAGGAGTTCTGCATCACGGAGCCACGGAACTCGTTCTCGAAGATGATCACCACGACACGTTCGAATGCGCGCTTGCCCATTTCCACTCCTTACCACCATACGGCTGGTCCGCAATTCCGTCAGGCAGTCAATGATGTTGTCGAAACATTACACCCTACCGCTGGGAATCGCGATCATGAGGTGGAGTCTTGCCGTTCGCGCGGGTGGTCAACGAGACCTTCTGATTCTTCGCCGTAAGTAACGATCCACTCCCAGTACAATACGCAGCGTTTCCCGCACAGGCCAGCGAGGCTTCGCGGTCATCGCCTCGATGACCGGAACGCCCGACGTTGGCGGCGCCGGGATCACGCAGAGGGAGAGAGTTATGAGCAATGGATCGACACCCCCAGGATGGCCCAGCGGTATTCCCGTCGTACAGGAGCAGTATCAAAACTGGTCGCGCGGCATCACCGTACCGAACGTCTGGACGTGCACGCCGGCGACCGCGGCTGACGTCGTGACGGTCTGTAACTGGGCGGCTGGCGCGAACTTTCAGATTCGCCCCCGCGGCATCATGCACGGCTGGTCGCCGCTGACCGTCCCGAACGGCGAGCCGGTGGCCAACGTAGTCCTGGTCGACCTGACCGTGAATCTGAACCAGGTCCTGGCGATCACTCCCGCCGCCAACGGCCAGCCGGCCCAGGTGAAGGTGCAGACCGGCATGGTCATGGAAGACCTCATGACCGCGTTGCAGAATGCGCCGGGCGGCAGCACCACTACCCCCGGCACCGGCTACAGCTTCGCTCACATCCCCGCGCCCGGAAACCTCACCGTCGGCGGCGTCCTGGCAATCAACGCTCACGGCACGGCCGTTCCGAACCAGGGTGCCAACAACCTCGACATCAGCTATGGCTCGCTGAGCAATCAGATCCTGGCCTTCACGGCCGTGGTCAGCGATCCCTCCTCCGGCAGTCCCAACTCCTACGTGGCGAAGACGTTCAGCCGCACCGACACGGACGCCCTGGCCTTCCTCACGCACCTGGGCCGTGCGTTCCTGCTCGACGTCACCCTGCAGTTGACCAACAACTACAACCTGCGCTGCCAGAGCATCATGACCATCGACAGCAGCGTGCTGTTCGCGCCGCAGACGCCGGGCTCCCCGCCGCCGGCGCATAGCTGCGGCGACTTCCTCAATCAGTCCGGCCGCATCGAGATCATCTGGTTCCCGGTCTTCCCCACCGTTACCTGGAAGACGTACCCGTGGCTGAAAGTCTGGACAGTCAGTCCAAAGCAGCCGTCCGGCTCCAAGTTGGTGAACGGACCGTACAATTATCCGTTCTCCGACAATCTGCCGCTCGGGGTCACCGACGCGGTCGACGCCATGGTCTTACTGGCGCCCGGGCTGACGCCGCTCTTCACCGGCATCACCGCCCTCTTCACCGCATTCGCCCTCAATCCCCTCGGTTCGCTGGCCTCGGATAAGAAGGCTGCCTCTAGCGTTGCGACGTCAACGTCCCTCGCTGCCGTCGCGGAAAAGCAGAGTCCGGGAATCACGGACGCCATCAGCCAGCTGACCAGCGCCGTCCCGGGCCTCGCCGGCTACTTCGCCGAGATGGCGAAATACGCGTGGAATCCGTTCAACCTCACCGATCTCTGGGGCGCGTCGATGAACACGCTCCTCTACGTCAAGGACACCACGCTGCGGGTCACGGCGAACGGGTACGCAATCCAGATGAACAGCGCGGACGTGCAGAATGCGATCGCCGCCTTTACGACTCAGTTCACGGATATGCTGGCCGAGTATCAGCAGAAGTCGCCGGCTCTCTATCCCATCAACTCGCCGATGGAGATCCGCGTTACCGCGCTCGATGAGTTCCCGCCCGGCCAGACGACGCTCAGCCCGGTCATCTCCGCCCTCAGCTACGACGATGTGGCGAAGAAGAATCAGTGGGATGTCGCGGTGTGGTTCGACGTCCTGACCGTGCAACCCGACGGCGATCCGCAGCAGGCAAACGCGTTCTACACGGAGCTCGAGGCGTGGATCAGCAACCACTTCGGCAACGCCCAGCAGTACCGCATCAACCCGGAGTGGTCGAAGGGATGGGCGTACACCACCCAGAACGGCGCCTGGACCAACTCAGAGTACATGGAACGGATCCGCGAGAACTTCACCACCGGCCGCACGACGTCGCCCACCTGGGCGGACGAGGTGGCCGCGCTCGCAAAATACGATGCCGCGAACCTCTTCTGGAACCCGTTCCTGCAGGAGCTCTTCGTCAATCCCTGACTGCGCCAATTCGTTCGGTAGACGTAGTGCGGGCATGAACGCCTGCACTACGTCAGATCCCCTCGATGTACGCCGTCTCGCCGTGCAGGGCCTGGTCGAGGCCTTCGATTTCGGCGGTGTCGTGGACTTTCACGGGGGTGATCCGGTCGATGAGCCAGAGCATGCCGTAGGTGAAGACGAATGCCCATGCCGAGGAGATCGCGACGGCAGCCAGCTCGACGAGGAAGAAGTGGGAGTTTCCGCGCAGGAGGCCGTCGACGCCGGCTGGATTGAATGCGGTCGTTGCGAAGATGCCGCAGAGGACGATGCCGAGAAAGCCGCCGACCCCGTGAACACCCCAGACGTCGAGTGCGTCGTCCCAACGGAGCTTGTTCTTCAGCGCAACCGCGTAATAGCAGACCACGCCGGCAATGAGTCCGATGAGGCAGGCGGTGGCAGGCGAGACATATCCGGCCGCAGGCGTGATGGTGGCGAGGCCGGCGACCGCACCGGTCAGAAGCCCGACAAAGCGCGGCTTCCGGAACTGCATCCAGTCGAGACAGAGCCACGCGATCGCGCCGAAGCTGGCGGCAATGTCGGTGTTGAGGAACGCCACGGCGGTTACGGAGTCGACGCGGAACTCGCTTCCGGCGTTGAAGCCGTACCATCCGAACCAGAGCAGACCTGTGCCGAGAGCGACCAGCGGGATTGAATGCGGTCCGCGGTCTTCGACTTTGCGTCTGCCGACGTAGAGAACGGATGCGAGTGCGGCGATTCCAGCGATGTTATGCACAACGATTCCACCCGCGAAGTCGAGGACGCCCCACGTGGCCAGGATTCCGCCGCCCCAGATCATGTGTACGAATGGGAAGTAGACGAAGATCAGCCAGAAGGTGAGGAAGAGCATGTAGGCCTTGAACGTCACGCGATTGGCGAAGGCGCCCGTAATGAGGGCCGGCGTGATGATGGCGAACATCATCTGGTAGGCGCAGAAGACGATCATCGGGATCGAAGCGTTGATGGCCGAGGGGGTGTCGAGGGTGATCCCCGAGAGGAAGGCCCAGTGGAAGTTGCCGATGATGCCGTGGAAATCGGTTCCGCTCTTCAGATCGCCGCTGAAACACATCGAGAAGCCGAAGGCCCACCAGAGCACCGTCGTCCAACCCATGGAGACGAAGCTCTGCATCATGATCGACAGAACGTTGCGGCGGCCGACCAGGCCTCCATAAAAAAACGCCAGCCCGGGTGTCATGAGCATGACGAGGCTGGAGCAGAGGAGCATGAAGCCGGTATTGCCCGTATCGATCGTCATGTGCATGGACGTCTCCTATCGAGATGCCCATGATGGCACCGGCCGGGAGATTTCGGCGAACGGATTGAGGTGCATCGCAAGGAGTGCGGTCGTCTCGACCGCGGGCCCTCGGGCGTCCTCGCCCGAGGGCTGTCTGGGCGGAGGCCGAGTCTGTCGATGTTCTTCCTTGCGTGAAGTGCAGCTTCGTAGTTTCTGCCGTGCAGACTCCTAGTTGGCCGGAGTTGGTTGGGAAGGGCTTGGTCGAAAAACGGAGACGGTTCCCTCGCACGTGACCGTGGCGCGCGCGTCGAAACATACGAAGTAGGTCTGCTCCGAAATGTCGTAGAACCAGCACTCGCGCGCGTTGTTGCAAGGAGTTCTGGTATTTGGCTTCCCGAACTCCTTCACGATCTTGACCGACGGTGTTCCCGGTCCGAGTTTTTCAAACCGCGCACGGGTCACACGATCTTGCTCCATGCGAGCAAGCAAACGCTGGCGGCTCCGTTCGATCATCGGTTCCCGAAACGTGGGCTGGCGGCAGGCGACCGCCGACGCAGAAACGTACGCCACGATTGCGAAGGCGAGAGCCTTTATGGCTCGATTAGCTGAATGTGACCTCATCAAGAATTGCGCCGCCCAACGATACTGAATTCAGGCGCGACATTTCCATTCGCGTAGAGCTATGATGAGTGCTGACTAGTCAGATGACTAGCTCAGGAGACGATTCAGTGACTCGAAAGAGAGAGGCGAAACGCTGGCCGGTGCAGGACGCCAAAGCACGGTTCAGTGAATTGCTGGATGCCAGCCTCACTAGCGGCCCGCAGATTGTGACTCGGCGCGGAGAGGAGATGGCTGTTCTCGTCCGCGTCGATCACTGGCGCCAACTGGAAGAGGCCACACGCCCGCGGCTGAAGGACTTGTTACTGGCCGCGGCACCGAGAGCGGAGGTTCCTGTGACTCCGCGCCGGGCACGGCGCAGGCGGGAGCCTCCTGCGTTCGAGTGAGCGATCTTGTACCTACTCGATACGAATGTTGTGTCCGAATTGCGTAAGCCGCGGCCTCACGGCGCCGTGCTGGCGTGGCTCAAGGGAACGGCGGACGAGAACCTTCACCTCTCTGCGGTCACGTTAGGCGAGTTGCAGGCAGGTGTCGAAATCACTCGAGAGCGCGACCAGGAGAAGGCTTCCGAAATCGAGGTGTGGATCGATCAGGTGGCACAGACCTGGAACATCCTTCCGGCCGATGCCCGCGTCTTCCGGGTCTGCGCAAAACTCATGCACCGGCGGCCTGACCATCTATTCGAGGATGCGCTGATTGCTGCCACTGCGATCGTGCACCATCTGGTGGTTGTGACGCGCAACGTTCGTCACTTCACTGTCTTCCAGGTTGACACCCTCGACCCGTTCGCAACGAAGTGAGCGGCGAGAAGCGCTTGGATCCCACCCATATGGAACCCGGGCGCCTGCGAGTGCGCCCGGGTTCAACCTCTCTACTCTACGATTTCGGTGCCGTGGACGTTTCGTCAGCGGGTGCCGGCGTCGCAGGCGGCGGCGGATTCTGAAGCGTTTTCTTGCGGCGCGCGAGAGTCTTCAGGCGTTTGATCTCCTCCACCTGCGGCACGAGATCGGCGTTGACCGGGCTCCGCGCGAGCTGCGATCCGAACGAGTACGCCTGCGATGCGATGAACGCGAGCTCCTCGCGGCGGAGCAGATTCGCCCCTTCGATGCCCTTGAGGAAAGAGCGCAGCTCATCGGCGACGAGGCTCCAGTGGATAGAGTCGTTCTGAAGCTGGAGAACGTCCTCGAGCGGCTGGCCTACAGCATGCGCCACCTTGTCCGACGAGCCGATCACGCTGATCGACGCTTCGACGACCGGCGCCGTCTGCGTCCGGAGACGCATTTTGACCAGCTTGCGCCGCTCCTTCGACAACGGCGAGACGTCATCGATCCGCGACCGCATGGTGCGCAACTGCGCGATGACTTCTTCGGCGGTCAGGTTTGCCGGATCCGGGTTCGATGTACCAAGGGTGTTATTGACGTTATCACTCATGACATACCTTCCTTATGCGAGCTAAGGCCGGAGGTGACGTTCACGACTCGTCGACAAGTGCGAGCGTCCACCGGCTGGAAGTTTTGGCTACGCGCCGATTCTTCCGGTTGATGTTTGTCCGAGGCGTGTACACACCTCGGGTGCCCGCGGCAGGAGGAGATCAACTCAACTCCCGCGCCGGTACAGGTCTGATGTGCTTATCCAGCACGCCCGTACCGCCGACAGCCGCTAAAGCCGGAGGTCTTACGATCTTCGACTTTGTAGCGAACGATATAGGCCCGTTGAAACGGGTTGTCAAGGGGTAACGCGAGGAAACGACGACGTGGAACGCTGCGACACCACGCGTGCGCTCCTGCGCACCGCGCGTGCGACGTTGCGCCACGGTGGGTGCGCACGTGCGCACCGGGTGTGCAACGCCGTGACACGGTGGGTGCGCACGCGTGCACCGAGGGTGCAACGCTGTGACATGGTGGGTGCGCAGGTGAACACCGCGTGTGCGACGCTGTGACACGGTGGGTGCGCACGTGTGCAGCAAGGGTGCAACGTTGCGACACGGCGGGTGTGCACGTGCGCAATGGTGGTGCAGCGTTGTGACACCGTGCGTGCGCATGTGTGCACCGAGGGTGCAACGTTGCGACACGGCGGGTAGATAGTGGCTGACAGCGGGTACAAGGGCGGCGCGGCGGAGAGCAGGCGTCCCTGCCTGCTACCGACGGGCGTCCTCGCCCGGCGGGGGTTCTCGAAATGGAGCTACAGCTCACTCCGCATTCCGTTGCAAGTTGGGCGCAGAAAAAAACACCGCCGGGCAGGGACGCCCGTCGGTAGCAGGTGTGGACACCTGCACTACTTGGGCTCGACGATAGTTGGCTGGGGAGGGAGGATTCGAACCTCCGAATGGCGGCTCCAAAGGCCGCTGCCTTACCGCTTGGCGACTCCCCAGTACGGTGGACGCGAAACTCCTAAAACGAAATGGTATCGCGGTCATTCCTGATGTCTTCGTCTCCGCATCCTCCGCGTCTCCGCGTGAAACGGTTTTCGGTGAGACGCGCTCAGCCCCTGACCAACTGCCGCCGGCGATTCATCCGATCCGTTGCCCCCCACGCGTACTTGTACTCCTCGGCGCCGCGGAGGAAATCGAACGTCGTCGCGCCGTCGCGAACGGCTTCTTCGATGGCGTGGGCGACGATCAGCGTTCCGATGCTCAGCTTTTCCAGGTCGGGATCGTAGCCGCTCAGGTAGTAGTAGACCGTGCCGTGCAGCGCGAAGCCGTAGAAGACGGCGACGATGCGGCCGGCGACGCGTGTGGCGTACATCCGCAGCATGCCCTGGGCGAGCATCCGCGGCGCCACCTCGCGATGAAAACGCTGCGCGGTTTCGTCGGCGAGGACGCCTGGAAGGTTGCGGCGTTTCCAGCGCGCGGTGTGGAGGTCGAAGAAAGCGGTGAGGAGATCGTCGAGCGTGTCCGGCGCCGGCGTCTCAACGATGACATCGCCGAGGCGTTCGAGCGCGCGGCGGTAGTAGCGGATCTTCTTTCGGAAGTGCGTGGAGATGAGGTTCTCGAGCTCCGGTACTGCGCCGCTGATCGAAAGCGTCGGGCAAGGCTCCTGATCTTCGATGTTCTCCGACCAGCCATCCGGCAGGGGAGTCTGCAACGCCGCTGACGACGGCCTCAATTGCTGCAGGTCCCAGAGCTGACAATGGATTTCGGCCAGTTCCGGCATGACCAGCGCGGGGTCGCCGAGGATGTCGAGGTAGTCGCTGATGCCGGTGCCGATGAAAAGGCCGAGCGACTCGTCGTCGTCGCGGATGACATAAAGCGGCGCGAGCGACCGCAGGCCGGTTTCGTCGCGAGCAGCGATGACGGTGAGATCGTCGGATCCGAAGGCCCGCCACCACGGAAGGAGCCACATCGGGGTCTGGAATGGGGTCGCATCCGGCGTGCGGTGGCAGAGATCGAGCCACTCGCCCTCGACTGCGGTTAGCGCTGCGATCTCCGTGATGACTTCGGTCGGCATAGGCGGCGGATTGTAACCGCCGGATTTCGCGGCGCAATGTGTCATCCTGACGGCGAGGCATGAGCGACAAAGACTTCGTCACGATCGACACGACGCACCTGCACATCGAGGGACGTTCGCGCGCGGGGCATGAGACCTGGTTTCGCGTTCGCGAGCTGAACGCGGCGTTCGACATCGGCCGCTGTCCCGATACGCTCATCGCCACGCCGCACATCTTCGTCACGCACGCGCATCTCGACCACGCGGTCGGTATCCCGTTCTATGCGGGGCAACGGCAGTTACACGGCATGACCGGCGGACACGTCTATGTTCCGGCCGATGCCGCGGACGGCATGCGCGAGATTCTGGCGATCTACGAGCGGATCACCGGCGCGTCGTTTGCGGAGATCGAGGTGATCGGGCTCGCGCCCGGCGACGCCGTGAGGATCGGAAAGACGCACGAGGTGCGAACGCATCGGGCCACGCACCGTGTTGCCGCGAACGCGTACGAGGTCATCGAGGTGCGCCACCGGCTGAAGGATGAATTCGCGTCGCGCGGGGAGCGGGACATCATCGACCTACGTCATCAGGGCACGGAAGTCACGGAGGAGTGGCGCCGGCCGATGTTCTTCTACACGGGCGACACGGACCGGCGCATCCTCGAGGAGAACGACGCGCTCTTCAAAGCCGAGGTGCTGATGATCGAGTGCTCGTTCATCGTGGCAGGACATGAAGAGCGTGCGGCGAAGTACCGGCACATTCATTTCGATGACATCGCCGCCTTCGCCGGACGTTTCGAAAACGAAACGATCGTGCTGACGCACTTCAGCAGGCGCTATTCACGGAGTCAGATCCATGATGAGATCCGACGCCGATGCCCGGCGGTTCTTCGAGAGCGTATCCGGCTGGCGTTGCCGGATCCGTATCAGCGGTTGTGATTCTGCGATGTTGCCGATGGCGCGTGCGCGCGGCACGTCCGGAAGCTCGCACGTGCCTTGCAGAATTGCCAGGCGGCTGGAAAGGTTCCTCGTACTAATGACGGTTCGACGCACGCGTTTCATCGCGACAGCGCTTCTGCTTTTGTTCTTCCAGGTTCTCAGTGCAACGGGGGCTGATACCGCAAAACGGCGGCGCGGGAAATCGCGCCGGCGGAAGGCTGCGCCAGCCGCACCTGCGGATGTGGCCAGCGGTTCGACGTTGTCCGAGCGGCTCACGTCCCTGATGTCCGGATCGGTGGCGCGCAGCTCGGATACCAGCCTGCAGGTCGTCGATGTCGAGAGCGGCGGCGTCATCGCCGAGCGCACTCCCCGAACGCCGCTGGCGCCGGCTTCGAACATGAAGCTCTTTACGACCGCTGCCGCAATCGATCTGCTTCATCCCGACTTCGAAGTCACGACGACGGTGTTCATGCGCGGCGTCGTCGATGCCGGAGGAACCCTGACCGGCGATGTAAAAGTGGTGGGGCGAGGCGATCCCACGATCGGCGGGCGCTTTCACGATGGGCATGCCACGGCCGTCATCGACGAATGGGCTACCGATCTGAAGCGCGCCGGCGTCAAGACGGTCCACGGCAATCTCATTTTCGAGTATGGCTACATGGACACGGAGTACATTCATCCGACCTGGCCCGTCAATCAACTGGTCAACTGGTACGAAGCGCCGGTATCCGCATTCTCGATGCAGGAGAACTGTGTGCAGGTGCGCGTGACGCCAACGAAGCCGGGGAAGGCCTGTCTCGTACAGTTCGAACCGCCGACGGCGTATCTCGACCTCGAAACCTCGTGCGTTACCGGCCGCGGCCTGCCATTCATCACGCGCTACCGCAACACGAACAAGATCCTGGTGCACGGCGGAACGCCTGCGCGAGCGGGCGTCACCGAGGTCTTCGTCACAGTCGAGAACCCTGTGCAGTACTTCGCCACCGTCACCGCCGAGACGTTCGTGCGCGACGGCGTGGCCGTGCAGGGACAGGTCGTCGTCACGCCGCACGACGACCGGCCGGACTGGAAGGCCGTATCGCAACACGCCACGCCGCTCAATGTCGTCGTCTACGTCATCAACAAGAAGAGCCAGAATCATTACGCCGAGGAGTTGGTGAAGATCATCGGCGCGGAGACGAAAAAGCAGGGGACGTGGGGTGCCGGCACCGGCAGTGTGGCGGAGTGGCTCACCGGCAAGCTGACCGTCCCGGCGGAAGAGTTTCACCAGGCCGACGGCTCCGGGATGTCGCGCGAGAATCGCGCTTCCGCCAACGCCTTCATTCACCTGCTGCGCTACATGTGGAAGAGTCCGTACCGCGAGGATTTCGTCAGCTCGTTGCCGTACTCCGGCGATCCTGACGCTAAATTCGGTCACCGTCTGCGAGGCGCGCCGTATGCGCGTCAGGTATACGCGAAGACCGGCTACATCGTCGGCGTCGTCGGTCTTTCAGGCTACGTGCGCGGCGCGAGCGGCAAGGTCTACGCGTTCTCGTTCGTCTTCAACAACTACCACGTCGGCGTCTACGCCGTGTACCAGCTTCAGGATTCGATGCTGAAGGAGATTATTACGAGGGGGTAGTGCGCTGGCCTGGCGGCCAGCGCGTTGTCGGTTGTCGGTTAGTTGCGCTTCGCGCGTTGTCAGAAGTCACGCGAGATCGGCTACGATGGCGCGCCGATCGAGCAACCGACATCAACTGGCTTCACGCCGACAACGCGCGAAGCGCAATCAACCGAGAACCGACAACGCACGCAGTGCAAAAAGAAACCATCATCTTCACCACCTGCGGCTTTCTTCTCGGCCTGACCCTCGGCGGGCTGGTCATCGGGCCGAAGATTGCGCAGTCGAAGCTTGCTGGTGCGGCGCCGGTTAGCGCGCCGGAAAGCGCTGCTCCCGCTGCGACACCTCCGGTGGGTGCGGCGGGCGGCAATCCGATGGCCGCAGTTCAGCAACAACTGGCCACTCTCAAAGCCACGCTCGAAAAAGATCCGAAGAATTTCGACGCGCTCGTACAGCTTGGCGATATGTACATGGACGCGGCGAAGTTCCCGCAGGCGATCGAGTATCTCGATCGCGCGTTGGCCGTACACGACGACGCCAACGTCCGCACCGACCTCGGCATCTGCTACAAGCAGACGGGCCAGCCGGCGAGCGCTCTGGCTGAGTTTGAGCGTGCCGCTTCGATGGCTCCCGATCAGTGGCAGCCTCTTTTCAATCAGGCGATCGTGTTGAACGATCTGCATCGCACCGACGAGGCCCGCGTGGTCGCGGCAAAGCTGCAGCAGATGAAGCCGAACGATCCTGATGTGCAGAAACTGCTGACTTCGCTCGCAGCAAAGCAGTAGACGGCGATCGTGAGCGGGCCGTACCTGCCGGCATGAAACCGGTGATCCTTTCTCTCGTTGTTCTCTTCGCTGCCGCTGGAGCCTTTGCGCAACCAGCCGGGTTTGAAAAAGTTCTGTTTCCGATCGTCATTCATCCGCTGCAGCAAACGCCGGGAGAATTCGGCACGAGCTGGGTAACGGATATCTCGATCCTGAACGTGGGTTCTTCGCCAGCGCGTCTTGCGGGCTCGTACTATTGCTTTGATTGCCACACTGCACAACCTCTCCAGCCAGGCGTGACCTACGGCACCGTTCCGGTCCCCGCGCCTGGGAACATCGGAGGGGCGTTTCTCTTCGTCGACAGTGCCGCTATCGGCCAGATCCGATTTGGCTTGCGTGTGCGAGACGTTTCGCGAGAGGGCGATGGGTTCGGCAGCGAAGTGCCGGTCGTGCGTACGCAAAGCTTTCGCGCGGACGGCGTATCGCTTCTCGGCATTCCCAATCAGCCGAGCCTTCGACTGATGCTGCGGATGTACGCGCTCGACGGTGTTGGTGGCGAGGTGCGTGTGAGAATTTATGAACAGCAAGGTGGGGTCATCCATCTGGGTGATCTGACTGGCGATGCACTCTTCGCGGAGCGCACCTACACATTGACCAACATTCACAATTCCCTTGTCCCTCAGGACCAGGATAATTACCCGGCGTACGCTCAGGCTGCCGATCTGCCGATGCCTTCGACGCCGCTGGCGCGCATCGATGTCGTTCCAATCACAAGCGGTATGCGCATCTGGGCCTTCGCATCGGCGACGAACAACACGACGCAGCAGGTCACTGTGATCAGTCCGCATTAGTGTTTCGGGGAGCGGAGAAACCGCTTAATTGCCGATCGGCGCGAGATTCTGGCTCGACGGCGTCACCTGAAGCGTGTACACGCCATCAGCGAGGCGAACGGTGCCGACCGCCTGCAGTCCCGGGAACTTCACGATGTCGCCGACGATGTTGCCGGCGTTCGCGGTCAGGAATCGATGGATCGCATCGCCGGCCGACTCCGCTTCGCAGTGATGAAACGACACGGCCTTGGGGTCGTGCGTGGAAGGACGTCCACTCGGATCGGTGAGTGGACGTTGCTCGATCGTGAATCGCATCATCATTGTCGTATTGCGCGCAGAAACCTCATTGCGCTCCATTTCTCCATGCAATTTCGGTGCGCTGCGGGCCTGTTCTATACTCAACTTATGGAGCTGACATGAGCGACGAACGTGTACTCTCCGACCTCCCCGTCATCGGCAGAATCGACATTCACGAAGCCGAGCGGCGCGATCCATTGCCGTCCGACCGCTTCGCCGATCCGATCGAAGTCGGGTTGACGTTCGACGATGTCCTCCTTCGTCCCGCGAAGTCCGACATTCATCCGAACTTCGTCGAAGTCGGTACGCAACTGACCCGCGACATCCGCCTCAACATTCCCATCATCTCCTCGGCGATGGATACCGTGACCGAGGCCAGACTGGCGATCGCGATGGCCCAGCAGGGCGGACTCGGCATCATCCATAAGAACATGCCGATCGACGTGCAGGCCGAAGAGGTCGATAAAGTGAAGCGGTCGGAAGCAGGGATGATCGTCGATCCCGTCACGATGCGGCCGTGGCAGACCATCACCGAAGCGCTCGAGGTGATGGCGAAATACAAGATCTCCGGCGTCCCGGTCACCGACGCGAACGGCAAGCTCGTCGGCATTCTGACGAATCGCGATCTCCGTTTCGAAACGCGCTTCGACCTGCCGATCGCCGAGCGCATGACCAAGGACGGGCTCGTCACCGCTCCGGTCGGAACGACGCTCGAGGCCGCGCGCGAAGTGCTCCACCAGCACCGCATCGAGAAACTTCTCGTCGTCGATTCCAACGGCGACCTCAAAGGCCTCATCACCGTCAAAGACATCCAGAAGAAGCTGCGCTATCCGAACGCGGCCAAAGACTCTCTCGGCCGTTTGCGCGTCGGCGCGGCGATCGGCGTCGGCAAAGAAGGGCTCGACCGGGCTCGAGCTTTGATCGACGCCAAGGTCGACGTCGTCGTCATCGACTCGGCGCACGCGCATTCGACCGGCGTCATGGAAGTGATCCGCCAGTTCAAGAAACTCTTTCCCGATACGCCGCTCATCGCCGGCAATGTCGCCACCTACGAAGGTGCGAGCGATCTCATCGCACTCGGCGTCGATGCCATCAAGGTCGGCATCGGGCCGGGCTCGATCTGCACCACGCGCGTCGTGGCCGGAGCGGGGGTGCCGCAGGTCAGCGCGGTGATCGAGTGCGCCCGCGCCGCGGAGAAGTTCGGCATCCCCATCATCAGCGACGGCGGCATCAAGTTCTCCGGCGACATCACCAAGGCGATTGCCGCCGGGGCGCATTGCGTGATGATCG
>Ga0247666_1000087_pt1 | contig 47174 bp, 44 predicted proteins | sample CNK07_metaG_FD_183025 | JGI IMG/M metagenome (GOLD analysis project Ga0247666, IMG submission 183025) | Soil microbial communities from Purdue University Martell Research Forest, Indiana, United States - CNK07 | ecosystem: Environmental > Terrestrial > Soil > Temperate forest > Bulk soil...
TTCCTGGCTCAATTCGCCTTCGGCGCGATCCTGCAGGGTGTCGGCGTGGCGATGCTGCTCGTGGTCATCGTCGGCGCGGGCGAGGTGATGTATCGCGGCCGCTTCCCGAAACAACTTTCCTTTGCGCGGATCTGGACTCCGCGCGCTCTCACATCGAAGCGCGTCTTCGTCTCGTTCATCATCGGCTACACGCTGGTCGCGTTCTTCATGTGCTACCAGACGGCGTTCTATTTGATCGCCGACAAGTTCGGCGCGTGGGCGCCTGCCGAGGTGCCGTACGACGACATGCTCAACACGGCGTTCCCGTGGATCGCCGTGCTCTTCGCCGGATTCTTCCCCGCGCTCAGCGAAGAGTTCATGTCACGCGCATTCTCGATTCCGTTCTTCGAAAAGGTTCTGCGCTCGCGAGTGGCCGCGATCGTCGCCGCCGGCTTCATCTGGGGATTCGGCCACGCCACGTATCCGAATCAGCCGTTCTACATCCGCGGCGTCGAGGTCGGGCTTGCGGGCGTCCTGATCGGATTCCTGATGATGCGTTTCGGAATCCTGCCGCTGCTGATCTGGCATTACACGGTCGACGCGCTCTACACGGCGATGCTGTTGCTGCGCTCCGGCAATCGTTACTACGTCATCTCCGGCGGACTGGCCAGTCTCGTCTTCGCGATCCCGATGCTGATCTCGATCGCTTTGTACATTCGCAACAAAGGCTTCGTCCCGGACGACGATCTCTCGAATGAAACGCTTCCGCTTAAACCTGTTCCTGAGCGTCCCGAAGTGACGATAGGACCAGCGTTCACGTTCCCGGCCATGCCGGTCACCCCCAACAAACTGCTCGTTTGCATCGTCATCGTTCCGCTGGCTGCCGGCGCAATCGCGCTGCACCTTCCGTCGATCGATGACGCAGTCGACTACCGCATCACGAAAGAGGATGCGAAACGCATCGCCTCGCGCATCGGCCCTCCTCCCACCGCGGCCATGCGCACGATTGCGACGCCGGTCGAAGGTTTCCGATCATGGGAACGCGACTCGCCGCGCGAGGACGGAGGCACGCCGGGCGGCTACGACGGGCTGGCCGTCGATTACATCCTGCGCAACGGGATGAAGGTCCCTGCGCTCGTCAACGTGATGAAGACGAAGATCCCGACCGCGACGTGGATGGTGCGCTCGTTCGCGCCGCAGGTGAAGGATGAGTACTTCATCGAAGTCGATCCGCGCACGTCGCGCGTGACCGGCTATCACAAGTATCAGGATGAGCGCCGCGCCGGACCGCGCCTCGAGCAGCCGCAGGCGCTGGCGATCGCGCAAGGCGCGTTTGCGCAGTACAACGAAGATCCTCGGACGTTCGATCTGAAAGAAGCGTTGAGCTATCAGCAGCAGAACCGCCGCGACTGGCTTTTCCACTTCCAGGAAAAACAACCGCTCGCCGCCGACGCCTGGCGGCGCGTCAGCGTGCGCGTGGCAGGCGCGGACGTCACCGAATTCACGACCACGGTGAAGGTGCCGGACAGTGTCTACCGCGAGCCGACCACGCTGCTCAATATCGTCTTCACGATCACGCGCATCGTCGGAGGGTTGGCGATTCTGTCGCTGATCGTAGCCGGCTTCGTGATCGCGTTACGGCGGCAGCGCTTCCCGTGGCAACGCGCGCTGCGTTGGACGCTGGCGCTGGCGATCATTCCGCTGATCGCCTTCGCTGCGCGCTGGGAGTCGACGCTGTTCGGATACAACACGTCGATTCGCTGGGAGACGTTCATCAGCGGACAGGTGATCGACGTCGTGCGCAATGTCGGTCTGCAGTTGGGATTAGTGTTCCTCGCCGTCGCCGCGCTCGCGGCCGCGTATCCGCAGGCATTCCATCTCGCTCGCCGCGATGCTCGTGCCGCGCTCGGCCGCTCGGCCGTTGTCGCCGCACTGACGGCGATCGGAATCGCCGTCCTCTTCCGGATCGGCGAACAGGCCCTGGCTCTCCGCTTCCCGTCGCTGGCGGCGATGCAATCATTCAACGTCCCCGACCCTGTCGCCCTGCCACTCCCCGCCCTCCTCGGCATCTTCTCCGCGATCTTGCGCACGCTCATCTTCTGCGCGGTCTTCGGCCTCTTCCTGCTGGCGCTGCGCGGCTTCCGGGCGAAGCCGTGGCTCCCGCCAACGATCGGAATCGCGGCGCTCTTCTTCGCCACTCTCGACTCGTCTGCGAACCTGAAGCAGACACCGCTGATGCTCGTGACCGCCGCGGCGACTGCGATCCTCGCCTTCGTCGTGATCCGCTACGTTTTCGGCGCGAACCTGCTCGCCTATCCGCTGACGATCGCGGTAGCGCTGCTCATCGGAAACGGCGCTGATCTGCTGCAGAACCATCGCGCGGATCTTCGTGTCAATGGCATCATCGAGATCGTCGTTGCTGTGGGGCTGCTTCTCTGGGCTGCTTTACCAAACCCTTTGCACCACAGAGACGCAGAGAGCACAGAGATACCTCTGTGACCTCTGTGTCTCTGTGGTGCAAAGCTTTTAGCGAATCCGCAATCAACATTCCGTCGTAGAGAAGAACATGCTCAACGACTATCACTTCATCACCCGCTGGCGCGTCCGCGGAACGGTTCAGGAGGTCCTCGACATCCTCGGCGACGCCGAAGATCTTCCGCGCTGGTGGCCCTCTGTCTACATCGAAGTGAAGAAGCAAGGCGACGTCGTCGAGCTCTTCACGAAAGGCTGGCTCCCGTACACGTTGCGCTGGAGCTTCCGCGTCACCGGAAAACGCCCCGACGGATTCGACATCGAAGCCTTCGGCGACTTCGCCGGCCGCGGCGAGTGGCTGCTGACGCAGGACGGCGACGACGTCAACATCATCTACGACTGGCGCATCACCGCCGAGAAGCCGCTCCTGAAACTCTTCTCCCCGATCCTCAAACCGATCTTCGGCGCCAATCACCGCTGGGCCATGGCCCGCGGCGAAGAGAGCCTTAGAATTGAGCTTGCGCGCCGGCACGGCGAGCCGCACGGAGACCCACCGAAGGCGACGTTCCGACCGAGAAAGAGCGCATGAGAAACGCCGAGAAACTGGCCCTGTACAAGAAGCTGGTAGCAACCAGGAGAGTCCGGCTCAAGAGCGGCAAGATGCCCCACACGTCGCTGAACGGCAACATCTACAGCTTCCTCACCAAAGAAGGGATGCTCATCCTCCGCCTCGGCCCCGATTCCCGGGCCGCGTTGTTCGAGAAGTACGAGTGCGAGCCCATCGAGCAACTCAGCGCCGAGATGACAGAGTACGTCGTAGTCCCCGACGCGCTCCTGACAAACCCGCCCGAACTGAAGAAGTACTTCGCCCTGAGCTACGCCCACGCGAAGTCGCTGAAGGCGAACCCTCCGAAAGAGAAGAAGAAGCCCACGAAGAAGAAGAGGTGATGTTGCGCAGTCTCCGCGCGACCGCGTGAACCGTTTCCCGGGCCGATGCCCTCAAAAAAGGACACCCTCTAATCCAAAGCCGTTCCTTCGCGTCTTCGCGTCTTCGCGTGAGATAGCGTTAACCGACATCCGATCAGTAGGTTACGAGAGCAGATATCACGGCTCCAGGCTCGCAAAAATACCTTCGAGGTCGAGATATTCATCTTCGAGGTCGAGATATTTATCCTCGAGGCCGAGATATTTATCTTCGAGGTCGAGGTATTCATCTTCGAGGCCGAGGTATTTATCTTCGAGGCCGAGGTATTCATCTTCGAGGCCGAGGTATCTATCTTCGAGGCCGAGGTATCTATCTTCGAGGCCGAGGTATCTACCTTCGGGGGTCGAGGTATCTACCTTCGAGGTCGACATATTTACCTTCGAGGCCCAAGGTATTTATCTCGGAAGGCGAGGTATTTATCTCGGACGTGAACCTTTGCATCTCCGAGGTCGAGGTGCTGTCCATCCGAAGCCGGGTGAGCGCGTTCCCCGAGAGCCCCGTAACCTTCCGAAATCCGTTACGTCACAAGAACTGGATCACCACAGATGTGAGCCCGGCCGGCAGCACATCCCCTGCCGGACGCGGGACCAGTCGATGTAGACGTTCAACCGTAGTCTCGGAGGTACCCCATGACCGATCAACCAGGAAACCCCAACAACCCTAACGACCCGACCACACCACCGCCCGATGTCGCCCCGGAGGAACTGGCCGCCAAACTGACCGCGCTTCTCGATCAGTTCGAAAGCCAGGTGCCGGGATTCCAACCTCACAACAGCGCTGAGATTCGCCGCGTGTCCAACGCTGCCCGCTACGGCAAGGAGTTGATCCCGCTGATGATCACGGCCGTGACGTCGTTCCCCCCCGCCGCGGAGCGGAAGATATTCGACGTCGAACGCGGAAAGGCGACGCTTCTGGCCGAAGACGCCCTCCGCCCCGTCGCACACCGTCTCTCCGCCCTCCTCGACGGCTTCGCATTCACGCTCGACAGCAACCTCGGCGGCACCAGCACCGAAGCTCTCCACGGCTACGCATGGTTCAAGCATTTTGCGAAGAGCCCGGAGGGCGTCGGTGTCCGTCCATTCCTGGGCAACATGAAGGCCGCGGTCCGCAAGATCATCAACCGCAAGCCGGTGAAGAAGCCCGCCCCACCCACGATTCCGCCCGGCGCCCAGGGACTCCTCGCTCCGAACCTCGGCAACCGCAACACCGCTCCCGAAGTCATCGAAGACGATCTCCCCGAGGATTTCCGCAAGGCCCTCGAAGCCGTCAGCGACGACAACGAGGAGTAAGCCTCAACTCTTAAGTGCATTCCGATCGAGCGCCTTCTCCCCATCGCTTTTGATGGGGAGAAGGTGGCCGAAGGCCGGATGAGGGGGCCGTTGCGCGCGTCGAAGTCAGTACAATGACGTGCATGAACGAGATCATCTTTCTCGTCGAGGAAGCTCCCGAAGGCGGATTCACGGCCCGAGCACTCGGCGAATCGATCTTCACGGAAGCGGACGACTTCGCCGCGCTGGAAGGCAATGTACGCGACGCCGTGCGTTGCCACTTCGAGCCGAATGAGATGCCACACGTCGTGCGGCTCCATTTCACGCGCGAACAGGTCATCGCCGTTTGAGACTGCCGCGCGATTGGTCAGGAGATGAGCTGGTCCGCAGGCTGGCCCGCGTCGGTTACTCGGTAACGCGACAGACTGGAAGCCACGTGCGACTAACCAAGCCACCACCGCCGAGCGAGCACCACGTCACCGTCCCTCGGCACGACACGCTGCGCGTCGGCACCCTCGCAGGGATACTGGACGATGTCGCAGCCCATCTCGAGATCACACGCGATGAGCTGCTAGCGCGTCTCGCGGCCTAACCGGGGATGGGGTCAGGTCGAAACCGAAAGTGACGACACCTCGGTACGAACATTCCGCTCGATGGGCCCGTCGTTACATTCGGTTTTGACCTGACCTCATCCCAGGCCAAGAACGCAACTTGGCCGGGAGCTTCATTCTCATCGCAGGCCCGTCAAACGCCACATGCTCGGCGGAAAAGTGTCTCGTTCTTTGCCCCCGGCCACAAGAGTGCAGTGTCGTTCCTGATCGACTCGAAAACGCAATGAAGGAGGCGTATGGCAAAAACCGACCCGTATCACACGGATTCACCCGAGTACCCGCCGTCACATCGTGAGGTCTACCACGACCATACCGACTGTCAATACGGCAAGAGCATCAAGAAAGAGCATCGCAAAGATGGTAAGGGCGATAAGCCACGTTGCTCAAAGTGTAGAGATTTAGGCTAGCCGCGCGTGGCCGGTGGGCACTCACGCAGATGCGAGGCGAATGGATCGCCGAGAAACGACACCTCTCACGCGCCGGTAACATCGATTTCGATGATCAGCCCTCTCACGAGGCAGTGAGCCGCTCTTGTTAAATAAGAAAGCCGCCCTCTGACGTCCGGATCAGCCGTTGCATTTGTTTGCGCAATCCGGGGTACAAACGGCTGTCGTATTCGCTATAGGCTGAAGAGCCTCCCGCGGAACGCACTGGCAATCGCCATCTTCGAATTGCACACATGCGAGATCAGAGAAATCTTTGATGCAGCAGACTACGCCCTTGCCACCATGATAATCAACCGGATCTCCAATGTTAATCGGCATCTTGCACTCCTTTATTGAGTGAGGCGTGTGTTAACCGCAGAACTCTTGGCTCTAATCGCGGTTGTCGCCGTGCTTGCGGCAGGGATATCAGCAGGGTTGAGGGCGGGCTCCTGCGAAAGAATGGTCGCGGCAAGTTCAAGGAGGGCTCCACGACGATCGGCATTCTTTGCAGCGTCCGTAGCCTGCTGGGCTTCAAGATCGTTTAAGTCACTAGAGCTTGTCGTAAGCGCGGCCGCATCTCCAGTCGCGCCGGAGCGTTTCGTTATCGGAGCACCCGCGAGTTGCGCGCCAACCACCAGCGCCTGGGTTGTCACCTTCGCGGCGATTCGCACAACTTCCGACGGATCAAAGGTAATGCCTTTGATAGTAAAGACCCCGCGTGACTCCATCTTGATGGCGACATCAACACGCCCGAACCGGCCCATGCCGATCGCCTTATCATAAGTCGGGGACCAACTGTCGTCCTTCGCGGAGGTAACCGCGAAGGCTTCGCGCAAGGAGGTGATGTTCGCGTTACCAATGAGCCCGTTGTCGGCGGAGATACTCTCCTGTACGAGCGGCGGCAGGAGAACGTCGCCGGTGACGCCGATGTGATCATTAATGGCCTGCTGCGTGATGGTATCGAGTCCCACCGAGCTCCATATGATGAATTCGCGCTTACGAAGGATTCGTTGACGGAGCAGCGACGCAACGTACTCGGTATTTCCTGTGGCCGCATCAGCAGCTCTGATTCTTGCCTCCAAGCCGGCCATGCTTGTCGCTTCCTCGTTATACTTCTTCGCAATGCGGGGGATGGTGAACTTCCTAATGTCGTTGGCCAAATTGAGCAATCTAGGTGCGCGAATCGAATCGGCGTTGTGGCTTGCTCGCTCGTAGTCGGCCGCGAGTTGCGTGTAGACAGCTGTGGTCTTATTTGAAGCAGATTGATATGCACCCAGCGTCAGCTCTTCCGTCATGCTACGCACGCCAGGGAGTTCGTCACGGAGTAGAAACTCGTCCTGAGCAACAGCCGTGATCTTCGGATTGATGACGGCAACAGTCACATTCATGCTGCCACATGCGGCGCTGAGAATGGTGGCAACAAGTAGCGAGTATTTCACGTATCTCATTTCGCACCTTGTGCCGCGCGCTGAGCTGCAAACCAAGTTCTCGCCTCAGGGAAACCAGCGAAGTTACCGTCCCCGCCCATCGTGACCGCAAGGGCTCTCAGCATGGCAAGCGCACTTGTTCGCGCCTGTGTTACATCGGCAGCAGTTGCGACCGTGGTCGGAAGGGTACCAGTAAGTGTAGTGAGCTCGGTCGCAGCGGTTGTAAACCGAAGCGCAGTTGTGGTCTGACTGCGGGCTTGCGCGCGCAACTCACCAACTTTTTGGTGATTAACGAGGTTCGTGATCGCGTCGGCTGCCTGCTGTGTCTCGGCGAATTGTCCAATAGTGTTTGCGACAGTGTTCGGGTTCGAGCTAAAGATCATCAGCAGCGCTCCGTGACCTTCTGCTGGTGTCAGCGGCGTGAGTGTGGTATCGGTGCCCGGATTTTTCTGTGCTGACAAGAATACCGGTGCGATTTCACCCGCCGTCGCTGTGTCAGACGCGTTCTTCACCTCGTTGAAGTAGAGATCGAGGGCGCGCTCGTCGTAGTATCCGGAAACATAGCGCATACGGGACAGTCCCGTGTTGCCTTGCACACGAACCCGAAGGAAGTTGACTGGCGTGCCCGCCTTGTCACGTGCGACAAAATAATGCTCCTCGTGAAACGACGCGCAACTGACACTGAGAAACAGCAAGAGCAGGGAAAGCGTACGCATGGTCCTCTCCTTCTTCCAGCTTCCGTCGAGCATGAGAGCTACTCTCTGCTATAGGAGGGACACGGAACCGAATTTCCCTACCCCCTCGGAAGACTTTTCGCGAAGGCCCGCGTTCTCGGCCCAAATCCACTCGACTTCAACGGTTCAGTGATAGCTCGACCGAGCCGCGTGGGCCTTAACCACCTACCGCCTCCGCGGCACGTCAAATCCAGATCGGCTAGCCACACACGGTTTGCTGCATCAGAAGCTTTCCGCTCGTGTCTCGGTGCGCCCCGTCACATCGCTTCGTGACACTCCTCCTCCGAGGCGCTCACATCCCGCTGCTATCGTTCAACCTGGTTGCAGGGGCGGGGTCCTTCGACCGTCCTTCGGCACTTCGTGTCCTCCCGCGGCTGAGGATGACAGTGAAGATTTTTGGTGTTGGAGCGAATTGTGAAACTAGGAATTGAAGACTTCGAGTACTCGCATCTGTACGACAACCGCCGTTTGCAGGATCTGGCGCTGGCGTTTGACCGGTTTCTGGAACGGAGCGACGCGGGCCTGTTGCAGCGCTTCGAGTCGTACCGCGTCGGCGTGCAGAGCGGGATCGCCGGCGGGGGGCTGACCAAGCCGGAAGAGTCGGCGCTGCTGGTCGCGGTGAGCCGGCCGCTGGGGACGTTTCTGGAGCAGCTTTTCCAGACGGATTCGGCTTCGGTCGTCGCGCGCACGCAGCGGGATGCCGAGGTGGCGCGGTTCAAGAAAGAGTTCGTGGCCAAGCGGGTGGCCAAGGTTCAGGACGCCCCTGCCGTCAATTCGCAGCGCGCCATCGACATCCTCGTGCGCACCGTCGCCCCCGGACACGAGCACGGTCAGGAGCGCGATCTCGAGTACGGGCTGGCCGTCACCGCCAACCGCCTCCTCGACTTCGAGCGCGAGTATCCGCGCGGCACGAAGACGCCTGCGCCGTCGCCGCAGACGCGCGCGGCGCTCGGGCAGTTGCGCGACGAGCTGCGCGCGTCCGGAGCGTTCGCGGAAGCCATCGTTTACAAGCAGTCGGTCGAGTCCCCCGAGGCGATTGCGAGGGAAGCGGCGGCCGTGCATGCCCTCGGCGATCTCCTCGTCGACTGGCTGGCCGCGGAATGGAAGGCCGGACATTTCGACGAGTGGACATCGTTCCGTCTGCCGAAACCGATGAACTTCGATCATCTCGTCGAGACGGAGCGTGTCGACGAAAACACCGTGGTTGGCCCCAGCGACGAATACCGCCGCCGCGACGGATTCAAGCTCACCGATGCGCGCATGACCTCGCGAGAGATCACCGACGAAGCCAACTACTGCATCTATTGCCACGAGCGGAAGAAAGACTCCTGCAAGACCGGCCTCGCCGAAAAGGACGACCGCGTCAAGATCAATCCCCTCGGCGTGCCGCTGGCGGGCTGCCCGCTCGACGAGCGCATCGGCGAGATGAACGCGCTGCGCAAAGACGGCGACTCCATCGCCGCGCTGGCCATCGTCATGATCGATAATCCGATGTGCCCGGGCACCGGCCACCGCATCTGCAACGACTGCATGAAGTCGTGCATCTTCCAGAAGCAGGACCCGGTGAACATCCCGCAGATCGAGACCGGCGCGCTGACGGACGTGCTCTGGTTGCCGTGGGGCTTCGAGATCTATTCGCTGCTCACGCGCTGGAATCCGCTGAACGTGCGCCGGCCGATGGCGCTGCCTTACAACGGCAAGAACGTTCTCATTGTTGGGTTAGGACCTGCCGGCTACACGCTGGCGCACTACCTGGCCAACGAAGGCTTCGGCGTGGTGGCGATCGACGCGCTGAAGATCGAGCCAATTGACAAAGCCTGGTTGCGCCAGCCGATCCGCGATGCGCACACGACGCTGTGGGAAGAGCTGGACGAGCGCATCCTGGCAGGCTTCGGCGGCGTTTCCGAGTACGGCATCACCGTCCGCTGGGATAAGAACTTCCTCAAAGTCATCCGCATCGCCCTGGAGCGCAAGAACAACATCCGCTTCTACGGCGGCGTGCGCTTCGGCGGGACGCTGACGATCGAAGACGCCTTTGACAAGCTCGGCTTCGATCACATCGCCATCGCTGCCGGCGCCGGAACGCCGACCATCGTGCGGATGAAGAACAACCTCATTCGCGGCATCCGCAAAGCGAGCGATTTCCTGATGGCGCTGCAGCTCACCGGCGCCGGCAAACAGTCGGCGATGGCCAACCTGCAGGTGCGCCTCCCCGCGCTGGTGATCGGCGGTGGCCTGACCGCGATCGACACGGCGACGGAGCTTTTCGCCTACTACCCGCTGCAGGTGCAGAAGACCCTCAGCCGCTACGAGACGCTCTCTTCCGAGATCGGCGAGACGACCGTCCGCAGCGGTTACGACAAAGAGGAACTGATCATCCTCGATGAGTTTCTCGAACACGGTCGCGCCATCCGCGCCGAGCGTGAGCGGGCTGCGTCGGTTGGCGAGAAGCCCAACTTCATCCCGCTCGTCCGCTCCTGGGGCGGCGTGACGATCGCCTATCGCAAATCGATCGGCGACGCGCCGGCCTACCGTCTCAATCACGAAGAGGTGATCAAAGCATTCGAAGAAGGGATCGCTTACGCCGAGAGCCTCTCGCCGGTCGAAGCGATCGCCGACGAATTCGGCCACGTGAAATCGCTCCTCTTCGAAAAACAGATCAACGAAGACGGCCGCTGGAAAGACTCCGGAAACATAATCGAGCTTGCCGCGCGCAGCGTGATGGTGGCCGCGGGAACGAGCCCGAACGTGATTTACGAGAAGGAGCATCCGGGCACGTTCAAGCTCGACAAGTACGGACAGTTTTTCCAGAGCTTCGCGGTCTCGGCGGCCGATGCCGGCCCCGAGCTGATCGAAGTCGATGGCAACCGCGAGCTCGGGTTCTTCACGTCGTATCAGCATCCGGCGTCGCGTGAGAAAGTGATCTCGTTCTACGGCGACAACCACCCTCGCTACGCCGGCAACGTCGTCAAAGCGATGGCCTCGGCGAAGGATGGCTATCAACACGTCGCCCGCCTCTTCACGCGCGAACTGATGCAGCTCGATCGGTCCGCCGAGGCGCAGGCAGCGCGTGATGCGCAGTGGAGCGCGCTGCTGCACACGCTTGACGATGGCCTGCTCGCATTCGTGTCGCAAGTCAATCGCCTGACCCCGACGATCGTCGAAGTGGTCATCCGCGCACCGTTCGCGTCACAGCATTTCGAGCCGGGCCAGTTCTTCCGCCTCCAGAACTTCGAAGCGAACGCGCCGTTGATCGACGGAACGCGCCTGACGATGGAAGGGATCGCGCTGACCGGCGCATGGACCGATCCCGAGCGCGGCCTGCTCTCGCTGATCGTCCTCGAGCTCGGCGGCTCGTCGCGCCTTTGCGCGCAGCTCAAACCGGGCGAGCCGGTCGTGGTCATGGGACCAACCGGCGCGCCGACCGAAATCCCGCACAACGAGACCGTCCTCCTCGCCGGCGGCGGCCTCGGCAACGCCGTCCTGTTCTCAATCGCCCGCGCGTTCAAACTCAACGGCTGCAAGGTGGTCTACTTCGCCGGCTACAAGAAGAAGGACGACGTCTTCAAACGCGACGAGATCGAAGCAGGCACCGATCAGGTGATCTGGTCGGTCGACGCCGGCGATCCGATCGAGCCGCGCCGCCCGCAGGACCGCGGCTTCACCGGCAACATCGTGCAGTCGATGCTGACGTACGCGCAGACATCACCAGAATTCGATCTCCGCAACGTACAGCGCCTGATCGCCATCGGCTCCGACGGGATGATGCGCGCGGTGAAAGACGCGCGGCACGGCGTGCTCGCCCCGTTCCTCAACGACCACCACGTCGGCATCGGCTCGATCAACTCGCCAATGCAGTGCATGATGAAACAGGTCTGCGCACAATGCCTGCAACGCCACGTCGACCCGATCACCGGCAAAGAGTCCTTCATCTTCAGTTGCTTCAACCAGGACCAACCGCTCGACTCGGTCGATTTCACGAACCTGCGCGCACGCCTGCGGCAGAACACAGTGGTGGAGAAGATGACGAATCTGTGGCTGACGCGGCTGCTGGCGAAGCAACGAGCGGAACCTGCCGAGGTATCATTAACGATGTCGTGAAGGAGCCGCGAGTCGAGACTGAAGAAGTAATAGTCATTGAAGACCCAGAACTCCTGGCTGAATTGAACGCAGGCTTGGAAGAAGCGGAACGCGGCGAGGGAATGGATGCATTCGAGTTCATGCGTCAGCTCCGCGCTGGCACATGGCGGGACCCCGAGGTACGATAGCGATCATGCGAGGAACATTTTCGAAGGGCCGCATCGTGGTCGATGATGAGTCGTACCCGGACGGAACGACGGTGAATTTCGTGGTCGTCCCGAAGGACGACCAGGAATATGAGCTCACACCCGAGGAGGAGGATGCTCTTGAGCAGAGCATCGCGGAGATCGAACGAGGCGAGTGTGTGACCGCGGAACAGCTTTTCGCTGAGTTGCGCGCGATACGCTTACGTAACGATGGATGACGACCTGTGGCCCCTCCTCATCTCAGCCCGGGCTCGCCGCGAAATCGCAGAAGCGCAGGAATGGTGGAAGGTTCACCGCGATAAGGCGCCGCAAGCTCTCGAAGACGAATTGAGAGACACCTTCGAGTTGCTGCTGCAGACTCCACAGATCGGCATTCTTGTCCCAACACGAAAGCAGAAGTTCATGCGGCGTACCTACCTCAAGCGAACGCGTTACTACGTTTACTACCGCAACACCGCGCCTGGAATTGAGATCCTCGCGCTTTGGCACTCCTCCCGACGCCCGCCCCGCGGTCTGTAAACGCCGCTTATTCGGCGAGCCACGCCTCAATAAAGTCGATGTATTCAGGAATCGGCATCATGTTCAAATCGCGCTCCGAAAAACCGTCGGCAAGCCGGGCATCGTAGAACGTCAAAGTGAAGTCAGCAAACCGCCGCCAGATTCGAGTCGCACTATGTACGCGCCGCAGACCGACTGTTTCTACAAACCAATCGCGAACCGCTCTAACGATTCCTTCAGGCTCGTTGCCGTGATGCTTGATGTCAATACCGGACAAATCAGAGATCGCTTTACGAAACTCATGGGGATCCTTCTCGAGCACGAGACACCGCTTCTCGGTCAAAGGCTCTGCACCAAACAAGCGGCAGCCGTATCGATGCCGAACTCGAACGGCATGTTCATTCGCGATATCTCGCCGATTTCGCCTGCACGTAGGCGGGAGAGATCGTGGATGCTGTATCGGCACTCGCGGATCAACGAACAGATCTTGTCGATGCGGCTCTCCCCGGAGTCAGAGCGTTCCGACGCAATGCGCGGCGTAAACCGTAGATAGAGAATTGTGAAGAGCAAAGGACGCAAGAGGCGCAGATAGTCGCTATCGAAGGGGCAGTTGACGAATACGCTCCGCTCGAAGGCGTGCGGTTGTTGCTCCACTTACTGTTTCCGAGCACCCGGTGGATGACGACCGTTCCCGTAGGACCTCTTCGCAGCTACGGTGCCGTCTCGCCGGTGGATGAAAAGATCGGCTCGCTCCTTGATACTTCGCACGCGAGCCCACGCCTCGGCTGCTTCTTTGGTGGGGAAACGCTTCAAGGCGCGGTCTGCGCCCCACTTAGCGACGCTCCACCCTCCCCCCATCGTGGGATAGACTTGAAACTTCACGACCTTGTTCATCGTGGTGAATGATAACACTCGCCTACCCGCGCAGCGGTCACGTGAACAAGAAAAACTGCACCCTCCTATCCCAACTTATCCACCAGTACCCGCGCCAGTCCCACATCCGGAAACTTCGGGGAAGCGCGCAATCACTACGCCGAGACGATCACGCTACGTCACGATGCCGGAACCGACGAGATCGTGATCTTGAATCCGTCCGGGTCCTTCACGCGGAACACCCGCGGGCCCCACGGCATATCGGTTGGCTCCGACAAAAGGCTTCCGCCTCGGGCTTTGATCCGATTCGCGAGCTCGTCGATGTTCTGGTCGGTCGTGATGTGCAGCGAGAATCCCTCACCCTTGACGCGATCCCAACCTTTAGCTCCGTCATCCTGACCGATCAGGAGGCGTATCTCGCCCGCTTTCAGCGACACCGCCACCAGCTTCCCTTCGCGCTCGTGCCTCCGGTCGACGGTGAATCCCACTACATCCTGATACCAGTCGAGGCTCTTCTGAAGATTCTTCACGGTGAGCGAGGCGGAAATGGTGCGGCCGAGGAAGGGCTGCGGCTCTGTAGTCATGAAGTCTCCTGGATATCGGTCGGAACGTCTCACATCTTCGCGCGCAAGAGCGAGAGCAGAGAGGCGTGAGAATGGTAGGCGATGTCGTGAATGCGCCAGCCGTCTTTGGTCTTCGTCATGCGATAGGAAAGATCCATCAGCTCATTGCTCCCCGGGTAACGAAAGGTCACTCTCACGACGCTCGGATCTTTCGTCGCGGATACCTTCAGCCCGGTCGCACCGGGATCCTCCGAATCCCAGATCGGTGAGAAGTCGAGCCGGCAAATCTCATGCGTTCGTTCAGCGCAGGCGCGATCTTCGAGGATGAGGTTCGTGAGGCCGTCGTCGAAATAGCGGCGAAGAACCGCCCGCGGCTGGTCGATCAGGCCGGGCTTCTCCGCATGATCGGGCACCGTCTCCCACGCGAAGTCTTTGTACAGTTGCGATACGACGGCGTCGGCGCCGGGCGCGGCAGCCGAGGCGGAGGAGAACGAAATCATGAGGACCGCGATGACTTTTCTTAGTGACATTTGATGGAGTCCGATGCCTAACGAACAGGCGCACCGCCTTTCCCGATGCAGTGAGATTCTGTCTTGGCGGAAACGCTGGCGACATGGTAACGCAAAACATTCACGGCCTGACGGTAGGGAAATCTCCAGCCACGACACTCCCTACTTAGTACGGGCGATCAGATCACGAAAGGACACGATGGCACCTCTTGGAATAGTTTCACGCGCTTACCAGTGGCTTCAGAGCGTCTTTCGGTTCCTCAAGAACTTCGTTCCCGGAGCCCAACTTGTCGTTGGCCTCTTCGCACTCCTGATCGGAGTCACGGGATCGGTGATGTGGTTCCGCCGCCAAGATCCACTGATCGACGCGTTCCTGACGGCGCTAACGTATCGCGTTGAGCCAACTGATCAAGCATACAAGGGTCTCGAAGCCGTCGTCCTCGCCGCCGCAGGCGCGGAACCGATGACGATCCCTTCGTCGCTGGAGCCACCTGAACGTCCCGTTGCGAGCCAAGAAAGTGCGCGAACGCTTGCACCTGCCTTCGCATCTGCACTAATCAACGTATTAAACAGTCCGGCGGCTTCTGCCACCTCAGCACCGGTACCATACGAGTTTGCAGGGGAAGGCCCATCGTGGCAACGTTTTGTCACTGTCAAGCTCACCGATGACAGCCCGGCAGCCCTGAAAGATACGTTTCTGTACATTCCGCTCGCGGTCGTGCACACCACAACACCCATTGACAACAACGCAAACGCTGAAATCGAAGGCGACTCGCGCGTCTCGGCTTCCGTTTCACAGGTGTTAGGGTTCGCGCCGCTGCTACGCACGTTTGACTCACGTCGAATCTTCCGCGACATCCCTGGAACGGTCGTGCAGACGTATGTGATCTCCGCAACTGGAGTAGCGCTTCTCCGCGAGGCCACAGTTACAAACCAGAAGAGTCATTATGGACGTCAGTTCTCTGGTCACACGTTCCTACCCGAGCGCCCCTACTTCTGGCGAGCCGTGGCGAATAGGCTTGACACGATGCAATTGCCAAGATCCTTTGACTCAGCTCCGGATTATGAGTCTGACCCCTACGTCGATCTCGGAATCAATGGACCAATTCGCACATTCTGCTGGAGCCTTGCAACGGCGCCGGCAGCAGATCCGGCGGTCTTATGTGTGGACTCGGCTCTACCTAACGCCGCGAAACGCATCCAAGCAACATTCAGGCGCATACTCGGTGCGGAGGCCACCGAAGTGCACTGCCAGGCGGACACTGATTCCTGCGACGATGATGAGCTCGAAGCGTTTCTTCGTGAGCACACCGACACCGGACACCGTGAGCTATTTGGATCAATTCACGCCTTTCCAAGAGATGCCACAAACTCGCTTAAATTTACAGTCCCCATCAGTACCCGCGTAGATCTCACAGGGAGGTCAGCGATAACGCTATTGAAATTCGATATTAGTGTCGACCAACTTGTGTTTCGCCGAACCGCATACGGTTTGATCGCACTCATAGGGTTTGCGGTGTTCTTCACAACTGTGGCGACGCTCTATCTAGTCTACGATGAACGCAAAGCTTCCGCTGAACAATTAATAGCCAACATCGACCACGTAATGCTACACGCCGCAGACGCATACGTAAGGGTTGATCCAGACGATAGAATACAGAATTGCAACAACGCATTTAAGACACTAGTCGACCATGAACAGCCGAAAGGAACCGACATCAAGGACTACCTTACGGAGGCAAGCGGCGACGACTATAATACTCAAAAGACCACACGCGAAAAAGGAGAGTACTCGCATTATGTGTTGACACTATTGAAAGGAAACACGCAAGTTACAGTGCATGGCATGCCACTGCCGATCCCTCGCGAGTTCCAGAAGCGCGTGCCCGATCGATTTGGAATCATGATTCCGATCATCGCGCCACTTAAGACGTGATCACCGACGTTTTTTCCGTCGTGCACTTCCTAATCACTCGTGACTCGGGGGAAGTTCGAATTCCGAGCGCAACAGCGTCATCTTGAGATCCAGCTCTGTTCGCCCTTAGCTCTGGCTCCGCGCCTTGGGGTCCGGCGAAGCCACCACGCCATCACCGGGTTCCTCCGCGTGATTGGCGTAGTCGTGGGACTTGCGAAGTGACGCCACACCAAACCTGCCGCATATGAAACAATCTTCCCATGCTCCTCCCATTCGACCAGGTGATCGAGATCTCGATCCGCCTTTTTGCGGCGGTGCTGATCGGCGGATGTATCGGGCTCGATCGCGAGATCCGGCGGAAGCCGGCCGGGATGCGGACGCATGCCCTCGTCTCGCTCGGCGCGGCGCTGGTCATGCTGATCGTCGTGCGAACAGGACCGGGGCAGATCGAACATGTCGACGCGGTCAGCCGGGCCATTCAGGGAATCATCGCCGGAGTCGGATTCCTCGGCGGCGGAGCGATTCTCAAGAGCGAGCATGACATCATCCACGGGCTCACGACCGCGGCTTCGATCTGGCTCGTGGCGTCGCTGGGAATTGCCTGCGGCGTCGGGCAATGGGTGGCGGCGCTCATCGCTCTGGCGCTCGCACTACTCGTCCTCATCGTCGGCGAGCCGATCGAACGACTCGTGCATCGGATCGCGAATCGAGAAACCGGCAACGCGGCGGGCAACGAGCGGCGCGAGTAGGCGTCGCCCGACCGGCCTTGTCGCGTGTCTTTGTTGGCGAGCTGTCGGCGCTACGAAGGAGCAGCACGCTCAGCAACATCAAGCGCACACCTCTCCGCCGCCTCCTCGGGATTCGAATAGTGACAAGCGTGTGCTCCAGGGACGAACGTCAGGCGCGCGATGGCGTCGCGGTCGACGAGCGGATCGCGCTTGCCTGCGAGCATCAGGCACTCGGGAGGCGCGCTGCGGCGATCTTTCGCGTAGCGACGAAACGTCGCGATCCAGCGTCCAATGCCGCAGCGGAGGTACGCGCGGAGAACGTATCCGAAGAGCGGCAGTGGCTCGCGGAATGCGTCGATGACCAGCGAGAACAGGAGTCGAGACGGATGGCGCGGCGACCAGAGCGGACCGATGCAGATAAGACGGCGCACGAGATCGGGCCGCGCGCGTTGGAGATGCGCAACGGCGTTGCATCCGACCGAATGACCGATCCAAACCGCATCCCGTATCGACAACGCGTCCGCCCATTCTGCCAGGATGCGCGCGTGCGCCTCGGGGCCGGCAGCCGGTCCATCAACGCTCTCACCGAAACCGGCTAGATCGGGAGCGATCGGATTCGCGCCGCGCACGTGGAGCGCCCGCGCGAAGTGGATGAAGTACGCGCTCGACATGCCGAGTCCATGAACGAGCACGACGTCGCGCCTGCGTCCGGCAGCGCGATAAGCGATTCCGTTCGTCCATCCCGACAGGCCCCACGAAAACGCCGGATCGGATGCGTTCAAGCCGCGTTCGAGCTCGTCCAGAAATGAGAGGAGCGACTCGTTGAATTCGCGCGGGTTCTCCCACATCGGCACGTGGCCGGCGCGGGAGATCACGCGCAGCCTGGCGTTCGGCAGGATCTCGAGAATCTGTCTCGCATAGGTCAGCGGCACGAGCGGATCGGTCTCGCCCCAGACGAGAAGGACAGGAAGCGTCAGCGTCTTCAGAAGCGGCCGGGCGTCGTCGCGCAGCAGGCGTGCGAACGAAAGCGCGATCGCAGTCGGTCCGGCACGAAAGAGATCACGCGCCAGGATCAGCAGAAACGTTCGCCAGCCGCGCGGCATGGCCAGGCTCTCGATATGCGCGCCGGGCGCGACCTCGAACGGGATGCCGGTGGCGTCGACGAGTACGAGCGAGCATACGAGATCGGGACGGCTTGCCGCCAGGTGAATGGCAATGTGTCCGCCCATCGAGTTGCCAACGAGATGGACCGGCTCGGCGAATGACGATTCGATCCATCGCGCCAGAAGAGCGGCAATGTCATCGAATCGCAGAGGGAGCTTGCTCTGCCGCATGAACAGGCGATTGCGTCCGAAGCCGACGAGATCGACGGCCGACACCAGGTGACTCTCGGCGAGGATGTCGATGTTGTATCGCCACCAATCGGACGACCCGCCGAGGCCGTGAAGAAGGACGATGGGCGTTCCGTGCCCGGCGCGCGTTTCCCAGAAGGTGAACGGCGGAAGGTCGACGCGGCGATGCGTGGGCATGTCAATGCGGGCTCACAACCGTTTCACGCGGAGGCGCGGAGAACGCGGAGAAACACCTACCTTCGATGCCGTCCCTCTTCCACCATCAGACACCGGTCCTGCACGACCTTGATCCCTGCCTCGGCCAGCTTCTGCGCCGCTTCATCGTTGCGGATGCCGAGTTGGAACCAGACGCTCTTCGGCTTTGCCGCGAGGATGTCGTCGACGTGCGCCGGGATGTCGGATGGTTTGCGGAAGACGTTGACCATGTCGATCGGACGGCCGATCGCGGCGAGCGTTCGAACGACCGGCACGCCGAGGATCTCGGTGACTTCGGGGTAGTAAACGGGAACGGGGATGATCTCGTAGCCCGCCTGGGCCATGTGGGCTGGAACGTAATGGCCTGCCTGCCCTGCGTGCGACTCCGGTTTGATGCCCAGGACGGCGATCGTTTTCGTGTCGCGCAGCAGCGTGCCGATGCCTTCGTTGCTATCAATGAGGTTCGTTTTCCACTCTGTCATGGTGGCGGAGGGTAGCAAAAAGCGCGCAACGGCGGCGCGGTGATACGATCGAGTTACACGGAATAACCTCCAGCGGCGTCTCCTTTTTACGCGACAAGTCCAAATAACACGAGGTCTATCGTCGGATGAAACGTGCAGCCCTGACCGTGCTTCTCTTCGTTGTTCCGTTCACCGCGTTCGCCGCCTCGGCGCCTACGCAGGCCGTCATCGTGATGATGAAGCAAACCGGCCGCCTCACCGTCAAGTCGCTTGCGGCGAATCTCGATCCGAGTGTCTCGGACGGCGAACGCGACGTTCGCGACCTGCCCGGCATTCACGGATTCGCGGCCAACCTCACCGCCGACGAGATCGCATCGCTCAAGGCATCGGGCAAGGTCATCTCGATCGATCCGGACCTCGAGCGCCACGCCCTCACCGATTCCGTGAGCGTGGGCCAGCAGACCACACCTTACGGATTGACGGCCATCGACGCACCGCCGGTGTGGCCGGTCACGCGCGGCAAGTCACTGTCGAACGGCCCGGCCATTCACGTGGCCATCATCGACACCGGCATCGACTACAACTACTCCGAGCTTGCCGCGGCCTTTAAGACGGGGTTCAACTACATCAACCGTACCGCCGATCCTCTCGACGATAACGGCCACGGCACCCACGTTGCCGGGACTATCGCTGCCGCGAATGATGGTGCCGGAGTCGTCGGCATCGCCTCGGATGTCGACATCTATTCTCTGAAAGTGCTCGACACTTGCGGCAGCGGCCGAACGAGCGACATCATCCAGGCGCTCCAGTGGGTTGTGGATAAGAAGAAAGAGATCGGCGGAAACTGGATCATCAATCTCTCGCTCGGGTCCGACACTCCGTCCACGCCGGAACAGACCGCGTTCGACGCCGCAAGCAACGCAGGCATCCTCATCTTTGCCGCGGCCGGAAACAGCTACGACGGGACTGACGGATTGTCGTATCCCGCAGGATACCCATCGGTCGTTTCGGTAGGCGCGGTCGACTCCAACAATCTCATCGCCAGCTTCTCGCAGCGAGGTGCCGATCTCAAGCTCGTCGCGCCCGGCGTGAACGTGATCTCCACGTTCCTCAACGGCCGTGTGGCTACGGATGATGGCCGGAAGATTCCGGCGAATTTTGCCGACGGTACGCTGAGCAGCGGCGACTCCGCATGCCTCTCCAGAGGTCCGGTCACCGCCAAGTTTGTATCCGGCGGCACCGGCAACGTTACGGAGATCCCGGCCAGCGTCAGTGGCAAGATCGCGCTCATCGAACGGGGTGGTACCGATCCGAGCGGCACAGGTCTCACGTTCCTGGCGAAAACGCGCAACGCTCTGGCGAAGGGCGCAATCGGCGTCGTGGTTTACAGCAATGCAAACCCAGTCGTCACACCCGGCTTCAGCGCCTTGACGCAGACGGACGTGAACACCCTTCCTCCGATGGCGCTGATCGAGCGCGCGGATGGTCTGGCGCTGCTGGCCACCCCGAATGTGACATTGACTATGAGCTTCGACAGTCACGGCCTCACCGAGCTCTTTGCGCTCCTGAACGGCACGTCGATGGCCACGCCTCACGCGGTTGGCGCGGCGGCTCTGGTCTGGGCGGCCTCGCCAAACTCTACGAGCACCAACGTCGCAACCGCACTTGAACAGACCGCGAAGGACCTCGGCACTGCTGGACAAGACACAACCTATGGCTATGGTCTCGTAGACGCCCTGGCCGCGGCAAAGCAGCTCAACCCGGCGGCGTTCGTGCCGGCGCCCGTGAAGGGGCGTCAGCCGGGCCGGCGCGGTCACTAACGTTTTCGCTTTCAAACCCCGACGGGGCGCCTTTGGCGTCACGTTTTGCTTGGTCATCTTCGGAGCCGAAAAACAGCCGGGTTTTCAATCGAACGTCACCGTCCCGACTCCGGCCCCTGCACTTTCCCTTTGATAGAATTCGTTCTCGCCCTTCGACTTAAGACAACCACACACACGGGAGCAATCCATGAAACGAATGATCTTCGCTGCACTCATCCTCACCTTCGTTGCCGGTGGCGCTTTCTCCGCACCAAAGTCGAAGAAAGCGACGGCGTCGAAACAACCATCCGCGAAACAAGCAGTCGTCAGCTCCGTTCCCCTGAGCTCGCTCTTTCCGGCGGCCACTGAAGAGAGCGCCGCCGACGCAAAAGGAATGATCTCAATGGCCGCGCCGAACCATGAGGTCGTCATGGTACGCATCAATGCCGACGGTACCCGCTCGCATGCCTGCGTGGACGATGAGACAGCCGCCCGCACTTTCCTCGCCAATCAGAAGAACGCCGAAGCAACGGCGGCAAAGCAGGCGCACTGATCATGAGAAAACCGATCGTACTCATCGTTTTCATCACAGCATCGCTCCTTCTTGCGGCGCAGGCTTTCGCGGGCGTTCACATCATCATCCGCAACACAAACGCCGCGGGCGTCGGATTCAATGACGCGACTCCCGTTGCGCCGGTAGCGGGCAATGCCGGAACGACGATCGGCCAGCAGCGCCTGATCGTTTTTCAACGCGCCGCCGCCATCTGGGGCTCGCTGCTCGAATCCAAAGTCGACATTCTCGTGGACGCCAGCTTCGCCAGCCTCGACTGCAGCGCGACTTCCGGCGTCCTAGGTCAGGCCAGCGCCTCGACCATCTTTCGCAATTTCGATAGTGCTCCGCAGCAGAACGTCTGGTATCCGGCTGCTCTGGCCGACGCGATCGCAGGCAAAGATCTCGTAAACCCCACCAAACCGATTACCGATCCGACGAGCAAGGCTCACATCAATGCACAATTCAACAGCCAGCTCGATACGCCTGCCTGTCTCGGTGGCCTCGGATGGTATTACGGCCTCGACGGCAATCACGGCGCAAAGGAAGATCTTCTCGTCGTGCTCCTGCACGAGCTCGGGCACGGTCTCGGCTTCATCGGCGTCACCAACGGCACTACGGGCGCCATGAGCAGCAATTTTCCCAGCGTCTTCGAACAGCACATGTTCGATTCGACGGCCGGACTTCATTGGAATCAGATGACCAACGCCCAGAGGGTCACATCCTCAACCAACGATCAGAAGGTCGTGTGGGACGGCACTTCAGCGACCGCGGCTGCGCTCAAATTCCTGGGCGGCACACCGACGCTCCGCATCAGCGCACCTGCGTCCCTGGCCAAAACGTATCAGATCAACACTGCGGCGTTCGGGCCGAAGGTAACTGTCGCCGGTGTCAATGGAACCGTGGCCGCGACTCAGCCAATCGACGGCTGCGCGGCAATCACGAATGGGGGCTCGATCAGCGGACGTATCGCCTTGATCGACCGCGGCACGTGCAACTTCACAGTGAAGGTGAAGAACGCGCAGCTCGCCGGCGCCACCGCCGTGATCATCGCCGACAACGTACCTGCCAGCATCCCGCCGCTGGGAGGCACCGACGACACGATCTCGATTCCGACCATCGGCGTCAGCCAGTCGGACGGCGCTGCCATTCGCGCGGCCCTTGGCTCGAACGTAACGGCACTCATCTTCGCCGATTCCTCCCAACTTGCCGGGGCCGATGCTTCCGGTCATCCGAAGCTCTACGTTCCAACGACATTCGCCGACGGATCGTCGATGTACCACTGGGACGTCTCGGCCTCACCGAATCTCCTGATGGAACCGAACATCAACTCCGACCTTCCGTCCAACGCGGTCGATCTCACGCTCAACGAGCTGATCGACATCGGCTGGACGCCAGCGGCGCCGACGCCAGCCGGGCGAATGGCGGGACGAAGAGGACACTAGACAGCGCTGGTAGGTCGCTGGGTTCCGAGGTCTCGGATTGCGCGACCGCGAGACCTCGGAACCGCGAAACCGCTTTGTTCGGAGCTAGAATACGCGCCCTGCCGCGTGGAGCTTCCTCCGCGCGCAATCACCTTCTAACGGAGAACGAAGCTCATGCGCATCGGTGTACCGACTGAGATCAAGAACAACGAATATCGCGTAGGGATGACGCCCTCGGGGGCGCAGGACCTGACCTCGGACGGTCACAAGGTGTACGTGCAATCAGGCGCCGGCACCGGCAGCGGTTTTGCCGACGACGAATATGCCGCCGCAGGCGCCACCATCCTCGCCACTGCCGACGCCGTTTACGAGCAGGCCGAGATGATCGTGAAAGTGAAGGAACCGATCGAGGCCGATCTTGCCCGGCTCAAAGACGGACAGTTGCTCTTCACCTATCTTCATCTCGCGCCGGTCCCCGATCTCACCGCGGCATTGTTGAAGAAGAAAATCACCGGCATCGCGTACGAGACGATCACCGACGAGCGCAAACGGACGCTGCCGCTGCTGACACCGATGTCCGAGGTGGCTGGGAGAATGTCGGTGCATGTGGGGGCGTACTACCTGCACAAGCCCAACAACGGACGCGGCGTGCTCCTCGGCGGCGTGCCGGGAACGCTGCCCAGCGACGTCGTGATCATCGGCGGCGGCGTCGTCGGCACAAACGCTGCGAAGATGGCCGTCGGACTCGGCGCACGCGTCACGATTCTCGATACGAACCTCGATCGCCTTCGCCAGCTCGACGACATCTTCCGCGGTTCGGTGCAGACACTGGCGTCGAACAAGGCGCATCTCACCGATGCCTGCCGCCACGCCGATCTGCTCATCGGCGGCGTTCTCATTCCGGGCGCCTCCGCACCGAAGCTCGTGACGCGGGCCATGGTCAGCGAGATGAAGAAAGGCTCCGTCATTGTCGACGTGGCCATCGACCAGGGCGGCTGCGTCGAAACGGCGCACGCCACGACGCACTCCGATCCCGTCTACGAAGTCGACGGAGTCATCCATTATTGTGTCGCCAATATGCCGGGCGCCGTGCCGCGCACCTCGACGATTGCATTGACCAACGCGACGCTGCCCTACACACGCAGGATTGCGTCGCTCGGCTTCAAGAAGGCTATAAGTGATGCAGGACTCGCAGAAGGCGTCAATGTTTATGACGGAAAGATCACGTATAAAGCAGTCGCCGAGTCGCAAGGCAGAGACTACACAGTACTCGATCAGTTACTGTAATCTTGTGCGGTGAAACTTCGAACGATCCTCCTTTCTCTCGCCACCTGCGCAGCCTTTCTGGGATTCGCTTCATCGGCACTCGCGCAAGCCGACCTGGCGGTCACAAAAAGCGGCCCGTCGAGCGCGGCTGCGGGCAGCGACGTGTCGTTCGATGTAACCATTTTCAACGGCGGCGACGCCGATGCAACCACTGTCCAGCTCACCGACCCGCTGCCGCCGGGGATGACCTTCGTTTCCGCGAATCAGAACAGCGGCCCGGCCTTTAGTTGCTCGACGCCGTCGGCAGGCACGAACGGAACGATCACATGCAGCATCGCCACACTCACATCCGGATCGAGCGCGGATTTCACGTTCGTCGCCAATATCCCTCCCGCCACGCCGCAGGGCACGACGTTCACGAACATCGCTACCGCCTCGTCGCCCGACGACCCCAATAGCGAGAACGACTCCGGCGCGGCTTCCGTGATGGTTCCAATCCCTCAGGCTGATATCGGCATTCAAAAGGTCGGCCCATCCGCTGCGGCACCTGATACCGACGTGCCCTATTCGATCTCCGTCCAGAACTCCGGCCCGGACCCGGCCCTCAGCTTCTCCCTCACCGACACCCTGCCCGGCACGATGACGTTTGTCTCGATTGTCCAAAACAGCGGATCGGCGTTCGATTGCAGCAGCCATCCTTCGGTCGGCTCCGGAGGAACAGTCACCTGCACGATCGCCAGCCTCGCCGCCGGCGCGACTGCGACGTTTACACTCACCGGACACATTCCGCCCGGAACCGCCAGCGGCACGTCATTCTCGAACACCGCCAGCGTATCGTCGTCAACCACCGACCCGGATCCCGATAACAACAGCAGTCTGACGTTCCTCACGGTAGCGAGCAGCGATCTCGCCATTACGAAGACCGGGCCTCCGACCGCTACCTCGGGAGGCACGATCTCCTGGACCATCACCGCCTCGAACAACGGCCCTGACACGTCAGCGCCCGCCGAGTTCAACGATCCTCTGCCGGCCGGTACGACCTTCGCCTCGATCGTGCAGAACACCGGCCCGACGTTTGTCTGCACGAGCCCAGGTGCAGGAAACAACGGCAACGTGAACTGCTCGATTGGCACATTTGCCTCCGGTGCAAACGCGCAGTTCACGCTCACGGCAAACATTGATCCGAGCTTCACCGGAACCCTGAGCAACACCGCAAGCATCTTCGGTCCGAATGCCGACACAAACCCAAACAACAACAGCGCAACCGCGGTCACTACCGTCACCGCGTCTGCCGACCTGTCGGTCAACAAGACCGGACCGGCGACGGCGAACGCCGGAACGGACATCACCTACACGATCACCCTGACGAACAACGGCCCGTCGAACGCAGCGAGCGTCTCGCTCACCGATGCCGTGCCTGCGAATACGACGTTCGTCTCCGCGTCTCAGACTACTGGCTCAGGCTCACCTTTCTCCTGTACAAAGCCTTCCGTGGGCGGCACCGGCACTGTCAACTGCACACTCGCCTCGTTTGCCCCCGGCTCGGCAACGTTCTCGATCACCGTCCACATCAGCCCGGGCGCCACCGGCACGGTGATCTCCAATACTGCCAACGCCACAACGACGACCACCGATCCGAATCCGGTCAACAACACGTCTACGGTGCTAACGAACGCTACCGCCAGCGCGGACGTTTCGATCGTCAAGTCCGCGCCCGCCGCTGCGTCCAACGGATCGAACCTCACCTACAGCATCAATGTCACTAACAACGGCCCGTCCGACGCGGCAAGCGTCACGATGGCTGACACGCTGCCGCCGAATACGACGTTCGTCTCCGAGTCGCAGTTGACCGGGCCGGCCTTCATCTGCACGAACCCCGCTCCGGGCGGGACCGGCGCCGTCTCCTGCTCCATCGCAACCCTCACGGCCGGCACCTCCGCCACGTTCTCCATCGTCGTGCAGATCGCCGTGGCAGCACCGCTCGGACCGAGCAGCAACACAGCGACCGTGACCGCATCATCCGCCGATCCAAATCCGGCCAACAACAGTTCCACGGCTGTCACCTCGATCGTGCTGGCAACAGCGGATCTGTCGATCACCAAGACTCCCGCTCCCGGCCCTTACGGCACTGGGCAGCCGCTGACGTACACGATCGTCGTCTCAAACGGCGGTCCCAGCACCGCCACAGCCGTCACCGTCACCGACGTCCTTCCAGCGGGTACGACCTTCCAGTCGGCCACGCCGGGCGGCGCGTGCAGCGGTACGACGACCATCACCTGCAACGCCGGTACGCTCGCCAACGGCGCCTCTGCCACCTTCACGCTTACGGTGACACTGCCGTCGTCGCCGGGTCCGGTTACGAATACCGCCTCCGTGACCGCTGCGGCCACAACTGCTGATCCGAATCCGGCGAACAACAGCGCTTCTTCGACCATCACCGTGATCCCGGCAGCAAACATTCCGGTGATCTCGCCGCTCGCGCTTCTGATGCTCTGCGTAGCTCTCGCCGCGGCAGGCGCGATCACGCAACGACACTAACGTTTTCAACGCGCTCAAAACACGGCGCCATCCGCAAGGGTGGCGCCGTTCTGGTTTCGAGGGATCAGAGACCCGTGCGTTAGTGGATTCAGTCGATTCGTCGGGTGTCGTATCGCCGAGACGGCGATCTCCACATCGTTGTGAAGAACCGGGACATCGATGTGGTCAGTCGAGAGGTCGAGGTCGAGAATCGAGACTGCGAAGTCGGGAATCGAGCCTGCGAAGTCGAGAATCGAGCCTGCGAAGTCGAGAATCGAGCCTGCGAGGTCGAGAATCGAGCCTGCGAGGTCGAGAATCGAGCCTGCGAGGTCGAGAATCGAGCCTGCGAAGTCGAGAATCGAGCCTGCGAGGTCGAGAATCGACACTGCGAAGTCGAGAATCGAGACTGCGAGGTCGAGAATCGACACTGCGAAGTCGAGAATCGAGACTGCGAGGTCGAGAATCGACACTGCGATATCGAGAATCGAGACTGCGAGGTCGAGAATCGACACTGCGATATCGAGAATCGACACTGCGATGTCGTCAGCCGAGACATTGATGTGGAAAATCTGGACGTCGATGCGTCAAATCTGGACATCGAAGTGTCGAATTGAGACTGCGATGCGGAAAAGCTGGACATCGGTGTTAGAGATCTGGACATCGCTGTTAGAAATCTGGACATCGACGTCGACGATCTTGACATCGATGTCTCGAGTCTCGTCATCAATGTCTCGTACGCCGGCATTGAAGTAGCCGACGTAGCCGGCCATGACGAGATTCAGCACAGCGAGCAGCACCGGATCCTTCGGTGGGGTTCCTCCGGATAGACGATGTCGCCTCCGCCCCGAGGCGCAGGTGGTGTGCTGCCGCTCGAAGGCGGCGGTGGAGGTGGTGGAGTGTAGGAATCAGGTAGTATTAGTCGGTTTCGGCCGGTCGCGCCTTCTGATCACCAACCCACGCTTCGGATTGGACTCGCTGCCCTGATCCACTAATCTCTGATCACGCAGTCCACTGATCTCCCTGATCTCTGATTCACCCCCTTCAACGCTACAGCTTTGTAACCGTAGCAACTCCTGCATCTGTTGGAATCCACTTCGGTAATGCTCAAACAAACACTCATCCTGATTACGGCCCTTCTTCTCGCCGCGTGTGCGAGCGTGCGTGACATCGAAACTGTCACCAATGCTTCTGTTCACGGTGTCGGGACTCCGGCCGCTCCCTCTGCGCAATGGACGCCTCCGGCGAAGGCGATTCCTCCGCCCGTGCCGGCACCGAACGATCTCGCGCTTCCGCCGGCCGGCGCGCCTCTGGAGTTGGCGCAGATCGTCGGTCTGGCACTATCGAACAATCCGCTGACGAGGACGACCTGGCTCAACGCGCGCGTCTCGGAGGCAAACCTCGGCAGCGCGCGGGCGGCGTATCTGCCAACCGTCGACCTCGATGCTTCGCTGGCGCGCGCACACACCACGGCCGGCACCGCCACCACGCTCACGGCGCCGAGTCTGTCGCTCGACTATCTCCTCTTCGATTTCGGAGGCCGAAACGCAGAGACCGAGGCGGCGCGGCAGACGCTTATCGCTGCGGACTACACGCACAACCAGGCCATCCAGGACGTCATCCTCCGCGTCGAGCAGGCCTACTACGACTACCTTGATGCCAAAGCGCTGCTCACGGCGCAGGCATCGACGATCAAGGAACGGCAGACCAGCCTCGATTCGGCAGAGGCCAGGCATCGAGCCGGCGTCGCAACGATCGCCGATGAACTGCAGGCCAGGACCGCCCTCTCGCAGGCGCAACTGACCTACGAAACGATCGACGGCAATCTTCACAAGCTGCGCGGCACGATCGCCACGGCGATGGGGCTGCCGGCGACGACGCCCTTCGAAGCCGGCGAGCTTCCTCTCGACATTCCCACGCAACAGGTCAGCGATGCAGCAGACGCACTGATCGCGCAGGCAGTCACCGAGCGTCCCGATCTCGCGGCAGCACGCGCCGCGGTCGAGGAGGCGCGCGCACACGTGAGAGTCGTGCGTTCGCAGGGATTGCCGACGTTGGGTCTTGGCGCCAATGTCGCGCCGGTTTTCGCGAATGGGCTGCAACGGCAGATAACGTCGTACTCGGCGGGTGTTTCCCTTCGCTTCCCGCTCTTCACAGGCTTTCGCAACACGTACGACATTCGCGCGGCCGAGCTGGAAACAAAACTCGCGTCCGAGAACGCGCGCGGTCTCGAACAGCAGATCGGCCTTCAGGTCTGGACGAGTTACTACGATCTGCAGACGGCGGTGAAGAGATTGAAGACCAGCCGCGATCTTCTGCACGACGCGCAGGAATCCGCCGACGTCGCTCAGGGCCGCTACCGCGCGGGCATCGGAAGCATTCTCGATCTCCTCACCGCCGAGTCCGCACTGGAAAATGCGCGGGCTGAGGAAGTTCAGGCACGCGCGGATTGGTTCCTCACAGTTGCACAGCTCGCACACGACACAGGCACGCTCACACCGACAGGCGCGCCGCAAGGAAAATGATCACGATGATCTCAATGAAGTTGACCGGCATTCGTGCCATCACCGCGGCCGTGATCGTAGTCACGCTCCTCGGTTGCAGTGAGAAAAAAGAGAAACCGGCAGAGGAGCGCGTTCCCGTCACCGTTGCCCTCGCCGAACAACGAGACGTCCCGGTGGATGTGCGCGTCATTGGCAGCGTGCAACCGATCTCCAGCGTGGCCGTTCGCGCGCTCGTGGCCGGGCAGCTCCAGCGCGTCTGGTTTCGCGAAGGCGACGACGTCCGCAAAGGCCAGCGCCTATTCACCATCGATGAGCGGCCATATCAGTCCGCGCTGGCACAGGCGGAAGCGAACCTGAGTCGCGATGAGGCGCAGGCAAAGAATGCCGAGGCCGAGGCCAAGCGCTACGCGGAGCTCGTGAAAAAGGACTACGTCACGCGCGAGGACTACGACAAATTCGTATCGGGCGCTGAGGCCGCGCGCGCGGTCGTTGCCGCAGACCGCGCTGCGGCCGATAACGCCCGTCTCCAACTCGCCTACTGCGACATCCGCTCGCCGCTGGATGGCCGGACCGGCAGCCTGCAGGTACAGGCCGGCAACCTCGTCAAGGCGAACGACACGACGCCGCTCGTCGCGATCAACCAGATCACCCCGGTATACGTCATCTTCTCCGTCCCCGAATCACAGCTTGGCGACGTGCGCGCCCGAGGACTCGGCAACGTGCCCGTATCCGCTTCGCCGCAGCAGGGCGGCGGCGCGGTTCAAAACGGCAAGCTGACGTTCATCGACAACGCCGTCGACGCCCAGACCGGCACGATCACGCTCAAAGCGACCTTCACGAACGAAGGCCGCGTCCTGTGGCCGGGCGAGTTCGTGAACGTAGCAATGACGCTTTCGAACCGCCGGAATGCCACGGTCGTACCGGTGCAAGCCGTGCAGAACGGTCAGAAGGGGCAGTACGTATATGTCGTCACCGAGGGCAACGGAATTCAGATGCGTCCCGTGACCGTCATTCAGCAGGTTGATAACCAGGCTGTCATCGGCAAGGGGGTCAGCCCCGGCGACACAGTCGTCACCGACGGCCAGATCCGCCTGACACCGAAGAGCAAAGTGGAGTTGAAGAAGTCGTTGTAGTTTGGGCAACCCGATCACCGAGCCACCCACACCATGAACATCGCCGCCATCTTCATCCGCCGTCCCGTCATGACGACGTTGGTCATGCTTGCAATCGTGCTGTTCGGAATCATGGCCTACCGGTTGTTGCCGGTCAGCGATCTGCCGAACGTCGACTTCCCGACCATCAATGTGAACGCGTCGCTGCCGGGAGCAAGCCCTGAAACGATGGCCGCCTCGGTGGCCACGCCGCTGGAACGGCAGTTCTCGACGATCGCCGGCCTCGACTCGATGGTCTCGTCGTCATCGCTCGGATCGACTTCGATCACGCTGCAATTTGCACTGAACCGCAACCTCGACGCCGCCGCCCAGGATGTGCAGGCCGCCATCGCCGCCGCTGGACGCCAGTTGCCGCCGAATATGCCGGCGCCGCCGTCGTACAACAAGGTCAATCCCGCGGACACGCCCGTCCTCTATCTCGCCATCACCTCCGAGAACATGCCTCTGTACCAGCTCGACGAGTATGCCGAGACGATGATGGCGCTCCGCATTTCCGCGATCGAAGGTGTGGCGCAGGTCCAGGTCTTCGGCGCACAAAAGTACGCCGTTCGCACGCAGCTCGACCCGCGCCAGCTCGCCACGCGCGGTGTTGGCATCGACGAAGTGGCGACAGCCATCCGAAACAACAACGTAAACCTGCCCGGCGGGGTGCTCACAGGTCCTTTCACGAACTACACGGTGCAGGCGAACGGGCAGCTCTACAAGGCCGCCGACTACGCGAAGATCATCGTCGCCTACCGCAACGGCCGGCCGGTACGCCTCGGTGAGCTAGGCACCGTGCGCGACGACGTCGAGAACAACCAGACCATGGCCTGGTTCCGCGGCAAGCCCGGCTTCATTCTGGCGGTGCAGAAACAGCCGGGAACGAATGCTGTCGAAGTATCCGACCGCGTTCGCGCGCTGTTGCCGACATTCCGCAGTCAGATCCCCGCCTCGGTCGATCTGCAGGTGCATCGCGACCGCGCCGATTCCATCCGCGCCTCGGTCGACGACGTCAAGTTCACGCTGTTGCTCACCCTCTTCCTCGTCATCCTGGTCATCTTCCTCTTCCTGCGAAACGTCTCGGCCACGATCATTCCCAGTCTGGCGCTGCCACTTTCGATCGTCGGCACGTTCGCCGTGATGTACCTGTTCGACTACTCGCTCGACAACCTCTCGCTGATGGCGCTCACGCTGTCCGTCGGCTTCGTCGTCGACGATGCCATCGTCATGCTGGAGAACATCGTCCGGCACATGGAGATGGGCGAGAAGCCGATGGAAGCGGCGTTCAATGGATCGAGGGAGATCGGCTTCACGATCATCTCCATGACGATCTCGCTGACTGCCGTCTTCATCCCCATCCTCTTCATGGGCGGCATCCTCGGACGTCTCTTCCACGAGTTCGCCGTTACGATCGGATCAGCGATCCTCGTTTCCGGCTTCGTCTCGCTCACGCTCACGCCCCTGCTCAGCGCAAAGTTCCTGCGCGCACACAAAGGGGAGAAGCACGGCAAGCTCTACCAGGCGACGGAAAAGATGTTCGACGGCATGCTCTCGCTCTACGAAAGCGGCCTCCGCTTCGCGTTGCGCCAGCGCGCCATGACCTTGATGTTGTCGCTGGCAATCCTCGCGGCGACGGTCTGGCTCTTCATTGTCATTCCGAAGGGGTTCATCCCAAACGAAGACCAGAACGAAGTGCGCATCAGCCTCGAGGCAGCGCAGGGAACATCATTTCCCGAGCTCGTCCGGCACCAGCGCATGGCTATGGATATCGTGAACCAGGACAATCGGGTGGCGGCGTTCTTTTCGTTCGTCGGCCGCGGCGGTTCCAACAACAGCAGCGTCATCTCCCTGCGCCTCGTCCCGAAATCGCAACGGAAGGCCTCGATCGATGACGTGATGAACGATTTGCGTCCCAAGTTGAACGCCATCCCCGGTTTCCGGGTCTCGCTGCAGAACCCTCCACCGATCCGCCTCGGCGGACGGCAGTCAAACTCGCAGTATCAGTACACGCTGCAGTCCGCCGACACGGCAACGCTCTACGACGCATCGCAAAAGATGATGGAGAAGATGCGCACACTGCCCGGATTCGTCGACGTGAGCAGTGATCTCTTCCTGCGCAATCCAACGGTAAACGTTGAGATCAACCGCGACCGTGCCGCAACGCTCGGCCTGACGCCGAACCAGGTCGAGGACGCGCTCTTCTCATCGTATGCAACGAGACAGGTGTCGCAGATCTACGCGCCCAACAACACCTATCAGGTCATCATGGAGCTCGATCCCGAGTACATGAAAAACCCGCAGGCGCTGTCGATGCTGTACGTCCGCTCATCGTCGGGTGAGCTCGTGCCGCTCGACGCCGTCGCGAAACTCATCCCGACGGTTGGTCCGCTAGCGGTCAATCACTCGGGCCAGGCGCCGTCCGTGACGCTGTCATTCAACCTCAAACCGGGTACGTCGCTCGGCGCCGCCGTGACCGAGATCAATGACGCTGCGAAAGTCACGCTGCCGGCAACCGTCACGACGTCCTTCCAGGGCACCGCACAAGCCTTCCAGTCGTCGCTGCAGGGCCTCGGCCTGTTGCTCCTCATCGCCATCGCCGTCATCTACATGGTGCTGGGCATCCTCTACGAAAGCTTCATTCATCCACTGACGATTCTCTCGGCCCTTCCCTTTGCCGGTTTCGGCGCACTCCTGACGCTGCTCGTCTTCAAAGTCGACCTGTCGATCTACGCGTTCGTTGGCATCATCATGCTCGTTGGCCTCGTCAAGAAGAACGGCATCATGATGGTCGACTTCGCGCTCGAAGCGCAGAAGGAGGGAAAGAGCTCGGTCGACGCCATCTACGAAGCGTGCGTCGTTCGTTTCCGGCCCATCATGATGACGACGATGGCCGCGTTGATGGGCACAATCCCAATCGCGCTCGGCTTCGGTGCCGGCGCCGAATCACGCCGTCCGCTCGGACTGGCCGTTGTCGGCGGCCTCCTCTTCTCGCAGACGCTTACTCTCTTCGTGACGCCGGTCTTCTACGTCTACATGGACAAGCTGCGCAAGAAGCCCAGCGGCGAGGTTCCCAGCGATGGCACGACAATCGAAGACGAGTTTGCTGCGCTCGCACCAGAAGAACAGCCGGTGGGCGTGATGTTCAACACAGTCAAACCGGAACCTGCGCTATAAACCTTGGTCCTACATGCGCAATCAACTCGCAGTCCTGGCCTTCTGTGCGGCCATCTTCACGGCCTTGTCCGCCGAGGCACAGAGCGCCGACCTCGTGATCTCCAAGAGCGGCACTGAGTCCGCGTCGGCCGGCGACACGATCGCGTACTCGATCTTCGTCTTCAACAACGGCCCTGATGCAGCATCAAACGCGACGGTGACTGACTCCCTGCCGGCCGGCACCACCTTCGTCTCGCTTGATGCCTCAGATGGTACCTTTACCTGCAATACGCCCGCAGCGGGAACAGGCGGAACGGTTACTTGTTCCGCCGCGACAATGCCGGTAGAAGGGACAGTCCGCTTCACATTGTCAGTGAAGACATCGTCCGCGGCACCGAGCGGCTCGATCACCAACACCGCCACGATCACCTCCCCCACGCCCGATCCGGATACGTCGAACAACAGCAGCAGTGCCTCCACAGGCATCGTCGGCTCGTCGGCTGCCTCCGCCGATCTCTCGATCGACTCAATGGATCGAGCGGCAGCCGTCAGCGCCGGCGCGACAGCGAGTTTTCAGATCGCCATCTCGAACAAAGGCCCGTCCACCGCGAACCACCCGCACCTCACCAATGCTGTTCCGGCGAATACAACGTTTCTCTCCGCCAGTGTTGCCGATCCGATCGGTGACTTCCACTGCACCACTCCAGCGGTAGGCACGACCGGCAACATCGTTTGCACGGCACCGAAGTTCGATGTGCGCGGGGGCGACCAGCCGGTGTTCACGTTCACGTTCCGCGTCAACGATGGTGTTTCGCAAGAAACGACGCTGACCAATAGCGCGAGCATCGCGGCCGATGAAACCGATCCGAACACGTCGAACAACACGGCCAGCCGGACGACCGCGATCACGACGGCGGCGCCATCGGCCGATGTCTCCGTGGCCGTGTCAGGCGGCGGCACAACCTTCGGCATCGTCGTGCGCAACGCGGGTCCGAACGATGCCGCGAGCGTGAACCTGACCGACTCCGTGCCCTCGGGCAGCACCTTCGTCAGTTGGTCGCAAAACAGCGGACCGGCCTTCAACTGCAGCACCCCCGCCCCAGGCGCAACCGGAACCATCAACTGCACGATCGGCGTCCTGCCCGGGCTCGAGGGAAAGACGACCGCTGCCGAGTTCGTGCTCACAGTCGATGCGGCCACGCAGGTCACGAACACCGCTTCGGTGTCGAGCAGTACGTCCGACCCGAGGCCCGACAACAACACGTCATCATTCCCCGTCCTCACGAAGATCAGCATCAATGATGTGATTGTGACGGAAGGCAACAGCGGGACAACGCCAGCGGTCTTCACTGTGAGTTTGCAACCCGCGAACGCAACGCTCACCACGACCGTCGATTACCAGACGGCGAATGGCACAGCCACCGCGGGCAGCGATTTCGTCGCCACCTCAGGAACGCTGACATTCCTCGCCGGTGAGACTGCAAAGACCATCACTGTCCCCGTCATTGGTGACTCGATCGTCGAGGGGACCGAGTTCTTCAACGTGCAACTTTCGAATGCGGTCAACGCATCGTTCCAGGATACGGCCGGCACCGGGACCATCATCGACGACGATCTGGGAGGACCGCCACCGCCGTCCGTGCAGATCGGCAACCTCTCCTTCCCCGAGGGCAATAGCGGGACGTCCAACGTCACGTTCACGGCGACACTGTCGGCCGCGTCGACGAGCGTGAGCCGGGTGCGCTGGCAGACGCAGGATGGAACGGCGACAGCGGGATCGGACTACGTCGCAGCGAGCGGCGAGCTCGTGTTTCAACCGGGCGACCTCACGAAAACCTTCACTGTTGGCATCGTCGGCGACGTGATTTTCGAGCCCGATGAGACGTTCAACATCCTCATCACCGGCACGGACAACACCTCGACGCCGCCGGGACCGGCGGCCGTGGGCACCATCGTCAACGACGATGTCCAAGTGCCTCCCCGCCACCGCGCTGTCGGTCATTGACGTCATTCCGGCTTGCCTCTTGACAGAATAATGCGCCGAACATATTGTTAGCACTCACGAGGCTTGAGTGCTAAACGCTCAGCGTCGGACAAGAGAGCTATTTCGCGGCGTTCTGCCGCGAATCCATCCAGTATCAAAGCGAAAGGAGAGTCACAGATGTCTATGAAACTTCGTCCGTTGTATGACCGGATCGTCGTCACCCGCAAGGAAACAGGAGAGCAGGTGCGCGGCGGCATCATCATTCCGGACACGGCCAAAGAGAAGCCCCAGCAGGCGGAAGTCATCGCGGTTGGCGACGGCAAGTTTTCCGAGGACGGGAAGCGCATGAAGCTCGACGTCAAGAAGGGCGACACCGTCCTCATCGGCAAGTACTCCGGCACCGATATCAAGATCGATGACGTCGAGTACACCATCCTCCGCGAAGACGAAGTCCTCGCCGTAGTCGAGTAAGCAACCAGAAAGAAGGAGAAAACCAATGGCAAAGCGCATTACGTACAGTGAAGACGCCCGTCAGGCGATTCTTCGCGGCGTCAACAAGCTCGCCGACGCGGTCAAAGTGACCCTGGGCCCCCGTGGCCGCAACGTCGTCATCGAGAAGAAGTTCGGTTCCCCAACGATCACCAAGGACGGCGTCACCGTCGCCAAGGAGATCGAACTGAAGGATGAAATGGAAAACGCCGGAGCCCAGATGGTCCGCGAGGTCGCTTCGAAGACCTCCGACATGGCTGGCGACGGCACCACCACCGCAACGGTTCTGGCCCAGGCCATCTACCGCGAAGGCATCAAGAACGTCACCGCCGGCGCAAACCCGATGGACGTCAAGCGCGGCATCGAGATCGCCGTCCGCGCCGCCGTCGATTCGATCGACAAGCTGGCCAAGCCGGTTGAGGGCAAGGACATCGCCCACATCGGAACGATCTCCGCGAACAGCGACGACGAGATCGGCAGCATCATCGCCCAGGCGATGGAGAAGGTCGGCAAAGACGGCGTCATCACCGTCGAAGAAGCGCGCGGCCTCGACACCGTCCTCGAAGTCGTCGAAGGCATGCAGTTCGACCGCGGCTACCTCTCGCCGTACTTCGTCACCGACCCGGAGCGCATGGAGTCGGTCCTGGAGAACGCCAAGATCCTGATCTACGAGAAGAAGGTTTCCTCGATGAAGGACCTGCTCCCGATCCTCGAGCAGACCGCTCGTCAGGGCAAGCCGCTCCTCATCATCGCTGAAGACGTCGAAGGCGAGGCTCTGGCCACGCTCGTCGTCAACAAGCTCCGTGGCACGCTGAACGTCGCCGCCGTCAAGGCGCCGGGCTTCGGCGACCGCCGCAAGGCCATGCTCGAAGACATCGCAATCCTCACCGGCGGCAAACTGATCTCCGAGGACATCGGTGTGAAGCTCGAGAACGTCAAGTGGGAAGACCTCGGCGACGCCAAGCGCGTCACGATCGATAAGGACAACACCACGCTCGTCACCGACACCGACGACAAGTCCCGCAAGGACCAGATCGCCGGCCGCGTGAAGCAGATTCGTGGCCTCATCGACGATACGACCTCGGATTACGACCGCGAGAAGCTCCAGGAGCGCCTGGCCAAACTCGTGGGCGGTGTTGCCGTCATCAAAGTCGGCGCCGCAACCGAAACCGAGATGAAAGAAAAGAAAGCCCGCGTCGAAGACGCAATGCATGCGACCAAGGCCGCTGTAGAGGAAGGCATCGTTCCAGGTGGGGGCGTCGCACTCCTTCGAGCGATCGCTGCCGTCGAAGCGGTCAAGGCCGACGGCGATGTGAAGGTTGGCGTCAACGTCATCCGCCGCGCGCTCGAAGAGCCGTTCCGCCAGATCGTCTTCAACGCAGGAAAAGAAGCTGCAGTCCTGCTGAACGAGATCAAGATCAAGGGCGGCAACTGGGGCTACGACGCACGCGAGGACAAAGTGGTCGACATGATCGCGGCTGGAATCATCGACCCGGCCAAGGTGACGAAGCAGGCGCTCCAGAACGCCTCCTCCATCGCCGGCCTCATGCTCACCACCGAAGCCATCATTTCCGAGATCAAGGAAGAAGAGAAGGGTGGCGGCGGCGGTAACCCCGGTGCCGGAATGGGCGGCGGTATGGGCGGGATGTACTAAGTTTCAATCAACGCAATCCACGAACGGGCGGACCGCAAGGTCCGCCCGTTTTGTTGTTGGACCGGTTTGGTCGTCATCATCCTGGTTGCACTCGCTCCGCTTCCGCCTTCGCCACCACCCAAGGACGTGTGGCGTGGCGCTGAGCGATGGAGATGTGTCAACGCCGTCATCGTTCAAGTGAAATCACCTTGTTTTAAGGTAATGTCACGATGTTTTAAGGTAAATCACCTTGTTTTTAGGTGATGTCACGATCTTTTGAGGTAAATCACCTTGTTTTAAGGTGATGTCACGATCTTTTAAGGTAAATCACCTTGTTTTAAGGTGATGTCACGATCTCTTAAGGTAAATCACCTTGTTTTAAGGTGATCTCGCGATCTTCTAAGGTAAATCACCTTGTCTTCAAGGCAATCCCACCAACGTTTGAGTGAAATCGTCATCTTTTGAGGACAATCTCTCGTTCTCGATGGCGCGTTCATCAAGCGTCGAGTGGAAACAACCCGGATCCTGACGATTCACGGACGATGCATCGCGATCGTCCGCCCCGAAAGCGATCCCGCTCTTCCTCGGTGGGCTCGCGAAGGCAGTTGTCTCTCTTTCGAGATGATCGCTTCGAGAAGCGCTCACGCTCGCATGAAGGTCGGACGTCTGGCACCCATTTCATTGTCTAATCTCGGAATGTTCGAGGAGGACAAACTTGAGAGTTAGCCAACGCTTCGTCATCGCCCTGGTCGCACTCGCTCCCCTTTCCACCTTCGCCGCCGCACCGCCCCCGAATTGTGCTCAGCCGCCGTTGTGTACGGGCTCGACCTGTCAGACCAGCATCAGTAAAGGAAGTGCCACCGTCCCGGACAAACCATGTCCCCGCTTCGGTGGTAACCAGGACGATGTCGACATCTTCTCCTGGAACGAGTTCATCGCGTACAACTGGCCCGCCTCGAAGACGTGCTCTGCCGATCTGACGCGATCGATCGCGCAGGTCAAGAGCGGCGCCAATGGTCCGCTCGTTTGGCAGGCGCAGATGTCGACCGACGACCTCTTCGTCGCCTCGGGCCGCCCGAAAGGATGGTGCGGCACGCCGACTCTCTTCACCTCGGCGCCGCGCTCCTTCCGCCACATCGCGAAAGCGGATCCCGCGGCCAGGCTTCTCGGCGCCGACTTCGCCAAAGTCGCGGAGCCTGAAGGTCCCGTGCAGGCAGGTGGCGGCATCCTGACCGATGCATCCGGACGCTGGGTGCGTTACGAGAAACTCGTCGACCTCACCGAGTACAAGTACATCCTCACCAACAATCTCTGGAACAAGGCCGGACTCGCCGGCAAGACCGTGCTGTTCCCTTCCGGATCAACCGAATTCAAAGCGTCGTGGAAAGTTCTCACGCCCGCTGAGATCGCGGGCGGCCGCTACTACACGACATCGGCAACGGTCTACAACACGCCGGACGGCAGCCAACCGAGTCCGCTCCCGAACCCGGTGACGCTTGGCCTCGTCGGCCTGCACATCGTTCACAAAGGCGCGTCGGGATTCTTCTGGTCGACGTTCGAGCAGGTCGACAACGACAAGGTCTTCGTCGATCCGCGAAATCCAGCCGGGCCGAACGTGCAGACCGCAAAGACACCGTATCGCGAGATCGATCCGGTTACGAAGAAGCCGGTCGACCTCGGCGTCAACGTGAAGCGGCTCACGCCAATCCCAGCCAGCTCCGCGGTGAACGACTTCTACCGCGGCCTGCTCGCCGGCTCGGTCTTCGCGAACTATCGCCTCATCAGCACTCAGTGGCAGTTCAATCTCAACACCGGCGGCGCTCCCCAGCACGTCGCGAACATCACGATGGAAACCTACGTGCAGCTCAAGAGCAAACCGGATCCGAAGAAACCAACCAATCAGCCGTTCACCGGCTGCCTTGCCTGCCACGGGTTCTCGCCGTGGGATCAGAGCTTCGTGTTCATCGAAGCGAAGTAAAACTGCGAAATCGACCTGAATGCGGCGGCTCATTCGAATCCGGATGAGCCGCTCTCTTCATTCCACCTACCGTTCCACGAACCGATAACTCCCGTGACTGTCGTAGTCGATGGCGTGCTTTTCCTTCAGCTTCTGGATGTATTTGAGCGTGCGGTCTCCGTGCGGGCCGACTCCGTCGAGCGTGTGCAGGAACGTCTCTTCGAACAGACTCGTCAGGCTCACGTGGTTGTGCTCCGCCAGATCTTGAAGCAACGCGGCCAGCCGCTTCTCTAAGCGCACGGAAACATCGACGCGCTCGATCTCGATCGCGGGACCCATGTTGTAGATGTAATGTCCGAAGCGAAGCTCGTAGCCGTAAAGATCGCGAATCGTGTAGTCGCGAAGTCCGTATTCGCGATCCCCTGGATTCCTGACGACGTCGACTCCGTTGGCGCGCTGAAACTCGAACAGCTCGTCCGCATCGCCGACGACGAAATAAACCGCACAGCCATCCGGGGCAGGCTTCCCCGGCTCCAGAAACATCTGAACGTGGCCGAGGTTCAGGCCCGCAATTTCGGGCGGATCGCCGGCGATGAAGGCGAGCTTGAAGCCGAGCTTCGCCGTATAGAACTGTGCGGCCGCAACAACGTCGCTGACCGCCAGGACCGGGTGTTGCTTTTCGCACTCGACATTGGGAGGCAGTTGAGCAGTCATGAGAGTCCCTCCTGCATCAGTCCGCGCCAGTCGATTCCTGCGCAAACTGCGCGAACGTGATCACGTTCCCCGCGCCGTCTCGAATCACGATCTCTGTCGAGCCGTAGAACGTCTTTCTTCGCGCCACGACCACATCGGTGCCGGATGGGATCAACGCAGCCAGCGCCTCGATGTCGTCAACCTCGATGAACACCGCGGCGGCACCGATCGCATGCGGTCCATCGAGCACGTTTGCTTCATCGCCGCGCACGCTGTCGAAGGTCTGGTACATCACCTCGACGCCGTCACGCGTCAGGATCACGAAACCCAACGCATCGCCATGCGGCACCTCGGCAGCGCGAGCGAAGCCTAGGGCGTCCCAGAGCAGGAGGAGGGGCTCGATGCGGTCGACGATCAGTACGGGCGTCACTTTCTTGATCATCGGATAACGATAGCGTCATGAGCGCTGCCATACAATTCGCCTATGAAAAAAGCGTTTTGTCTCGCGGCCCTCGCCTTGTCTGCTGTTCCCCTCTTCGCGCAGTCGCCGGAAGCCGCACCGAGCCGGCAGCCAGCACCGCCAAGCGCTCGGCGAGACACCGCCGCCGCGCCGGATAGCGAAGAACGAGGCGATCGGCCGGAGACAGCAAGGGCGGGAGACGACGCGAAGAGCGGCAGGCCTCCCGCCGACGCGAAGGACAAAATCTCGACGACGCAGCACACCGTCACCATCGGCGGTCAGACCATCAGCTATACGGCACGCGCCGGCACGATGATCATGAAAGATGAGGAAGGAAAGCCGCGCGCCAGCTTCTTCTTCACCTCCTACACGAAAGACGGCGCCGATCCCGCGCGCCGACCGGTCACTTACACCTTCAACGGCGGCCCCGGATCGTCGTCGGTATGGCTGCACATGGGCGCGTTCGGACCCAAACGAGTTGCTTACGCGGATGACATGGGCAACGCTGCCCGGCCGCCCTATCGCACCGTCGACAACGAGGGAAGCATTCTCGACGTCACCGATCTCGTGTTCATCGATCCGGTCACGACCGGCTACAGCCGGGCCATTCCGTTTGCCGACGCCAGCAAGTTTCATGGCGTCGATTCCGATATCCAGTCCGTCGGCGAATTCATCCGCCTCTGGACGACGCGTTACGGCCGCTGGTCGTCGCCTAAGTTTCTCGCCGGCGAAAGTTACGGCACCACGCGCGCCGCGGGCCTTTCGGGCTGGCTCGCATCGCAGGGCTTCTACCTCAACGGCATCGTCCTCATCTCCTCGATCCTCAACTTCGAGACTGCCTCGTTCGACAGCGGCAACGATCTGGCCTACGAGCTCTTTCTCCCGACGTACACCGCCATCGCCTGGTACCACAAGCGTCTCTCTTCAGAATTGCAGGCCGGCACGCTGGAGCACGCCGTCGCAGAGTCCGAGCAGTTCGCCCTCGGCGAATACACCCACGCACTCATGCAGAGCGACCGGATCAGCGATCAGGAGCGCCACGACGTCGCAGCGAAAGTGGCCCGGCTGACCGGCCTCTCGCCGGAGTACATCGACCGTGCGAATCTACGCGTTCGCATCGACCGTTTCGACAAGGAACTGCTGCGCAACCAGCGCCGCATCGTCGGCCGCCTCGATGGCCGCTTCATCGGCATCGACAGAGATGCCGCGGGCGAATCGACCGAGCAGGATCCGTCGTACTCCGCCATCTTTGGCGAGTACACGGCGGTCTTGAACGACTACGTCCGCCGCGAGCTGAAATTCGACACCGACCTGCCGTACGAGATCCTCACGGGCAAAGTGCGTCCCTGGAGCTACGACCGCGCATCCAATCGCTACGTCGACGTCGCCGAAACGCTGCGCGGCGCCATCGCCCAGAACCCCTACATGAAAGTCTTCGTCGCCAACGGCTACTACGATCTGGCCACACCCTTCGCCGCCACCCGCTACACCTTCGCCCGCATGCAACTCGACCCCGACCTGCGCAAGAACATCTCAATGGACTACTTCGAGACCGGCCACATGGTCTACATCGACCGCAAAGCGCAGGCAAGATTGAAGAAGGATGTGGACGAGTTCATCCGCGCGAACGCGAACGTGCAATAGAACGATGCGTGACGATTTCGAAATCATCGGAGAGATCACAAACATCGAGGAAATCGAAGATAGCGAAACCGAAATCCCCGACACACATCGATTTGCGATCTGCATCAAGCCGTCCTTCGACCTGGAACTGCTGAAGGTCTACCCAGTCATTGATGACGCCGACGCAGAACAGGACGGAATGCTTCGGATCATCGATGAATCGCGTGAAGACTACCTCCGCGGAATCGAGAGATTTGTCGTACTGACGCTTCCCTCGGCAGATGCACAACGATTGGTGCTGGCGATGAAACGCCAACGTCTCGACGACGACGACTCATGAATCGCAGTCTTCGCGCGACACGTTTGGAAGGCGATCACCACAGAGACACAGAGATCTCAGAGAACCTCTGTGTCCTCTGTGTCTCTGTGGTCAAAAGGCTTTTCAAGAAGCGGCACGTGATTCCTACGGCTCCCCGAAGGTCATACGAGCCAGCTCTTCTTTGAGACGTTTCTGCTCCGCGCGGTCGGAGGTTTGGACCAGCCGTTCCGCGAGGTCGAAAAATGCGACCTTCTCGCGTTCCTTCGCCTCGAGACCGCTTTCAATCAGATCGACGATGACCCGATTCGCGCTGGTTCGGCTGCGCTTTGCCAGTGCCTGGACACGCCGTGCCACTGTCGATGGGAGAGTGACGCTCTGCCGGACGCTCTTCTGTGATTGGGCCATGACTCATGCTACACCGACGCGCACCACACTGCACCAGATACCTCCGGCTCGAGAGCCGTCAGCGCGAGCGGGCAATGCGCTACCATGCGCGCGCCATGGCTCGCATCCTGGTCACCAACGACGACGGCATTTACAGCGAAGGACTGCGCACGCTTGCGGATGCCTGCCGGCGTATCGATGGTGTCGAGGTGCTCGTCGTCGCGCCCGATCGGGAGCAGAGCGCGGCGTCGCATGCGCTCACGCTGAACCGGCCGCTGCGATTGCTCAAACTGCGCGAGAGCGAATACATCATCGATGGCACCCCCGCCGACTGCGTGAACCTGGCCATCCTCAAGGTGATGAAGGACGACCGCCCCGATCTCGTCGTCTCCGGCATCAACTTCGGACCCAACCTCGGCGACGACGTCACCTACTCGGGGACGATCTCCGCCGCCTTCGAAGGTGCGCTCCTCGGCATCCCTTCGATCGCATTTTCCACGCTCGTCGGCGAGGGATTCTCGTTCGAGCGCTGCGCAGAGGTTGCGGAGAAACTCATTCGATGGGCGCTCGTTTCCCATCGCGATCCGCGCATCATTCTCAACGTCAACTTCCCCGTCGCCTTCACCGGCGTGCGCGTGGCCCGGCTCGGAACGCGCATTTACTCCGAGGGAATCATCGAGCGGAAGGACCCACGAGGGCGGACGTACTACTGGATCGGCGGCGGCGAGCCGACCTGGCATCCCGCCGAGGGGACGGACTTCGAAGCGGTGGAGGGTGGATGCATCGCCATCACGCCGCTGCACCTCGACCTCACCCATCACGAATCCATCCCACGGCTCAAATCGCTCGAGGAGCTCCTTGGCAACACGAACGAATGACACCGCGCCGAAGCCCGACTTCGCCCACCTTCGAGAGGGCATGGTCCAGCGCTACGTCGCGGACAGAGGCATCAAAGACGAGCGAATCCTGCGGGCCATGCGCGAGGTGCCGCGGCATCTCTTCGTTCCCACGCTCGTCGCCTCGCAGGCGTATGGCGAGAAGGCCCTCCCGATCGGCGCGAAACAGACCATCTCGCAGCCATACATCGTCGCGCGGATGATCGAGCTCCTCGACCTCACCGGAAAAGAGAAAGTCCTCGAGATCGGCACCGGCACCGGCTATCAGGCCGTCGTGCTCTCGAAGCTCTGCGCGAAAGTCTTTTCGATCGAGCGCATCAACGAGCTGGCGTTGCGCGCGGTCGAGTTGATCCGCACCCTCAAAATCCACAACGCCTCGGTGAAAGTATTCGACGGCACCTACGGCTGGTCCGATCAGGCGCCTTTCGATCGCATCATCGTCGCCGCCGCGGCGCCGGAAGTGCCCGAGCCGCTGTTGCAGCAACTCTCGCGCACGGGCAAGCTGGTCATCCCGATCGGCCCCGAGGGGAAGCAGCGGCTGGCGCGGGTGATGCGGGTCGGGACGAGTCTCAAGGTGGAAGACTGCGGCTCCGCCGAGTTCGTTCCCCTGGTGGGGAAGTTCGGCTGGAAAGAGTAGCGGCGGAAAACGCTCGAGGATCGGTTAGCGGTCCAGTTTGACGGATAGGTTGTGACAATCTTCTAGAATGCTTCCATGCAGTGCGAGAAGTGTGGCAGCGATGTGAAGTGCCCTCACGGTGGTGGCAAGAGCGGCTGCGGGTCTTTGTGGGGAATTGGCATGGGGATCGCGGGAACGCTCTCCTGGTTCAGGTGGCACTCGGTGATGTGGGTGATCCTTCACGGCCTCGCAAGTTGGTTCTATCTGCTCTACCGGTGGTTTTTCGCGTGAGTGGCGATTGGCTCTGCTGCTATGCGGCAACCCCTTCGCGTCACATGTAGCGCAAACGGACGTGTCACGACGCAATCACGCATCTTCGAGATAGGCACTTTGACGTCCCGGCAACCACGCGACCGCGTCGCCATCCTCATCCAGGGAGTGAGAGTGAGATCTTTTCGAGTCCGCACTCGAATCCGATGAGCTGGTACTCACACTTCTCGAGTCGGTACCTACATCGTTTGAGTCCGGACTCACATCCGGTGAGCCCGTACTCACGTCCGGTGAGTCGGTACTCATATCTTTTGAGTCCGTATTCAAGTTCGATGAATCCGTATTCAAGTTCGTTGAGTCCGTACTCAAGTTCGTCGAGTCGGTACTCATGTTTTTTGAGTACGGACTCATATCTTTTGAGTCCGTATTCAAGTTCGTTGAATCCGTATTCAAGTTCGTTGAGTCCTTACTCAAGTTCGTTGAGTCCTTACTCAAGTTCGTTGAGTCGGTACTCATGTTTCTTGAGTACGGACTCATATTTTTTGAGTCGGTACTCAAATTTGAAATCGACCGAGGGGCCTTCGGAGGGTCCGAATCACCTGATTTTGGTAGAAAACTGGCCGAAATCGACGGAGTGCTGCTGCCACTGACATCAGTTATTCCAGCGGATGCTATTTTCATCGCCCCTCGATGGGCCGGGACAGGGCGACGGAAGAATCGCCGTCGACGTCGCGATCGTGGACGAAGACGGCCAAGGATCGCCGACTGATCTGGCGCCGCTCTTGAAGCACCCGGCTCATGCGTATGCGCCGATTCCTTCTGATCACCACGGCGATCGTCTCCGCACTCCTCGGCGCTGTCGTCGCCTGGCTCGTGCTCACGATCCCGAATGACTTGCAAGCCGGCGCGCTGCTCCGGACGGCGCGAAATGACCTCGAAGCGGGGCGCAACGACAGAGCGCGGCAGGAGTACTCGCGCGTCATCCAGCAGTATCCGCGCACGGACGCCGCGGCCGCCGCAACCGTCGCGCTTGCCTCGATCGCCGACAGCGAGCGCCACATCCTCGCCGCCGCGCTCGACCAGCAGCGGCGCATCCTGGCCGCGCAGCAGAAGCAGATCACCGACCTGAGCGCACAGATCAACGCCATCCGAACCGCGCCGCCGCCGGCACCCGTCGTCGTTCAGGCACCACCACCGCCGCCAAAGAAAACACCCGCGAAGCACACGCCCCGCAAACGGCACCGGTAATTGCGTACAATCTGCGCGCACATGGCCAGGGAACAGAGAATCATCCGCATTCACGGCAAGGTCCAGGGCGTTGGTTACCGCTTTTTCGCCACGCGCGTCGCGCGCCGCCTCGGGCTCAAGGGCTCCATCGAGAACAGCCGCGACGGCTATGTCGAAGCGATCGTCGAAGGCGAAAAGGGCGTCATCGACGAGTGGATCGAAGAGCTGAAGGAAGGCCCGCGTTACGCGGAAGTCACCAGCATCGATCAGGAATCGAAGGACTTCACCGGCCGCCTCGGTGACTTCGACGTGAAGTTCTGATGGACCTGCGACCATACATCCGCGACGTTCCGGACTTTCCGAAGCCCGGCATCGTCTTCAAAGACATCACGCCTCTCCTTCGATCGCACGCCGCGCTCGACTACGTTTCGCACTCGCTGGCGGAGCCGTTCCAGGACGCCGGCATCACCAGCGTCGTTGCCATCGAGTCGCGCGGCTTCATCTTCGGCAGCGGCGTGGCGCGCGTGCTCGGCGCCGGCTTCGTGCCGATCCGCAAGCCGGGCAAGCTGCCGGCGAAAACGCGCCGCAGCGAATACACGCTCGAATACGGCAGCGGCATCCTGGAGATTCATGACGATGCACTCACTGCCGATGACCGCGTTCTGATCATCGACGACGTGCTCGCCACCGGAGGAACCGCCGCCTGCTCCGTAACGCTGGTTCGCGAATGCGGCGCCACCGTCGTCGCCGCCGGATTCGTGATCGAGTTGACGTTCCTCGATGGACGGACCAAACTCGATGGCACGCCTGTTCATTCGTTGCTTGCGTATTAGGGAGTGGGGAGTTGGGGGTGGGGTGTGGGAGATAGAAGCATCCCGATCGCTCGCTAGTCCTGACAATCCGTTGCTTCGGAGTGTCAGCACTGACGAGTGAAAATACTTCGATCGTAAAATCATCTCCCACCCCCCACCCCTACTT
>Ga0247666_1000089_pt1 | contig 46563 bp, 40 predicted proteins | sample CNK07_metaG_FD_183025 | JGI IMG/M metagenome (GOLD analysis project Ga0247666, IMG submission 183025) | Soil microbial communities from Purdue University Martell Research Forest, Indiana, United States - CNK07 | ecosystem: Environmental > Terrestrial > Soil > Temperate forest > Bulk soil...
CGCGCCTTGCTCCGGAGAGTTCTTCCACGCTGCGCGCGCGTCTCGTGGCGGGGAAGGCCGATCGCGACCCGGGCGCAACGGCCAAGTCGTCGGATAGCGGCACCTTCTCGATCGACCTGAAGTCGTCGCCGGCCGTCGACCTCGAGATCGAGGCACCCGGTCACCCGAGCACCACCATCGCCACCGTCGACGGCGACGACATTGGCGTCATTCAGCTCGCCGCACCACCGGTAGCAAAGATTCGTGTGACGAGCGGCGGCAAGCCGGTCGCTAATGCGATCGTCCTCGCCGGGAGCGAGGCGAGAAAGACAGACGCCGCCGGCGAGACGCCAGCCTTCGGTTTCGGCTCGGTCTATGTCGTCCATCCCGACTTTGCGGTCGGACCGCGCCGCGACGCGAACGGCACGGTCTCGTCGCTCTACGAGATCAAACTCACCAGCGGTGTGAGCGTTCGCGGCAAGGTCGTGAACGCCATGGGACCGGTGCCGCATGCGATCGTCTCCATCAACGGCTGGCCGTTGGCGGAGTCGGCGGACGACGGCAGTTTCGTCATCGCGCATGCGCCCGAGGGGTGGCAGTCGCTGACGGCGGTGCGCGGAAATGACATCGGTGCGGCTACACGACCGGCGAAAGCGGGCGCGGTCGAGATTCGCCTGGCCAAAGGCGAGACGTTCACAGGTACGGTGCGCGACTCCGTGACCGGTGCAGCCGTGGCGGGCGCGAGAATGTCATTGAACGATAGCGTCGACTCGCTTCCTGCGACTGCGGTCAGCGACGCCAAGGGGAGGTTCACCTTTGGCCCGCTCCTTTCGCGCACGTATCAGATCGAAGGAATGCACCCTTCGTACGGGATCGCGTCCGCCGCGGTCCTTGTGCCGCATGTTACGACGCGCGCGTTCGCGGCGCTCCCGGTTGCCCATGCGCGCGGCAGAGTGGTCGACGAAGAGAAAAAACCGGTTGCCGGCGCGATCGTGACCTCGCCCGTGACCACCGGTCCGCGGCGGCCGAGCACCCTCACGAATGCCGCAGGCGAGTTCGTGATTCGCGTGGTGACTTCGGCAACGCCGCTCGCGCTACCGATCTACGCGTCGAAGCATGGTTATGCAGGCGGGATGCTGGAAGCGCGCAAGTGGCAGCCCGGCGAAACGCGAAACGACATCGTCATCACGCTGGTGCACGGATTCACAATTCCCGTCCGCGTCCGCGACCGGCAGCATCAGCCGGTGGAACACGCCTACGTGAATCTGATCCGAGTCGGCGACAACGCGCAGCAGGGCTTTTTCTCTCCTGCCGAGTGCGACGCGCCGACGCGTCAGGATTGCCGCCGCACCGGTGCTGATGGCTCGGTCGTCTTCCGGACATCCGAGGGCCCGCACTCTGTCTTCGTCACCGGCGACGAGGTTGCGCCGAAACGTGTACCGAGTGTCACGCTCACCGCCCGCTCGGAGCCGCTCGTTGTCGAAGTCGATCGTGGTGTCACGATCAGCGGGCGCGTCGTTCACGCCGACGGCACGCCAGTCGCCGGCGCCGTCGTCGAGTTGCCGCGCTCTCCGATCGCGCCGCGCAATGCAACGGCCGATTCGGATGGAGCCTTCACGCTCGTCGGAATTGCGGCGGGGCCGACATCGCTCACGGCGGTCTCCTCCGACCGTCGGTTGTCGTCGGCTCCCGTTCCCGTCACGGCACCGGCAAAGAATGTGACGATCACGATGCCGCACGGCGCGCGCATCGAGGGACGCGTGGTCGATCGGGCGACGAAGCAGCCGGTCACCGACTTCACGGTCTCCGTTCCTTCGCGCGGCAGGCCTGGACCCAGTCCGACTCCGCAGCAGGTCCACGCTGACGACGGCAGCTACGCGATCGACAATGTCGCACCGGGAACAGTTCAGATCGCCGTCACTGCTACCGGCTTTGTTACGGCTACGCGAACCGATATCACTGCCGAGGAGGGAAAGACGGTGAGCGGGATCGACGTGCAGCTCGATCGCGGTGCCAGCATCACCGGGCGGGTCACGTCGGGTGGTGCACCGGTGGCCGGCGCGCAGGTAGCGGTTACCGCGAACCGGATGCCGTTCTTCGGTGGCACGACGACCGACGCGGATGGGAACTACACCCTCGATGGGGTTGCGGAAGGGGAGCGTACGCTGCAATTTACGCGGACGGGATACATCGTTCTGCACAAGACAGTCGAGGTCACGGCGGGGAAGGATCTGCATCTCGACGTGGAGCTCGACCACGGTGCCGAGATACGAGGCCGCGTCACGGACCGCGCAGGTCACAACATTCCCGGCGCCAACGTTGCGATCGCCGGTGACCGGAGTGGGCCGAGCAACATGACGCAAACGGATCTCGACGGCAGTTTCGTCATGCAGGGTCTGGCAACCGGGAGTTACCGCGTTACGGCGCGGAAAGAGGGTTACGTCAGCGAGGATGCGAATGACGTTACCGTTCCGCAGACTCAGCCTCTCACCTTCGCGCTCGACCACGGAGCCACGATTACAGGTCGCGTGACTGGTCTGGCGCCTGAGGAGTTGGCGCAGGTAGTCGTGGTGGCCTCAGGAGGAATGTCGCGCAACCAGACGCCGGTCGATTCGGCAGGCAACTTCACGCTGTCTGGTATGCCGGATGGCCGCATCCGCCTCGACGCGATGCTCTCCATGCCGGGAAGGAACCGGACGGCGCTGCCGAAAACCATCGTCGTGGAGAATGGCGCGGCGCCGCCGGTCGAGCTCGATTTCAGCGCGGGCATCACGATCAGCGGTCACGTCACGCACGCGGGCGTGGCCGTTCCGATGGGCAGCATCATGTTCTCTCCCACGCCGCAAACGGCGCAGAAGAATGCGAGCGTACCGGGTGTCCAAATGGGACAGAGCGGTGGCAGCGGAATGATCTCCCCGGATGGCAGCTACGTAATCACGCTGCAGACGCCGGGCGATTACAACGTTCATATCAACGGCCAGGGTCTCGCGTACCAGACGACGTACACCGCCAGCAGCAGCGGCACATTCGACATCGACATCCGCGGCGCGATGCTGCGTGGTCATGTCGTCGATGCAGCTACCGGCGCTCCTCTGGCGAACGCCCAGGTGCTGGTTTTCTCTCGTGCCGTGCAGGCCAACGGATCGGCCACGACCGATTCGGAGGGTCACTTTGCGATCGATGCTCTCGTCGACGCGGTTTACGACCTGCGCGCGACGCGCGAGCCGTACGCCGTCGCCACGCAGCAGGTCACCGTATCCGGGGGAAGCGCTCCGGAAGTCGAGGTCCGGCTGGAGCAGGCACCGGCCGTGACGTTTCATGTCACCGACTCCGTCACGGGTGCACCCGTCGACGCTTCGGTCATGGTCACTACCGAGCAGCATGCGAATCCAGCCCAGGCGCAGCGCGTGGAAAGCGGCGTCCTCAAAGCCTGGTTGAAGCCGGGCAACTACATCGCCGCGGCGTTCGCTCGCTACTACATCGGCAAGACCACTAACTTCACCACCCCGCCGGCCGACCTGCAGATCACCCTCGTGCGCGGCGGACAAATGATCATCGAAGCGAAGAGCGCGCAGCAGGTCCGTCTCGACCAGCTCGGAGGGCGCCTTCCTGGTCCTATACACCCGGGGATCAACGGACCTTATCCGACGATGCCGCCCGGTTCATACCTCTTGTCCGTACTCGACAACAGTGGCAGCGTCGTGCGCACCGTGCCGGTCGTGATCGTGGCAGGGGAGACTACGACGGTCCAACTGCCCTGAGAGAGGCGATGGACGGTCGAGTCATACGGGCATCGTCTGATGCCGCTTGCTGGCGCTGTGTCTCCTCGGAATCGACGACCGCTATCGTCGAAGGCAGCGGATACGATCGTGGTTAACACCACGAACCATCAGGGGATAACTTTGTGATGCAGCGCACAGTCTGAGAGCGGGCGGGCTTGAGGTGTGCATCGCGCCAAGCCGACTAATCCAAGCCGCGGGTTTGAATACTTCGCGGTCTTCTGATCTAGTGTCGCGATTCACAATTGACTATACATTACGCGCTTCGGCTTCGGCGGCCTCTCTGGCGCGCTTGATCTTCGCCAGGATGGCCGCGCCCTCGGCTTTCCAAACGTATCGTTTGGGGGAAAGGTCACGATCGGACAGGTACTCCTCGATTGCCTGAACAAGATCTTTGACACTGCTGAAGCTGCCGTCGCGGATCACGTCTTGGGTGATGTCTCGGAAGAACCGCTCGACGAGGTTCATCCAGGAGCTTGAGGTCGGCACGAAATGCTGCACAATCCGATCGCTCCCGGCTCCGGAGCGATGACGTTGATTCCGCCACTTGATCCAGGAGCGCACGCGTTCGTGCTTGTGAGTCGCATAGTTGTCGATGATCAGGTGCAAGGTAACGCCGTCGGGCATCTCGCGATCGAGGCGTTTGAGGAATGTCAGCCATTCGGCATGCGTGTGGTGAGGCGCAAGGAACCTCGAGATCTTGCCATCCAGATAATTCAGGGCCGCGAACAGCGTGATCGTTCCGTGGCGGTAGTAATCATGGGTCTTGGTCTTCACGTGGCCCAAGCCCAACGGTAAGCCGGGCTGGGTCCGCTCAAGTGCCTGACATTGGCTCTTCTCGTCACAACACAACACCAGGGCCTTGGCTGGCGGATGAAGATAGAGCCCGATGACGTCCCAGAACTTGGGTTCGAAATCAGGATCGGTGGACAGCTTGAAGGTTCGAGTCAGGTGGGGCTTGATGTCATTGCTGGTCCATAGACGTTGAACGCTGGCCGGTGACACGTCCGCTGCGCGCGCCATGCTTCGTACCGTCCAACGTTTCTTTGGTTTGGGCGGGCGAGTCGCTCCGACGATTACGCGTTTTCGTGTCTCATCGTCGATGGTCCCCTTCCGGCCCCGTCCCTTTGCGTCGACCAAGCCCGCGAAACCAAGTTCTCGGAAGCGCCTCTCCCAAACAACCACCACTGGCCGCTGAACCCCCACCCTCTTGGCCGTTTCCTGCTGACTAGTTCCGCCAGCCCGTTCCAGGATGATCCGGGCTCGACGGATCTCGCGCTGGGTCGCCGTCGGTCGGTTGATCAGGCGCCGAAGCTCATTCTGTTGCTCAGCGGAAACTTCTAAAGTCCGAATCGGCCGCGCCACGAATGCACGGTAGCACGAGACCTTTGTTTTGTATAGCTATTTGCGAGACGCTATACTAGCTTGAGGAGGAAAGCATGCGCCGTATCCCGATCATCATCGCTCTCACGTTCATTTCACTCACCACATCCGTCGCCTTCGGACAAACGCTTGGAGCTGTACTGACCGCATCGCAGGAGACGCCGCCCACCACCACCCCGGGCTTCGGTAATGCTACGGTGACGTTCGACTCGACGTGCCAGAACATCACCGTCACGATCACGGTGAGCAACCTCGGCGCTCCAATCAACAACTTCCACATCCACGAAGCCGCAGCGGGCGTACCAGGACCGGTTGTCGAGAATCTGATCGGACTCGGCGGAACGTTCGTCAACGGGACGATGACAGGAACGTTTCCGATTGCCGCCGATGTCGCGCTAAGGATGGTCCAGAACCCCTCCAACTTCTACGTAAACGTGCATACGACGCAATTTCCGGGCGGCGCCGTTCGCGGCCAACTCGCATTCGTGAGCGGCGGTCCGGTTACCTATGCCGCGGAGTTGCGCGGCGCCAACGAAGTGCCGCCGACAGGCAGCAGCGCGTTCGGAGGTGCGTTCATCACGTTCGATCCGATCAACAACAACCTCACCTGGGAGGTCAACACGAGCGGGATCGTCAGCCCGACGCTGTCCCACATTCACAAAGGCATCGCCGGCCAGAACGGGAATGTGCTCATCAACTTCGCGACAGGGCCGTCGCAAATCCCGAATGGCCGCACAAATGGGACGATCGCGGTTGGAAGCCTCGATCCATCCGACCTGACCGCGCTGGCAAGTGCATCGACCGCCAGCGGTTACTACGTCAACGTGCACTCCAGCGCCTTCGGAGGCGGTGAGATACGAGGGCAGCTCGCGGCTGCGAATGAGTACGATGTTGCCGTCGCCGGCAAGGTCACGAATTTCGTCACCGACGTGCGAGTCTTCAACCCGTCCTACACTCAGAGTACCGTCGCGCTGATCGAGTTCATGACGGGCGGTACCACCGCCGCAGCATCGACCGTGGTCAACATCGCGCCGCGCGGTACCGCCGTGCTGGACGACGTAGCCGGATCGTCCGGCCTCAACGTCGCCGGCTCGATCGGCGGGCTGCGGGTCTCGAGTGTGTCGCAGCTCGCGGTGACTTCCCGCATCTACGCCGATCTGCGTTCCTCCGCCAAAGGAACGCTCGGCTTGTTCGTGCCCGCGGTGGCGCGTGGCGGTGGACTGCGCCGCGGGGTCCTGCCGCAGCTCTCGAACACGGCTGGCGGTTACCGCACGAACATCGGCTTCTTCAACCCGAATCCGGAGCCGGTCACGTTACGTCTCGAGCTGCGAGACGCCGCCGGAACACTGGTCGGCCAGAACACGCTGACGCTCGGACCTCTTTCGCAGCAGCAGAACGCGATCGGGGTTTACTTCCCCGGAGTCGATCTCTCGAACTCCGCCAATCTGACGATGAGCTTCGACGCTTCGGCGTTGATCCTCGGCTACGCCTCCGTCAACGACAACGTCTCCGCTGATCCGAGCTTCGTCGCTGCGCTGCCCGACAGCGGCGTCGCGACGAACTAGTGGTCATCGATTCGAGCAAGCCGCGCCGGACTCGTATCCGGCGCGGCTTTCGAGCTGCGGCAGCATCGGGCGACGGAAGTCGCGCGGTAACCGGTCGACGAGCCGGTCACGATCGTGGCCGTCGATCCGCTACTCTATGCGCCATGTCCTGGCGCATCGACAAGCAGGCGAACGGCAAGTTCGCGATCTACTCAAGCCGCGTCGACGATTACATCGTCATCGACGCGGACGAGGCGGAGATCGAGCGCATCTATACGGAGAAGGGCGTCAAGGTCTACCTCGCCAGCGCCCGCGCGCAGATGACGACGCGTGTCACGCCTGTCGCTCCGGCCGGCGAGGCGAAGATCAATGCCAGCCGCCAGCGCGGCGCCACGCCAAAAGAGGGCGTTGTGCCGATCGGGGTGACTGGGTTCACAATGAGCGATGAGTGATTGGCGTTACATCCATCGCAACGGGTTCGCGGTCTACTGTTGAACTGAAGTCGTGAGCGTGGCACCTGGTCGCGGGAAGACGAACCCGAGGGCGCGGTCCATTCAACACGAAACATTCAGCATCCAACATTCGGTTTCTCAGAGCGCATGTCCTCGCCGGTACTCGATTTCTCGCCCGTCGCCGTGACGTTTCAGGCGATCGGGACGCTGCTACTCGCCCTCGTTCTCGGGCAGATCGCGCGGACGTTCGGCTGGCGTTACGTGAAGCGCTGGGCGCTGGCATTCGTGTCGATGTTCTGCGCCATCGTGGCCGTGCGCGTCTACATCGCCACTTCGCAACCGTGGCCCTGGTGGCTCGTTTATATCCTCGCGCAGTGGTTTTTTCTCGCCCTCTTGTTCGCCGGCTGCCGCGATCTCATCGACAATCCTCTCCCGCTCAAGTTCCTCGGATTCGCGACGCCGATGGCGCTGGCAGCATCAATTCTGATCGTCATCGCCGCTCCCGAATTCGGCGCGCTCTTCATGATCGAGGCAGGGATCGTCAGCGTTGTCGCGATCGTCTGCTTCGTCCTCATCGGCCGCATCACGCCGCGGACCGTCGGCTGGCAGATGATGCGGATCTCGCTCGCGATGATGGCGATCCTCTACGCCGCCTACATCCCGCTCTACGCGATGGCGCGCAGCGGAATCACGGTTCCCTATCTCGACTCCTCATCGCTGGCCGATCTTCTCGCCTCGGTGCTCCTCGGCTTCAGCATGGTGCTGATCGCAGCCGATTTCGCTCACCGCGAGCTCAGTGACGCCGTGGCCGCGCTCCGGATCGCTCGCGATCAACTGGCCATCAAAGCGAATACCGATCCGCTCACCGCAGCGCTGTCGCGCCACGCCTTTCACGCCATGCCGCGCGAAATGAGCGGCACCGTGGTCATGGTCGACGTCGACCATCTCAAGAGAATCAACGATCACGAAGGGCACGCTGCCGGCGACGAAGCGATCCGCGCAGTGGCCAACGCCATCCGCACCCGCGTCCGCGCCGATGACCTCCTCTTCCGCTGGGGCGGCGATGAGTTCCTCGTCGTAATGCCCCAACTACCAATGGACCTCGTCACAGAGCGCTTCGCCGATCTCGACCGCGCAATCACCACACCCCGCGGCACCACGCTCACGGTATCGTGGGGAGCCGCCGCCTTCCAGCACGCCGACCAGCTCGACGAAACCATCAGCACCGCGGATCGGGCGATGTACGCGCGGAAAGCGATGGAACGGGCGGGGTGACGACCAACGAATCGGACAGATTGTTCAAGAATCTGCCGACTTCCAAGGATTTTCCCTGAGCCACGCTGCAATCAGGCTTACGTCATCGTTGAACGTCAGGCGTCTCGGATTCAGCTGGAACTTTTCACAGCCACCGGCAAGCGCGCCTCGAAACTGCTTGTATCGGCCGGCGACGATCGAACCGCTCGGGATGACAGTGCCTTGAGCTGGAGCGGTCGTCGAAAGCCAATTTCGGACGATCTCGATGGCCGATGACACTTTCCCGGCATGTGCGCGAATGTCCTGTCCTGCGATGTCGGAGCAGAAGCTTTGGAACCTGAACGGGTCGTCATCGAGCACGAGACAGCGCTTTTGCCGGTTGTCCGCGTCGCCGAACGCCCTTGCCCCCAGGAAGAGGCCGAGCTCCAAAGGCATGTTGAAGCGCGGAAGATTCGTTTGCTTGTCCAACTGGACACGAGAGATATCGTGAACGGCGAACGGACATTCGCCGATGATGCGGATGATTTTCTGTACGCGAACTTCGCCCGAGTCCTCGACTTCCAATGCCGAACGCGCGTTGAATCCGCAGTCATGGACAGCGAACAAGAGTCCGCGCAGGAGTGGGCGATACTGAGCATCGAAAGGACAGTTGATGAAAACGTCCTTCTCGTGCATCAGCGGGTTTTGGACGTGGATTTCGCCGGTGTCGAGCCAAGACGTTGCGGCTCTGATCTGCTCGCGAGCTCTCCGAGTTTCTGGCCAAGCATCTTTTCCGAGATGTGCACCGGCACAAACTGACGTCCGTTGTAAATGGCGATCGTGTGGCCGACCATCTCGGGAATCACTCTCGACAGACGCGATCGTGTCTTGATGACCTTCTTTTCCTGCTTCTCGTTCATGTCTTGAACTTGCTTGAAGAGCTGGTCTTCCACGAATGGACCCGTTGGCGGCGTCTTGAGGTTGAGCTGCCGAAATACGGAGCGCGCCTCGGAGTACGTGACGTTTGTCCCTTCAACGTGAGGCTTGAGGATAGTGCGGATTCTTGCCATGTCAGATGAAATGATACGCCGGAATTCGTGCTGGTGTTAACGCAGCTCCGACTCGAAAACTACACCCTTCTCCTAGTCCTCGACGGTGCCTTTTCCGTCTCCACCCACGGCTCGATTCCTGGGGCCGTACAGCGCGGAATCTTCTCGCCGAGGATCTCTTCGATCTGGCGAACCATCGGGACGTCCTGCCATGAAACGATCGTCGACACGATACCCAACGCTGCGCCGCGGGCTGTGCGGCCGGCGCGGTGGACGTAGTCGTCGACGTTCTCGGGGATGTCGAAGTTGATGACGTGCTCGATGCCGGGGACGTCGATGCCACGTCCGGCGATGTCGGTGGCGACGAGGATGCGATGCTGGCCTTTTCGGAATCCGGCCAGTGCTTCGGTGCGGCGGCCCTGCGAACGATCGGCGTGGATGCGCGACACCGGATGACCGCGACGCTCGAGGATGTGGTACAGCCATTCGGCGTCGATCTTCCTCCGCACGAACACGAGCGTCGTTCCCAACTCCTCGGTGAGCAGGGTGATCAGGCAGTTCCGCTTGTCTTCCTCTTTGACGAGGTAGAGCCGGTGCGTGATGCCTTCCGCCGCGCCGCCCTCGGGTGTGATGTCGATGCGCACGGGATCGCGCATGAAGTCCTTGGCGATCATCTCGATTGAGTCGGGCATCGTGGCCGAGAACATCATCGTGTGGCGGTCGCGGGGCAGGAGGCGCAGAAGGTCGCGGATCTGCGGGAGAAAGCCGAGGTCGAGCATGTGATCGGCTTCGTCGAGGACCAGCTCTTCGATGGCGTCGAGTTTCACGTGACGCTGACGGACGTGATCGAGGAGGCGCCCCGGCGTGGCCACGATGATGTCGGGCTCGTTGCGCAACGCGTCCGTTTGCGGCTGCATCTTCACGCCGCCGATCACGCAGGCGGTCTTGAGCTCGTGATTGACGCCGAAAACGTCGAGGAACGCCTTCGTCTGCAAGGCGATCTCGCGCGTGGGCGAGAGGATCAGGCCGCGCACGCCGCGGCCGTGCGTGAGGCGCTCGGCCAGCGGCAATGAGAAGGCCGCGGTCTTGCCGGAGCCGGTCTGTGCGAGGCCGATGACGTCACGTCCCTCCAGCGCGAGCGGGATGGCCGCGGCCTGGATCGGCGTCGGATTCTGAAATCCGATCTTCGTGATGATGTCGAGAATCGGCGTGCTGAGGCCGAGGGAGGAGAAAGGCTTGTCGGTCGTTGAGACCGGATGTTGCGGGATCGCTAAAGAGACCATTCAGTGAAACACTTTCCTATAAACCGCGGTGTTGACCACGATGACGAATGCGGCGATGGCGAATTCCATCCCGCGTGTGAGGCCCTGGGGGTAGATCACGCCGAAAAGATGATGGGCGATGAAGCCGTCATCATACCCAGCGGCGCCTGCTCTGCGCAGAAACGCGTTCTCGATCCTCGTGAGCGGACAGACGAATCCGCCGATCTCGATCACCGCTCCCCAGATCGCCGCAGGCAGATGAACCCACTTCAGCACCGGCCAGCGCAGCACGAGAAGTCCGCCGAGGATGACGAAAACGATGAACGCGAAGTGGATGAAGGCGACTGCGGTCGCGAGGGTCTGGTAGAGCATCGTGCGTTTGTTTTGAATGAGCATCGCAAGGAGTGCAGGCGTCTCGCCTGCGGCCGGCGGGCGTCTCGCCCGGCGGTGACGAATCCAAGTTAAGGAGTGAAGAGTTTGGCACAACGGAGACTGCGCCGTCGAACCCACGCCGCAAGTGAGACGCCTGCGCTCCTATACTTGCGCCCCATGAAACGGCTTTCCTTCCTCATTCTGTTCCTCGCCGCGTGCGCGGCCGCGCCGCCAGCGCCGATCGCACAGCCCGCAACCCAGTCCGCGCAGCCCGTTCACGTCATCATCGTTTCGACGACCGATCGTCACGGTTGGTACGACAGCCATCACGATTCGCGAACGGCTCCTCCCTACGGCGGCCTGCCGCTGATGGGCGGATATCTTCAGAATCTGCGCGCCAGTCATGAGGGACGAGTCATCGTCGTCGACTCCGGCGATCTGTTTCAGGGCACGCTCGAATCGAATCTTTTCGAAGGTGAGCCGGTCATCAAAGGGTACAACGCGCTTGGCTATAGCGCGGTCGCAGTCGGGAATCACGAGTTTGATTACGGTCCAGTCGGCCCTGATTCCGTCGCCCGTCTGCCAGGCCAGGATCCCCTCGGCGCGCTCAAGAAGAACGCGGCGGCAGCAAAGTTCCCGTTCCTGTCGGCCAACCTCACGGAGACGGCGACGGGCAAGACGCCTTCGTGGGCGAAGCGCTTCACCATCGTCAACGCCGGCGGTGCGAAGATCGGAATCATCGGCCTTTCCACGCCCGATACGCCGAACGTGACGATGTCGGCGAACGTGACGACGTTGCGTTTCGGCGACCCGATCCCTGCGACCGTGAGCGCTGCGAAAGAGTTGCGGGCAGCAGGCGCCGACGCTGTGATCGTCATCGCGCACATGGGCGGCCGCTGCAAGAACATCGACACGAACCCCGCCGATCCGTCAAGCTGCGAGTCCGATCAGGAAGCGATGCGATTCCTGAACGCGCTGCCGAGTGGAACGATCAACGCCTACTTCGCCGGCCACACGCACTCGCAGATGCGGCACTACATCAACGATGTCGCCGCGCTCCAGCCGTCACCGTTTGGCCGTGAGTTTTCGATGCTGGATATGACAGTCGATGTGGCCAACCACAAGGTCACGGGGACGCAGATGGCTCCCTTGACGATGGTTTGCGCGCAGGTCTACGAGCACACCGAGACGTGCGATCCGAAGAAAGCGCCCGCAGGTGCGACGCTCGTGCCGCGCGTGTTCGAAGGGAGCGCCGTGGCGGAGTTGCCCGGACTACGCGACACGCTGAAGCCGTATCTCGATCAGGTTGCGGCGAAGCGCAATCAGGACATCGGCATCCGCACGACCGAACGCTTCAAGCGCGCCTATTCCGGCGAGTCCCCCCTCGGCGATCTCCTCACCGACGCGATGCGGTCGTACATGAAAACCGACATCGCCGTGATGAACTCGGGCGGCATCCGCACCGACCTGCCGGCCGGCGCGCTTATTTACGCGAACATGTTCGACGTCGCGCCGTTCGACAATTTCCCCGCGATCGTGACGATGACCGGCGCACAAGTTCGCCAGATGCTGGACATGACGTCAATCGGCGGCGGACGAGGAATTCTGCAGGTCAGCGGCATCCGCTACACATACGATGAGGCGCTCGATGCCGATAAGCCGGGCCCGCAACGACACCGTTTGACCGAGGTGACGCTGGCAAACGGCCAGCCGCTCGATCCGAACGCAACCTACCGCGTCGCCATGATCGACTTCCTCGTCACCGGCGGCGAAGGTCTCGACGTAGTCATGAAGCAAATCCCGGCCGCGCTCAAGACGACCGACTACTCCCGCCCGATCCGCGATTTGCTCATCGACGCCATCAAGACCATGCCGCAGCCAATCGCGCCAAAGACGGACGGACGCATCACCGTGCTGCATCCGAAGCAGGGTGAGGATTAGACGCGTTCAGGGAGTTGCTTCATCGATTCGCAGCAGTTGTCTGAAGTGAGGGTCGAGATCGCCTTTCGAGCATTGCATCGGCGTCCCATTCACGGTCAGGACATCACCTAGTTCGCTTGACCTCAAGATGCGTGCGAGGGCGGCCCCGGGGTTGAAGTGGCCGTTGATCTCGTCGACGGTCTCGATGCGAGCTTCGCCCGAGCAGAGCGGCTCGAGCTCTATCCGGCACGTGCAGCGGGTCACGACGGCGCGCAGTGCTTTGCGTAATCCGGCCTGCGTTGCCGTTGCCTGGTCGGCGCTTACCAGTCGTACGGCGATTCCCGAGGTGCGCAATTGCTCGGCGAGGAAGAGATCGGCGCGGGCGGTTTGTCCCGACACGAGTTGCTCGACGGCTTCGGGAGACGATGTCATTGCCCGCAGCGATGTCAGATAGTCGGCGGTCGTGTAGGGCACGGGCCTGTCGAACGTCTTTCGGAAGAGTTGCCACGCGTCGCCCGTTCGCGCAGCGGCGATCCACTGGGTGACCAGCCCGCAACTGTAGACGTTCCGGAAGCGCCCTTGATCGCTCGCGGTTGAGAGCGAGGTGTCCCCGATCGTCGTGATGCAGTCATTCCCCGCTTCAACCACGCGGCGATGAACAGTCTTCGCATCGCCTCCGCCGAAATCATGAAACGCCATCATCGACGCGTACTCGGCAGTCGATTCGCCCAACCATTCCGCGCGGTCATCCTTCAGGAATCGCTGACTCTCCCACAGATGAAACACCTCATGCGCCACGTGCCGGTACCACTCCTCGGCGCCTTCCGCGGATTCCTTCGTCCAGCCCGAACCGGAAACGTCGAGCTGGACGAGACCCCGCACGGTCCCGCCTTTGAACGAAAAGCCCGAAGACTCCGGGCCGCCATACGAGAGAAGGACGAGAGGCCGGAAGCCAAGATCGGTCTTCATTTTCGAGGCGTAGTAATCGAACATCGGCGGCACGCGCTCGCGCAACTGCTTCGCGATCCACGGAGGCAGGCCGGGATCGACGATGAGTGTCATGCGCGGAGTACTGACCGGCGCAATCGAGCCGAAATAAACGTACGTCTCGTCGGTCGATGACCATGCCAGGGAACCGTTTGAGCTTCGATCGGCCACACGAATCGTTCGATTCGCGGCGGTCTGAAAATGCCAGACATGCGGCTCGTCGCTGACGCGCAGATGGCCGGTGTACAGGAGGCGACTTCCGTCGGTGAAGGCGACGTTCAGCAGATAGTCCTTCTCCCGCTCCGAGAAGTCATCTGCAAACTCGACTGTGGTGTGCGTCGTCGGGCTGCGGAAAACGATGGTGTCGTGCTGCCACAGCCCCTTCCACGTGGCGCCAGCGGGCTCGACGATCGTCCAGCGGGTGCCGCGAAATGGTGCACGCGTATTCGGGAAGGAGACCTCGGAGACAGGACGCGGAAACTCGTAGTCAACCCGCCAGCGCCGCGCCGCCGGCTGCTCCTCGACATCGACGCGCACGGCATTTTGAGGAGCTTGAGGGGTGGTCGCGCAGCCGCAGAGGAGGAGAACGAAGCACGCAGTGAGGGTTCGTTTCATTTCTAGTTCGACGAGCGCCAGGAGTTGAAGTTGCGCAGAAGCATTATTGCCAACAACGTGATCGAGCGTGGATCGCCGAGGTATCATTTCCGCATGACGGAACTGGCACTCCGGCACGCGACCTATGAGGACCTGCTGAAGGTTCCCGACAACCTCGTCGCTGAGTTGATCGATGGGGAGCTGTATACGTCGCCTCGGCCGGGCCGAGACCACGCACGCACAAGCTCAGTATTGGGCGCGAGGCTGACCCCGCCCTTCGACATCGGTGATGGCGGCCCGGGTGGATGGTGGATCATCGACGAGCCTGAGTTGCACCTGGGACGCCATGCGCTTGTTCCCGATCTCGGCGGATGGCGCAGAGAGAGAACGCCTGAATATCCGAACACCTCAGGTTGTGAGGTTCCTCCCGATTGGGTTTGCGAGGTCCAATCGCCGGGAACCGCTCGAATCGATCGCGTGAAGAAACTACCGATTTACGCAGAGCACGCGGTTCAACATATTTGGCTGATTGACCCGGCCACTCAAACCCTGGAGGTGCTGCGTCTCGAGGAAGGCCGCTGGGTCATTGCGGGCAACTACGGCGGTGATGACGTTGTTCGTGCCGAGCCATTCGAAGCAATTGAGCTTGCACTCTCCGCGCTGTGGATTCAGCCTCCTGCGAAGTAGAGGTTCGTCCCACGACAATCTACGCCTCAACCTCCGCGAAATTCACCGATACCAGCCGCGAGCATCCTGCTTCTTCCATCGTCACGCCGTAGAGCACGTCGGCGGCTTCCATCGTGCGGCGGCTGTGCGTGATGACGATGAACTGCGTGTCGCGGGACATGTCGCGCACCAGGCGGACGAAGCGCTCGTTGTTCACTTCGTCGAGCGGTGCGTCGACCTCGTCGAGGATGCAGAACGGCGACGGCTTGTAGCGGAAGATGGCGAAGAGGAGCGCCAGCGCGGTCAATGCGCGCTCGCCGCCGGACAGCAGCGCGATCGATTGATTCTTCTTGCCCGGCGGTTGCGCCACCAGCTCGATCCCGCTTTCGAGAACGTCTTCCTCATCGAGCAGTTGCATCCGTGCTGTGCCGCCGCCGAAGAGCGAGATGAAGATCTCCGTGAAGTATTCATTGACCGCATGGAACGCATCGCGGAAAAGCTCGCGCGAGGTGAGATTGATCTTGCGGATCGTGCTGCGCAGCGACTCGATCGCCTGCACGAGATCGTCGCGCTGCGTACGAAGGAACGATTCGCGCTGCTCCAGCTCCTGATGCTCATCGATCGCCAGCACGTTGACCGGTCCGACCTTCTCGATCTGATCGGTCAGTTTCGCCACTTCCGCTTCCAACGCCGCGCGCCCTTCATCATCGGATGGCGGTTCCACCTCCGCCAGCGCATCGATGCCCGCATGCAGATCGAGTGCGATCTGTTCGCGCAGCAGGTCGAACGCCGCGGTGGCGCGGTCGCTGCGCCGCTCCGACTCGAACAGCGAATCCTTGGCCGTGTTCCACTGCTCGCGCGAAGCCACCGCGCGCGTCTCAAGCTCCTGCACGCGCACCTGCAGATCGGCCACTTCCGCTTCGATCTCCACGCGCACTTCGCTGAGATCGTGCAGTTTCCGGAGCGACTCATCGAGCTGGCCGCGCGAGCTTTCGACCGCGGCTTCCGTCTCCTGGCGTTTGCGGGCCAGCGACTCGATCTCCTGCAACAGGCTCGTGGCGCGGGCGCCGAGGGAGACGACGATGCGGGAGAGGTTCTCGTGCTCGCGCTGGATGGCGTTCACGTTGCCGGCTGCGGCCTCGACATCGACGCGCGCCTTAGACGCCGCTTCCGTCACCGCTTCGAACGTCGAGCGCAGCATCGCCAGCTGTTCTTCATGCTGCCGGATCTGATCCTGGCACTCCGCTTCCTGCTGTTCGAGCTGGCGCAGCTCCTCGATCGCCGCGTTCTTGCGCGCGATGAGCTGTTCCTTTTCTTCGAGGTAGAGCGTCTGCTCCTCGGATGCCACCGCGAGGTCGCGCTCGAAGCGGTCGAGCTCCTGCTTGGCGCGCTCGCGATTGCCGCGCCGCTCGCGCAGCTCCTGATCCGCAGCACGCGCGCGCTCCTCGGCGAGGATTCGCGCGTCGTCAGCTCCGCGCACATCTTCTTCGATCCTCTGCAAGTCTCCGGCGATGCCGCTGGCGCGCGTCTCTTCCGTTCCGAGAAGCGTTTCGAGATCCGACAACTCGCGCTTCAGCGAGAAGACGCCGGGAACTGCATTCGCGGATTTGCCACCGATGACGAGCGGCCCGCGGACGACGTCGCCTTCCAGCGTGACGAAGGTTGCGCTCGGCCGTTCTTCCGCGCGATCGAGTGCTTCGCCGAGCGAGCCGACGATGTACGCCTCGGGCATGGCGCGGCGCACGGCGTCCGCGATCTCACCATCGCCGACAACCGCATACTTGGCGTCGCCGCGTCGCCCGCCTTCGCCTGATGCAACGAAATCGAGCGTGATGAAGGCGCCGCGTCCGGCGCCACGCTCGCGCAGCCGTCCGATCGCGTCGATGACCGTGCGTGCATCCTCGACGACGACGGCCTTCGAGACATCGCGTAACAATGTGTCGAGCGCCGCTTCGAACCCTTCCGTCGCGCGCACTGCCTCGGCAGCCGGTGTCGCGTTCGGGATCAACTCGAGAATCGCGCGGCGAACGTCTTCGTCCTGCGATTCGAGTGACACAAGCAGCGTTCGCAGCGAGTCGAGCTTGTACGTCATCTGCGAGACCCGGTCGCGCGTTCCGGCGAGCGTGTCGCGCAGCTCGTTGCGGCGAAGCGTCAGCTCATCGTTGCGGGAGATGGCGTCGGCCGCCGTCTGGCGTGCGGTTTCGAGCGCGCCCTCGGCCTCCTGAACACGTTGATCCCAATCGGCGCTCAGCGTGAGTGCGCCATCGCGGCTTTCCGTCGCTTTGCGCGCCGACTCGCTCAACTTGCCGAGGTAGAACTCGCACTTCTCGACTGCCACTTCGATCTGGTGCAGTTGATTGCGCGCCTCGGAGATCCGGGCGATGGTGCGCATCAATACTTCGCGCGCATCGGCCAGCGCCTTTTCGTGGCGGCGCACTTCGTCGGAGCGTTCCTGCCGGTCTTTCTCCGTCTGCTCGGCGATCTCGCGAAGGGCGTTGCGCTCGCCACGCGCGACATCGAGAGCTTGCGCGCGTTCATCGAGCAGCGCCTGCTGTTCCGCCGCTTCTGTCTCCAGTTGCGCGATCTGCATCTGCGCGCTCTCGCTGCGCTGGATGAGATCGCCGAGGTTCGTTTCGGATTGCTGGAGGAACGAGCGAAGACGCTCGACGTCGCCGGAAAGCGACGCCATCTCCTCGCGCACATGCGACGCGTGCGACGAGCGCGAAGACAATGTCGTGCGGTTCTCGGCCAGCTCCGCTTCGTCTGTCGCCAGTTGCGCCGCCAGCTCCGACTCGCTCGCCTGCGCCGCGGCCATTCCCTCCTCGGCAGCCGCTTGCTCCGCCTGCGCGGCCACAATGCGGCCTTTGTACAGCGCGCGTTTCGCGGTCGAGAGTTGTTCGCTCAGCTCTTTGTGCCGGCGCGCTTTGCCCGCCTGCCGCTTGAGCGAATTGAGATTCCGCGTCACCTCGGAAAGCGTGTCGTCGATGCGCAGCAGGTTCTGTTGCGTCTCTTCAAGCTTCAGCTCCGCGGCGCGCCGCTTCGTCTTGTACTTCGTGATGCCGGCCGCTTCCTCGATCAGCTTGCGGCGGTCCTGCGGTTTGTTGGAAAGGATCAGATCGATCTTTCCCTGCTCCATCACCGAGTAGTTGCGGATGCCCAGGCCGGTATCCATGAGGATGTCGGAGATGTCCTTGAGGCGGACGCGCTTGCCGTTGAGGCGGAACTCCGACTCGCCGGTGCGGAACACGCGGCGGTTGATCGTGATGCGTCCGTCGTCGGAGGCAGGATGGTCGGTGTCGCCATTGACCGTCGCCAGCGTGAGCGTGACTTCGCCCATCGACAGCGGGCGGCGGCGCGCCGAGCCCTGGAAGATGACGTCGTCCATCGTCTCGCCACGAATGTGGGAGGCGCGGTTCTCGCCCAGGACCCAGATGATGGCGTCGCAGATATTCGACTTGCCGCAGCCGTTGGGGCCGACGACGGCCGTCATCGGAGCGGGGAAGGCGAGGTGCGCCGGGTCGTAGAACGATTTGAAGCCGTGAATTTCTAACTTGTCGAGACGAAACATTGAATGGAAAGCACCTGACGGATCGATTTGAACGCGCCGGATGGTAGCAGCAATCCCCAGGCGCGGATGGGTGTGAATTGCCTGGTCGTAAACCATTCACGGCAAAGGGATATTCGCGGTTGACACGGCAGTGGCGCAATCGTTCCTGTGCATGTGCGGCCCGGGCATGACTCATACAATGGCGCCGCGATGACGCTCGACGATTTTCTACAGCGCGAGATCGACGTAGGGAGTTTCCCGAGTGCGGTCTACGCGATCGGCTCCTCGCGCGGCATCGAGCGCGAGAACGCCCTCGGCCACGCGGTAGCAGTACCGATGCGCATCCCAGCCACGCTCGATACGCTCTACGACTGCGCGTCGATCACCAAGCCGCTCATCACGACCACGCTCGCGCTGCAGTTGCTCGATCTCAACTCCTACGTTCGCAGCCTGCTCACGCACACCTCGGGCATGCGTGCATGGCTCCCTTTGTATCTCTACGACAACTACCTCGATGCGATCCGCGATCACGGCCCGGAGTACGAGCCAGGCACGAGAGTCATCTACTCCGATCTGAACTTCGTGCTCCTCTGGTCGATGCTCCCCAATTTCGTCGAACTTGCGCGCGAACGAATCCTCGCCCCCCTCGGCATCGAGCACGACGCGATGTTCAATCCGCCGACGTTGCAACGCCCACGCATCGCCGCGACGGAATGGGGGCAGCGCTACGAAGCGAAGATGGCGGCTGTCAGCGACCAGAGATCAGAGATCAGAGATCAGCGTCACAGCGATCAGCGATCAGCGGTCAGCGGTCAGGGACAACGACTGTTCGCGCAACGCGATGGCTTGATCTGGGGCGAAACGCACGACGGCAACTCCCACTTCGCCGGCGGCACCGCCGGGAACGCCGGCCTCTTCGCCACGGCCCGCGCCATCTTCCGCCTCGCCCAATCGTGGACAAACGCCGAACTGCTCCCGCGCGCCCTCGTCGACGAAGCCACTTCCAACCTCACCCCCAACCTCGAAGACGCCCGCGGCCTCGGATGGCAGAAACCCACCGGCAGCCTCGCCACGTCCATGCTGACCGACCGCGCCTACGGCCACACCGGCTTCACCGGAACATCCGTCTGGATCGAGCCGGAACGCGACCGGATCATGGTGCTGCTGACGAATCGAGTGCATCCGTGCGCCGCGCCGATCGCGATGCAGCGGATTAGGGGGGAGTTTCACCGGTGGGTGCTCAGGAAGTGTTGAGCAACGTCGGCTGAGCTATCGGAAACCGGACTGGAATAGCTGCGACATCACTCCTTATTGAGTTCCCTGCTAAGTTGAAGGACACTATAGTCATGGTCGAACTGACAACCCGTGCTGAAGAACGCGCAAAAAAGGCGCAGGACCTTTCTGCGTTCCGGAACATCAATCTTCTCGGGCTGAAGAACAAGGTCAGCGAACTCCTTGAGCTTATCGGGCGCGTCGAGGGGATCTTCTCGACATACACCCGCCACGACATCACACATGCGGATGAGATGACCAGGATGCTCGAGTGGTTGGTCCCGCCGGAGACTCAGAAAATCATGTCCCCGGTTGATTGGCTCCTGACAGTCACTTCAATCTATCTCCACGATCTCGGGATGTTCGTTACCGGGCAGGAATTTCGCGACCGTCATGACAACCCAGAATACCGACAGTTTCTGCACGGGATCACAACGGACCTCGATGGTCGCGACTATCTGGCTCGCGTGGAGGAGATGTCGGAAGAAGACCGGGAACGATTCCTCTACCAAGAATTCATTCGACATCGCCACGCAGAACGGATACGTGAATGGATCACCGGCCGTCACTCTCGCAATTGGGGCAGCGGTATCGGCAAGATCGCAGAAGACGTGGCCAGCTTGGTGGGCGAATTCCCAACGAGGTTTCGCGAAAACCTTGCCGTCGTCTGTGAAAGCCATCACCGTCAAAACCTCGACGACAACGTTATTTATCCGCTTGCGCAACGCTACGGAAATCATCGCGACGAAGTAGCTAACGTTCAATACGCCGCTTTGTTGCTCCGGACCGCCGACTTACTACACGTGACTAAAGACCGAACACCATCTGTCACCTACCGCTATATCAACTTCTCCGACCTGCGAGGTGTCGACGAGTGGAAACGCCAGCTCGGGACATTTTCTGTCCATATGCGCTCGCGCACGTTCGCTGCAAGCGACGAGGAAACCCACGTCATCGAGATAAGCGCAGACTTTAGCGAAGAGCGGCCGTTTTTTGCACTTTCCGAATACGTGGCGTGGGCGAATCGGGAGCTGACATATACCCGGGAATGCGCCGCTAAGAGCGAACAGCAGGTTGATGGTCGTGGCTATTCGTTTCCTTGGAAACTTATAAGGGGCGACATTCGCGTAGAGGGAAACGAGCCTAGGCAGATGCGCTTTGAGCTCGATCGTGGACGCCTGCTCAACCTTCTAGTCGGTCACACCATTTACAATGACCCCACAGTCGCGATTCGCGAGTTGTTGCAGAACGCGATCGATGCCGTCCGCTTCCGCAAATACCTGGTCGCAAAAACGTCTATGCACGAAGAAGACGGGTCCGTCACGGTGAATTGGACCGCGTCGGAGCGGCTACTTGCAGTAAGCGACGGTGGCACCGGGATGAGCCTTGAGACAATCCAGAGTCATTTACTCCGGGTCGGTTCGTCATTCTACGACACTCCGCAATTTCAGAACGCCAACGCGGATTTCAGCCCCATCTCGCGCTTCGGAATCGGTGTTTTGACGTGCTTCATGGTATCGGACGACGTGGAAATTGTAACCTGTCGCGACAATAAGGGGTGGCGCATAAGAATGTCGCAAGTTCAGGCCGACTATCTGCTGAAGGAGTTGACCTTAGGCGATCCATTGCTCGAAGGTGTTGAGCCACATGGCACCCGCGTCACTCTTAAGCTACGGCCCACAATTGACCTCAATAAGCGAAGCGTGCTCGATATCGTCAGGCATTGGGTTCTGCTGCCAGAATGTGCTGTGTACTACAAGGACGGGGAGCGCACCGAGACTATCGGTTTCGAGAGCGCGTCTCACGCATTACGTTATCTGTACACTTCGGATGACGACACGGCGAGCCTGAAGAAGTATGACTTCCTGACTGTCCGCGCGCGCGACGAGGGCGCTGCCGATTACGAGTTGGCGTTTGTCGTGCGTCACAGTTTCACGCCGGAACGTGTTTTCGCAGAGTCCCATAGCGGTTCCGCTGCGACCTGTGTCGAAGGAATCCGGGCTGACAGCAACATTCCTGGATTTCGCGATGGCCTTCCAGCTTTGCTATCGATTCGCGGAAATCGCCGGTTTCGAACCACGGTTTCCCGATCGAGCCTGGAGCGTGACCGTGAATACGACAGCGTGGCCAAGATCTGTGCTAAGGCGCTGTTCGGCCATGTGGAGCAAGAGGTGGAGCGCATCGCGTCCGCCGCAGCACGCCCGTTGTCGCAAGCATCCAGTACTGGTCGGTGGGTAGCCAATTCGCTCTTGAGAGTGTCGGAGGCTGAAACAGAAGGCGGCCTCAATCAACTGCTGCAACGAATGCCATTGGTCGTGGTTGAAGAGGCGAGTCACAAACACGCGGGTGATGTTGTTAGTTCGCGAAACCTACGTTCTCTTGCGGAAGTTCAGTGCCTGGAGTCATTTTGGAGCATTGAGTCGCGTACCGTCGACTACTTAAATACGATCTCACAGGATCTCGGATCAGATGTTGGCATTATGCAGTTTGTGTCGTCTCTCGCGCCGAATCTTTTCGATAGTCGCTTGACGCCGCTAATTCCGGATTGGGCGAGTTTCGTGGAGTATCTGATCCGCTCGCACAGCGTCCAAGTAGTGGAGGTGAGCCGAAGGCATCAGCGGACCATTATGCAATGGAGGCGGCGCGAATCGTTGCTAGCGACAGCCGGGTTTCCTGAAGAACTGAGAGAACCCATCAACGAGCTAAAGGAGGATGTGAATTTGCGCTTTGCGTTGATGCGGCGCTACCATGATGTGGACGTTGAGCGAGATCTGAGGATGACCCACGTGCTGAGCGTGTCCGGCGATGGGGAAGGAACCGACGTCGTGAGATCGGGCGATATAACTGTCCTTGACCCGAGTTGGTCGCTGGCGCCACTGTGGGAGACATTGGCAAACGCGTATCGAGATATAAGACTGGCGGCAAGGGAGAGAGCCGTTGCTGGGTTAGGAGCCGTTTTAGTCGGGCGCGTCGGCGAAAAGGATGCCAGGGATAACAACCTGGATGGGGGGTGGTTGCTCTTGCGCGAGGAAGTGGGTCGGCTACTTCGGAAGGAACATTACGAGGGTAACATTCCGCTGCAACTGACTGCCGTAGGTACAAGAGTGTTTGCGGCGTCTGAATTCTGGCGCGACTGGACAGCGGCGATCTTGGAGTAGAGAATTATTGTGTAATCGCGACCGCAAGTGTCCGAATAAGTGAGCATAGAGCAATAGAACCAAGCGTCACAAACAAAAGGACGTAAGTCTCAGGCCAACGCCAGAAGTTACGAAGGCGCGGTGTGCTACGAAACCCTGCGTTCACAACTTCACTCAGAAGTTCTGTCTCCTCCTTTCGGTAGTCTATCCAGGAGGCGATCCCGCTGAAAACAAGGAGAAAAGTGAATGCGCCAATGAGTGCTAGCAACAAGGCCGCGCTATGCAGAACACCGAAGACGATTTTGCGCGGGATATTATGCTCGATTGCTTGCACGAGGAAGGCCGCCGTTCCGCCGATAATCGCTGAGACGAGGGTTTGGTAAAAGAGTAAGTACTTGTGCACGTTCTCATTTAGCGTGGAAAGTTGAAGAAGGATGTACTTGTAGCGCTCAAGCTTGAAGTCAGTTGCGGTCATGACGGAGATGTTACTCCGAGTCTGAAGGATTTCGGATGATCAATTGACGCTTAGCAGGCGCTGGAGGCTCGTGGTATGCGTATCCGCTCGACATTCTAAAGCCTCTGCTCGAAGAGGCGCGCAGGCTTTTCGGTTGCAAGTCCAAATCAGACACGGTCGTTCTCTCGCTGCAGGAGTTGATCCGGCGCATCGATGAGCTGAAAGCCATGATGATGGGGCATGTGAATCTCGAGATCGACCTACACAAATCACGTCGCCGTCCGCCCTCGTGGTCTGCGGACAAAAGCCTGATCCGCAGATTGACGCAGATAGGAGTGACCGATCACCAAAACACCGCCCCTTGCGCGAGGTGCGCGAGGGGCGGCGTCGGGTCTAATCCTTCACGGCCTCTTCGAGCTCCTTGCGGAAATCTTCCGGGAGGTCGTCGTCGGGGGCTGTTGCGGCGGCTTGGGCGAGGTTTGGCGCGAGAAAGCTTTGCGCGCCTGCCGGTGTCGGGGTTGGGGGGTGGACTGGTTTACGGCGGTTCATGATCTTCTTCATCGTTCGTGACATTTCATCCACGTACGGACGCGCTGCCACCCCCTCGGGGCCTCTCGCGTGTTTCTTGATCCAGGCAAACATCGCCAGCCCCTGTCCGGTGGTTTTTGCGAGCCGGCTGTCGACGGTGAATGTAACGCCATCGAGCAGCGATGCCAGACGCTGTGCGACCGGTTGCATGGCGACATCGAACGCCAGAGCGGCTTTCCCCTCCTCGACGTCGAAGATGTTTACGCTTCCGACCAGCGGGAGCGCGGTCACGGTGGTGATGACCTGCGGGATGAGATCTTTGGCAAAGCGCGCCACGTTGGCTACGCGCCTTGCGTCATTCGTATCGTGCGGCACGAAGCCTGGGACCAGACCTTCAATCTGATCGATCAGGCCCATGACCTGGGTGGCGACGTCCTCGGGTGATGGTGCAGCAGCCACTGGGTTGGAGGGGTTGGCAACACTCTTCTTCGTTTTTCGCATGATCACTCCTCGAAACCACACGGGACAGACAGACTCTCTGTATACCGCGTGGGTTAACGGTTTAGTCAATTCGAGCCAGCTCTGTACGCCGGCAGCGACGCGCTGCCGGCGAGGTTCATCGATGAGACCTATTTCCTTAGACGAGCTCGGTCGGGCAAGGTTACAGAGCGCTACGGAGCGACAAGTTCTTGAGGCTGTTTTTTACGAGGGGGTGGGGAGTGGGAGCGTATCGACTACCCCTAACCCCGAGCTGAAACTAGAGCTAATTCTTCGCATCTTCGTCCGGCGCGGTGCGGGAATCGTCGGAACGATCGTCATCATCGTCGACGGGTTTGGCCTGGTCGGGATTCGGCGCGGGAGAGTCTTTCGCGTCCTCCGGTGCTGACGGCTTCGGTGCCGCTTTGCTTCGGCGGTTCAAGACCTTCTTCATCGTCAGAGCCATGTCATCAACATACGGACGGAGCACGACGCCATCGGGACCTTTGGCGGCCTTCTTCATCCAGGCGTAGGCCGCCAACACCCGTCCGGTGGATCTGGCAAGACGGCTGTCGGTAGTGAATTGAGCGCCGTCGAACAATGCCGACAGGGCCTGGATGATCGGCTGCATGGCGATGTCGAATGCCAGGGCTATCTTCCCCTCGACAGTATCGAAGGTGTTCATTCCAACGACTGAGGGGAGGGAGGATACGGTGGCGATCATCTTCGGGATCATGTCTTTGGCAAAGCGGGACACATTGGCCACGCGTTTGGCGTCGTTGCTGTCGTAGGGAATGAACCCGGGGATGTGCGCTTCGATCTGGCCGATCAGGGCCAGCACCGCGGCGACATCTGGCATGGATTCATCGGCAGGTTGTGCATCGGCAACTTCGGTTGTGTTGGCGGCGATCTCTCTCTGGTTGCTCATACGATCTCGAAAAAACACGCTGGTCCGGTTTGCCGTGACCCGCGTGAGTGAACGGGTTGAGGTACTTCAAGCCATTTCGACATCTCGTCAGCGACGCGCTGCCGAGCGAGGTCATCGGCAGACCTATTGATTGAGACGAAACTGCCTGGCAGAAAGTTACGGCGGCGCTGGAAAAGGTAGTGAGCGCGCGGGGTGGAAAGCGTTTCTGGCGATTTGGGGTGCTTTTGGGACCGATTCGTCCAGTTCTTGGGAATCGGATCAACGAGGCTTCTAGCCGCATTGTCGATTCGACAATGCGCAGCATGAATCGACGATGTACATCGTCAATTGACGATGCAGAGCGATGAATCGACGCTGCGCATCATCGATCAGACGATGTGGAGCCACGATCGACACTGCGCATCATTGATAGAACAATCCGCATCATCGAAATGACAATGCCGATCATGGATTCGACAATGCGCAGTCACGATTGACGCTGCGCATCAAAGATCCTTCGCTGCGCCGAGAAGGTCGTTCGCAACGCCTGGAAGGTCCTTCGCATCGTGTAGAAGGTCCTTCGCAACGCCTAGAAGGTCCTTCGCGACGTGTAGAAGGTCCTTCGCAGCCCGTAGAAGACTCTTCGCAACGCCCGGAAGGCCCTTCGCAACGCGTAGAAGGTGCCTTGCGACGCGTAGAAGGTCCCTTGCAACGCGTAGAAGGTCCTTCGCAGCGCGTAGAAGTTCCTTTGCAACGCGTAGGAGGTCCCTTGCAACGCATAGAAGACCCTCCGCAACGCCTGGAGATCGTTCGTCACGCAGCCAACGAACCCTTCGCCGCGTCAACGATCCTCGCTCCGACCGGCGATTCGTGGGAGCACTTAGTCCCATCGTGGCCTCGTATCGGCGGATGTTAGAGACGGGCTCAATAGGGCGTCACTACGACCGGGCGAAGCCTGCCAGAGAACCTTCGCCCAACGGCTTTACCCAGAGATTCCCTTCGTAGGCTGGAGGATGCCGAGGGTGAAGAGAACCGCGTACTCGACCTGACGAAGCAGATCGTCCGGCAACATGCCGATTCGTCCGTGAAGGCGTGACTTGTCGAGCACGCGTGCCTGATGACACAACGCGACTGAATCGGACTGCAGACCGGTACCAGCGGAGGGGACGAAGACTGCCGAGGGAAGTTGAGATCGGCGAAGGTTGGTCGTCAGTGGAATGGCGATGACCGTTGTCGTGAATGAAGAGACAGCGTCATTCTGCAGCACCAGAACGGGACGCCGGCCGCCCTGCTCCGAGCCGACGATAGGATCGAGGCTCGCCCACCAAAGCTCGCCTCGCGTGACGTCAGTCACGATCCTCGGCCGCGAGGGCAGTGGCGTAGTCAGCTAGGCCTTCTTCGGCAAACTGGCTGTCTTCGGCCGCAAACTCTCGGTAAAGGGGACCGTAGACTGCCGGATCCCAGGATGGCAGCGGTGCCTCGACCGGCCGTAGACGGAGCGAACGCACGAGACGTGCGACGTACTCGAGCTCTCCTTCATCGAGCGACTCCACTTCGTGAACTACAAGTTCGCGTGTGGTCATCCTTGGATTATAGCGTCGTTGGCTGGTCCGAAAAGGCGTTTCACGCGGAGGCGCGGAGACGCGAAGGGTTTCTCTGCGAACTCCGCGTCTCCGCGTGAAACGCTTTTGACTTTCTCTACGCGGAAACCGTTCCGCTCCACACGCTTCCCGGCGCCCACTGCGCGGCCTTTGCGCGGAGAGCGCTGGCACGCGTCACATCGCTGGCAGCTTCCGACAGCGCGGCGAAGAGAACCAGCGTTTCGGCGAGCAGCGGATCGGGGTCGGTGTAGTCGTCGCGGAAGCGGGTCTCGAGCAGTTCCACGTTGTCGGCATAGATGCGCAAGGCGTCGTCGCGCTCGCCGCGTTTCAGTTGGATGTAGGCGAGGCCGAGGGCTTGGAACTCCATGATCTGGGGGTGGAGCGCGATCGTCTCTTCCATCAGGCGTTTCGCTTCGTCGAGGTCGCGTCCGAGGTGGGCGAGGGAGAGGGCGATGCCTTCGCGGGCGGCGGGGTCGTCTGACTGACGATACGACGCGATCGCATCGTCGAAGCGGCCGAGGAGTTTGAGCGCTTCGGCGCGGTGGAGGGGATCGTCCTTCGCGGCGGTGATGGCATCCGCGTAGCGGTGTTGCTGGATGAGTTGCTGGGCGTTGGTGACCGGTTTCTGCGCGAGCATCCAGGCGGCGAGCCATCCGATGAGGAACACGGCGGCGACGATGATGATGATTTGAAGCATGGCGGTGGGAGTCTACTGCTTGGAAGGTCGGCCCCTCATCCGGCTTCGCCACCTTCTCCCCTCGGCTGAGAAGCGCCGTGGGGAGAAGGCGCTCGATTGTTGATTAGCGCGGTAGCGGTTTGGGCGGGGCGGTCGCGGGCTGTGCCGGCGTCTTCTGCGCTGCCGCCTGTTGCGCGGCGGCTTGTTGTGCGGCGACGACCTCGGGGGGCGTTACCGCGCCCGGCTCGGTGACGAACGTTCGCATCGTTTGCGGGTGGCCGTCGAAGGCGTATTTGAGGTCGGGCATCGGGAGGGGTTTGTTTTCGTCCTGTTGGTTGGTTAGGTCGGTGACTTCCGTCAGCGGGATCGCGGCGGCGGCGGAGACGTCGCGGGCGTTGCGTCGCGTCACGTATTCGTGGAGGCCAGCGAGGAGGAGGATGACGAGAACGACGCCGAGGGCGACGACGACGCCTTGTCGTTGCCGGGCGAACTGGACGACGGTTTCGGATGCCGAGGTCTCGCGGGGATGGAAGACCTCGTTGAGCATCGCCTGCGTATCGACCGGCTTCTCGCCGGTGCGCGGATCGGCGCCGCAATAGGGACAGATCCGAGCGACAGAATCGATCTCGCGCCCGCAGGCGGCACAGGTGACGCGGTCAGAAGCGGCGTTTTGCGGATCGGCAGTCATCGCGGCCGCACCGTTATATCGACAGCGAAGCTTGCTGTCACGGGTCGGCCGTTTTCGGTTGCCGGACGGAAACGCCAGTTCTGCACGGCGGCGATGATCCGCGGCATCTCGCCGGGGATCGACTGCGTGATGTTGATGCCGCGCACACGCCCTTCGGAACCGACGGTCAGGATCAGCCGCGCATTCTCCGGACGATAGACCTGCATGGACGGAACTGGCTGATAGAGAGGAACCGGCTGCGTGCGAAGCGACTCCGACGCGATGTTTCCGGCGCGCTGTGTATTCGCGCGTTGTGCTTCCCTCGATGCGGCGCGGTGAGCCGGACTTGATTCAACGCCGCCTGCAATCGTGCGAGGATCGACGATGCCTGCGTTCGGGTGTTTCTCCCGCTCCGCGCGCGCACGCTCGACCGCGACGGAGTATGCGCCGGACGGCAACGCGGTGGCGTCGCTGCGCTCGCCGTTGATCTCCGCGCTGCCCGCACTCGCTGGTGGCGCGGGCGCACTCGTGACGGGTGGCTGCTCCTGCACCGGGCTCGATCCATCGACCGGCACGAGCATGACTGTGGTGCGTGACGACGATCCGGCGCCGGCCTGCTGCGATGGATTCGACGCCTTCTCGGAGGCGCCCGCCTCATTGCCTTCGGAGCGGTTGAGCAGCGATCCGATGAAGAACGCCAGGATCACGAGCACGACGAATGCGGCCGCGCCGAGGAGCCGGTTGCGGACGCGGTTATCGGCAGGCGGCGTGTACGGGTTGGCGATCGGTGGCGCCGTCGATTCGGTTGGGCGGGGCCGGGCCTGATCCCAACCGCAATAAACACACGAGCGGGCAGAGGAATCGATCGGACGCTCACAACGGACACACGGTTTTCGTTCAGACATAACTCTTTCTTCTTCGCAGCTCTGCTGCAACCGCCGTACCGGTACAATGCGCAGGTGCTTTCCCCCGACCAGTTGCTCGGACCGTACCGTCTCATCAACCGCGTAGGCGCCGGCGGGATGGGGGAAGTCTGGCGCGCCGAGGACTCGCGGCTCGGCCGGGTGGTGGCAATCAAGGTGCTGCCGCCGAGCTTCGTTGCCGATGCCGAGGCAACGTCCCGGCTGAAACGGGAAGCGCGTACGGCAGCCCAGCTCTACCATCCATCGATCGCGACGATCCATTCGATCGAGCAGGATGGCGACCACATCTTCATCGTTGAAGAGTTCGTCGAGGGCGATTCGCTGACGAAAGTGATCAAGCGCGGTGGGCTGGCCGAAACGGAGATCTGCCGCATCGCCCGCGCCGTGGCTGATGCGCTTGCCGAGGCACATGCCAAGGGCATCGTGCACAGGGACATCAAGCCCGACAACATCATCGTGGCCGGCAATCGCGTGAAGGTGCTCGACTTCGGGATCGCCAAGCAGGTGGGCGCGCCGGGCGCGTCGCCCGAAACCTTCGTCACGCAGCAGGGCATGATCCTTGGCACGGTTCACTACATGTCCCCCGAGCAGGCGCTGGGCAAGACCTTCGACGGCCGTACCGATGTCTTCTCCCTCGGCGTCGTGTTGTACGAGATGGCCACGGGACGCAAGCCGTTCGAGGGCGAAACGATCACGGAGACGATGACGCAGATCATCCGCGACGAGCCGGTGGATGCCGCGGCCGTCAACCCGGGAGTCTCGCCGGGATTGAAGGCGATCATCGATCGATCGCTGCGCAAGAATCCGGGCGAGCGATACACGGCTGAGGAGTTGGTGACCGCGCTCGACGCGCAACTCGGCCGCGCCGGCACGGTGCCGTACACGTCGCCGCAATCGGCAGCTCCGACGATGGTGGTGGCCGCGGCTGCGGGGGGAGATCCGACAGTTCGCACCGGACCGCAAGTGCAGACGGCAGCGCCGACGCAGATTCAGGGGGCGGCTCCGACGATTCGTACCGGACCGCAAGCCCAGACTGTGCAGGAAGTCGCCGCTCCGCAACCTCCGGTGAAGCCCAAAGGCCGCGGCGCTCTGGCAGCGGTCATCGTAGTGATGGTGATCATCCTCGCTGCGGTGGCGGGCGTGTGGGCGACGCATCGATCGGAGCCGAAGGTGACGGCATCGCAATCGGTCGTGCCGCCGCAAACCTCGGCGGCTCAATCGTCGACAGCGGTGAATGTGACCGCGCCTTCCGACGCGACGGTCGAAGAGACTGCGAGCGATACGTCGAACACGACTACGACGGGCAAGCAGGTCGGGAAGACGTCGACGACGCCGACGACTGATACCGCGGAAGAGACGCAGACTACCGCTGAGCCAACGGCATCGGCGCCGGCTGAATCGGAGTCAGCGCCGGGAGCGGACGCGCTCTACACGAATGCCATGAGGCAGGTTCGCGACGGTGACGCGATGGAAGGTCGGAAGACGCTGCATCGCGTTCTCCAGCAGGACCCTCACTACGCGAAGGCGCACTTCCGCCTGGGAGAGATCGCCCTACTCAATCGAAACCTCGACTACGCAAGCCAGGAACTTCAGAAGGCGCTCGATGACGCGGACCGTCTCGGCCCTCGCGAGCAGCAGCTCACGCACCTCGGGATCGCCCTCGCAACGCACGAGAAGCGGGAGGTTGAGCGGCTCAGCGACGAGATCGAGCAACGCTGGCCGAACGATCCCGACGTCGAGCGCATGCGCACGACGTTCCCCGGCATGTTCGGCGAGCTGGGGCGCGGCGTGCAGCAGCGCGATCATGGACGCGCGCGACGCTGGCAACGGCCGTAGAAGGGCGGATTTGCGTTGAGGTTTGCCAGCGCGAAATCACGTTGCTTGTGTTGCCCCTGCACCATCCGCGCATCATCCCTCGTGTCATCCTGAGTCGCCGGAGCCGCGCCCCACGCTGCATTTGCACCGGCAGGCATCGCGGCGTAGGACGATCGAAGGATCTCAAACTACGAAGATCTCGTTGGCCCAGCGCGAGCGAACGTCAATGATCACTACCGCTCGGGCGAGACGAACACGATCTGCGAGACTTGAGATCCTTCGACGTCCTACGCCGCCACTCCACGCGTCGCGAGGGATGGAGTACGAAGGGCGGCTCCGGCAGTCTCAGGATGACACGATTCGTTCGAGAAACGCGCTGTACTTGATTGATTGAACGCACCGGTTCTGATCGACTATGCCGTGTCCTTTCTGTTTTACCCCGCCCACGAATTCCTCCCCGCCGTTCGAGCCCGATACAATCCGCCGCGCTCATGTTTGACCCGATCTCATTCGCGAAGCGCCTGATCGATATCCCATCGCCAACGGACGATGAATTCGATGTCGCTCTCTTTCTGCACGACGAGTTGAACGCCCTCGGCTACGCGTGCCGCAGGCAGGAGGTCAGCGAGCAGCGCTTCAACCTCTACGCAGGCGCAGGCGGCACGCCGCGCGTCGTTCTCAACTCTCACATCGATACCGTTCCGCCGTGGTTTGGGGCATCTGAGGATGAAGACGCGCTTTACGGGCGCGGGGCGTGCGACACCAAGGGCATCATCGCGGCGATGATCGCGGCGGGGGAGCGGCTGCGAGCAAGCGGGATGAACGACTTCGGATTCCTCTTCGTCGTCGGAGAGGAGACGGACTCGATCGGCGCGAAGATGGCCAACCAGGAGTTTGGCGCTCTCGGATCCGAATACGTCCTCGTCGGCGAGCCGACGCAATCAACCTTTGCGCGCGCCTCGAAAGGAGCGCTGACCTGCTTCGTGCGCTTCGATGGCATCGCCGGTCACTCCGCCTATCCCGAGCGCGGCGACTCGGCGATCAACAAGATGGTCGCGGCGATCGCGGAGATCAATGCCACGCAGTGGGGCGTCGACGATGATCTCGGCACTACCACCGTGAACGTCGGCGTCGTGCGAGGGGGAGAGAAACCGAACGTGATTCCGGCGGAAGCGGAGTGCCAGATGATCTTCCGCACCGTCACCGATCCGGCGATCGTTCAGGCGAAACTGGAGGCGATCATCGCGCGGCACGGCGGCACGATCACGGTGTCGCGCGGCAACCCACCGCAGTTCATGACAGTGCCCGATGGAGCAAAATCCGTCGTCGTCGCATTCAATACCGACGTGCCGCACCTCGGCGCGCTTGGCAAGCCGCTGCTGTTCGGTCCGGGATCGATCCTCGATGCGCACGGCTCAAATGAGAAGATCGGGAAGAAGGAGTTGTTGGACTCGATAGAGACCTACGTCGAAACGGTCCACGCGCTATGCCGAAGCTGAACGAAACGATCTATCTGCTCGCCGCCGTCCGCACGCCGATTGGAAAGTTCGGTGGCGGTCTGTCATCGCTCACCGCCGTGCAGTTGGGGATTGCCAGCGCCAAAGCCACACTGGAGCGCAGCGGTGTCGATCCGGCCGCCGTCGATGAAGTGATCTTCGGCAACGCGCGTCAGGCGGGAGTGGGGCCGAATCCTGCGCGGCAGATCGCTATCAAGAGCGGCCTGGCGCACGAGACGCCGGCGTACACGGTCAATCAGGCCTGCGGCTCCGGGCTGCGCGCCATCATGAACGCCGCCGATCAAATCCGCCTCGGCCACGCCAGCATCGTTCTGGCCGGCGGTACCGAATCGATGTCGAACACGCCGTATATGTTGCCGCGTGCGCGCTGGGGCTATCGGATGGGCGATGCCGAGGTGGTCGACGGGATGTATCGCGACGGGTTCATGTGTCCGCTGGCCGACGAGCTGATGGGCGCGACCGCCGAGACACTCGCCGATCGTTACGAGATTTCGCGCGAAGAACAGGATGCGTATGCCGTCGAGACGCAGCGCCGCGCTGGAGTGGCATACGACGAAGGCCGGTTTCGCGATGAGATCGTGCCGGTGACGGTTGCTGGAAGGAAAGGCGATGTCGTCATCGATCGCGATGAGCATCCACGCTTCGACGCCGACCTCGCATCGCTCGCCAAACTCCCTCCCGTGTTCCGCAAGAACGGGACGGTACACGCCGGCAATTCATCGGGCGTCACGGATGGCGCGTCATCGATGCTGGTCGCGTCCGCGGAGGCGGTGAAGCGCCACGGGTTGACGCCAATGGCACGCATCATCGGCTATGCCCAAGCAGGCGTCGATCCGAAGGTCATGGGCATCGGTCCTGTTCCTGCGACGAAGAAGGTGCTGGCGGAGACTGGAATCGCGTTATCGGAGATCGATCTCATCGAGCTGAACGAAGCCTTCGCCGCGCAGGTGCTGGCGTGCGACAGCGAGCTTCACCTCGACCGCGACAAGGTGAACGTCCACGGCGGCGCGATCTCCCTCGGGCACCCGATCGGCGCTACGGGAGCACGGATCATCACGACGCTTGTCCACGCTCTTTCATCGCGAGACAAACGGCTTGGCCTGGCGACGTTGTGCATCAGCGGGGGGATGGGGATATCGATGCTCGTGGAGAGGGTTTGAATGTCTAGCGAGCCGGGGGTCGGGAGTCGGGGGTCGGGGGTCGGAGCTCACCAGTCTTTTCCGACCCCCGACTCCCGACTCCCGACCCCCGGAATCATGACTTTCACAGACTCTCACTGCCATCTCACGATATCCGACGCCGAGGGAAACCTTGATCGTGCGCGGGCAGGGGGCGTGCGTGGATTCGTCGTCCCGGGCACGAAGCTTTCGGACGCCCCGCAAGCGGTTGCGGTGGCGCAGCGTCACGACGATGTCTGGGCTGCTGTTGGTTTTCACCCGCACGAGGCGAAGGACTGCGATGACGCGGCATTCGCGGAGATCGAACGGTTGGCCGGCGAGCCGCGTGTCGTGGCGATCGGCGAGTGCGGGCTTGATTATCACTACATGCACTCGACGCGCGAGACGCAGATTGCCGTCTTCGAGCGGCACCTCGATCTGGCGATGCGGGTCGACAAGCCGATCATCGTGCACAACCGCGAGTCGACGGACGATATGGTGTCGATTCTGACGAAAGCGGGAGCGGGCGGCATCCTTCACTCGTTCACGGAGTCGGAGGAGGTGGCGCGGAAGTTCATCGACGCCGGCTACTTCATTTCTTTCTCCGGCATCGTCACGTTTCGCAGCGCCGAGTCGCTGCGTGCCTGCGCGAAGGCATTGCCGCACGACCGCGTGCTGATCGAGACCGACACGCCGTATCTCGCGCCGGTGCCGTTCCGCGGACGCGACAACGAGCCGGCGTATGTCGTCAAGGTGGCGGAGCTGCTGGCGACGTTATGGAGCATTCCGCTCGACGAGGCTGCGGCGCAGACGACAGCAAATTTCGAGAAGGCCTTCGGCGTTACACTGCCCCGCTGATGGCGTCCCCCGACCTCTCCGTCGTCTTTCCCGTCTACAACGAGGAAGAAAATATCCCGATCCTTCTCGACGAGATCGCGAAGGCGTTGGATAAGTCGCCGTGGTCATACGAAGTCGTCGCCGTCGATGATGGCTCGACCGATCGCAGTCTGGAAGTGTTGCAGCAAAGCAAGGCGAAGCATCCCGGGCTGCGCGTTTTGACGTTCACGAAGAACAGCGGTCAGACAGCCGCGCTCGATGCGGCCTGGCGCGCCGCGCGCGGCACGTATGTCGTATCGCTCGACGCCGATCTGCAAAACGATCCGGCGGACATCCCGGACATGATGCGCAAGCTCGAGGAAAGCGCCGCCGACATGGTGATCGGCGTCCGTGTGAACCGGCACGATACGTGGTCGCGGAAGATGCAGTCGAAGATCGGCAACGGCGTCCGAAACTGGATCACCAACGATCACATCACGGACACCGGCTGCTCGCTGAAGCTGATCAAACGCGAGGCAATCGACCGGGTTCGCCTTCACACGGGTATGCACCGCTTCCTGCCGACACTCGTTCGGATGCAGGGCTACAAGGTGGTGGAGATGCCCGTCAATCACCGCGCCCGGCAGTTCGGCATCTCGAAATACGGCGCGATGAACCGCGCTTTCCGCGGACTCGCCGATTGCATGGCCGTGCGCTGGATGTCGAAGCGCGTGCTGCGATATGAGGTGCGGGAGGAGTAGGTTCCAGTCATCATGGCTTCAGTGCTTGCAGAGCGGCTTGAACGAATCAAAGAGCTCGGCGGAATCACCGTCCGCGACATCGCTCAACTGCTCGACACGACTCCTGAAACAGTTTCGCGATGGAGCTCAGGCAAGATCGATCCGCAACGCGACCGGCTGCAACGTGTTCTCGATCTCGAGTTCTTTCTCAGCGAGCTTGCAGAATTCTATTCACCCGAAGAAGTGAAGCTCTGGCTCTTCAGCCCTCACAAGTTGTTGGAAGGCAAGACGGCAGCAGCGCGTATCCAGGCCGGAGAGACTCAGGATGTGTTCGCAGTACTCGACCAACTGCGCTCGGGTGCGTACGCGTAGGACTGTTTTTCAGTCGAGCGAACGGCAAGACGGCGTGACCGCGTAAACTGCTCCCAATGCACTTCCCGCTTTCGTTCGATCCCCGCACGTGGCACTGGGACCTGCTGGCTGCGTTCGGGTTCATCGCGCAGGCGCTTTTTGCGGCGCGGTTCATCGTGCAGTGGATCGCGTCGGAGCGGCGAAAAATGAGTCATGTGCCGGTCGGGTTCTGGTACCTGTCGCTCTGCGGCGGGCTGCTCATGACGATCTATGGCGTGGCACGCCGCGATCCCGTCATCATTCTCGGTCAGGCTCCGGCACTGATCGTGTACATCCGCAACCTGATGTTGATCCGTTCGTCGCAAGCGCGCTGAACCATGTTCGAGCTCAACCCCGATCAACGCCGCACGCTCCTCGTCATTGCGAGGCAATCGATCGCGTCCGTTCTCGGCGGGAGGGTTCCCGAATGGAATGCGGAAGATTTCGATCCGGTGCTCCGCGAACCCGCCGGCGCCTTCGTGACCCTCAACACGCCCGATGGCGACTTGCGCGGGTGCATCGGCTCGATCCAGGCAGTTCATCCGCTCTATCAAGCGGTGGCGTCGAGCGCGATCGCAGCAGCCTTTCGCGACCCCCGATTTCCGCCGCTTCACCCCGGAGAGCTCGAGCAGCTCCATCTGGAGATTTCGGTCATGGGGCCGATCGAAGTGGTGACGAATGTCGAGGAGATCGTCGTCGGCAGGGATGGTTTGATCATGAGTCAGGGCCGCAACGCGGGACTGTTGCTGCCTCAAGTTGCCAGCGAATATCGCTGGGACCGGGAGACGTTTCTTATCCAGACCTGCCTCAAAGCCGGGCTATCGCGCAACGCCTGGCGGTCAAAAGACTGCCGCATCGAAAAGTTTTCAGCGCTCGTCTTCGGCGAGTAAGCCCCACAGTCGCAGCGACTTGAGCCTTATTTGGCAAGGCAGAGCTTGTCGATTGACGGCATAACCTCCACACTCACCCGGTTACTTGCGCTTCAAGAACGCTATTATTCGTAGTGCGAATAACTGAGGGAGGACGATGCCGAGGAAAACGCAGTCGCTCACGGAATCTCTGTCCATTCGTTCGGCGACCACACGGCGGAAAGCGCAGTCCCATCGCATGCTGCGCTGGATCGGGGGGCGGGCCGCTGCCACTCTCGCTGTCGGCGCGGCGCTGTCGGTAGGTGGGGTGACCGAGGCGTTCCAGGGGGTCCACTTCCTGGTGCTCAAGGATCTCGATGCGGTCAAGATCGTCGAGCAAAAAGGATCGCATACGACGGTCCTCGCAAACCTCGGCGACGACTTCGCCGGCAACTCCTTCTTCAAACTCTCCCGCAGCCTCCCCAACAGTCTCGTCTCTCACCGAAACAACCTTTTCAACGAAGAGTGGCTGCCGGACCTTTCAAAGCCGGGAATGACCGCCAGCCAGCCGTCCGACCCGTTTCACAGCGAGATGCAGCGCATCAATGTTGCGATTCGCAAAGAGTTCTTCGCCAACGCAGTTCCGTTCGGCGACATCATTCACGCCAAGGCGCAGAAGTATGACGTCGATCCGGCGCTCGTCGCTGCAGTGGTCGAGACGGAGTCGCGCTTCCAATCGCATGCGCGATCCGGCGTCGGAGCACGCGGGCTGATGCAGCTCATGCCGAGAACGGGGCGCTGGATGGGTGCGAGAAACCTCTACAACGCCGAACAGAATGTCGACGCCGGCGCGAAATACCTCCGCTACCTCAACCAGCGTTTCGACGGCAATCTCACCAAGACGCTCGCCGCCTACAACGCCGGCGAGGGGAACGTCCGCCGCTACAACGGCGTGCCTCCATTCCGTGAAACGCGCTCGTACGTAAAGCGAGTGATGACGCAGTACGAGAAGCGGAAGCAGGAGATCAAGCAGTTCGACGACCAGCACGGAGGGGGAGCGATGGCCGAGGTGATGACGCTGCGGTGATGCGAGACCTCTAACCCCCGTCTCCTCCGAAACTTGACCGCTTCGGCTTGTTGGGATAACGTTTTCACCGACCTCGACAACCTTGGGAGGGGAAAATGGTCAGTGTGCGTAGGGTGGTTCCCGTTCTCCTGCTTGCGGTCGCTATCCCGATTTTCGGGGCGCCGAAGAAGTCCTCATCGCACCCACCGCGCGATCTCCATCGCGTGGGCGACCATTGGACGGCGTACAACTCTCCAGATCCCGCCACCTGGCCCGCCGGATCGAAGACCTACACGATCAAGCGCGGCGACACGCTCTGGAGCCTGGCGGAGCAATTCTTCAAGAACGCTTACATGTGGCCGCAGCTTTGGGAAGGCAACACCTGGATCACCGATGCGCATTGGATCTATCCCGGCGACGTGCTGTTGATCGACTCCGAGACCGCGCAGCAGATCTCTGAGGCGCAGGGGGGCGGTCATGATTCGACCCTCCCACCGCCACCAGCGCTGATGCCCGAATCCGCTCCTTCGACGTCCAGTGACACAACGTCAGGCAGCGCATTCCCGGGGGGCGAGGGCTACATATCCGCGGCTGACGCCTCCGGCGGCAGCAGGAACCCGGTACCGCTCGGCACGGACGCTGACGTCTATTGCTACGGCTACATCGGCGAAGACGGCGAGTCGATGCCGAACGCGATCTTGGCGTTCGAAGACGCCGAGGTGCGCTATGCGCCGGGTGCCGTGGAACAGGTCATCAGCGGAGCGCTTGGTGATCTCGTGATCATCAAAGGCGGCACAGCCAGCGGTTTGGTGGCCGGTGAGACTTACATCCTCGTGGATGTTGGCCGTCTGATCAGTCATCCCGGCAAGCGCACGCAGAATGTCGGGCGCGAGTACCTTTATCGCGGCCAGGTGCGGATTCTCTGTGCCGACGAACATCAGGCGCGCGGTCTCATCACACAGTCGTGCTCGGAGGTTCCGGTCGGTACGCACCTCAAGCCGATGCCGCAGATTCCGATTCCGCTGGCGCGGATCCCCGACATGCCTGCGTTCTGCGACAACTCCAGCAACAAGAAGAACGGCTACATCGTCGGCGCGCAGGGCGGATGGGACGCCGCTCTCGGAGAAGGGCTGCTCGTCGAAGTGAACCTCGGCCAGGCCGATCAGCTCCAGCCCGGCGATTTCCTCACGGTCTACACCGAGGAGGTCGCGCCGGGCCAGCCGCGCCAGGTCCTTGGCGAGGTCGGCATCCTGACAACGAACACGCACACGTCGACCGGAAAGATCGTGGCCATGCGCTACTCGATGAAGATCGGCGACCGCGTCGAAATACGATGAAGAGTGGAAGGAAGTAACCCTCCTTTCTTTCACTCTTCACTCTTCGTGCGGCGCTCTTGAGGAAAACCCTCGACTCCGCACTCCCTTTTGTTAGAATCATCCGTCCGGGTCCATAGCTCAGCGGTTAGAGCTACCGGCTCATAACCGGCAGGTCCCAGGTTCGAATCCTGGTGGACCCACCAGGAAACCGATGGTTGACATCCTGAATATGACGAACGATCGACTGCACTACCGGCGCGGACCAGCCGGAGGATCGCTCACCCTTTCCGCGCCGGCACTCCTGACGATGCTCGAGCGGCCGGCCGGGCAATTTCTTACCGCACAGGCGTTCCATCACCGGAACGCCTTTTTCGTTTTTGGAGGCCTGGTTGAATCCGGACGTTGAAAAACTTTGGGAGTTGCAAACAGTCCTGTCGGCGCTCGGAGACCGCGAAAAACAACTGACGAACAAGCCGGAATCCTTCGCGGCCGTCGATCGCGAGTGGCAGAGCGTGAACGCCGAGATGGAGAAGCTGCAGCAGCAGATCGAGCAGCATTCCCGCGAACGGCGGCGCGTCGACGGCGAGTTGTCGGATCAGCAGGAGCTCCTCAAGAAGTATCAAGGGCAGCTCATGCAGGTGAAAAACCAGCAGCAGTACGCGGCAGCCTGGAAAGAGATCGACGCCACGCGCAAGCAGGTCAAAGAGCTGGAAGACTCGACGCTCAAGACGATGGCGGACGTCGATGTGCTGCAGAAGCAGAACGATGATCTGGCCGCCGGCAGCGTCGAGCTCAAGTCCCGCTGGGATGCCGAGCACGAAGCCTGGCAGCACTCCCTCGGTGATCTTCGCAAGGAGGTCGGGCAGCTCCAGGCCCGCGCCGCGAAGATCGAGGCGTCGCTCCCCGAGCGCCTGAGCCGCGAGTTCCACCGCATCTTCAAACAGCGGCAGGGCATCGCCATCGCGCGTGTCGTGGCCGACTCCTGCAACGGCTGTCGCACGCGCGTCCGCCCGGCCGTGTTGCAGCAGCTCAAGCGTGGCGATCTCGTTCACTGCGAAGGCTGCAGCCGCATCCTCTATCTGGAGAGTCCCCCATCCTGAAGATCATCGCTTTCGTCGACGGCGCCTGCCGTGGCAATCCCGGCCCCGCTTCCTACGGTGTCTACATGCGCAAGGACGATAGCGAGATCATCGAGATCTCCGGCTTTCTCGGCACGACGACGAACAACGTGGCCGAGTATGCCGGCCTCCTCGAGGCGCTGTCGACGGCGCAGATGGAAGGCGCGACCGACGTCGAGATCGTCTCCGACTCGCTCCTGCTCGTGCAGCAGATGCTCGGCAAGTACCGCGTCAAGCATCCCAACCTCGTGCCTCTGTACGAGCGCGCGAAATCGATCACGCGTCGTTTCCCGAAGTTCAAGATCCGCCACACGCTGCGCGCCGGCAACAAGGACGCCGACAGGCTGGCCAATGCCGCGCTCGACCGTCCCGAGCGCACGCCGAACGATCGGTGGATCGAGAGACGCCGTGTCGATTCGTGACAACATCGCCGCCGTCGAAGAGCGCATCGCCCGCGCATGCGTTCGCGCCGGACGCGCACGCGAGGACGTAAAGCTCGTGGCCGTGTCGAAGACTTTCCCTGCCGAGTTTGTCGACGAGGCGATTGCCGCAGGCATCACCGACATCGGCGAGAACCGCGTTCAGGAAGCGCGCGACAAGAAGCCGCTCGTGCGCGGCAGCGTCCGATGGCACCTCATCGGGCATCTGCAAACCAACAAGGCGAAAGACGCGGTGAAGTTGTTCGACGTCATCGAGGCGGTTGACTCGCTCGATCTTGCCGAGAAACTCGCCCGCGCCGCCGAGGGTCAGGGCAAAACGATCGATGTGATGTTGCAGGTCAACATCGGCGACGAGCCGCAGAAGAGCGGCCTCGGGCGTGGCGATGTCGATGGCATCGCGAAGCAGGTGGCCGGGTTGGCTCCGCTCCGGCTCATCGGACTCATGGCCATTCCGCCGGTTGGCACTCCGGACGAGTCGCGTCCATACTTCCGGGAGCTGCGGTCGATGCGCGATGCGCTCGGCCTGAAGGAACTGTCGATGGGCATGAGCGAAGACTTCGAAGCAGCGATCGAGGAAGGATCGACGATGGTCCGCGTTGGCCGCGCGATCTTCGGGAGCCGAGGATAGATGGGAATCCTGGTGGTGTTCTACGACGCGTTGATGATCGTCCTGCAGGTGATCCAGTGGATCGTCCTGGTGTGGGTGATCCTCTCCTGGGTTCTCTTCTTCGCGTCGCAGACATCGTTTCGCTGGCGCTACAAAAGCGCCTATGTGATTCTCAATCAGCTCAACGACATCTTCACGCGCATGACCAGCCCGTTCCTGCGCCCGTTCCGCCGTCTGGTGCCGCCGCACAAGATGGGCGGCATCGACTGGTCGCCGCTGCTGCTCCTGCTGGCCATCTACATTCTGCGGGGAGTGCTTGATTACCTTTTCAGGCCGCTGTTACTGCGGGGTTGATCATCGAGGGGAGCGTCGCGGAAAGAGGGGTTGAATATGAAGAAGCATCGGTCGATTCATCCCGGCGTTCTTTCTGATAACTCGATCCCGCTGGCAGCCGGAATGCTCCTCGCGTTATGCGTCATGACCTCGGTAGCGCCGAATGCGAAAGCGTCTGAGCCGGCTGCGCCAAAGCACGCGACAACCACGCCGGGTAAACCAACCGCCGTTGCCGATAACGGCACCGTGACGGGCACGCTCACGCTCAATGGAAAAGCCATCACCCTGCGCCACATTTACGGACGCAAGCGGGAGGCATGGCCGATGGACACGAAACCATTCAACGTTGACGGTGTCGATGAACTGTCGTGCGGGATCGTCGAGGTGATGATCACCAATCTGCCGTTGTCCGAAGCTGTGCTGACGAGCATCCTTCAGAACGAGTATCACGGCTCCGACAAGATCCGAGGGATCTGCCTGACCTTCGAAGCGTCTGGCAAGCATTCGTTTGTGCACCAGTTTTTGCTGGAATCGGGCGCGGCCGAAGGCTTCGGAATTACGCAGACTGACGGTGAGATGAAGATGGACCACGGAAGGGTCATTGGGTCCGTCAAGTGCAAAAACGATGAGAACACCGACACCAGAGTGTTCAAGGTGTCGTTCGATACCGGAGTGAAGTTGCAATACTCCCCACCCGAAGGGGCGGAACTGATCGCCCCTGACCAGTTTCTCGACGAGTACCTGCGCGTCGTGCCCGGCAAGTGGAACGTCGAACGCTGGGTGGGATTGGGCTGCTTCAAGGCCTCGGGAACACTGTCGGTGGTTGAACAAAGCGGTCCGCACGAGTTTCGAGGCGCGTTCCATCTCGTTGTCAGCCAACCAGACCACCCGGACGGGATCGTTGATGAAGACATCATCATTACGCGTGATGGAACGAGGGTTCATTTCGATGGAAGCAACCTGAGAGTGGGCGACGTAGCGTGGACCAGGGATGTCTTGAATTTCGAGCTCAGGAAGGGTCTGCTGCTGGGCGGCGGCGTCACCGACAGCGTCGTGCTCAAGAAGGTTCAGGAGTCTCAGGAAACAACGAAGCCGGCCGAACGCTGAGATTCATCGACCGATCACGGCTTCGGATTGATGTTCGTCCCGGTGCAGAGATTCGTTGTCCCGTTCGACAGCGTTGCTCCGGGCGGACAGACGAAGACACCGCCGGCGGGACCGATGATGCCGGGGACGTAGTTTCCCGTCGGGAACACGAAGGTTGCCGTCGAAACCGCGGCGGGCGAGCATCCGTTGCCGAGCGATGCGGCGTCGAACTCGGCGACCATCGGCTTCGTGCCGAGGTTGCCGAACATCGTGATCGTTACCCAGTTTTGGCTGGGACGCGGACCGATTGTTAGTGAGCCACGAGGCGCGAGGATGCTTGTGCTACCAGCACCGGTGATGACCGCCGGAGAGTCATCGATAGCGCTACGCGTGGTGACCGAGTAGCCGATGCTGCCGCCATTGTTGAGGTTCAGATACATCCAGCCTCCGACATCAGCGCTGCTAATTGATGGATAGACGAAACTGCTGGTCGAAGAGGACGACGTGGCCGGGAGTTTGGGATCGTACTGGCTGGGGCATGGATCGAAAGAACAGGGGAGAATTACAGTTACGTTGTCATGTTCGTCGAAACGCAAGACGTCCACGAAGGGAAGGAAACCGTTCAACGCTAGCGAGGGGCCGCACGCGCCGGCGCGGAATCCCTCCCGCCAGATCGTGTAATTTGTGGCGAACGCGCCCGCCCCTCCCTGAATGAAACGGGCGGCGAACGTCGACGGCAATGGCTGGCGTCGATCCTGGATCCGATTGGCCGCGGGCGTGTAGCGGTCGTAGAACGTGTACGGCAGTTCCGTCGCTACATTCGATCCCACTCCCCCTCCCTCGGGCACAGCGCGAATGTGAACCATCGGATTGCCGCCGGCATCAAACGGTGCCGCTGATGTGCCCGCCGGCCTGGGGCCAATCTGCTGATAGTCGCCGATCAGGACGTTGTCGAACAGGAGATCGGTCGTGTAGTAGAGCGGATCCGAGGGTAAACGGCTGGTGCAGCTGCCGACGACGTCGATCGTTGCATAGCCGATCGCGTTGACGTGTGCGCCGCCGACAGGATTCGGGCAAGATGCTGAGCCACCCGGATTGTAGACGCCAGTGGTCAGCGCTGCACGAACGGCAGCCATGAATGACTGCGCGATGATTCCGGGAAGGGCATCGCAGTCGATGACTGCCTTGAAGTTCGGGTTGGTATAACCGGGTCCGCTGGCTGGCGAGGTCAACGTTCCCAGCGGCGACTTCACCGTCGTTGGACCTGTCCCCACCGGCGACGCCACAATGCCACGGACCAGGATGTCCTTCAGGTTGATGCTCTGAACGTCGTACCCGGCGAGAAAGATGTTGAAGTTAAGGACTGGGAAGGCCCAGTCAGTCCAGAGCGTCACGTGCGCGATTTGCGAATAGCGCGACACATTCGTAATCGTGAACAGCGTCGTCTGATCGCCGTTCTGCAGATCGACTTCGAAGTAGGGAAGGAGCAAAGTGGCCGCGGGGCCGACCCTCACATCACAGGAGTCATCGTTGTTGACCGACGACGGGGACGCGCCAATCGCGGACGTTGCAGTAAGGAGTAGTAACAACGCCATGCATTTCATTGTTTTTGCTAAATCCCGGAGTTACGGTTTCGGATTGATGTTCGTCCCGGTGCAGAGATTCGTCGTCCCGTTTGACAACGTTGCTCCGGGCGGACAGACGAAGACCCCGCCGGCGGGGCCGATCGTGCCGGAGCCGCCGTTTGCGTTCGTGACCAATGCGGCCGGTGTGCATCCGTTGCCCAGCGATGCGGCGTCGAGCTCAGCGACCAGATGTTTCGTGCCGAGGTTGCCGAACATGGTGATCGTTACCCAGTTCTGGCTGGGACGCGGACCGATTGTTCCCGAGCCGGAAGGCGCGAGGACGCTCCTGCTACCAGGACCGGTGATGACAGTCGGAACATCATCGATAACACTATGCGTGGTGACCGAGTAGCCGGTGCTTCCACCGTTGTTGAGGTTCAGATACATCCATCCTGCAACATCAGCGGAGGCCAACAATGGATAGAGACCACTGGCCGTGTTGGTGGACGAAGTAGCCGGGAATGTGGGTACGGTTGGGGGGGGGCATAGCGCATTACAAGGCTGAGCGCTAATATTCGGGTTGTCGTGCTCGTCGAAGCGCACGATCTCCAAGGCTGGCAGGATGCCGTTCGACTCCAGCGAGCTGCCGCACGCCCCGATCCCGAAGCCCTCCCGCCAGATTGTGTAGTTCGTAGCAAATGCCGCCACGCCTCCCTGAATGTAACGGGCGGCGAACGTTGACGGCAATGGCTGCCGCCGATCCTGGAGGCGGTTGGCCGCCGGCGTGTAGCGGTCGTAGAACGTGTATGGCAGCTCCGTCGCTACATTCGATCCCGCTCCCCCTCCCTCGGGCACCGCGCGAAGATGAACCATCGGATTGCCTCCGGCATCAAACGATGTCGCCGAGGTCCCCGCCGGGTGCGGGCCAAGTTGTTGATAGTCGCCGATCAGGACATTGTCGAAGAGGAGATCGGTCGTGTAGTAGAGCTCATCCGAGGGTAAGCGGGCGGTGCAGCTTCCGACCAAGTCGATCGTCGCATAGCCGATCGCGTTGGCGTGCGCGCCGCCGACTTTGTTCCGGCATGCTGCAGACCCGCCCGGATTGTAGTCGCCGGTGGTGAGCGCAGCGCGAACGGCAGCAATGAGAGATTGGGGGACGTTTCCTGGAGGGGCGTCGCACTCGATTGCGGCCTTGAAGTTCGGATTGGTATATCCGGGTCCGCCCTTTGCTGGCGAGGTCAACGACCCCAGCGGCGACTGCGCCGTTGTTGGACCTGTACCCGCGGGCGACGCGACGATGCCGCTGACAAGAATGTCCTTTAGGTTGATGCTCTGAACGTCGTACCCGGCGAGAAAGATGTTGAAGTTAAGAACCGGGAATGCCCAGTCAGTCCAAATCGTCACGTGCGCGATCTGCGAATACCGAGACACGTTGGTGATCGTGAACAGCGTCGTCTGATCGCCGTTCTGCAGATCGACTTCGAAGTAGGGAAGGAGCAACGTCGCGGCCGGCCCGACCTTGATGTCGCAGGTGGCGTCGTTGTCGGCGACTCCAGCCGAGGCTGAAACCGTGATCAGAAGGGAGAACAGGGTCAACGCCATCAGTTTGTTCATTGCAGCCCTCCGCGCGAATGAAGGCAATATATGCTGTTGCACCATATGGCGCTATCTTTATTTGGACGCGTATACTCACGCAGTCACGTGACGGGAGGGGTCGATGCAAGGTCTTACACCGCTCGATATTCAGAAGCAGACGTTCGCGCGCGTCTTCAAGGGCTACAACGTCGATGAGGTGCGCGGCTATCTTCATTTGATCGCCGAGGAGATCGAAGGGCTGATCCGCGACGTGGACCGCCTCTCACGCGAGAACTCCATGCTGCGCGACGAGCTCGATGAGCACAACGCCCGCGAGCGCATCCTCAAGGACACGCTGCTTTCCGCGCAAAAGGTCTCCGAGGATCTGAAGGCGAACGCGCACAAGGAGGCGGAGCTGATCGTGAAGGATGCCGAGCTCCTCTCCGACCGGCTGACGTCGCAGGCCATGTCGCGCGTCGGCGATCTGGAGCGTGCCATTCAGGATCTCAAGATCGAGCGCCGCGGCAATCGCAACAAGCTGCAGTCCATGCTCGATACGATGCAGCAACTGGTGATGCTCGACGCCGAACAGGAAGCGAACGAGCAGCCGATTACGGCGATGTTCCGTTCGAGGGAGTAGGGTGTGGGGGGTGGGGTGTGGGAGATCGAATGATGCACGCCTCGCCTGCTAAGCTCCCAAACACCCAACAAGCCAGTCCCGCGTCATGAAACTGTCTCCTCAGATCTCCCATCCCCCACCCCCCA
>Ga0247666_1000092_pt1 | contig 46026 bp, 43 predicted proteins | sample CNK07_metaG_FD_183025 | JGI IMG/M metagenome (GOLD analysis project Ga0247666, IMG submission 183025) | Soil microbial communities from Purdue University Martell Research Forest, Indiana, United States - CNK07 | ecosystem: Environmental > Terrestrial > Soil > Temperate forest > Bulk soil...
AGCGCGCGAGCGAATGAGAGGAGCTGCTTCTCCCCCACCGACAGCCCCGCGCCGCGCTCCCGCACCTCGGCGTCATAGCCTTCCGGAAGCCGCTGGATGAAGCGGTCGGCCTGCACGCGAATCGCCGCTTCGCGCACTCTCTCCGGGCCGATGTCGGGATTGCCGAGGGAGATGTTGTGGGCGATGTCGCCGGTGAAGAGGAAGAAGTCCTGCTGGACGATGGCGAAGAGAGAGCGTAGCGATGCGATCGAGTATTTGCGGATGTCGACGCCGTTGATGAGGATCTCGCCGCGCTGCGGTTCGTAGAAACGAAGGAGCAGCGCGGTCACCGTCGTCTTTCCCGCGCCAGTGTGACCGACGAGCGCGACACGTTCGCCGCGCGTCACCGTGAACGAGACGTTTTGCAGTACCCACTCCGGCTCGTTGTAGGCGAACGAGACATTGCGGAACTCGAGCGACTCGAAGTGATCGACCTCGATCGTGGCGTCGTCGAGAATGCGCGGCGGTGTATCGAGCAGCTTGAACACGCGCTCGCTCGCCGCCATCGCCGCCTGCAGGATGTTGTACTTCTCGGAGAGGTCGGAGATCGGCTCGTAGAACCGCTGGGCGTACTGAAAGAACGCCACCATCACGCCGATCGAAAGCGTTCCCTGAATCACCTGCCCGCCGCCGTACCAGACGATGAGGGCGAGGCCGATGGTCTCGATCAACTCCACGACCGGGTAGAAGACCGAGTAATAGAAAATCGCCTCGATGTTGGCGTCGCGGTGCCGCGCGTTGAGTCCCTCGAACTTCTCCGCCTCGTCGGCCTCGCGGTTGAAGAGCTGCACCGTGGCCATGCCGGAGATGTGCTCCTGCAGGAAGGCGTTGATGGCGGCGATGCGCGCGCGCGTCTTGCGGTACGTGATGCGGGCGCCGGCACGGAACCACGCCGAGGCCAGGATGATGAGCGGGATGATGGAGAAGAGCACGAGGGCCATCCGCCAGTTCATCCAGAACAGCATGCCGACGATCCCGGCCAGCACGAAGATGTCGCCGAAGATCGAGACGAAACCGGCCGTGAACATGTCATTCAGCGCATCGACATCGGTCGTCACGCGCGTCATCAGCCGGCCCACCGGATTGCGGTCGAAAAACTGAATGTCCAGCTTCTGCAGGTGGCCGAAGATCTGTTTGCGGAGGTCGTACATGATGTACTGCCCCATCAGATTCATCAGCACCATCTGCGTGTAGAGGACGGCGAAACCGGCAATCAGCACCAGGAAGTAGAGAGCGCCGGCGACGTTGATACCGTTGAGCGGATCGAGCGCCAATCCATGCGCAACCAGCCAGGCTCCGATGCGCCGGCTGATACCGGCAACCTGCGCTCCCTGCTTCGGCGCGACGTATAGATCGATGGCCACGGCCACGATGGCCGGCCCCGCAATCTCCAGCAGCGAAGAGAGGATGACGAGCCCCACCGACACCGCCGCTCTAAGGCGATACGGCGCCAGATAGCGCAGCAGCCTCCGCGCAAGGTGCGGGTCGAAGGCCTTTGCGCCTTCGTCTTCGTGTCTCTCTATTTCGGACATTGCGCTTCGCGCGTTCTCGGTTGTCGGTTAGTTGCGCTTCGCGCGTTGTCAGAGCCGTCTGGCAAACTTCGCCTTGACAACGCGCGAAGCGCAACCAACCGACAACCGACAACGCGCGGCCCGCCAGGGCCGCGCAATTAAGCAATTTCCTCGATCTCCTCCTCCAACGTCTGTCTTCGATACAGATTCGCGTAGTAGCCGTCGCGTGCGAGCAGCGCTTCGTGTGTGCCGCGCTCGACGATGCGGCCATCGTCGATGACGACGATCGTGTCGGCGTCTTTCACCGAGGAGACGCGGTGCGAGACGATCAGCGCCGTCCTCCCCTTCCTGATCTCGCGCAGAGCCCGCAGGATCTGCTCCTCCGTGTTTGTGTCGACGGCGCTCAGTGAGTCGTCAAGAATCAGGATGGCCGGGTCGCGCACCAGAGCGCGTGCGATGGCCGTGCGCTGCTTCTGACCACCCGAGAGCGTGATGCCGCGCTCGCCGATCAGCGTCTCCAGACCTTGCGGGAACGTCGTGACGTCAGAACTGAGTCCGGCAAGCCGCGCGGACTCATTCACCTCGTCAATCGTGGCCTCGCGGCGTCCGAAACGGATGTTCTCCGCGATCGACTCGGAGAAGAGGAACGTCTCCTGCGGCACCGCCCCGATCCATTGCCGGAGTTGCGCCGGCGGGAACGATTCGATCGGACGGCCGTCGACATAGATCGATCCCGGCGGCGGCTCGAACGTGCGCATGATCAGCGCGAGCAGCGTCGACTTGCCGCTGCCCGTGCGGCCGACGATGCCGAGGGTCTGGCCGGGTTGAACGTGGAGGTTGATGTCGCGAAGGGTGGGACGGCTAACGCCGGCGTAGGAAAACGTCAGATGACGAATCTCGATCTCGCCGCGGACAGGAGCCGAGACGCGCTCCCCGGCAGTCGTCAGCACTTCCGGCGCCACCGACCACACCTCGTGCAGACGCACCATTGACGCCATTCCGCGCTGGAAGAGATTCGTCACCCATCCGAGCGCGATGAGCGGCCAGACCATGCGCCCGAGGTAGAGCTGGAAGGCGACGAACGCACCGATGGTCAGTGCGCCGTGAATCATCTTGCGGCTGCCAATGAAGAAGATGACGCCGAACATCACCCCGATCATCGCGTGCAGCAACGGGTAGAACGTCGCTGTCAGCTTGATGAGCGTGCGATTGCGCTCGACGTACTCCCGGTTCATCTCCGCGAACCTCGCCGCTTCCGCGCGCTCGCGTCCGAACGCACGCACCACGCGCACGCCGGAGAGGTTCTCCTGCACGCGTGCCGAGATGTCGCCGAAGTAGTCCTGAATCGATTTGAACCTGACGTGAATCCGCTGACCGAAGTGCTGCACCATGAGAACGATCACCGGCACCGACGTCAGCGAGATCAGCGCCATCTCGCGGCTGATGCGCAACATCATCACGAACGCGCCGATGACGACGATCAGCGAGGAGAGCGCGTGCATCACCGCGGGCCCGATCAGCATGCGCACGGCGGAAAGATCGTTCGTGGCGCGCGAGATCAGGTCGCCGGTGCGCTGCTCCTGGTAATACGACACCGGCAACGACTGCAGGTGATCGTAGAAGTCGTTGCGCATCTCGTACTCGATGTGCCTCGACGCGCCGATGACGATGCGGCGCTGCAGGAAGAGGAAGAGCCCCTCGAACACCGCGGCACCGACGAGCATCAGCCCGTAGCGAATCATCTCCCCGCGTGCGACCGCCTTCGTCAGCGCGTTCACCGCATTGCCGACGATGAGCGGCTTCGCCAGCGAGAACGCCGCCGACCCCATCACGCAAAGCGCCCCCAGCGTCAGTGCTGTTTTGTGAAGGCCGAAGTAGTGGAAGAGGCGGCGAAGGGGGGACATGCGAGTTTTGCATTCTAGCGGGGGTGGGGAGTGGGGAGTAGGGTGTGGGGACGGGAGTGGCAGCGGAGTTCGGGGTCCGGACCTTGATCTCTGTGTCCTCTGAGTCTCTGTGATTGATCAAAGCTCCCACCCCCTACTCCCCACTCCCCACCCCCTCGGATACAATTGCTCGAATCCACAACCGGTAGAGTCAACAGGGGGAAGCAATGCAGTACTGCGCCTATTGCGGTAACACCGTCGAAGCCGTGTCCTACGCTCCATGCCCGCGATGCGGAAACCCGAGCAACGGCGCGCCGCGGCCCGTTGCCACCGCGTCGAAAGGGACGAACACCGCGCTGATTGTCGTGATCGTCATCGTCGGCGGCTTGTTTGTCGTCGCCGTCATCGGAATCCTGGCCGCCATCGCAATCCCCAATCTGCTTGCGGCGAAGCAGCGAGCGAGTCAGAAGCGCACGATGGCCGACATCCGCTCGCTTTCGGCTGCCGTCGAGGCCTACTCAACGGACAAGAACGAATATCCGAAAGGCTCGACCACGTCCGATCTCGCCCTGGCGCTCGCCCCGACGTACATCAAAACCGTTCCGGCTGTCGACGGGTGGGGACACTCGCTGCAGTACGCCTGCCTGAAGGACACCACTACACCGGACAGCGACAAATGCGCCGGATACGTGATCGGCAGCGCAGGGAAAGACCTCCGCTTCGAGCATGACTCACTGCTCGAAACGGTCGCGGCCGGAGAGCGGACCACAACGAACTTCGACTGCGACATCGTCTACTCGAACGGCAAGTTCGTGGAGTACCCGGAAGGAGTGCAGCACTGATGTATTGCACAGCTTGCGGAACGAGCCGTCCCAACGGCATGAGCGTCTGTCCCAACTGCGGCACCGGCGCGCCGGTCTTCGCCGCGGCGCCGCAGATTCAGACTCCACAGATTCAGAACTACCTCGTGCCCGCGATCGTGGTCACGCTCTGCTGCTGCGTACCGGCAGGAGTCGTGGCCATCATCTACGCCGCGCAGGTCAACTCGAAACTCGCAGGCGGCGACATCGCCGGAGCGCAGGAGTCGGCGCGCCTTGCCAAAATCTGGAGCTGGGTCGGTTTCGGCTGCGGCGCGCTCCTGGGAATCATCTATGCGATCGCCGGTGGGCTTAGCTCGCTCAACAACATTCATTAGCATCCTGGCCGGGTTGTTTGCGATCGGAGGAGCCGCGATCCTCTATCGCTTCGACCCGGCGACGGTGAACTTCTTCCCGCGCTGCGTCTTCCACGAACTGACCGGACTGCAATGCCCCGGCTGCGGGACCACGCGCGCGCTGCACCACCTGCTTCACGGCGACATCGCCGGCGCGTTTCGCCTCAATGCGATGCTGTTCGTTGTCGCGCCGTTCGGCGCAATCGCCTCAGTCTCGCGCCGATTCGCAACGCATCCGATCACGGGATGGAGCGCGGTCATCGTGACGGCTGTGTGGTGGGTGGGGCGGAATATCCTGCACTACTAAGGTCGGGTTTCTGCTCGCGCCGCAAGACTCTCTCACGCGAAGACGCGAAGACGCGAAACAACGACGTTTGAGGGTCGCGGATGCTCCGCTATGGGTGATCTTCGCGTCTTCGCGTCTTCGCGTGAGAAATGGGTTTTTACCCCCCACTTAGCGCAGGAAGAATCACGATCTCCGCCCCATCCCGCACCGGCGATGAGAGCCCGCCCGTAAACTTGATGCTCTCCCCGTCGATGAAGATGTTGACGTGCGGGCGCACTTCCCCGATTTCGGTCAACACGCGATCGCGGACTCCCGGACATTGCTCCCACAAGAGTGACAGCGCCTTCGACGCCGATTCCGCCGAGCCCTTCACACGCACCTCGGCGCGATTACCAGCAAGCTCGCGCAATGGACCGGGGATCACGAAAACGAGCGACATGATCAGCGCTTCCGGGGAAGTGAGATCGAGACCGCCTTGACGGAGACGACGGCCGGAAGCCCATCCGCGAGCTGCGACCACTTCTTCCCCTCGTCCGAAGAACCGAAGAGCTTTCCGTTGCGCGTTCCGAAGTAGACACCGGTCGGATCGAGCGGATCGTTGGCCAGCGCATCGCGGAGGACCGTTTCGTAGGCGTCCTTTTGCGGCAGCCCCTTCGTCATCGCATCCCAGCTCTTGCCGGCGTTCTCCGTGCGGTAGACGCGAAGCTTCCCTTCCGGCGTGCAACGGAACCCATCCGACTCCAGCGGCACGATCCACGCGCAATCGGGATCCGCGGGATGAATAGCCATCGCGAAACCGAAGTCCGACGGCACGCCCTTGGCGACGTCCTTCCACTTCTCGCCGCTGTCGTCGCTGCGATAGAGCCCCCAGTGATTCTGCAGGAACATCCGATCCGGGTTCACTTTCGATTGCACGACCTTGTGCACGCACTGGCCGAACTCCGGGTACTTATCGGGCAGGAAGTCGGCGCGCACCCCTTTGTTCGATGGCCGCCACGTCTCTCCCCCATCCTCGGTCACATACATGCCGGCCGTCGACACCGCGATGCGGATGCGGTCGAGGCTGCGCGGATCGAGGAGGATCGTGTGCAGGCACATCCCGCCGCCGCCCGGCACCCAGCGTTCCCGCTGCGGATGGTTCCAGAGCCCTTCGTTCAGCGACCAAGTTTCGCCGGCGTCGCGAGACACGAACAACGCCGCCGGCTCGACGCCGCAGTAAAGCGTGTCGCTCTCCGTCTCACGTCCCGGCGCAATCTGCCAGATCTGGTTGAGCGCTACGCCCGCACTCTCCGGAAACTTGATCGGCGCGGACTCGGGATTCGTCCAGCTCTTGCCGAAGTCATCGCTCGACCGCAGCACGCCGCCCCAGTGCATGCTATGCGGCGCAGCCCAGATGCGATGCCGTCCCGCGCGGCCGTCGTAGGCCATCGCATAGACCGCGCTGCCGGGAAAGTAGGGACCGCCAACATTCCACGATTTCCGTTTCTCGTCCGAGCGGAAAATGAAGGCACCCTTCATCGTGCCGACGAGCAGAAGGACATCACCGTTCCGAGGCTTGACGTCGCGCGTTGCGGGCATGGTTGGTTCTCCGTTCCGATGAGATGTTAGCGCAGTCCAGCCGTCCCTCGTTCAAGCCCCATTCCACGGCCGAATCCGAGGGATGAAGCGGCCCACGTGACGCTTGTACCGGCGATAGTCGTCACCGAACCGGCGCTCCAGTTGCGGCTCCTCGATCAGCGGAAAGTGGATGGCATTGAGGAGGAGAAACCCCGCCGCCCACGCCGCGAGCGCCAACGATCGGAAGATCAGCGACTCGGCGATGATGATGAGAATCACCCCCGTGATCATCGGATTGCGGACGTAGCGATACGGGCCGGCGACGACGAGCCGCGACGGCGGATCCCACGGCGCCAGCGTCCCCCGTCCTCGGGTAGCAAACAGAAACACCGTCGTGACGAACAGCACGAATCCGGCGGCGAAGAAGAGCACGCCGGCGAGGACGGCGAGCCAATCAAGCGTCCCTGCCGGCATACGAAAGGTAATCCCGTTCCCCCAGATCATCCACCAGGGAATGAGAATCGTCATCGTCACGGGAAGGATCACGATTGCGAATGCATGACGAACGATCCACATTGCTCGCATCTTCTCCACGGAAAGTTTACGGTGACGATGATCGCGCGTCACTGTGCCGAAAGTCCTATCTCCCATAAAATAGAGCACGGAAGCCCCAGGCCCATGTCACTCCTCATGAAGCAGGGTGGACCCTCCCGCGGCGCGTCGCCGCTCGTGGGACACGAGGTCCTCGTCGGTCCCGATCCCGACATCTGCAAGGTCACCGGCGTGATGTTCGCCGCGCGCCGCGAGTTCCTGATCAAGGACATCGGCGAGCGGACCTACTACTCGATCCTGACCACGCTCACTCCGACCACGCTCCAGCAAGCGATGAATCCCGTCGCCTCGGCCTGGTACGACTTCTCCACGATCGTCGAGTACGATAAAGCGATCTACCAGTCCTGCCGCGCGAAGTACCCGCACATCCTCGAGCTCGTCGGCGCCGCCTCGGCGGAGCTCGGAATCGGAAGAGTCTTTCACCAACTCGACGCCGCCGAGCTCTACGCGTTCCTCGAGAACCTTGCGCAGTTCCACGAGCAATACCAGAAGTACGGCCAGCTCACGCTCGAGCGCACCCCGACCGGCGCGCGCATGCACTACCGCGACTACCCCTGCTACAGCCCCTACTTCTGCGCCAGCGGCAACGGCTTCATGCTCGAAGCCATCCTCCGCCACGGCGCCACCGAGGCGGACGTAGTGGAAACGCAATGCCACTGCCGCGGCGATGGGATGTGTACGTATGAGTTGACGTGGCGGTGAGGGCGCGGCTCACGAATGAGTGAGCCCGCCAATCGCTTCTTCAACGCGCCGCGGAAGTTCGATCGGCAAAAACCAATCCCTCGGATAGAGATAGTCCTCGCCCTCTTCGTCGATCACGCGGATCATGTTGTGCTGCTCCGCGAACGCGTCTTCCAGAACCTCGTAGATCTTTCGAAGCTGGAGCGATTCCTCATACTCGTCGTTGCGAATGCACACCGCGAAATGCCTGGCTGATTCACTCATATTCTTTCAAGACACGTTTGAGTTTCATTTTGCGCTTGCCGATGCCATGCGCCTCAAACCAGTGCAACTCAGCGTCAGCAATCGTACCATCCTCGAGCAGCACTGAGGCCGTCCCCTTCCGCTTGAGCCAGTTGCCTTTGCCGAATCGTCGAACGAGGTGACCGAGGATGTGGATTCCATTGCCGGCAGCGATGGTTTCAACGTTCGAGATGGTGGTGAGAAGTTCGAACTTCACGCCATCGAGGATCCCTCGGGCCACGTGCTCCAACCGAGGAATCCGCTTCGGGTAGAGAAAACCGGTTTGCAAACCCCTCGGAATGGAAAATGCGTCTACCGCACGTAGAGTCAAAACCCTTACCACAGAGACACAGAGGTCACAGAGGAAGACGATCAGTCAGGTTACGGGCTGGGTCACGAGTTCGCGACCCATTCCTCGAACGGAGCCTCGACCAGCGACATCGGTTTTCCTGCGAGGGCTAGAAACTCTGCCCAATGGCTGCGGCGACTGGTCTTAGGCCCGACGACGGTCACCTTGCGGCAGCGCCGATTGGTTCGGATCGCGTGCGCCAGGAACTCGCGAGCTGCCAAATCGCCAGGAGGCAAGCTGTAGCCTATAACCGTAATCTCACGTGCTCCCTTAACAGCGTCGAGGATCTTATCCCAAACTACCGCGAGTGTCGGCTCGCCATCGTAAGTCTTAAGGTATGTTGGCGCGAGCAGCGTTTGCCGAGTGAATGGCCAATCTGGATCACTCATGATGCCATCCTCGGCCATTAACAGGCCTCGCTCGGAGCTAAACACCCCGTCCCGATCGGGCAAATACGTGCTATATGCCGAGAGTCCAAACAGTAGTCCAAGATAGTTGATGCCTACGCTGGAGTTCTCGTGATTCTTGGCCCAATTGATAGACCCATGCCCTTTCAGAATAGTCACCGGCGATGGTCGCCCGATGCGGCGCATTGTCGTCGAAAGCTCGCGGCGTCGCGTTCGGTGTATTTCTGGTTGGAAACCGTATCCATCACCCAAAGACCACTTCCCGCAGTTCCAGAGGATCGATTCGAGCAGGCAGTCCCAATTGAACGTAACTACGATGTCGCCGGCGCGGAAAGACTTCGCAATCGCTGACTCCACTGACGGCAGCCTGCGCAGATTACACCTGTGATAGCACGGGCATCGATGTTGGAAGAAGTTCGCCGGCCCAGGATCCGGGCTTGCCGCATGATGCCTACCGCGAAAGCGAATACATGCGTGATGATGAAAGAACGCATCCGTAACCTGACGCACGAAGCTGTCTATCGAGCGCAAGCCGGTGCCTGTCTGCCAGTGAACAATTTTCGAGGAGCGTCGGACGAGGCGCCCTTTGTAGAATTCGTCGAGGTTAATACCCTTCTGGTTCGCCATCAGATGATGCCGCGAGGCAAAGAAAGAAATGCGGTCTTCAAACTGGGGGCTATCTGCAGTTGTTCGCAGTGCTGGAAAGGACGGCAACTCGCCGCTTTCGCACTTGGTTAGCATAAGTTCAAGGTCGGTGCTTTCAGCGACTCGCTGCGATAGTGGTAACCGCGACAAGTAGGCGTCGATCCATTCGAAGGCACCGGTTTCCCCTTCACAATGATCGACGAGAAAGTTCCACAGCGTGGCACCGATAGGAAAACCGGCAAATGCACTGGCACCCGCACCGAGAATGAATAATCGATCTGCTCGACGAAGAGCGCTCATGCGGTTTTGGCTACCCCTGAATTATGACACTTTTCGGTCCTTTTTACTCCTGTTGGCTCGACTCCATTCTCGGCGGTACGAAACATTGCGATGACGAATACCCACTAGAAGTCGGACCGAAGTCTTGCGGTTCGTTGAAGATCGAACTACCGATGCATCACGCTGACTCAATCCGATTTTCTATGCCCCTACGCGCCCTCATCCTTCAACGGCAGCTTCTGCATCTCCTGCAACGTGATTCGCAGCACGCTGCCCAACGTGAAGCCTTGAGGGAAGCAGTGGGGGATGCGGACGCCGGCACCGCTTAGTTCGAGGAAGTCGAGCGGGGGTTTGCGGCGGGCCAGGACGTGGACGAGTTTGCGGGGGAGGTCTTCGCGGTCGTCGGCGTTGAGGTGGAGCGGTTGGAGGTAGTAGCCGAAGTGCATTTTGCGGAGGGCGGGCGTGCCGCCGGAGAATTCGGGGAGGGTGACGCTCAGTCCTAGGGCGCCGAATATCCAGTTCTGCTGGGCGAATTCGCCGCGCCAGAAATCTTCCTCTTCTGCCGTTAGGTGTTCGAGACGCATCAGCGGGGACGATCGATCATGGCGGCCATTTTGCCGGCGCCGGGATAGCCGACGACGCGGTCGAGGACGCTGCCGTCAGGACCGGCAATCACAATCGTCGGAAAGGCGTTGACGCCGTAGCGATCCATCAGCGCCTGCACGTCGGGCCAGTTGCGGCCCTCTTCCTGCTTTGTGTCGACCACTTTCACGGCGATGAAGCGGTCATTGATCCTCTTCGCGAGATCCTGGTCCATGAACACTTCGCGCTCGAGCATTTTGCACGGCCCGCACCACGCGGCGGAGAACTCGTAAAACACCGGCCGGTGCGTCGTTCTCGCGATTCCAATCGCTTGACTGATCGGCATCCAGCGCACCAGATCGTGTTCCGCCTTCTCCGGATATTGCTTCGAAACAATGCGCGCCACGATCAGCAATACGGCCAGGATCAGCAACCATATCGGCAGCGCGCGTTGTTTCGTGCGGTCGAACGTGAGACTAGTCCGCGCCATACGGCACCTCCCGCCGCGAGAAGATCACGCACGCCAGCAGCACGGCGACGACCGCATTGCACGTCATCAGCAGAATCCAGTTGCGGTCGAACGGGATCAACGGGTCGTCCGGAAACAGATTCGTCTGGACAGCTCGGTAGCCCTCCAGAATACCGGGATGGGCGCGCAGTAGCCGGCCGACCGCGGCCATCTCTCCGGTGAAGGCGTTCTTCATGATCGAAAGGAGGCCGTAGATGCCGGAGAGCACGATCTGCCCACCGAGGTAGATGCCGATGTTGACGTAGGAACGGGTGAAGCTTCCGAAAAGCGCGAGCAGCGAACAGGTCAGCAGCACCTTCAACGCGGACACAAGGGCCGCCCAAAGAACGGTGCGCCAGATGATTGGCGTTCCTGCAATCAGACGCCCGACGATATCGCTGGCAAGAATGCTGGCCACGGCGACCCAGATCGAAATCACCACGCCCGCCACGCGGCCGGTGAGATACGCCGAACGTCCGACCGGCTTGCTGAGAATGAGCTGCAGCGTGCCGGACGAAAACTCGGGGCCGATGAGCTGGCAGCCGGCGACGAGGGTGAAGAGACTGATCAACGCATACGGCGCACTCGCCGGCGCTCCGATCGCCGTCATCATCACGACGATCACGATGAGGATGAGCAGCGCGGCGATATAGCCGAGGTGCGCGAAGTGGCGCCGGATCGATTCGATGACGACGACCAGGCTCACGCTTCACCTCGGAAGATCGACTCGAGATCGGCCGTCCGCCTGCGAACGTCGATGACGCCGGCACCTGTGCTGACAATCCGCGACACGAGTTGGGCGACTTCCGCCTCGGACGTCACATTCGTCGCAACAATATCGTTCACCGGCACCGCGCCGGCCGCTGCTTCGACCGCGCCAGCGTCGTATGAACCCGGCAACATCGTGACGACGATGGTGATGCGCGCGATCTCGCGCAGCGCTTCGTCGCGTGCGATCACGCCGCCGCTGAGGAAGAGCACGCGGTCGCATACTTTCTCGATCTCAGCCAGTTGATGCGAGTTGAGCAGCACCGCCGCTCCCCTCGCCTTCTCCTCGGCGATCAGGTCGCGTACGAGAAAGACGCCGTTGGGATCGAGTCCCGAGGTGGGCTCATCGAGAAAGAGAAAATCAGGATCGAGCATCAGCGCCTGAGCCATACCGATCCGTTGCAGCATGCCGCGCGAGTATTGCGAGAGACGCTTGTCCTCGGCGTCGGCAAGCCCGAGGCGGTTGAGCAACTCATCGACACGCGCGTGCACGCGATCGCGAGGCACGCCCGCTAGCCGCGCCATGTAGCGCAGGAACGCGCCGCCGTTGGCGCGACGGTCGAAGTTCATCCGCTCGGGCACGAATCCCGTGCGGCGGCGAACATCGAGATCATCGTTCGACCGTCCATCGATCGTGATCGTCCCTTCATCCGCATTCAGAAAGCCGACGATGCACGACATGAGCGTGGTCTTGCCGGCGCCGTTCGGTCCGATGAGGCCGACCACCTCGCCGGGCGCGATCGTCAGGTCGACGCCTTTGAGCACGGGACGCTTCGCGCCGAACGGGTGATACGTCTTCGTCAAGCCTTCGACTCGGATTCCGTTCATTGCTGGAGTTTGCGCAAGCCGGCCACGATCTCATCGATCTTCGTCTTGTGAAAGAGATCGATGGTTCGCTGCAGGTCGCTTTCCGGTGTGCCGGTGAGGTCTTCGGTGTAGACCTTCTTCACCGAGCCGGCGAGATACACCTTCGTCTCGATGCGCCACTCAGGACGCCAGAAGAATTCGGTCTGCACGGTGAGTTTCTTTGGCCCGACGTCGAACGCATCGAGGCGTCCCATCGGCGTAGTCTGCGGTTCCGGCATGCCCACGTATGGTAGCAGCGCTCAGGCGAAGAGGCGCGACGCGTTGTCCCACAGGATTTTGCGCTCGACCTCTTCGCCGAGTCCGAGTGCGACGAAGTCGTCCACGTTCTTCCGAAGCGAGACGACGCCGGGCGATGGCCAGTCGGTGCCCCACACGATCTTGCTTGCGAGGTCTGCGACGCGCGGAACGTAACGGAGAAGCGCTTTCGGCGGGATGCCGGAGATGTCGAGCATGACGTTGGGGTGGCGCCGCGCCAGGAAGAACGCTGTCTCGCCGTACAGCGGCCGCCCGGCATGCGCGAGGATGATCGGCAGCCGAGGAAAGTCGTTGGCGACGTCGTCGATCGGCATCGGATCGGCGAAGACATTGCGCGCACGCGGAAAGATCGACGTGCCGGTATGAAACATGACGGGGACGCCGCGATCCTCGCACTCGCGATAGATCTCCGCAAGTTGCCACAGGTCTCCGTCCTTGTACGCGTTCGGCGAAAAGAGCTGGTGCGGCGGATGGAGCTTGATCATGCGGATGCCGAGGTCGAGAACGCGGCGGATCTCGTCGCGGACGTTGATCTCGTGCAGCGGATTCACGGAGCCGACCGGCAGCAGACGATCGCGATGATCGCGGGTGAAGTTGGCGATCCAGTCATTCGTCTCGCGCGTGAAGCCCATGACGTCCGGCGAGACGTAATTGATGCAGCAGATGCGCTCGACGCGTTCGCTGTCGAGGTAGCGAACGACGTTGTCCGCCGAGGAGAGGATGTCTTTCGCGTTGGCGTGCGAAGGATCGGAGAGCATCGAAAGCACTTCAGGCTTGAGCATCTCCCAGGGTTGGATGTGGATGTGGATATCGAAAATGTTCATGGCTCATTATGCGGCGCACGGCATTTATGCGGCGCCCTGGCGGGCGCCGCGTTGTCGGTTGTCGGTTGATTGCCCTTCGGGCGTTGTCAGAGGCACGCGAACGTTCCGGATAGCGCAGACAACGCGCGAAGCGCAACTAACTGACAACCGACAACGCGCGGCCCGCCAGGGCCGCGCAATTTCACGCCATCATCACCAAGCGCATGCAAACTGCGGTGTCCGGGCATGCGCCCTGAAACTCCGCGGAGGCCAGAAGCTGCGGATGGATCTCCTCGCGCTCGATCGGTTTGAATCCGCGCTTGGCGAAGTAGTCCTGCGCGGTCGTCGTCAGGAGGTAGAACTCGCGGATGCCGCGCGAGGAGAGCCGGTCGAGCAGTTGCCGCACGATTCGCCTTCCCACTCCCCGGCTGCGATGCGTCTCCGCGACGGCGACCGAACGGATCAGCGCGACGAACTGGTACGCCTCGGAGCCGGCGCATCCGACGACGACGCCGCCATCACGCGCGACGATGAACGTCTTCCAGTGATCCTCGAGTCCCGCGGTGGGAAGCTGATTGCGGAGAAGAAGCTGTTCGATGACAGGCACGTCGGCAGCGGTAGCACCGCTGATGGTGATCTCGCCGTTGTTCATGTACGACGAGGATAGAACAAAAAGGCCGCGCAGGTGCGCGGCCCTGATGGATGTCCCTGTTTGTGACGGCGCCTCAGTGGCGGTTGCCAATGTCTTTGCCGGAGCTCTGTCCGGATTTCGAATTGCCGGAGGAACTGTCGAGGTTGTTGCCGCTCTTGCTCGAAGTGTCGTAACTGCCGCTCTTGCTGCCACGGCTGTTCGGGTCGTTCAGGTTGTCGGAACGTCCCTTGTTCTGGCCGAAATCTGCCGATGAGTCGCTCTTGCCTTTCCCGCTCTGCGACGAGGTCTTGCGGTCCATGTCCGACTGCTTGTTCTTGCTCATCTGGTCACGGTTTTCCATTTGTGTCTCCTTTGTTTGGGCTCGCTTGCCCATCATGGGAGGCTGCAACGGAGATGCCCAGTCGACACGCTAAACTGCTGAGTTAGCGTGTGTTACAGCCGCGTCTGCAATCTCGGCAGCATCGAGAAGACGCTGCAAGCGCAACGTCATGGCGCCGATTCTCGGGCCGATCGCGCGTCCGTCGATCGAAGACACGGGCATCACACCCATCGTCGTGCTTGTGATGAACGCTTCGTCGATCTCGTTCAACTCATCGACTGCGAGCGGGCGTTGCTCGATCCGAATTCCGGCATGTTCGGCCAGTGCGATGACGCGGTCGCGCACGACGCCGGGGAGGATATGCGCATCGAGAGGATGGGTGATCACCACACCGTGGCGAACCACGAAGAAGCTTGAGCTGCCACCCTCGCGGACGATGCCGTCGTCGAGCAGCAAGACCTCGTCGGCGCCAGCGCGCTGGGCCTTCTTTTTCGCCAGCACACTCGCCAGGAGATTGACGGACTTGACGTCGCAATGCTTCCAGCGAAGATCGGGCGTCGTGATGAGGCGAATGCCGTTCTCTTTCTTCGCAGCATCCGGAAACTGAAAGGCGCGTGAGTACGCGACCACGGTCGGCTCGAGGTTCTCGGGAAAGAAGTGCTTGCGCTCCGCTTCGCCGCGCGAGATCTGAATGTAGACGATGCCGTCATCGAAGGCGGTGCGCTCGATCAGTTCGCGCATGACTGCGAAGAAGCGGCCCTCGTCCCACGGCGATTTGATCTCGATCTCGTGCAGGCCACGCTCCAATCGCCGGTAGTGATCGGCGAGGAAGATCGCCTTGCGTCCGCTGAACTTGAACACTTCGTAGAGCCCGTCGCCGAACTGGAAGCCCCGATCCTCGACGCCGAGAACGCGCTCGGCGGTCGTGGTGAAGCGGCCGTTGAAGTAGAGAACGTCGTTCATTGGTTTTTTGGCAACGAAACCGATCACCACGGAGACACAGAGGTCACAGAGAATGCGTCGTACCTCTGTGATCTCTGTGTCTCTGTGGTCATCGGTTTCTTGTGATCACGGATCCAGCGCCTTCACGATCACTACCGTCCGGTCGTCCTGCTCACCCGGTCCCCACTCCGTCACGCGGGCCAGGATTTCCTTGGCGATCTCTTTGGCGGGCCGTTCGCGATTCGCGGCTACGAGCGTCTGCAGGCGCTCCAGACTGAACTCCTCATCGTCAGAATTGTGTGCTTCGACCACGCCGTCCGTGTACATGCAGAGCAGATCGCCGGCATTCATCTTGGCGAAGCCGCGCATGTAGGTGGCGTCAGGCGTCGGTCCGAGCACTGGGCCGCCGTTGGCGAGCATCTCGTACGTGACGCCGTCGGCGCGGAGGATGAACGGGAAGTTGTGGCCGGCGTTGCAGTAGATGAGGATGCCGCCGGTTTCGAGCTCGCCATAAAACAGCGACACGAACTTCGTCGTCAGACGGCCGCGATGGATGATGTGGTTGAGCTTTTCCATCGTCCGGATGATTTTGAAATCGCGGTCGGTGGCCATGCGCAAGCCCATGTAGATGTCGCGCACGACGAGCGCCGCCGGCAGACCGTGGCCGGAACCGTCGGCGATGGCGAGGCCGAGGATGTTGTCGGAGATGGGGATGTAGTCGTAGAAGTCGCCGCTGACGACGTCGGCGGAAACGGTCTTCCCCCAGATGTCGAATCCTTTGTACTGCGGCACGCGCTGCGGCAGGATCGATTGCTGGATGCGTTGCGCCTCGACGATGAGCGACTGATAGCGGTCGGCGCGCAGGCGCTGGTTGACGGTGTAGCGAATGAGATTGAGCGAGAAGAGAATGTCCTCGCGGCTGAGGTGCGGCGCGACGTCGAATCCGAGGATGTGGGTGTGGTTGTCGCCGGCCGCGACGGCGGCGAATCGTTGCGCGCCGAGCTGCGCTTCGAGCACCGGATCGACGCCGGGATCGTTCGGCTCCATGACCACGACGCCGTTCTCGAGCACGAGCTCGATCGGCTTGTAGTCGCGCGGCACGGTGATCCCGAGCGGGCCGTCCGAGCAGACGCCGAAACGCCCGACGAGCTCGTAGCAGTTCTCGTCAGTGAGCTCGTAGATGCGCCCACCAGTGATGCCGAGCTCCTCACGGAAATTCTTGGCGATGGTCTCCCCGATCTGCTCGATCGTGATACGGGTCGATTCCGTGTTTTCGATCTGTTCGAGCGTCCGCTCGACCTGGGTAAGGAGTCTTTTGTAGTCCATGTTTGGGTGCCGCGGGCGCGGCGGCGAAGCTTATCAGACGCTATCGCTTGACGCGTTCGGAGCGAATGCGTGCGATGCGCTCGTTCACCTATCGTTCTTTGAAGGCGTTCATCTCTTCGATCGCAACTTCCCGACCGGTATTGAAGCAGTGCTAACTACATTCAAGGTCATTAACTTCCAGACATTGAGCGAGGAGCAGAGGTCATCGAGGTTGTCAGACGCAAGCAAAGTTGAGTTTAGTCACTCACTCGCTACGGGTGTCTGGGGCTCCCATTTCTCCACTCCCGCACCCCACCCAGCAACCTTTGCCTCACCCCCCGCGTCATAACATCAGACGATCAACGGAGGATCAGCATGACCAAGCGTCATCTCACGTTCGTAGCAGCCATCGTTCTCACCGCGTTCACCGCATTTGCGCAGCGGCAACCGACGCGTCCCAATCAGCGACCGAACCGTCCGGGAGCACCGGGGCTCGAAAATGCCGCCGACAACATCAAAGAGTGGGCGCGGATTCGGACGGCGGACGGGATGCGCGTCTGCCACTTTCAGGCGGTGCTCAACGCCTTCATCCAGGTCGACAACGCCATGGATCCAATGCAGCCGAACGTGTCGGCATCCAAGGCGGCGGATCTGCTCGAGGCTGCGGCTAGAGCTGTGCCGACTGACAACGATCCCGTCTCTTTCCAGCTCCGCTCTCTGATGATCACGGCAAAACAGATCTTCGATCCGCATGTCTCCCCCAACATCCCTGCGCAACGCGAACGGTTTCATCGCGAGGTGCTGGAGCCTGCTGCCCGGCTCGTGACCCCCGAGGTCATCGCGTTCGTGGAGAGAGCGCAGCAGATCGATATCGCGTTGCAGGCGGTAGCGCAGGCGCAGTCGGATATGTCGGCGCTCATCGTTCACGCCATTCACGGCGACTGCGGCACGGGCGGTAAAGACTCACATTTCGAATAGCGAGCTGACCGAATCCTCGTCGTGAATGCGCTTGATGGCCTGCGCCAGAAGGTCGCCGATCGACAGCGTCGTGATCTTCGGGCACTCCGCCTGACGGTCAGCCATCGGCATGCTGTTTGTGGCGATGACCTGTTTTAGCTGCGAGTTGTTGATGCGCGTGATCGCCGGCCCGGAAAGCACCGCGTGCGTGCACGACGCCGAGATCGAGCGCGCCCCTTTCGCCAGCAGGGCGTCGGACGAGTGGATGAGCGTCCCGCCCGTATCGATGATGTCGTCGACGATGACCACGTTTCTATCCTCGACGTCGCCGATGATGTTCATCACCTCGGTTTGATTGGCACCGGTGCGCCGCTTATCGATGATGGCCAGGGTGGCGCCGAGCCGTTTGGCATACGCACGCGCGCGCTCCACGCCTCCGGCATCGGGCGAGACGATCGTCAGATCTTCCATGCCGAGCTCGCGAAGATGGCGAACGATGACGGGAGCGGCGAAAAGGTGATCGACCGGAATGTTGAAAAAGCCCTGAATCTGCGACGCGTGAAGATCGAGCGTCAGCACCCGGTCAGCGCCCGCCGCGGTGATGAGATCGGCGACGAGCTTCGACGTGATCGGCACGCGCGGCTTGTCTTTGCGGTCCTGACGCGCGTAGCCGTAGTACGGCAGCACGGCGGTGACGCGGCTGGCCGAGGAGCGCTTGAATGCGTCGAGCATGATCAAGAGCTCCATCAGGTTGTCGTTCACCGGCGGCGACGTCGGCTGGATGACGAAGACGTCGGCACCGCGGACGTTCTCGTCGATCTGCACGTAGTTCTCGCCGTCCGAGAAGCTGTAGAGCGACACATGCCCCGGATGAATCCCGAGAATCGCGCAAATTTCCTGCGCGAGCCCCGGATGGGCGCGGCCGGTGAAGATCTTGAGGGGGCCGTACAAGCGGCGCGATTATACCGATTCGCATGCCGACTTCTTTGCGACGTTTCACGTAGGTCGGACTCTCCAGTCCGACATCACGTCCAGTCGGACTGGAGAGTCCGACCTACGTACCTCGTCTAACAACCGGAATGCTCCACAACGCACTGCCGTTAGCGAGAACGAAATCATGAGAGGAACTCACGGGTGGGCAGAAGTGTCGCGCGAGCGCAAGCGCGAGATCATCGATGCCATCGTCGCCAACGCGCCGACGAAGGGCCCTGTCCACGCCGAGCTCGACCTCACCGACCGCTGCAACGTGGCCTGCTACTTCTGCAACCAGCAGGACCTGAGGACCAAAGAGCAGATCCCCATCAAGAAGACGACCGAGCTGATCGATGAGATGGCGGAGAACGGCCTGCGCTCCGTTCGCCTATCCGGCGGCGGCGATCCGCTCTTTCACCGCGAGATCAACGACGTCCTCACCCACCTCGCCTCGCGCAACATCGTCGTCGACAACGTGACCACGAACGGCGTCGCGCTCAACCGCGACATCGCCAGCTTCCTCGTCGCCAACAAAGGGCGCGAGGTGATCTTCTCGCTCAACGCCGTCGATGCCGCCGACTACGCGCGGATGATGAAAGTGAAACCGGCGCTGTTCGACAAGGTGATCGAGAACATCAAGACGCTTGTGGAAGTGCGCGGCGATTCAATTTATCCCTCGATCGTGACGCAGTTCCTCATCGACCGCGACAACGTCACGCGCATGGTCGAGATGTACGACCTGGCCCGATCCCTCGGCGTCGATCGTATCGCCGTGAACGCCGTCCTCGAGATCCCGCGCGAGCGCATCGACCGCGAGCTGCTTCTTCGTCCCGAGGATGCCGATCTCGCCGAGCCGTTCGTGGAAGAGCTGCTGCGCAAGGACGCCGACGCCGGACTCCTGCAGATCGACTTCGCGGTCTGGGGCTGGAACAAGATGATGAAGCGCGTCCGCGACCGCGTCGGCATCCAGCCGACGAATATGTACCCGGTCGCGCCGTCGTTCAAAGACCGCAACGACGGCTGCTTCTTCGCCTGGTACACCGCCGCCATCACCGGCAACGGCGACATCCGCCCCTGCTGTCTCCTCCTCAATCCCGACGTCCCGCCCCTCGGCAACGTTCACGAGGCGTCGATCACCGAACACTGGCGCGGCCCGATGTTCGAGAAGATGCGCGATGAGATGCGCGAGATCCTGCTCCGCGGCGGCAAGATCGATTACGACCCGAAACGCTTCCAGGTGCTGAAAGAGGTCTGCGTCAAGCCCGGCCTCTGCTGGCTGAAGAACATGTACTTCAAGTTCGACGAGGAGTTCTACGCCGAGCTGGATGCGAAGCTGGAGGTCGTGCGCAAGAAGGAAGTTCGCTGGATCGGCACACCGAAACAGATCAAGCGCCGCGCCGACGTCTTCCTCTACGATCACCCAAAGGTTCGGGAACTGATCGCCGGCCAGCGCTGGCGCAAAACCTACGACTGGCTCCGCGACTCCTCCCGCCCCTTGCGCGTGGCGTTGAAACGGCGACTCCACATCAACCTCACAGACGCCGCATGAACGATCGTGCCTGACGTAGGTCGGACTCTCCAGTCCGACGGTTTTCTTCGGCATCGGGAGGAAGTCGGACTGGAGAGTCCGACCTACGTTCAAGACCCCGCATGAAATCGCACGTTGCCCCCCGACGTTGCGCACCATACAATCCGCCACGCTTCCACCGTGCGCGCCCTTAGCTCAGCTGGATAGAGCGACAGCCTCCGGAGCTGTAGGTCGCAGGTTCGAATCCTGCAGGGCGCACCAACTTCATTTTTTCTCGCGGATCGAGCCGTCACGAACCCCACACATTCGGCGCGGTGGCGGCTGCGCAGCTTCCGCTCTCAAAGCTACTGCAGATACCCGACGCCGTGCAGGCTGATGACGGCGGCGTTCTCCTCCGCCGTGTTGCGGCGAAGCTCCGCGGCCAATTCGGCGAACGCCCGATCATCTGCGCGGATCGGCAGCGGCCTGCTCTCCTCCAGGTCGGAATCAAGGTCGTAAAGCTCTTCGCTCCCGTCGCGCCACCGAATCAGGTGGTATCTCCCCTGAACGGCGCTAAATGCCGCCGTCAATTTCGCCGGCCCAGGCGAATCGATCACTTTATAGGAGGCGATCACTGGCCACGAACGTCGATGGAGAGGCTGACGAGACTCCGGCAAATAGCGGAGGAGCTGATCGTAGAGGTCGAGCGTCGAGACTTCCGCGGCGACTCGTTGCGGCGCCTGGTCCGGCGCTTTTACGATCAACGGAACGTTCAGGACTTGCCGGTAGAGTGATTGACCGTGCCCGACCATATCGTGGCTGCCGAATTCTTCGCCGTGATCTCCGACGATGGCGATGACGGTCTGCCGTCCATTCCGCATTCGTTGGACCTCGTCGAGCAGCCTGCCGATCGAGAGGTCCATGCACTGCATCGCAGCGCGGTATTGCGCGCGCAGACGCGCAGCGGGCTCGGGGGCGAGCGGCGCTCTCGAATTATAGGTCCTCCCCCACGCCTTCCAATCCGCGTCGGTCGCTTGCGCGAATCCGCGGCCGCGGCAGGCGCGCTCGACGTAGTAAGGCGAGTGCGCATCCATGTAGTTGAGCGCGAGGAAATACGGTCCGTCCGTGCGTTCGGTGGTGCGCAGCGCCTTCGCCGTCACGTCGGATGCTTTCATCCATTCGGGCGGCGCGAAGAACGTCGGATCCCACCCTGCACGTTCCAGCGCTCGAGACAGCAGCGTCGCTAAGCCTGAGAGACACGGCACACAGCGCGACGAGACCTGGAAGTGCTGGAACCCGCGGTGAAAGAGAGGGTCCAGCCCGAGCAAAGGATTAGCGAAAATTGCCGAGGTGGTGTAGCCGCGTGCCGCGAACCGCTCCGCGAGCGTCGGACCGTCGTAGAGAAACCGGTGCGACGCGGAGTCGTACGGCACCTTCCACGGCGGCATACCGGTAAGGACACCTAAGTGCGACGGCAGCGTCCACGGCGCGGAGGCCCACGCGCGGTCGTATACAACACCGGTCGACGCAAATTTCCTCAGGTTCGGCATCTGCTGCGCGTCGTCGTAGCGGACGGTGTCGAGAAAAACGAGCAGCACGTTGGGCGCGCCGGCGGGCGCGGAAACGACAGCCGGCGCCGCGCGCTCGTATCCGCTGCACAGCACAATGAACGCGGTCACGGCGAGCCACGCGATTGCGAGCATTGCGCCGACAGCAATCGCTCGCGCAGGTACGAAGTGCGCCAATACGATCAGGACCGCCGCGGTGGCAGCGCAGATGGCGCCGCACGCAACTGACGGAACCTCGACGTTGCGCAGAGCCGGGTAAATGCGGCTGGTCAGCAGAAGTCCCGGTCCTGCGGCGACGACGGCGGCATCCGCCCACCGCTCGAGCGGCCGGAGAAGGAATAGCGCCTGAACCAGCAGACACCAGACGATCCAGACCAAAGGAAGGAAGAAGAGCACCGTCGCGAGCCCCAGCCCCACCGGACGATGAACGAGCAGCGCGTCAGTTACTCCGGCCAGGAGCCCTGCGGCGAGTGCCCTCTGGAACCGTCGCACGGGGGCAATCATATTTCGCAACTACTCCAAAAGACCCGCCATCGATTTCAAGTACGAAGTCCGGGCTCAAAGAGAACCTAGTTTGGAAGCTAATCTGGCGGCACTTCGAGAGTATCGAAAGCAGGATCCTGGGTTCGAGCAGGCACTCGACGCGTTCGTGGAAGACGAAGCAACCATTGAAGACCCGCTCGAAGGTGAGCCGATCATCGGGGACTTCATCGACGGACAGTTCAAGCCCGTGGGACCTGTGCAAAGCAAGATCCGAGAGCTTATCGGTGGCCGACTGGGACGAAGACGGCCCTCAGTTGCGACCTCGCGCAGACCCGGCGCAGGTTACGGGGCGGCCAGCATTAACGCGATGCGGGGCGACTGGAAACCAACGGCGGTCGTGTTTCGCCGCTTACTCAACGATTTTCTAGGCGAACCAACACTTCCAGACACAACAAACGTTTACACGCGGACCGACGAACGCCACCAGCAGGGCTTAAGCTGTGGCGACAATTTGGCCAGCATTGCCGATCCAAAACCACCGCCGGGCAGGGACGCCCGGCGGTAGCAGGCAAGAATGCCTGCACTACGACGTCTTCGCCGTCATCGCCCACGACCGCGGCAGCTCGATATCCTGATGAAGCCCTGATTGGGAGCGAGTGAAACGTAGTGCAGGCATTCCTGCCTGCTCCCGCCGGGCATTCCTGCCCGACGGTAATTCGAGGCTCGGAAGCATCAGGATCCTGTCGAACAGCACGCTCATCCGCGTTTCCTGAGAGCGTCGATATTTCCAGTCCACTCGACCTTACCACGCAGGTCGAGAAGCTGACGCCAGTGCTTTGCCCGCGCAAATCGGCGGAGCGCCTCATCGCTCTTCGTCTGCCCCTCGGAAACCACCTTCATGGCTGCTTCGAGCGCCTTGTCATCAAGGTTGGGCATCGTTCTTATCTCTGCACTTCGCTGCATATGGTAGCGATTCATATTCTTCGTAAGCTTGCCGGAGATGCCCGAGCGCGGCTCAGCGTTGGACGGTTCGCAACACCGCCGCGTATCCCTCACGCATGCGGAACCCTCTGCGCACCCTCTCGCGGTTCTTCTCCCGCGCAGAAACGGCTGCCGCAGACTCCGCTGCATCGCTCGATCTTCCGGGCGCCGAGTACGACGTTCTTGCCCAGAAGCTCGAATGGAAGCGCCGCCCGGAGGAAACAGGACGCTATCTGAATGTCTTCATCGAGCAGAACAACACCTGCAACCTGAAATGCGCGATGTGCGGCTTCAGCGACCCGAGAGTAGGCGCTGTTCCTCGCTACCACATGTCAGCAGCGCTCTTCGAAGCCATCGCCAGACAAGTCTTTCCGGCCACCAACTACCTGCACATGTCGCTGATGACGGAGCCGTTCATGACGGCAGGCTTCCCCGACCGCCTCATGCTCGTCCGCCAGTTCGGCGTCCCCTACTCGCGCGTCGTCACGAACGGAACTCTTCTCACCGAGGCGACGATTGAGAAAATCATCGACTCGCAGATCACATCGCTCACCATTTCGATCGACGGCGGCACGAAGGAGCTCTACGAAGAAATCCGGATCGGCGCTCGATTCGAAACGGTCCTGGCGAACATCGAGTTGTTCAAGGAGTTGCGAGCCAGACGCGGGACCAGGCTCCCGCACCTTCAGATCAATCATGTCCTCATGGAACGGAATGTCGATCATTTCGAGGAGTTCCTATTGCTTCTTGATTCGATTCGGCCGGAACAGATCGACGTACGCACCATCGAGCCGATGACGTATGTGACGGGCCTGGAGAGCAGGGACGAAGCCTTTTACGAGAAGGTGCGCAGGGTGCGTCCTCTCTATGCGGACTATTGCAGCCGGAATCACATCGAGGACTGCGGGTTCATTCGCGACCAGGCCGGCGTCATCGATCTCATAACCGCGACAGGCCAGCGCATGACTTGCCGCCGTCCATGGGACACGCTGGCGATCCACGCGAATGGCGACGTGCATCCCTGTATGTCGTGGACCAGACCACCGGCCGGCAATCTGGCCCGGCAATCGTTTGAAGAGATCTGGCACGGAGAGAACCTCGAACAACTGCGACGAGAGTTCGAGATCGCACAGCCTGGGATTGATTGTCAGCGTTGCACGATCAAGAAAACCGTTTCGGCCGGCATCTACGACGACTTCTTCTTCAACATGGTCAACAAGAGTGAAGCGTGGGCGCGTCCTGAATGAGCGAGGACGATGCGACTCAAGCCGTCACCGGAGACACGGCTACCGAGATGGACGTCATCATCGTCCACTACCACGCGGCAGCATCGGTTCGGGAGGCAGTCGCTGCGCTGCGGCTCGACGCGAACGGAACGAATATTCGCCTGAACATTGTCATCGCCGACAATGGCAGTACTCCCGAGGAACGGACTCAGCTTCAATCTCTCGACGTCCACTATCTCGATTCAGGCAGAAACGCGGGATACGCCGGCGCGGTAAATATCGCCTTCTCTGCGACCAGCTCCGATGTCGTCATCCTGATGAATGAGGATGTGAATGTTCTGCCGGGCTGCCTGCGAGCCCTGTCGACAACCTTACGCTCCGGAGCATCCATTGCCGGTCCGCAGTTCTACTGGGATCGCGACTGCATATTTCTTCTGCCGTGCACGGAAGAGCGGACGCGCGGCAATGAGCGATTGAAGGTTGCCGGCAAACGAAATCCGGCGCAACTGGCCCGTGCCCGCTCGCGATGGCGGGAGCATGCCCGTCGCCACTGGCGCGCGGCCGAGCCACTGTCAACAACCGCGCTCAGTGGCGCACTTCTGACGTTTCGGCGGGATACATGGAACACAATCGGACCGTTCGACGAAGGGTTCTCGCTCTATTTCGAAGAGGATGACTGGCTGCTTCGTGCATCCAGCGCTGGACTTCTCACTCTGTACGTACCCTCTGCAAGAGCGATTCATCGTCACAATACGAATCTGGCCCGGGAAGCGAAACGCGTTCAATGGGAGGCGGAGTCGTTTCGACGGTTCGGAGACCGCTATTACGGCGAACGATTCATGCGGCGCTTGGCTCTCGCAGCCAAATGGGATCAGGTCGTTCCGGATTGGCAGGAGCTCGCTGCAGACCGTACCGGCGCGGTTCGTCTCGAGCTCCCACGAAACTGCACCTGGCCACTCTGGATCGAACTGACGCCAAGCCCACTCGGATTTCCAGCGGCAACGACACGCATTGCTGATCCGAGCGCCGAGCTCTGGCAATTGCCACCGCTAAGCGGCCTGGAGTTTCTGGAGACGTTTTATCTGCAAGTCGTCGATGACGCAGGACGCGAGCTTGGCGGGTATCGCGTCCGGAGAACCTGTCAGCGAATCATGTAGTTGAATACGCCATCGACGACGCGCGCCGTCTTCTCGTAATCAAGCGTGTCGGATGTGTCTCGTTTCGTGTGGTAGTTCGGATTCCGGAGGTAGGCGGTATCGGTCACCATCACGGCGCGCCAGCCTCGGGACCAGTAGTTGCGTTGGTCGGATGCGTCCAACATTTCACGAGGGCCGGTGAAGCTGTAGACGTCAAGGCCGCCAGCGCCGCGCATGGCCGCCTTCACGTCGCGTGCGAGCTCACGATCGGGCCATCCCCCGGTTACTGCTACAAAGTCGCCTTTACTCGGATACATCATTCCCAGCAGAGGTGACGACCAAGTTTGTTGGCCGTGAAAGTAGCCGATCATCTCCAGGCAGATCATTCCCGATATCCGTGTCCCGGAACGTTGCAACTGCGCAGCATGAACCGCACTCCCCATCTCGTCCGATCCGAAGAACGGCGGCTCCTCGGTTGTGAACGCGACCAACTCGACCGGACTTTGCGGCGCGCGAACACCGAGCAGTCTCGCCAACTCCAAAAGACCTGCCGTTCCGCTGGCGTTATCGTCGGCACCGGGCAGATCGCCCGTCGACGTGAACGCATCGTAGTGTGCTCCGACGATGAGCTTGTCGCCGGCAAGAGGTCCGAAGTCAGCGATGACGTTTCGATAGGTTCTTCCTCGCTCCGTGAAGGGCTGCTCGGAGACGCGAGCGCCCGCTTCACGGAAACGCTGCCCGATGTAAGTAGCTGCGCGATCGAGATTCTCCGGTTGATCCGCACCGCGCGGGCGCACCGTCGTTGTCAAGAACTCGACGTGCCGTCGCAAGATGCCGGCAGAGGATCTGGGTCCTTTCGGGTACGCCAGTCTCCGAATGCTTGGCTGCCGCACAACTGCTGCTAACAGGATAAAGATCAAACTCACGCTGACCGCGAGTGCGATCAGGACGCGCCGTAACGATCGAAGGAGTCCATTCATCTTGCTGATGAGACGGCACGGCGCCGCCGAAGGTTTCTCCTGCGATAGTAATTCTCGCGACGAACGGGGCGTGTCGCTAGGTCACGGCCTCCCTCGCTCCGCGAACCAAGTCACCACCGCCCCAATCCCAATTCCTGCCGCGAACCCCCAGACCATGTCGTTCGCGTCTTTTCCGAATACGTGGAACGCGGCAAGGGCGGCGGCCAGAAGGGCTAGTCCGAACAGCAGAGGGGGCTTTGCGCACTAACGTTTTGCCCTCAAAGCGATGGTACGCAAGTCTCCCACCACCACGCCGTCGACGCTGATCTCTGCGTTTGGCTGTTCGCTGCGGGGAACACCGGCGAGCGTGAAGAGGTAGGTGCCGTTCACGCGGGTGTCGGTTGGACCAGTGAGTTTGCCGGACTTCGTGATCAGTCTCGCGGTCACTTTCGATTCGTAGCCGGGGCCGAGGGCGTTGCCGAACTGGTCGCGGGGGACGACGGTGATTTGGACGCTCTGTCGATCGGCGGAGCGTGTCGCTCGGATGTCGGTCTTTGCGGGGTCGGCTTTGACGGCGACGAGCTGTTCGACGCGCTCCTCGCGATGGACCGGTCCAGTGCGGGGATCGTCCCAGTCGAGGACGGCTTCGAAGGCGTACTGGCCAGGGATCGTGGCCGGATCGAGCGCGACCGAGTAGAAGCCGCGTCCCTCTTCCTTCAGCGTGACGGCTTCCGCGTCGGACGGAAGGATGCGGGCAAGCGCTGCCCGCGGCAGTGCCGCCACTTTGTTCTCATACGGCGTCTTCACATCGCCGGACTGCCCTCCCCGCTTCGTGGTCTCCGTCAGCTCGCGCAGCAGCGATCCGATGGCTGCTTTCGGACGCTGCACTTGAACGCGTAGCGCGTCGTCCGGCAGCCTCGTCAACGGCTTGCCGCCGTACGACACCTCGGCACGCAGGGTCATCTTCTCGCCGCTCTTCGGGTGCGGCGGGTTGACGGAGAGGCGGTAATCGAGATGGCGCTCGAGGAAGAAGACGTTCAACGAATACGGGACATCAGCTTTTGTATCGCCTTTCTTCGACCGCTTGACTCGCACGTTCCAGGTGCCGGAATGGTCGGGTGGGATGTCGAACGACTGGATCGAGGCCTGCGGCAGGGTTCGTGATGACGCAGGTGTCGCCGGTGACGACGCGCCAGGCGGGAACACTTCGAGGTCGAGCGCGTTGCTCAGCGGCGGCGTCCATTGCAGCGAGAAGACGACACGCCGCGCCGAGTTGTCGACAGTCACTCGCTGCAGTGGGCCGGGTCCTGGGCCGGTCAATGTCGCGCGGCGCCGCGCCGCCAGCGATGCGGTGTTGCCTTTGAGGATGCTCACCAACGTCAGCGCGAAGTCGTCGAACAGCGTCGTGGCGTTGACGCTGATGTACGAGCGGCCCGACGTCTCGAAGGCGATGTTGCGCAGGAGATCTTCATCGACGGCTGCCGGCGTTCCGAAGCCGATGGTCAGGATCGGGATGAATCGCTTGCGCAGTTCCTGCGGCAGTCCCGCAACGGGCAGGAGTCCGAGGAATCCGCTTCCGGTAGGCTGGATCAGCGGCGCCGTATTCTGGATTCCGTCGGTGACAACGACGAATGTGGCGTCGTTCGCAGGGTCGTTCACCCACTGCTGCATCCCGGTGTTGATGCCGCCGCCGATCGACGTCGATCCGCCGGGAGTGAGCGAGTCGACATCGCTTATCACCGGGCCCCATCCCGCGCTGCGCCGCACGAAGAAGTTGGCGGGAGCATCAGCGCCGGCCAGCGTTTGCGCCACGGCGGACGAGTCGAAGAAGACGACGCCGATGCGGTCGCCCGACCAGTCGCCGCCATCCGCCGTGGGCTGATCGAGCATCTGCCAGTTAGCGACGAAGGCGTCGACAGCCGACTTCAGGATCTGCACTTTCGTCGTGAGATTGCCGGCGCCGGCGTCCGGCGGGAGATCGTTCATGCTGCCCGACTTGTCGAGCACCAGCACGACGTCGAGCGGCAACCTCCCGCGAACGATCGCATCGAGCGCCGGAGCGACGTTGTCCGCCATCGGCGTGATCGTGGCCACAGTATCGGCAACACGCTTCGACACTTTCGAGCACTCCACCATCGGCGAGCCGACGACGAACGATGACATCGCGTAGTCGACGACATCCTGCGCACCGGAGAAGCGGAGCGGAATGTTCTTCGGCGTCGCGTTTGCGCCGGCGCAGAAGTCCGCACCGAAGTTCGACTTCGGGACGTAGGTGATGAGGACGTGATTGCCGGCCGCCGCGGTGAAAGAGACGCTGTCTCCTGCGAACGTGCCTGTGTCGCCGAGGTTCAGCGGCGGCGCGCCGTTGACGACGAGTTGCGAGCCGGCCGGAGCGGCACTGAGGCCGAGCACGATGCGAACCTCTCCGATCTCCTGCGAGGCATCGAAGCGCTGCGGAATGTTCAGGATGAAACTCTCGCTGGCGAATGCCGCCGCGGGAAGGAGAACAGACGCGAAGAGAAGAGCAACCGCTCGTTTCATGGTTTCTCCTGTCCAGGCTTCGCGTCTTCGCGTCTTCGCACGTATTAGTTCACGCGAAGCCGCGAAGAACGCGAAGGAAGTCTTATTTCGTTACCCCCAGCGCAGCATCGAACGACGCCTGCTGCGCCGTCTTGAACGCGATACAGCTATCGATCTGCTCCAGTCCTCGGCGCAGCGAACGCTCGCCGGAACCGGCAGGATGCGTAGCAAAGAATGCCTGCGCTTCCTGTTTCATCGCCGGATCGCAGAAGCTTCCGACCGAGCCGGTGATCGCGCCGATGGCGGTCGGGATCTTCTTGTTCAACATCTCCCAATGCGACTGCGCGGCGCTCCACGCGATCTGCCGGGCGGCGGGATTAAGGAATAGTTGACCAGCCATACCGGGAAGATCCTGAGAGCGGACTTGATCGCTGTAGATGAAATCGACGGCACGGCCGATGAGCTTCGGATCGCGGAACATCGGTATCAGTTGGCGATAGCGCGCGGCAACCTCGGGTGTCGGTGCACTCTTCATGTGAGCGATCACTTGGTCGAACATCGCCTCGTCGCCGTTGATCGCCGCGATCGGCAGTGCGCGGTCGGCAATGACGGCATCGACCGATGATGGATCGTTCATGTACTGCTGGGCGATCCGTTTCGCTCCCGCGATCACCTCGGGATCGGCGCCTTCGATGCCCAGCATGTCCAACACGGTCGCGCGCATGATCCGTTGTTCGGGCGTCTCACCGGCCGGCGCTTCCCACGTCACCGGCGCGAAACCGCGCATCGTCTCGCGCACATACGACTGCCACGCGGCGCGATTGCGATCGTCCACGAGCGTTCGGCCCAGGTATCCGAGGTTGCCGGAGACATGAGCGACGAGCGTGCGCTCGGCAGGGCGCGGCAGTGCGCGCGCCAGCGAGAGATAGTCCGAGACGTCCTCGCGCATGTTGCGCACGAGCAGCCATTCATTGCCCTGAAACGAGATCTGCTCGGATGGCGGCATCTCGCCCACGTGTCCGCGCAAGGCGCCGCGCATCGCCGGCGAATAGTCGGTGACGAAATAGCCGGCGCCGTTGCGGCTGAGATAGAGCGGCTTTTCGCAGAAAGCGAGTGTGAACGCATCGGCAGGCTTGGCGATGATCCGGCATGGCGCGGCCGCGGCTGCACCGGCTTCATGTCCGCAGACCGGAATGCTCCACGACTGCGGCACGGGCGTGGCCGATTGCGTCAGCATCCGCTCCTGCGAGATGGTCACCATGCGCGTGCCGTCCGGCCCGCACGATTCCGATGCGTGCAGCAGCGGCGCGCCGGTCTGATCGACGAACGACTTCATCACGGCATCGAACGGCTGCTTCGTCGACGCCGTCATCGTTCCCCACCAATCCTCGGCCGCCGCGTTCCCATACGAGAACTTCTTCAGGTAGGCGCGGATGCCGTCGCGGAACGTCTCCTCCCCCACCCAAGTCTCTTCCATTCGCAGCACCGCGGCGGTCTTGCCGTAGGCGATGCCGTCGAAGAGCGCGTTGATCTCGTTGCGGGTCTCCGCTTTCTGGCGGATCGGGCGCGTCGTGCGCGTAGAGTCGATGCTCAGCGCGTTGAGCGTGCCGCCGACCTGGTCGAGATCGACGCGCCATTCCGGATGCCAGGCCATGAGCGGCTTCGGCGCCATAAACGTGGCGAAGCCCTCGTTCAACCAGATGTCGTCCCACCACTTCATCGTGACGAGATCGCCGAACCATTGGTGCGCGATCTCGTGTGCGATGACACTGGCCACGCCGCGCTTGCGCTCGATCGACGCCGTCTTGTCGTCGAGCAGCAACGCAGTCTCGCGGAAGGTAATCGCGCCGGCGTTCTCCATCGCCCCCGCCTCGAAGTCGGGGATGCCGATCAGATCGAGTTTCCCGAAGGGGTACTTGATGCCGTAGTACTTGTCGTAGAACGACACCGCCGCCTCGGCAGCCGAGAGCGCGAACTTGCCGAGGTCCTGCATGCCGGGGACGGAACAAACGCGGATCGGGATGTCGTCGACGCCGCCGCTCACGCATTGGAAATCGCCGACGAGCATGGCCACGAGGTACGTCGACAGCTTCGTCGTCGTGCGGAAACGGATGGCGTGTTTGCCCGGACCTGCAGGTGTGTCCGAGGCAATCGCACCGTTCGAGATCGCTGTGTCGCCATCGTCGACGACGAGCGTGATGTCGAACGTCGCCTTCATGGCCGGCTCGTCGAACGACGGAAACGCGCGGCGTGCGTCGGTCGATTCGAATTGCGTGACCGCGTAGTTGCGCCGCGGCGTTTTGCTCAAATAGAGCCCGCGCAGTTGCTCGCTCAGCGCTCCGTTGAAGCTGATGCGCATCGACGCCTTGCCGGGCGGCAAGGTCTGCCCGAACTTGAGCGACGCCATCTCGTTCGGCACATCGAACGTGATCTCCGTGGGGTTCAGCAGCTTGCTTCCGCTGGCGACCACGACGTCGTGCAATTCCAGCCCGACGCTGCTGAGAGTGATCGTATCGACCGGCTCTTTGATATCGACGTCGATCGTCTCCTGCCCGCTGAACTTCGCGGTCGCGAGATCAGGCGTGATGCTGATCGCGTAATGATCAGGAATGACACTCTTCGGCAAACGAGCCGCAGCAAGCGGCAAAGCGGCGAGAAAGATGACGGCAGCGAGAAGGCGGCTCATGTGGGAAGGATAGCGCAAGGAGTGCAGGCGTCTCGCCTGCGGCGTCGAGGCGTCCTCGCCTCGGCGTGTGTATCGTGCGCGATTGAGCAAACTCGCTCGAGGCGGAGATAGTGCGGGCGTATGGCGGAAGATTCACCGGCAGGCGGGATTCTCATGCTGCTTGCTAAGTTCTCTCACTGACTTCTTCGCGCTCTTACCGACGGGCGAGACGCCCGCCGGCCGCAGGCGAGACGCCTGCACTCCTTTAAACGGGCATAAGTTCGGCAGACCTCGCTCCTGATGGAAAACACACCGATCCAGATTGGCTGGAAACGCGGAGACCCCTCCCTCGACATGCTTTCGCGCGAGTGGCTCGTTACCAACGCCCTCGGCGGATACGCCTCCGGCACGATCGGGGGCGCGAACACGCGGCGCTTTCACGGGTTTCTCATCGCCGCCCTCCCCGCTCCGGCCGGGCGGACGATGATGTTCAATCATCTCGAGGAGATCCTCGAAGGGTCGGACGATCTCTGCTGGAAGCTCAGCGGCGACGAGTATGGCGGGCGCGAGGCCGCGCTTCCCGAGGAGGGGGCGCTGGAAGAGTTTGCGATCGAGAACGGCAAGCCGGTCTGGCGTTTCGAGAAGGACGGCATCCGCATCGAGAAACGCGTTCTGATGCCGCACCTTCAGAACACCTCGTACATTGTCTATCGGCTGATCGAAGGACCGCCCGGGCTGCGGCTCCGCTTGCGCCCATCGCTTCATTTTCGTCCGCACGAAGGACTGCTGACCGCGCAGTTGTCCGACAAGTGGAATGTCGCGATCAATGAGAAGGGATGCGAGATCGAGCTGACCGATGGCGGTGGCTATCCGCCGCTTCGCCTGCTGCTCTTCGGGACGAAGGCGTATCTCGAGCAGGACGTGCGGACGTTCGAGCACGTGCTCTACCGGATCGAGAAGAGCCGCGGTTACGAGCACGAAGGGCCGCTGTGGAGCCCGGGCGTGATTCACGCGGACCTCGAGCTCGGCGTCGATTGCGGCATCGTCGCATCAACGGACGATTGGAAAGTGTTGAAAGCGCTGCCGTATGCCGAGGCGCTGGCGGCGGAGAACGAGCGCGTGACGCGGTTGCTCACGATCTCCGGCCAGGCCGCGGATCATTTCGCGGCATCGCTCGTTCTGGCCGCGGATCAATTCATCATCAATCCCGCCACCCGCGTTGCCGATGAAGCGCGCGTCCGTGCCTCGGGTGATGAGCCCCGCACAGTGATCGCCGGCTACCACTGGTTCACCGACTGGGGGCGCGACACGATGATCAGTCTGGAAGGGCTGACGTTGTCGACGGGGCGCAACCGCGAGGCAGGCAATATCCTGCGCACGTTCGCGGCGTACATCCGCGACGGCCTCATTCCGAACCTGTTTCCCGAGGGCGCGCACGCCGGGCTGTATCACACCGCCGATGCCACGCTCTGGTTCTTCCACGCCGTCTGGCGTTACGCCGCCGCAACGGGCGACCGCGAAACCGTGCGTATGCTCATCCCCAAGCTCCTCGATATCGCCGATCACCATCTGCGCGGCACGCTCTTCAACATCCACGTCGATCCCGCCGACGGATTGCTCGCTCAGGGTCAGGAGGGATACCAACTCACCTGGATGGACGCGAAGGTCGACGGCTGGGTCGTCACGCCGCGCCGCGGCAAGGCGGTGGAGATCAACGCGCTCTGGTACAACGCGCTCCGCATTCTCGAGGCGCTGCTGCGGCAGGAAAACGATGACGCCAACGCCAAGATCATCGACGAACACGCCAACCGCGCCCGCGTCTATTTCAACGCCCGCTTCTGGTACGAAGAAGGTCAGTATCTTTACGATGTCGTGGATGCCGAGGGCGGCGGCAATGATGCTGCGCTCCGACCCAATCAGATTTTCGCGATCTCGCTCGATTACCCCATTCTCGATGAAAGCCGCTGGCGCCGAGTCGTCGATGTGGTGAAGGACGAGTTGCTCACGCCGGTCGGCCTGCGTTCATTGTCCCGAGGGAATCCTGATTACAAGAAAACGTACGACGGCGATCTTCGCGCCCGCGACGCTGCGTATCACCAGGGGACGGTCTGGGCCTGGCTGATCGGCCCCTTCATCGATGCGTGGCTGCGCGTGCATCCTGGCGACAGCGCCGGAGCGCTGGCGTTTCTCGACGGTTTCCGCGATGAGCTCGGAGCCGCCTGCATCGGCACGATCAGCGAAGTCTTCGACGCCGAGGCACCGTTCAATCCGCGAGGTTGCGTGGCGCAAGCGTGGAGTGTGGCCGAGGTACTGAGGACGCTGCGGAACGTTAGAGAATAGCCTCGCGGCTGCTCTCCACGCCCACCAACGCCACGCCCACTGCATCCTTCGTCGTCGACTTCACGCGGTACATGGCGGCGTCAGCCTGGCGGATCAGGTCGTCCTTCGTGAGGCCGTGTGTCGGGAACGTGGCGATGCCGAAGCTGGCGCTGATGGCGATGTCGATGTCGTCGGAGAGATGGAACGGCGCGGTCATCATGGCCCGCCGCACGCGATGCGCGACGGCGACGGCCTGCTCCTGATCGGTCTGCGGAAGGATGATGCAGAACTCGTCGCCGCCGAAGCGGACGACTTTGTCGATGCCGCGCACCGCGGCCAGGATTCGCTTGGCCACTTCCTGCAGCGTGCGCGATCCGGCGAGATGGCCATGCGCGTTGTTGACGGTCTTGAGATCGTCGAGATCGAGAAAGATGATGCTGCACGTAGCGGCGTAACGGCGCGCGCGCTCGATCTCTTCATCGAGATAGGAATCGAAGAAGCGGCGGTTGTAAGCCTTGGTCAGGTCATCGCGCATGGCCAGGTCGCGGCTGCGCGTGAGCTGATAGATGTTGCTGAGGACGGAACCGACCGACCGGAGATAGCGGGTCACGTTCGCGGCGCCATCCTCGTCGTAGGCGTCGTCCGGGTCGAGCGATACTCGAATCACGCCGATTAGATCGTGTTGCGCCTGCATCGGCATGACGATCATTCCAGCGTCGCGGTCGGCGGCGAACGACGTGCCGGAAGAGAGCGCGCGCTGCAGAAGACCCGGCGGAATGCCCGGCAGAAACTCGCCCGTCTCGCGCACCTTCGGATCGCTGGTGTAGCTGACGACATAGCGCTCGAGACGGGGGTCATGCAGGAAGAGCGCACCGCGCGTTAGTCCCAACATGTCGAGTACGGTTCGCGTGATGCGCTCGGAGACGGCCGAAGCGTCGGAGATCGTCATCAGCTCCTGGATCTGCGTCAAGTACGCAACCTCGGCTTCCAATCCCGCGGCATGAACGATGGTGCCCGCGAGCTCGGCGGCGACGGCCAGCGTGTCTTCCGGATGCGCGAGGAACGCGGCGCGCGGAACGCGGATGTCGCCTTCGCGCCGCGCCTCGGACGCACCATCATCGTCGAACAGAATACGGACGAGACTCTTGCGCGGCGGCTCAGGAAGGAGCGAGTGCGAATCGGTATCGATGATGACAATACGGCAGCGGTCGCGCTCCGCACCGTCGGCGAACGAGCGCGCCGGACAGAGCGCGCGAAGGGCAGAGATGAGCTCCGCCCCGCCATAAACGCCGATCGCTTGCTCGATCATCGGACTGCTAGATTAGTCGATTCCGGGGTTGGGAGGTTTGTTTAGCACCACAGAGACAGAGGTGAAGAGCTTCCTCTGTGTCCTCTGTGTCTCTGTGGTTATGGGTTTTGTGCCTTCACCGACAGCGTCATCTCAAACTGCGCCACCGGCTCGTCGCCGAGTTTTTTCGGCACGCGCGCGGTGACGTGAACGGTCGTCTCCTCGCGCTTCCCGCTGGCGACGGCGCGGCGGACGAGCGCCTGAATGGCTTCCCCATCTTCGCAGACGAAGTGGACGTCATCCTCGGGGCGCTTGAGAAACTCGGCGCGCACCGCCTTGAAGACGAAAGAGAGGCGCACCTTCATCGCCGTCATCAGATGAAAGCAGATCAACCCACCGGCGACGTCGGCGCCGATGCAGAGCGCGCCGAAGTACATCGATTTCAGATGATTCTTCGTCCGCCAGTTCAACGGGATACGCACTTCGCAGCGGCGCTCGTTGACTTCGAGTACCGAGGGCTTCGTGAAGTAGAGGAGGAAGACGTGGCGGAAGGCCCAGAGCCGGACGCCGGCAGTCGCTTTGAAATCGCGGCTCATCGTCTGGCCTTTTCCGGTTCGATCTTGCGCCGCGCATACGGAGACGTCGCGCGTTCCCACAACGCATCCGGGATGAGGCGGCCAAACCGCATGAAGAGCGACATCGGCCGCGGGAACTCGACCACGCGCTTGCCGCGCTCCAATCCATCGGCGATGACGCGCGCGGCATCATCGACCTTCATCAGGAACGGCATCTTGAACTTGTTCTTCTCCGTCATCGCCGTCTCGATGAAGCCGGGATTGATCGTCGTCACGCCAACACCGTATTGCAGTAGATCGATGCGGCTGGCTTCGAGGAACGCTTGCATGGCTGCCTTGGTCGCGGAGTAGACCGACGTCGCCGGCAGGCCGCGCAGACCAGCGATCGAGGCAACGCCGGCGAAGCGTCCGGAACGACGCTCGACCATCGACGGAATCACGGCATCGAAGAGATTGAACATGCCGAGGACGTTGACGCGGACCATGAGCTCCGCGTCGGCGAGGATGAACTTCGCGGCATGTGACGGAACGCCGACTCCGGCGTTAGCGACGGCGAGATCGAAGGGGCCGCCGAGTGTCTCTTCGCCCTTTTTCACAGCGTCGCGTACCGCGACCGCGTCCGTGACATCGCAGGGCAAGGCGATCGATTTCGTGGGCAGCTCGCGGACGAGCGCGTCGAGCAGATCCTCGCGGCGCGCGAGGAGCCCTAGCGTCCAGCCGCGGCGCGCCAGCTCTTGCGCCAGCGCCGCGCCGATTCCGCTCGATGCACCGGTGATGATGGCTCTCACGGTTTGAGTGTATCGCGGCAGAGACTGCTCACCACAGAGACACAAAGGACACAGAGGTTTTCTTTGTGCTCTTTGTGTCTCTGTGGTTCAAAAAGAGCGCTGCGATCACTTCAGCTCCGGGAGCTTGATGCGCTCTTCGAAGATGCGGGCGAAGAGGTCGCCGACCTTTGCCAGGCGCGCTGGCATCGTGCGGAGGTTGAACTTCTTCGGGTCGAGCTTCTTTGTCACCTCTTCCCATTTGAGCGGCGCGGAGACCGGCGCGCCGTCGATGGCGCGAAGCGAATACGGGGCGACGATCGTCTTGCCGTATGCGTTCTGCATGCAGTCGAGGTAGAGCCTCCCCTGCCGTTTGTTCAGCGCGCGCTCCATCGTGAATTCGGGGACCTTCGACGTCACAGCATTGCCGATCGAGCAGGCAAACTCGTTCGCTTCCTCGTGCGTGTAGCCGCCGGCGAGCGGGATGAGCACGTGAATGCCGCGCTTCCCGGACGTCTTCGGCAGCGAGGGAAGATGAAGGTGATCGAGAAGGCCGCGGATGATGATCGCGGCGTCGATTGCCTGTTCGATTCCCTTCCCTTTTGCCGGATCGAGATCGAAGACGAGCCAGTCCGGCTCTTCAAGGCTGGGGGCGTGCGATGCCCACATGTGAATGGTAAGCACCGACATCTGTGCCAGCCAGCGCAAGGTCTCCGGGCGGTCGACCTCGAGATGGCGAACACTCTTGCCTGTCGTACGTGTCGGCGTCTCGATCGAGCTCACCCACGGCGGCGCGCCGCGCCCGACGTCCTGGTGGAACCACGACGGCTTGTCGATGCCGTCATTCCAATGCTCGAGCGCCAGCGGCCGGTCGCGCAGCGCGCGAAGCATCGGCTCGGTCATCGCCGCGTAGTAGTCGGCGACATCCTGCTTGGTGATGCCGTCGCGCGGGTAGAGGATGCGTTCGGGATGGGTGAGGTTTACGGGTGTCGCGGGAGTCGGGTGTCGGGCGTGGGAGTCGGTTGTCGGGGGTCGGGTGTCGGAGAGAGAGGACTTCGACGCGGACTTCGTCGATGAGGACTTCGTCGAGGTCTTTCGTGGCGAGGACTTCGTCGGCACTGGCTTTCCTTTCGCAGATTTCTTGGCAAGTTCCAGAGCTTCTTTCTCCGACCCCCGACCCCCGACACCCGACTCCCGCGCAACCTCTCGCACTACCTCGCCCACCTTCTTATCCTCCCGAATCCCCAGAAACGAAGGATGCCTCAGACGGTTATCCGCGGTCCATTCGGTGAAGGCGACCTGCACGACGAAGCGGGGGCGGACCCAGGTGGCTACGCGCTCGCGCGGCGCGTCTTTCACCAGCGACTTCGGGACGACATCCTTCGACAGCTCTTCCAGCCACCAGACGCGTTGCTTGTACGAAAAGCCGGTGCCGACTTTGCCGGCGTAGTGAAGCTCGTTGTCGGGGCCCATGACGCCGAGGTGTAGGGAGCCGATCTCGCGGGCGGAGTGGGTGGAGGGATTCCAGCCGACCACGATCAGCTCCTGCTCGTTGATCGCTTTGATCTTCAGCCACTCCTTCGAGCGGCGGCCTTCGTACGTCGACGTCCGCCGCTTGGCGACGATCCCTTCCCATCCCGACTTCTTCGCGCGTTCCAACGCAGCATCGCCGCCGCCTTCGAGCTGTTCCGAGACGCTGATCGACGACGGCGCGCGCTTCAATGTCTTGACCAGAAGCGCGCGGCGCTCCTCGTAGCTGCGCTTACGAAGATCCTGGCCGTCCAGCCAGAGAATGTCGAAGACGACATACAACTCGCGCCCGCCTTGCTGCAGGAGTTGAAATCGCGGCGCCCCTTGCGCATCGAGAACGACGACCTCGCCGTCGAGCACGACGTCGGGCAGTTTCAGCTTCGAGAGCGCGGCGGCGACGGATGGGAAGCGGGGCGCCAGGTCGAGCTTGTTGCGGCTCCACATTGCCACGCTGCCATCGACGATTGCCGTCACGGCCCGGAAGCCGTCGTACTTGAGCTCGAACGCCCAGCTCTTCCCGTCGCGCGGCGGCGTTTCGGTGATCGTCGCCAGCATCGGTGGGAAGAGTTTCTGGAGCAGCGCTTTGGGAGACTGTGCCATGGTTGTTGGGTTGCTGCGTTTCTCGGTTGCCGGAGATGATAGGCAACTTGCAAACCGATGTCCCGCTACGTCAAGAAGTTCAAGTCCACCACTGCTCTCGGGCCGACCGAGGAACGGGGATTCCCGCTTTGGGTTGGCTATGACATCGAGGGCGTCGACGGCGATGTTTCAGGATTGGTGAACGTCGACGACTGGAGCGAGGAGAGGCTGCGCGAGCTTGGGGTGACAACGTTCACGCGCGTCGCGATCGGAGATGTGGCGATGCGGGAGAAGTTGGGGATTGATTGATCACGCGAAGACGCGAAGGCGCGAAGAGCACACTCACAACTTGCCGACAATCCTCAGGTAGCACTCATCCCTTCCTACGAACTCTACGGCGCCGCGCTGCTCCCACTCCTGAAGCCTTTTGATGACGCGGGGGTGGTTGAGGTGGACGGCGTTGCCGAACATGTGCATCAGCAGCGCTTTCGGGACGGCATCTTCACCGCGTCCGCGCAGACGGTCGATGCCGACCTGCAGCGCGTCGAGCCGGAACTCGACGTCCTCATCCAGAAGCGATCCCTCCGCCGGCTGCTGCGACTGCGGGTTCATCTCCAGGAACGTCTCGAACGGAAGACTCTTGAACTCTTTCACACCACGGCTGCGCAGATCCTCCTCGGGCAGCTCGTCGGCGAGGATGAGGCCCGGGATCTCCGTCCCGACACCATCAATCTCCCATCCGATCCACTTCTGCCTGCCCAGCAACGTAATTCGCTGGATGTAGCGCGCCATGACTCGTCTCTCCGCTGGCCTCGCAACAGAATATACGCCTCTGCGCGGTCATTCGATTGTAACGAGGAGTGGGTCAAAAATGGTGCTACCCTTCGCCGCTGCAATTTCCCTAACTTCATGTTCGAGACCGTCGCGCCCGAGGCGTTCCAAACACGTAGTCAACGCATCTTCGTCAGGACATTGCCGGCCTCGCTGGCTGTCCACCTGATCGCAATTGCTGCGGTCATGGCCGCTCGCGTCTGGAACGTCGAATTCCCTTTGCAGTCGCCGAAGGTGAGCGTCGCATACAGTCTGACGCAGATTCCCGATCCGCCTCCTCCACCGCCGCCTCCGCCAAAGCCCGTCGAGATCAAACCACGCCCTTTGCGTGAGTTGGCGCCGCCGCCACCACCGCTTGCGATGGCGCAAATCGTCGCTCCGACGATCATCCCGGAGATCATTCCCGAGGTTCTGCCGCCGCAGCCCGCGCCACCACCACCACCTCCTCCGGTTGCCGCGCCGGTTGCTGTCGCGAAGGGCTCACCCAACGGCGTAGTGGGCGGCACACCGGGCGGGACAGGCCGTGCGCTTGGCGGCGAAGGCATCACCCTCGGCGATGACGGACGCGTCTACGTCGCCCGCAATGTCAAAGTGCCGATGAAGGAGCTCGAACACGAGTATCCGCATTATCCCGACGTAGCGAAGAAGGCCAAGCTCGAGGGGCACTCCCTCGTTCGCTATACGGTCGGAAAGAATGGCCGCATCTCCGACATCACGTTCCTTACGAAGTCCGAATACCCGATCTTCGACGAAGAAACGCTGAAGCGCGTGCAGAGCTGGCGTTATCAGCCGATGACGATCGACGGCAAACCGGTCGAGGTCGTTCACGAGATCGAAGTGAACTACGAGTACGTGCGGTAGCGCGGGTTAGCCAAACGAGGCAACCGCATCACGGCGCCTGCTTTGCTCCTAAGCGAAGCGACGCTCCGGTATGCCCTCGAACAACGCTGCCTTCCCCTACAAAGATCAACTGGAAATGCCGGTCATCGGCCTGGAGGCTGAATTTAAGGTCTTCGTCGATGAGGAGGAGCGTACTCCCGAGGAGGTCTGGAAAACGCCATCGGCATTCATCGAACGGCCTACGCTGAAGCGCGCGAACAAGTCGCTCCAGCTACCCACCGGCGGCGCACTCTACTTCGATGGCGGCGTGATCGAAGTGGTGACACCGGTCATCGAGATCGCGCCGCAGTGCACGGGACGCGTCGTCCGAAGTCTCTGGGAACAGATCGGATTCGTGCGCGACCAGCTCACCAACTGGGAGACGGTCCACGGCCATCGCGTGCGTCTCGAAGCGTTCAGTTGTCATGTCAACATCTCGTTCGAGCTCGCCCGCGGTGAGCGCAGCCGCGATCGGACCGTACAGAAGCTTGCGAAGCTGCTCATTCATTTGCTCCCGATTCCGGTCATCGTGGCCGGCGCGAACCGGCGGTCGACCGGCATCGGCGTCCGCCCTCGTAGAGAACGAATTGAGCTGACGATGGACTTTACGCCGGATCCGGGCCTCATGGCTGCGACCGTCGCGCTCATCGTCGGCGTCGTTCGCGAGGTGATCTCCTGGCCCTCGTACCGGCTCGATGGACTGGGCGGACGAGGCGTGCCCATCCTCGCCGGCGTCGAACCGGGAAAACACCCGTCGCGCAATGGCTGGGTCATGCGTGACTTTCACTTTCCGCGGAATCCGTTCCTGTCGGACATCGACGAACGCTGCTGGTCGCTCACAGACGGCCGCGTCTGCTCGCTGCGCGAAATTGCTTTCGAGACGGTGATGGTCTTTCGCGACACCATTCACCGCGTCTCTGACCCGTTCAGCTTCCGGCTGCTGCTCTCGGTGATGCGTGGCGACACGCCGTCGCTACTCGATCTCGATGACCGTCCTGCGGCGTACGAAGATGTGGGCCGCGCGACCCGATGGGGCACGGTTCTGCCGGAGCTCGAGAACTTTACCGCCGTGATGCGCGACGATGACACGAGCGCACAAGTGCTGCGACGCCGCACCGATCTCGATGAAAAGCTCGCCCCGCCGTGGTCCGGCGAGCCGGCAGACCGGCGCGCGCGCCAACGCGATCACGAGCGGCGCCAATCTGTTCCGCTTGTGCCGTCGAAGCGGCTCACCCGTTCCGCATACGAGAAGGTATTCCTCAAACTCGTCAGCGGAGGAAGTCTTCGCATCGGCGACGAGCGTCTCACTCCGGTGAAAGTTCAGGGGTGGTATCACTCGATCTTCCGCAACCAGAGCGGCGAAGAGCGGCTGCTATCCATCGACCAGTTACTCGCTCATATGGGATCGTGGGAGTAGAAACGTGTCGGACTGGAGAGTCCGACCTACGTTCCTTCCGAGTCCGGCCTACGTTCGTTCCAGGGCTTCCACAGGCTGAAGACGCGACGCGCGAATCGACGTCAACTACTGTGACCTTCACGTAATGATCTTCGCCACTCGTAAGGCGCAACGTAGGTCGGACTCTCTAGTCCGACGCCTCTTTTCGAAAAACGCGTCGGACTGGAGAGTCCGACCTACGTTCCTTCCGAGTCCGGCCTACGTTCCTCCCAAGTCCGACCTACGTTCGTTCCAGGGCTTCCCCAGGCTGTAGACGCGACGCGCGAATCGACGTCAACTACTGTGACCTTCACGTAATGATCTTCGCCACTCGTACGGCGCAACGTAGGTCGGACTCTCTAGTCCGACGCCCCTTTTCGAAAAACCGTCGGACTGGAGAGTCCGACCTACGTTCCTTCCGAGTCGACCTACGTTCCTTCCGAGTCCGACCTACGTTCGTTCCAGCGCTTTCACAGGCTGTAGACGCGACGCGCGAATCGACGTCAGCTTCTGTGACCTTCACGCAATGATCTTCGCCGCTCGTACGGCGCAACGTAGGTCGGACTCTCTAGTCCGACGCCCTTTTCGAAAAACTGTCGGACTGGAGAGTCCGACCTACGTTCCTTCCGATCGATCCATTCACGTCGGAGCCAGGGATAATCATCGCGCGAAGAACTCTTCCGCTGGTCATCGAAGAGGATGTGCTGCATCACAAGCTGGCACACTTTCCGCTATCCACACCATCATCCCGACTCGCTCGGGAGACGCTGGCGAAGTTTGAGGCGCGCCGATAATCCCTGAGGGGTCGGCGCGCTTCGTGTTTTGAGCACAGAAAAGGCCGCGACATGCGCGGCCTTTTGTTGTTTTTGAATGAGACTGAGTAGCTAGACGGTAACCGCTTCGGCGACACCCGCGGCTCGACGCAACGTCTCCGCCTTGTCGGTCGCTTCCCAGGTGAACTCTGGCTCCGTGCGGCCGAAATGGCCGTATGCCGCGGTCTTCTTGAAGATCGGACGGCGCAACTTGAGCGATTCGTTGATTCCGCGCGGCGTCATCAGGAAGTTCTCGCGTACGAGCTCGATGATCCGTTCCTGCGAGATCTTCTCCGTTCCGAACGTGTCGACGTAGACCGACACCGGATCGGCCACGCCGATCGCGTAGGCGAGCTGCACCTCCACTTCGTCAGCCAGACCCGACGCCACGATGTTCTTGGCGATGTAGCGGGCCATGTAGCAGGCCGAACGGTCGACCTTCGTGGGATCTTTGCCCGAGAACGCGCCGCCGCCGTGGCGTCCGCGGCCACCGTAGGTATCGACGATGATCTTGCGGCCGGTCAGGCCCGTGTCGCCCTGCGGTCCACCGGTTACGAAACGACCGGTGGGATTGATGTGAAACTTTGTCCGTTCGTCGAGAAGCTCGGGAGGAACCACGGGCCGGATGATCTTCTCGATGATGGCCTCGCTCAGATCGCCGTGACCGATGCTCGGCGAATGCTGCGTTGAGACGACGATGGCCGCGGCGCGAATCGGCCGCTTTCCTTCGTACTCGATCGTGACCTGCGACTTGCCGTCGGGGCGAAGGAAGTCGAGCTCGCCCGCTTTCCTCACCTCGGACAGCCGGCGCGCTAGCTTGTGCGCGATCATGATCGGCAGCGGCATCAACTCCGGCGTCTCGCGGCAGGCGAAACCGAACATGAGGCCCTGATCGCCCGCACCGCCCGTATCAACGCCCTGGGCAATGTCCGGTGACTGCGGATCGATCGATGAGATCACGGCGCAGGTCTCGCTGTCGAAGCCGTACTTGGCGCGCGTGTATCCGATCTCTTTGATGGTGTTGCGCACGATCGACGGGAAGTCGACGTACGTCTTCGTGGTGATCTCGCCGGAGATCATCGCCAGACCGGTCGTGACGAGTGTTTCGCAGGCGACGCGGCCGAGGGGATCTTCGGCCAGAACGGCGTCGAGAATCGCGTCCGAGATCTGGTCCGCAATCTTGTCCGGATGGCCCTCGGTGACAGACTCCGAGGTGAACAGGGTTCTATGGATAGACATCGTGAAAAGCTCCTAATTGGATTCGGGTAATCCTAGCATGGCGGCCCGATCAGAGTCAGGCGCGCAGAATGCAAACTCAACGGCAGAATGCTGAAGCCACGGAACATCGCCGCCTACCGCGATCTGCTCGTCCTCTTTACAAAATATGGCCGCAAAGACTTCCACCTCTCGTTCGATTCCGACGAGATTCTGGTCAGCGACGACCCCGCCTCGGAGATCGAGCCGGACGTCGCCCGCCGCGCCGAGGCCTTCGCCAGCGCACTCAAGGGGATGGGACCGACGTACGTCAAGTTCGGTCAGGTCCTCTCGACGCGGCCCGACATCGTCCCGCCCGAGTACATCGTCGCCCTCGAATCGCTGCAGGATGACGTCGAGCCGTTTTCATTCGCCGAAGTCGAGCGGATCGTCGAAGAGGATCTGAAGGTCCGCATCTCCAAGGCCTTCGAATCGTTCGAGTCCACTCCCCTCGCCGCCGCCTCCCTCGGACAGGTTCACCGCGCCGTGCTGCGCGACGGTCGCGAGGTCGTGGTCAAGGTGCAGCGGCCGAACGTCCGCGAACAGGTGAAGCACGATCTCGAAGTCTTCGCCGAGATCGCAACGACGATCGAGCAGCACAGCGACGTCGGCCGGAAGATGAACCTCATTGGCGCGATCGAACAGGCGCGCATCTCGCTGATGAACGAGCTGAACTACGAACAGGAGGCGCGCAATACCGAGATCCTGCGCAAGAACCTGGCGGAGTTCCCGCAGATCTACATCCCCACCGTCATTCACGACATGACGAGCTCGCGCGTACTGACGAGCGAGCACATACGCGGGCGGAAGGTCTCGAAGCTGACGCCACTGCAGGTCATCGACCACGACTACGCCGACCTCGCCTCGGCGCTGACGCGTGCCTATCTCAAACAGATCTGCGTCGACGGCATCTGGCACTCCGATCCGCATCCCGGCAACGTCTTCGTGCGCGATCTCGAAGACAACCAGTCCGAGGTCGTCCTGCTCGACTTCGGGATGGTGAGCCGCGTCAGCCGCGAGTTTCAGGACGAGATCATCAAACTGCTGCTGGCGGTTTCGTCGAATCGCGGCGCCGAGGCGGCAGATGCGTGCGTGCGCGTATCGGAAGTGCAGGAGCGCTTCGACGCCATGCGCTTCGTGCGCGAGATCTCGGCGCTGGTGGCGACGTTTCACGACGTCGACGTCCGTCAGATCAACATCGGACGGCTGATCTTCCATGTGATCGGCGTCGCCAACAGCAACGAGCTGAAGGTGCCAGCGGAGCTGGCCATGCTGGCGAAAACGCTGCTGCATCTCGACGGCGTCACACGGCGCCTCGATCCCGACTACGACCCGCACACGGTGATCCGCGATTACGCGGAGCGCCTGATGGTGCAGAAGCTCGCCCAGAAGTTCGCGCCGCGCAACTTCTACCCTGCCCTGCTCGATCTCAATCAATTGATGCTCGACCTGCCACACCGCGCACGCGAGATCATCGACATCACCGCCGCCGGCCGGCTGGCATTCCACCTCAATCTCACGCAGGCCGAACAGTTCCTCGCCGGCATCCACAAGATCGCCAACCGCATCACGGTCGGCGTGATCATCGCCGCGCTGCTGATCGCATCGTCGATGATGATGCGCGTCCAAACGCACGCGCAGCTCTTCGGTTACCCGGCAATCGCGGTGACCGGCTACCTTCTCGCCGCAATCGCAGGGATCTACCTCGTCGTCACGACGCTAGTCACCGATCGGAAGGACGAGCAGAAGGCGAAGATTCAGAGGAGATGACGGGCAGTAAGCGGCATGAACTTCAGGGATTCACCACAGAGACACTGAGAGCACAGAGGTTCTTTGTGTCCTCTGTACTACTAACCAATAGATTCTTCTCCTGACGCGAAGGTTTTCATGCGGCGATGGGGGTGAGCTGGCTGATGGTGGCTCGAAGGGCGGAGAGGATTGCGGTGGTTATCTTGCGGCCGGATGTGGTCAGTTGATAGCGGTGGGTTCCGTTGATTCTGGTGATCAAGCGATGTACGCGAAGGAGTCGAAGCTGCCGGCT
>Ga0247666_1000093_pt1 | contig 45117 bp, 41 predicted proteins | sample CNK07_metaG_FD_183025 | JGI IMG/M metagenome (GOLD analysis project Ga0247666, IMG submission 183025) | Soil microbial communities from Purdue University Martell Research Forest, Indiana, United States - CNK07 | ecosystem: Environmental > Terrestrial > Soil > Temperate forest > Bulk soil...
TCTCATCGGCGCTGAGGAGAGGCACGATCAGAAGGTCGTTCTCGTGCCACTCGTCGGGACGGCGGTTCTGGTCCTCATCATCGTGCTTGACGAAAAGTCCATGCTCGCTCTGCTGGAGCGCCTTGTGCGACACGAAGTACGAGTTGGAAACGCGGAACTCCTCGGCGAAGAAGGGCTCGATCTCCGCCGCGGACACCGGCTTCTTCTTCATCTCTTCCCAAACATCATCGAGTCCCGCGTGGGCGCGGCGGTTGAACTCCTCGCGCTTGGCGTCGTAGAGCGCGAAGACGACGATCTCGAACCCGAGCGCTTTGCCGATCGCCAGCGCGATGCGTGTGAGCATGGCGTCGACGTCGAATGAGCCAATGAGTCCGTTCGCAACCTCGAGGATCAGCGATTTGGTCGCCGCCTGCGCTTCCAGTTGGGTCGTCTTCTCCACCATCTCGCGCCGCAGGAGCTGGTCCTGCAGCGAAACACCGGCCTGATTCACGAGCAGCGTCAGCAGGTTCATGCTGCCGCTCTTGAGGATCGACGGGTCCTCCGTCTCGTACACAAGAATGCCGTAGATGACCTCGGCCGTCTGAATACCGATGAGCACCTGGATGGCGTTTCCTTCCGACAGCGGGAACCGGCGCTGATCGTTGTGAAACACGAAGGCACGGCTCGGCGCCGACTCGGCGAATCCGGCCGACTCGACCCACGCCAGGATGTCCTGATCGGTCGGATCGCAGAATCCATGGCGGTAGACCGTTGCCGGGATATCGGGGTTCACTCCCCAGGTGACGATCGCGCATGCCTTGAGCTTCGCGAGGCGCCCGAGGAGCGCGACCATGCGCCGCAACGTTTCCTGGTCCCCCTCAGCGGTCAGAATCTGCGACGCGCTTTCGGTCAGGATCGACAGCTCGCGGTTGCGCCGCGTCAGCTCTGCGTTCTGGCGAACCGCGTCCGTCTCATTGCGCATCGAGTATGCGACGAGCAGCACCGGCAGAAACGCCAGTGCGAAGCCGAGCTTTCCGTATGCCGCGTACGACAACACCTCGACAGCCACGACGGGTGACATCAGGAGCAGCATCCGCCCCTGCGCGATGAGGATGCGACGGACGTCGATCGCGTCCGCGTTGCCGGCGAGCCCTTGCCGGATGGCCACGAACGCCAGGTGCACGATGAGATAGCCGACGACGAGAAGAACGTAACCGGAGACCTTCGCCATCAGCGGTGCGTTCTTCGCGACTGCTGATGAGTAGAGCCACGCGACGACGTAGCAGGAGAGCGCGAGCTGCGCCGCGTCGCACAATGACTCGAGACGGAATGTGCGGCGTCGGGCATCGCGCACTATGTAATACGCCGCCGTGCCGGCGAAGACCGAAACCAGCGCGACTACCGGATCGTGCAGAACGAGAATCGCCGCGAACGCGACGGCGGCTTCGAAGCCGCTAACCTCATCGTCGACGCGTACCCAGGCCGCGATTGCGATCAACGCGGCGTAAAACAACAGCGTCTGCGCGGAGGCCCAGGTGGACGTGCTGAGCGTCCACAGCGTGGCCATCGCAGTGACGCTGATCGTCACAAGCAGGTAGACGCGTAGCAAAGCCGCACGCTTCATAAACCCCGAACCCGATGGAATTGTACTCGTCCAGCCCTCAATCGCTGAATCGCACTTGTGACAGATAATCCGCGCCCATGACCTGGGAAGCCGTCATCGGCCTCGAAGTGCACGCACATCTTTCGACGGACACTAAGATCTTCTGCGCGTGCGCCACTTCATTCGGCGCACCTCCGAACACGCAAGTCTGTCCCGTCTGCCTCGGATACCCTGGTGCGCTTCCCGTTCTCAACCGCCGTGCGGTCGAGCTGGCCATCCGCGCGGCCCTCGCCACAGGTTGCACGATCCACGAGCGTTCGGTGTTCGCCCGCAAGAACTACTTCTACCCCGACCTGCCGAAGGGCTACCAGATCTCGCAGTTCGACCGGCCTCTCGCCACCGGCGGCAGCATCGGCAACGTCCGCATCCTGCGTATCCATATGGAAGAAGACGCCGGCAAGTCGATCCATCACGGCGAGGTCTCGCACGTCGATCTCAACCGCGCCGGCACCCCGCTCGTCGAGATCGTCTCGGAACCGGATATTCGGTCCGCCGAGGAGGCCGACGCCTATCTCACACGGTTACGGCAGATTCTCATGTACACCGAAGTCTGCGACGGCAACATGGAGGAGGGGTCGCTGCGGTGCGACGCAAACGTCTCGGTTCGCCACACCGGCGCCGGCCTTGGCACGCGCGCCGAGATCAAGAATCTCAACTCGTTCCGCTACCTGCGAAGTGCCATCGACTTCGAGATCGCCCGGCAGATTGCCATCCTCGAATCGGGCGGCACGATCACCCAGGAGACCCGGCTCTACGATCCTGCGTCGGGCGAGACGCGGACCATGCGCTCGAAGGAGGAGGCGCACGACTATCGCTACTTCCCTGACCCCGACCTGCTGCCGCTCGTCGTCGACCGCGCATGGATCGACGAGATCGCTCGATCAGTGCCGGAGCTGCCGCACGTCCGCGCGGAGCGCTACCAGCGCGACTTCGGCTTGAGTGCGAAGGATGCCGAGGCGCTTGTGACGTCGAGGGAACTTGCGGATTACTTCGAGGCGACCGTCGAGAGCAGCGGAAACGCTCGCGGCGCCGCGAACTGGGTGCGCAACGAAATGCTGCGCGTGCTCAACGAACAAAAACTCGATCTCGCGGTGTATCGCGTCACCCCCGGCACGCTCGGGCGATTGATCCGCCTCGTCGACAGCGGAGCGATCGGCGGCAAATCGGCGAAAGAAGTGTTCGACGACATGTCCGCCACCGGCGACGAGCCGGAAGCGATCGTCGAGCGCAAGGGCCTGTCGCAGATCAGCGACCCGGCGGTCATCCGCCAGGCAGCGCAGGACGTCATCGAGCGCAACCCGACTCAGGTCGAGCAGTATCGAGCCGGCAAACAGCAGCTCTTCGGCTTTCTGGTCGGTCAACTGATGAAGGAAACGCGCGGGAAAGCGAACGCGGACCTGGCCAACCAGATCCTTCGGGAACTGCTCGATCAAGGATGAAGGCTGAGGAGCGTAGCGCCGACGGCTCGTCGGCCGTATCGCCACCGGCTCGGTGGCGGTTCTTCCGACAGTCGCCAGCGAGCCGCTGGCGGTCCAGCCGCCGGGCCGGCGGCGCTACTGTTCACCCCTTTCATCCCTCATCCTTCAGCATGAATTCGCCTGCCATTTCTTCCGTAATCGCTATGCTATGATCGAGCGGTTCTTCAGACATCCACTTTCCAGCGCAATTCGAGTCACTTAGCGAGTTTTACTTAGGAGGTCCAGCTTGCGTTCTTTCAGCAAAATCGGGCTATTGGTTTCAGTGGCGGTGCTGGCAGTCAGCGGCGCCGCGTTCGGCTCCGGATTCGGCATCTTCGAACAGGGAGCAAAGGCTACAGCAATGGGTGGCGCGTTCGTGGCAACCGCGGACGATCCCAGCGCCATCTTCTACAACGTGGCAGGCATCGCCCAGCAGCGCCACACCACCTTCCTCGCCGGAGGGACGCTGATCAACTTCAGCAATCAGTTCACCGGCGACCCGAACGACCCGCTGACGGTCGGCACCACGGGGCAGTACGCGAAGCACACCTTCGTCCCGCCGAATGCGTACCTCATCGTGCCGGTTGGCAGCAATCTCACGTTCGGCGTCGGCGTCTTCACGCCGTTCGGACTTCGCACGAACTGGGAAGAGCCGTGGGTCGGCCGTTTCGTCTCGCGCGATGCCAACGTGAAGACTCTCTCGGTCGAGCCTGCGATCGCGTGGCAGACCACGGATGGCCGCCTCGCCATCGGCGCCGGCGTCGAGTACCGCCGCTCGCACATCGCACTCAACCGGAACAACGCCGGATTCAACCCGCTGACCGGCCGCGTCTTCGATTCCGCGAACGCATTCCTGAACAGCGACTGGGACACGACCACCGGCTGGAACGTCGGCATCCTGCTCAAGCCGGCGCCAACGTGGCGCTTCGGGCTGTCCTATCGCGCCGACTCGACGATCGACTACAAGGGCAAGGCTCACTTCACGCAGATCCTGACCGGCACACCGCTCGACGCCGTCGTCGCCGCGCAGATTCCTCCGGATCAGACGATCGCAACCTCCATCAACTTCCCCGCGATCCTGGCCGCCGGCATCGCCACCTCGGCGCTCCCCGGCTGGGACCTCGAAGCGGACATCACGCACACCACCTGGAGCCGCTTCCAGACACTCGACGTCACCTTCGGCACGACGACGGCGCTCAACTTCAGCCGTCCGCAGGACTGGAAGGACACTTACTCCTACCGGCTCGGTGCCAACAAGAAAGTCAATGATGTCTGGGACGTCCGCTTCGGCGGCGTGTACGACAAGAACCCGCAGCCGACCGCGGGCGTCGGACCGCTCCTTCCGGACTCCGACCGCCTCGGCGCGTCGTTCGGCATCGGTTGGCACAGCGGGCCGTTCATCCTCGACCTCACCGAAATGGCCCTTCACTTCAAGAACCGCAGCACGGTCGGTGTCGTGCAGAACGACAACTTCCATGGCAGCTACAAAACAAACGCGAACCTGATCGGCGTCAACGCCGGTTATCGCTTCTAAGCGGCGAACCCACAAAGGAGAAACCCATATGAATCGCATCAGAAGCTTCGCCCGCATCGCCGCGGTGATGTCTGCTGTCGCGGCCCTCGCTGTTCCTGGCTTTGCCGCGCGCGGCAAAGCCGACTTCACCCGCTTCGTTGTCGTCGGTGACAGTTATGGCGCCGGTTTCGAAGCCGGCTCCCTCAACGAACGTCATCAGGTCTTCGGCTGGCCGGCCATCGTCGCCCAGCAGGCCGGTCTCACGCTTTGCACGCCGACATCGACCGCGACCGACCCCTGCTTCGCGCTGCCGCTGATCGCCTATCCCGGACTGCCGGGCGGCGAGACGGTCTACAACGGCGTAGGCCTCGTGACCGTCCCGGGCTCCGGCGCGCCTCGCATGGCCGGTTTCGCCCGTCCCTACAACGACCTGGCCGTACCGGGCTACACCGTCGGCGCCACGATGTTGTTCACCGGCGCGGAGCCAACCTCCGGACTCGGACAGGCCATCCTTCGCGGCCTGGGCACCGAAGTCGACCAGGCCGTCGCACTGCATCCGACGTTCATCGCCATCTGGATCGGCGGCAATGACTTCCTCGGTGCCGTCGGCGCCGGCTCACCGGCCGGCCTCACCCCGCTGGCGACGTTCACAACACAGTACGGCGCGATGCTCGATAAGCTCACCGCCGGCGCACCGACGGCAGGCATGGTCGTCGGCACGCTCCCGAACAACTTCCTGGCCGTCCCTCTGACCTCGACCCTGCCCACTGTTGCGATCACGCCGAGCCTCGCGCCGGTCATCGTCAACGGCGCTCCGATTCCGCTGTTCACGATCCTCCCGGACGGCACTCCCGGACCGCTGCCGACCGGCTCCATCGTTCCCCTGAGCGCCCTCCCTCTTCTTCAGCAGGGCTACGGACTTCCGCCGCAACTCAAGACCGTCCCACCGTTCAGCGCCCTGCCGCACACCGGTGAGCCGCTGCCGGACGCCGGCTTCATCTCGCCAGCCGAGCAGGCCATTTTCGTACAGCGCATCAATGACTACAACGCTGCAATCGTCGCTGCCGCGGGCGCGCGCGACATTCCGGTCGCCGACATCACAGGCCTCTTCAATAGTTTCATCCCTGGTCTCAACTTCGGCGGCGTTGCCCTCACCAAGACGTTCATCTCGGGCGGGATCTTCAGCAACGACGGCACGCACCTGAGCGACATCGGTTATACGCTCTTCGCCAACCAGTACATCAAGGCGATCAACGCCGGCTACGGTACGCACATCCCTGTCGCGTCGATCACGAAGTTCTTCCAGAACAACGGGCAGAACTTCGGATTTGGTGCATCAGCGAATGTCGTGATCTCGCCGGAAGCGGCGCAGAACATGACGGTCCTTTCGATCAGCGCGCCTGAGCCGGCTCCGGCACCCGCGCCGCGCCGCCGCGCCGGTCACTGATCCCAGCATCAGCTTCAATACGAAGGGCGGCCGATTGGCCGCCCTTTTTGTTTGTTGTTCGATTTCGAAGTGGTTGCTACGTTCCCGCCGGCCGTCCACGCGGCGATGGACGCGAGATGTCGATCATCGCCATCCGCTCTTTTTCGTCGTACCAGCAATGGAAACGTTTGATGCCGGGCACGTCGATGTCGTAGAAGCGGAAGAAGCTCGGGACGTGCAGCGAGGTTGACTTGTCGGACTGGCGAATCTTCGCCGCGCCTTCTTCTTTTTTATCGAGCGCACGGATGCCGATGACCTTGCGCTTCTTGTCGTAGTAGAGGTTTGCGTTGCTCTTTCCGCGCAAGCGGAGCATGGATGCAACAGGCGTCGGCAGGCGGATCAATCGCGACTGAACGATCGTAGCCGAGGCTGGAAAGCGCTCGAATTCAGGCTGCGGATCCCACTTTTCAAATGCCATTCTCCGACTCCTCACCCATCACGTACCCTGCTGGCGTAGGTGATAAGATCATAAAATCGAAGCCGATTTTGTCAACAATTAATCGCACTTCTTTCGCCCGCTCCAAAACCACCCGGATGCACTAAATTATTCTGAGTAATTAAGAGCGGCTCGCGGGCGGACATTACCGCGCAGGGTCCTCGTAGCTAACGTGCGGCAGGCAATCAACTTGCCCGAGTTGCCCCACCGCTCTCCCGGGGCTTGGTTTGGCGCATTTCGTGCGCCCGTCCCATATGGCAGGAGAAATGCTTGCGCCCGCCCGCGCGCCGGTTCCGCGTCCAGCCGGAGAGAACCTGAACCACAGAGGCTCAGAGATCACCGAGTCTGAAGCCGTTACTCTGGTGCTCCCACAATGTCAGCGACGCGCCGGAACAAGCGGCTGCGCGGCAGCAGCCGTGGCCGCCGAAAAACGAGGATCCAGCCACTCAATCGATGCTTCACCGATCTTCGATTCGCGTAGAAAATCGGCGACTGCCGCAACTCCGTCGGGGTTCGCAGCGTGAACGTAAAGCCGTTCCGTCACGAGCCCGAAGATGACCGCGACGTATCGTCCGCTTGCCAGTTCGATCGTCGCACCCTCAGACGGTTCTGGCTCCGTAAAGGGACCGAGCTTCTCAAGAGCGATCGGAATCGCTCGTCGTAGCGTGGCGGCGGGAACGTGTGCGATCAACGCGAGATCCGGCGGGTTGCGAATGGCATCTACTGCGGCGCGGCGCATTAGTCGTTCCTCGCGACAATATTAACTGAAATCGCAACCAACTCGTCAGGATCGAGCACTTCGACACCCGGGCGTCCCTCCGACCAGTACGCTTGGCCGGGAGGACAGCCCTCATCCGGCTTCACCATCGTGATGAATTCAATGCCGGTTTGGTTTCCAAGCGTTCCGATGAACGCTTTCACCTTGGGAAACGAGCTTTGGAAGATGTTGCGCGGCGGACCGCCAGCCAACTTCCCAGTCGAAGCCACTAACTCGTTGTCCTCCATCGGCTGCACGCGGTAGTAGTGAACGGTTCGCGACATCGCCAACTCACGCTCTGAAGTACGCGCGATCCAGCGCGCGATAGTTCACCGCCTCGGCTACGTGCGCGCTCTGGATCTTGTCGCTGCCGAGGAGATCGGCGATCGTTCGGGCGACCTTGAGCACGCGGTCGTGCGCGCGAACGGAGAGGCCGAGGTGCGTGAGGGCCTGGTCGAGAATACGGCGCGACGCGGGGTCGAGCTCGCAGTATTTTCGCATCGCTCGTGACGTCATCTCGGCGTTCGACTTCCACGACACGCGTGCAAAGCGCTGGCGCTGAATCTCTCGCGCCGCTTCCACCCGATCGCGGATCGATGATGAATTCTCGCCCGGCGTAAACGTCGAGATCTCCTCGACCGCCAGCGCTGGGACTTCGACCTGCAGATCGATCCGGTCGAGCAGCGGCCCGGAGATCTTGCCGAGGTAGCGAGCAATCTGTCCGGGCGAACAGATGCATTGCCGCCGCGAGTCATTGAAGTATCCACACGCGCACGGATTCAACGCGGCAGCCAGCGTGAAGCGCGACGGAAATGTCAGCGTTCGTTGCACGCGCGCGATCGTGACGTGTCCATCCTCCATCGGTTGGCGCAGTACTTCGAGCGTCGTGCGCTGAAACTCGGCTAACTCGTCGAGAAAGAGCACTCCGTGATTGGCGAGGCTTACTTCACCGGGCCGCGGCAGCGATGCACCGCCGACGAGACCCGCTACCGAGATGGTGTGGTGCGGCGCGCGGAACGGACGGACCGTAATCAGGCCCGCACCTGCCGGCAGCGTCCCTGCCACCGAGTGGATCTTCGTCGTCGTGATCGACTCATCGAGCGACAAGCGCGGAAGGATCGAGGGCAGCCGCCGCGCCAGCATCGTCTTCCCCGATCCGGGCGGGCCGATCATGAGGATGTTGTGGCCGCCGGCCGCGGCGATCTCGAGGGCGCGCTTCGCCTGCAGTTGCCCGCGAACGTCCGAAAAGTCGGGAACTTCGCGCACCGGCTCGAACACGGGCGCCGACACGGCGCGCTCGATGACGACGTCGCCGGTGAGGTGCCGGAGCAACTCCGGCAGATGATTCGCGCCGCAAACGCGGACCGACTCCACGGCCGCGGCTTCGCTGGCGTTACCGGCCGGAACGATGAGCTCGCGCAACTCCTCGTCGTGAGCGAACGACGCCGAAATAGCGAGCGTCCCGCGAACCGGCACGATCGCGCCATCGAGCGAGAGCTCGCCGACGAACAACCGCCCGGCCACAAGGTCAGGTGGCAGAAACTCGGCGACGACCAGGATGCCGATGGCGATCGGAAGATCGAAGGCGGACCCTTCTTTCTTCACATCGGCTGGCGACAGGTTTACGGTGAAATGACGCTGCGGCAGCCAGTAGCCGCAATGGCGCAACGCGGAACGGACGCGCGAATACGCCTCGCGCACAGCGGCGTCCGGAAGTCCGACCAGCGTGAAACCTGGCGTGTCGGCCTTGCGAGCATCGACTTCGACAACAATTCGTACTGCATCAATCCCGAGGGTCGCGGCACTCCATACTTTGGCGAGCATGGCGGGTTGCGACCACGCGGAAGTCCCGCACCGAGGCTACCTCGGCTCGCGGACTATGGCAAGTGGTACGGCAAGTGGTGTGATACAACCCCCACCGGAGGCAGCATGCAAATCGTCTTTCCGCATCACACCGACCGAGCCAGCGCACGGCGCAAGATCGAGGCGCGCCTGGAGGAGCTTCTCGGCCAGCACGGCCACTACCTGACCGATATCACTCAGCATTGGGAAGGCGACCGTCTCGTCTTTTCCGGGTCCGCAAAAGGCTTCAAAGCGAATGGATCAGTCGAGGTTACGGACTCCGATGTGATCGTCGACGGCAAGCTCCCACTCATCGCAAGGCCGTTCGAGTCGCGTATCAAGAGCACGATCGAGCACGAGGCCGCGGCGATGTTTCCTGCGGCCTAGGCCGTCGAAGGATTTCAAACTTCGCAGATCGTGTTCGTCCGGCGCGGGCGATCGTGATCAAAGACCCTCGAACGAGATCCTCGTCTTGCAGCGGCTTCGCCGGTTCTCAGGCAGACAGCAACCGCGGGAGGCTCTGGGCACCAAACTCACCTCCCGAACGCGAGGCGCAGCGCCGAACGCGCGGCCCAGTAGCCGCACATGCCGTGCACTCCCCCACCCGGCGGCGTCGAGCTGGAGGCGAGGTAGATCCGCTTGTTCGGCGTGGCATACGGATCGCGGCTGAGAAACGGCCGCGCCAGGATCTGCGTGAGGTTGTTTGCGCCGCCAGAGATGTCGCCGCCGACGAAGTTCGCGTTGTACGACTCGTATGCTGCCGTATTGATCGTGTGACGCGCCAGGATCCGTTCGCGAAATCCGGGTGCGAAGCGCTCGATCTGCTGCTCGATCGCCTCGGTCATGTCTTCGTTCGAGCCATGTGGCACGTGGCAATAGGCCCATCCGGTCTGCTTTCCCGCCGGCGCTCGTGTCTCGTCGAACAGGCTCTGCTGCGCAATGAGAACGAAGGGACGGTTGGTGCTGCGTCCCGTCCAGATCGTTCGCTCGTGAACGGCGATCTCCTCGATCGTGCCGCCTACATGCACCGTCGCCGCTCGCCGGCACTTCTCGGCGCGCCAGGGAATCGGCCCGTCCAGCGCCCAATCCACTTTGAAGACTCCGGGACCGTAGCGGAAACGGCGCAGACGTCTTGCGTACGACGGCGGCAGATCATCGCCGGCGATCGCAGCAATCTGGCGCGGCGTGACATCGAAGAGAACCACGCGCGACTTCGGAAGGTCGCCCATTGCGCGTACCGGTGATGATGTCCTGATCGTCCCACCGAGGAATCGGAAGTAGCTCGAGAGCGCATCGGTGATGGCGCTCGAGCCCCCCTTCGCGCACGGCCAGCCGACCGCGTGCCCGGCCACTGCCAGCACCAGCCCGAATGATGCCGAGCCGGCGGCTTCGAGCGGCAGAAACGAATGCGCCGCACACCCACCGAAGAGAGCGCGAGCACCGTCACTGCGAAAACGTTTAGCAATGGCGAGTGCGGAACGAAGTCCGGCCATTCCGAATCGAGCCATGAGCAGCGGATGCCGCGGCACGATCGGCATCGGACGGAGGATCTCTGCGAAGAGCTGCTCGGCGTTCCCGGCCAGAGGTGCCATGAGGCGTCGATACGAATCGCCATCCTCGCCAAGCGTTGCTGCCGTCTTTTCGATCGACAACTCCATCACCGCAGCCGAGCCGTCGTCGAGCGGATGCGCGATCGCGTAAGGAGAGTAACGCCACTCCAGCCCATGATCCTTGAGAGGCAGCGTCGGGAAGAAAGGCGAGACGAGCGCCATCGGATGAATGGCCGAACAGACGTCGTGCCGAAACCCCGGCAGCGTCAACTCCTCGGTGCGCGTGCCGCCCCCGATGCTTTCGTGCGCCTCGAGCACGAGGACAGAGAGCCCCTCGCGAGCCAGCACGATCGCGGCCGAAAGCCCGTTCGGCCCGGAGCCGACGACAACGGCATCGAATTCAGTCACGGAACAGTCTTATCACGCGAAGACACGAAGACGCGAAGCGGGCAGATAACTCCTTCGCGGCTTCGCGACTTCGCGTGAGCGGCTTCGCGTCTTCGCGTGAGCGAACTACACTGCGCGGCGATGCCGGGACTGACTGACGAATCGCCGCAGGGGCGGCGCATCGCTGCCATCGCGTTGGGCAAGCGCGGTGGGCCGGGCGCCGTCGCGGCGTTGCGCGCTGCGCTGGCGCGCGAGGACGTGTTGTGGGTCCGATCGTCGATGGTCCTGGCGTTGGGCAAGATCGGTGACGACGAGGCGCGCGCGGCTCTTGCCGAGGTTGAGCCGCGCTCCGAGGCGGAGTCGGAGGCGTTGCGCAAAGCGCGGGATCGGGTGAGCGCGCCAGCAACCGGCTTCGCATGGCGCAGCGATGCGACGAACGATCGGTTGTTCGCAAGCGTGCCGTTCGGACTGGAGGATGTTGCCATCGCCGAGGCGGCGGAACGAACGATTGAGGCGAGCCTCGTGCGGCGAGGAGTGATCGCGCTGCGCGCTCCGTTGCCGGGACTTCGCAACGCGCTTCGGTGCGCGTACGACGTCCGCTTTCTGATCGCCGAGGGGGCGACCGGTGCGTTTGCAGAGACGATCGCTAGGGCGCAAGTACCGTGGCGTGAATGGATGCGCAGCGAATCGGATGCACTCCCCTATCGATTCTCACTAGAGAACGTGCGCGTCACGAGGCAGCAGTTCAGCGACGTGCTGCGATTAGCGCGGGAGACGTTCGCGCCGCTCGGGCTCATCGACTCGCCCTCGAACTACGCGGCAATGCTTCGTGTGGAAGCGGATGCGGACGCCACGCGCATCTGGTTCGTGCCGACGTTCGAGCCTGATGAGCGCTTCGTTTACCGGATCGCCGACGTCGGCGCTTCGATCAATCCGGTGGTCGGAGCCTGCCTGGCGCGGCTCGTTCGCGGGAAGACGTCGCGCGTCGTCGTCGATCCCACTTGCGGCAGCGGAACACTGTTGATCGAACGGGCGCTGCTCGATTCCGATGTGCTGCTCTCCGGCATCGACATCAGCCCGACGGCGATCCGTGCCGCGACCGGCAACGTCATCGCCGCGAAGCTGGCTGCGCGGATTGCCATTCGACAGGCGGATGGCGGCGACCCTGCTGCGTGGCCTGATCGCTGCGATGAAGTGCTCGCCAACTTCCCTTTCGGAAATCGCACCGAGGATCGCAATCTCGATGGACTCTACCGCCGCGTCGTCGGCAACATCGGGCGCACGCTCGCGCCAGGCGGACGCGCGTTGCTGTACACCGCGCACACCAAGACATTGATCGCGCTCCTCCGCCGCACGCCCAAGCTTGCCGTGCGCGAAGAGCGGCGCGTGGAGAGCGGCGGACTGCAGGTCGGACTCTGGCTGCTGGAGAAACGATGATCGACGAGGCACTGCGGAAGCGGCTCGTCGCATTTCTGCAGCCGCTCTATCAGGATCTCGATGGTGTGTCGCGCTTCGAGGAGATCGAGCGCGTTGCGGCCATCGCACGGCGGCTTTACACGCCGGCATCAAACGACGCTCGTGCGTTCGAACTGTTGTTGCTCTTTCACGGCCTGGGCAAATGGATCGAGAAGATCGGCAACCGCTCGCGCGCGGTGCTGGTGACCGGCCTTTCCGATGATGAGCTTCGCGCTCTCGCCGGCTCTATCCGCCGGCTCGATGCTCCTTCGAGCGATGCCGAACGTGCTCTTGCTGCCGCGATCGTGATCGATTCCGCCGGCGTGCGGGGACTTGCGGAACGGCTCTCGCGTGCTCGTCGCGAGGGAAGCTCCGTGATGGACGTCGTCCGCGATGCGCTGGCTGACGCGATCGTGCCGGAGTGGATGCCAGAGGCTGGACGGAAATGGCTGGCGGCGCGATACGAGGCACGGCGGGAGATGTGCCGGGGAATCCTGCGTGAGATGGCGTCAGAGGATTTGGGTTAAGTGGCGGCGCGACGCTTGTACACTTCTCTTCATCCATGATCAAACAAGTCGCGCTCTACGGAGCCATTGGCGGCATCCTCATCGCGCTGCTGAAGGTCATCGAGTACAAGCACTTCGTCCACGAGTATCCGGGCGAAATCTATGGCGGCCTCGTCGCGCTCATCTTCACCGCCCTCGGCATCTACTTCGGCCTACGCTGGACGCGCGCGAAGCAGGTCGTGGTCATCCGGGAAGTGCCGGTCCCGATGCGCACGGACGGACCGTTCGTGCTCAACGCCGAGAAGCTGAAGGAGATCGGCCTCACCGCGCGCGAGCATGAGATCCTCGCGCACATCGCCCAGGGCCTGAGCAATCGCGAGATCGGCGAGAAGCTCTTCGTCTCCGAGAACACCGTGAAGACGCATTCGTCGCGGCTGTTCGAGAAGATGCAGGTCAATCGTCGCGTCCAGGCAGTGCAGAAAGGCAAAGAATTCGGCCTGATCCCCTGATTCATACTTTCGTTGACCCGAAAATCACCTGAATGGGCGACTGCGCGATGACTCGTCCGGCCGTACCTTGCGCCGCGAAAGGATACTCACATGAAAAGAATCGTCATCATCTTCGGTCTCATCTCCGGCGTCATCTCCTCGGCCTTGATGTTTCTCACCCTCCCCCTCCTCCACAGCGGTAAGGTCACCTTCGACAACGGCGAGATCATCGGTTACACCGCGATCTTCCTGTCGTTGCTGCTGGTCTTCTTCGGCATCCGCTCGTACCGCGAGAACGCCGGCGGCACGATCACCTTCGGCCGCGCCTTCAGCGTCGGCATCCTCATCACGCTGATCTCGTGCGTGTTCTATGTGGCGTCATGGGAGGTCATCTACTTCAAGTTCATGCCGAACTTCGCCGACAAATACTCCGCTCACGTCATCAGCGAAATGCGCGCGAAAGGTGCCACCGACGCCGACATCGCCGCGAAGAAGGTCGAGATGGTGAAGATGAAGGCGATGTTGGACAACCCGCTGCTCAACGCCGCCATGACCTTCATCGAACCGTTTCCGGTCGGCCTGATCATGACGCTGGTATCGGCAGGGATTCTGCGACGACGGCGCTCACCGCTGATGCCCACTGTGGCGCAGGCAAACTAGCAAACCCTTTGACCACAGAGGCACAGAGGTCACAGAGGATGCAGTTCAACTCTGTGTCCTCAGTGTCTCTGTGGTTGGTTTTTGTCATCACTTCTTACGCAGACCCGTTGGGTTGACACGACGAAGCATCTCCGCAACGCGAATGTGGGAAGAGAGATCTTCCCGGCGATCCTCTTCTGTGGGCCATCCCTCTCGAAGGGCACTGGCGTGGTGTCGCAGTTCGTCGCCGACACGCAATGCGTCGGCCGGGCTCATGTGCGACTTCTGTTCCGCCCACCGCTGTCGCTTTGACGCAGCAATCGCCTGCCAGTCGCGGCGGGCATAGGCGATGAGATCCTCTTTGCGCACGATTCGAGGATAGCACTGCCGTCGCGCTCCGGGACCTCGTCCGAAGGCTAAATCACATACGTCAGCAGCAACACAATGTAGAGGAGCGGGAACAGCCAGGCGCAAACGCGATCGAGCAGACGCTGTGCGCTTTCTTTGCCCGCGTAGCCGAGGTTGATGGCGACGATCGTCTGCAACGTTGCGATGAAAATGCAGCTCAGGCTTACGACGACCAGGCGGTCCGACATCGTGGTCGAGTTGGTGTCGGGCAGCATGTTGTTGATGGCGAACGTCGCCGCAGCCGCCGCGAACAGGGAGCCGACGCACAGGCTGATGCGCGGGCCTGTCTCCTTTGCGCGTACCCAGAACGCGAGCCACGAGATGATCGTGGCGATGAACAACGTGAAGAAAACCTTGAAGAAGCGCCCTATGTGGCCCGGCCGCTTAATATCCACCGCCGACACGAATCGCGAGTACGACGATGCATTGCCGGTAGGCACCGAGGTGTCGCCGTAGTTCGTGGCGTACTTGTGCGAGGTTACGGATACCGAGGTTCCGGCGACGCGCCAGCCGGGCACTTCGACCGTGGGGCTGGCGCTGCTGTTGGTCGTATCCGGCACATAAACGAGCAGGTTGTCCTCGTTCTCGTTGTCCTCGATCTCGATCGTCAATTGGTGATCGTCGAGCGGGTAACGCCGCAGGTCCCAGAACTTGGTGATCGTGGCGAGAATGCGCGCGGACGCGTAATGCACGCCGCCGTCAAGATCCTTCTTCACGATGCCGGTGCGCGACGTGATCCGCCCGTTGGCCAGGTCGAAGGTGTCGAACACCTTGGCGTCGCCCTTCCAGCGAAACCAGACGTAGAAGTCGGCGGTGAACTGGTTCCCTTTGAGATCGAGCGCGAGGATCTGGTTGACGTAGGTTCCGACCTCGACGCGGATCGGTCCCTTTTCGGCCGCCGCCTTTTCGTCAGGCGCTTTCTGCTCTGGGGCAGTCGATGTCGCCGCCGATGTTGTCGTCGTCGGTGTCGCTGTCCCCGTTGCAGGCTTCTCGCCGGTAGCGGACTGGGCAAACGCCGGTACGACGAACAGAGAAACTGCGAGAACGAGCGCCGCGACGCACCTGTCTTTCATGAAAGGACCCTCTCCGGACGAAGTGTCGACACCCTACCCTTCGCCTGCTCGCCGCGTCAATTGCTGAATTTCGCTCGCGCTATACGCCCTCGACGACGATCATCTTCGCGCGCGCGCATTCGTCGCGCACCTTCTTCGCCTCGGCATACTCCGGCGAATCGCGCCACGCCTTCGCCTTCTCCATCGAATCAAACTCCAGGACGACGAGCCGCCGCGGCTGCCATTCACCGTCCAGCACCTCGCTCTTCCCGCCGCGTACGAGGTAACGGCCGCCGTGCGCCGCGATGGTCGCTGAAGCGAGGCGCTTGTAGTCCTCGTAGCGGATAGGATCGAGCACTTCGATGTCGACGATGATCAGCGCGGGCATTGTGGGATCTTCTCACGGCTGGGAGTGCGGTTCGAGCTTCATGGAAACCCCGCCGGGCGAGGACGTGTCCTACGCGGTGTTGCCCAGCACCTTCAACCAACGCAAATGGGCGAGAAACGCTCCGGTGATGGTCCGGTTCTCGCGATACGTCATTCCGTACTCCTCGGCCGTCGCCTTGATGATCTTCGTCAGTGCCGGGTAGTGCACGTGGCAGACGGTCGGGAACATGTGGTGGATCACGTGGAGGTTCAGGCCGCCCAGGACCCAGTTCTTGACGGGATGATTCGCGTAATCCGAGGTCGTGTCGAAGACATGCTGGATGTAGTTGTTGCCGATGTGTCCCTCTTCATCCGCCTCCGGATACGTCGCATCTTCGTTGAAGTGATTGGGCTGGAAGATCACCGCGATCGTGAAGCCCATGCAGGCGTGCAGCGCAACGAACCCGATGAGGATCGACCACCACGGCACGTCGAGCAGCATCAGCGGCAGTACCAGCATGTACGTGTAGTAGAAGGCCTTGAACGCGAACAGCACGATCAGCTCACTCAGCGGATGCTTGATCTGTTTGCGATTGCCGAAGCTCTTGCCCGGCATCAGCCAGCGGAAGTCCTTCGTCAGCACCCAGTCCAATGACGACAAACAATAGAAGAACGGTGCGTAGAGATGCTGGAAGCGATGGAGCGGCCGGCGCCGGTCGTGTGGCGAGAAGCGGAAGATGTTGCCCGACACCAGCGTGGTATCGGCGCCACGGATGTTCACGAAGGAGTGATGCGCGGTGTTGTGTAGCAGGCGCCACATGTAAGAGCTCACACCGATCGCGTCGAACACGCAGCCGGCCACGCGATTCACCCATTTCTTATCCGAGTACGCGCTGTGATTCCCGTCGTGCGCGATGTTGAAGGCACTGTACAACTGCGCCGTGCCGAGGATCACGTAGACGCCGATGACTTCCAGCGCGGTGAAATGGCCAGTCATCAACCAGTAGTACGCGGCGACGGTCATCACCAGGCCCAGGACAGTCTTGGAGTACATCTCCAGGTTCGCATGACGCCAGATACCGCGCTCCGCGAAATAAGCCTCCACGCGCGCAGAGAGCTCTCTGCTGAACGCGGATGTACTCACGTCGTGCGCGTACCTGAACTGACGGTTCTCGGCCATGCGGACACCTATTTAGACTGATGGAGTGAAGGACGGAGTTTACACCAACGCCGCTGTGGAAACCAGGGAGCGCGCAACGCCGTAAGCGTGAAGGCGAACGGCCTTAGCGCAGTGCTGGACGTGCTGCGTGGCGCATTCCGCAACGCACATCACCGCATCCGCTACCTGCTGCCCCTCTCCGGCGGCTCAGAGAATGGCCGCCAAGACGATGCGTGCGGCCCCTTTACTGCGGCGGGGTCGCCGCGGAGACATTCACATTGACCTCACTCGACTTCCCGGCGCCTGGCGTCGAAACGACGAGCTTGAGGACGGTCGCTTTCGCGCTGAGCGCAGCGGGGATTGCAACTGTGAGCTCGTTCGCGGAGAGGACCGTTGGCTTCAACTCCTCGTTGCCGATAATGACCACCGACGTCTGCGTGAAGCCGCTTCCTTTGAGGGTCAACACGGTGTCGACGCCCGCAGTCACACTTGGCGGCGCGGCCGACGTAATCGTCGGCGGAACGACGGTAGAGGCATCGCGTCCCGTCGCCGGCTTCGTCATCAGCGTCTCGAAAACCGTGCGCAGCTTTTCCGATGCCTGATTCGTGAACATGCCGACGAGCGCGGCGATGGCGGCGAAGCCGAACGGACTCGTGTCCGCGACGGTTGTCGTCGGCGAGAAGAGTCCGCCGCGCAAGAGCATGTAGAAGATCACCGCGAGCATCGCGCCGACGATCGGCACGAGCAGGTACATCAGTAGCCAGCTCCATTTGAGCTCGCGATTTCCCGTGTACCAGAAGAAGGAGCGAAGCGAATACACCAACGCTCCCAGAAATCCGGAGAGGATGACGACGAGGATGAGGCGCGTCTCGTTCCAGATGAGATGCCAGCCGCCGAAGATGTAGACGCACGTGGGATCGTCCTTGAGCCGCGGGCTGTCGGGCGACTTCTCCTGGTCGTGCAGCTTGCGCTTGTAGTCGACGCGCGCCAGACAATCGCACTCGTCCTTGTCGTTGACGTCGGCGCACTCTTTCGCGCGCTGTTGCGTCGCGGCCGTGCTGGCGGATAGTGACGGTATGTTCGCGGCCGAGGGCGGTGCCGCGCTGCTCGATGTTGACGGCGCGGCAGTCGTGTTCACGGCCGATGTCGGCGTGGTCGTGTTCGTCGCCGGCGAGGTTGTTGTCGCGGTCGCAGCGGTAGTGGTCGGCGCGGTGCTGGTCGCGCTGGTCGGCGCGTTCGAATCCTTCAGCGTTCCCGATGGCGTCGGATGCGGCCACAACGCCACGAGCGCATAGAGACAGAGCACTGAGAGTCCGACGAGCAGAATCGCGCCAGGGATGACCCCGCGCCATCCCACTGCTTTTCCGCCTGGACCTTCTTCGTACAGTTTCGCGGATTGATTGCCGTTCGTCATAACGACTCCTCTCCGGCGGCGCGATGCCGCAGGATCTCTGTCCGGTTTGATGGGGGTGAACGCAGGAATTATACGCCCGCGGGATCAGGCTGCGATCAGCGTTCGCGCAGACCGTAGGTTCGGGTTCACTCTTCCTCGGACGTCGTTTCAAACCAGCGTCCGACCGCATCTCTCACGGTTGCGGCAGGGTCCTCCCAGGAGAATTGCTCCTGAAGGAGGCCTTGCCAATCCGCGCGTTGATGCTGAAACGTCTGTTCCATCAGAAACAGAACCGGCTTGCCCATCGCTCTCATCCACCCCCACTCCATCGCAACGTTCGGATTCAGGCCGCCCTCATACCGATCCTCGACGATGGCGATGCCGCGGCAGCAGGCAAGCGCATGAAGCTCAACGTTATCCCATAGCATGGGGTGATAGCGCTTGTCAGAAGCGAGGCGAGGTATGAATCGCCGATCGGCTATTTCAGAGCGCACGAGGTTAATGATCTCCGTCAGGCGCTGCGCAGGCTCCTCGTTTCCCTCAGGGAACTTCGTCATGATGAACACGGATTGCCTGTACTTGCCGGCCTTGTGAAACTCCGCCAGTTTTTCGAAATGACGCTCGTGGTAGAAAGGAAAGCGAAGAAGATGACGCTTGAGGTACCGTTCAATTTCTTCAGCGCGGCGCACGATGTCAGACTCCATGCGATCTCTCGCTTCGTCCCACGCGCCTTCGCTGAATCGAGCCCGCGCGCGCTCCATTTCCTCGAGCGCACTCTTGTGACCGTCGAACATCATTCGAAGTGTTTCGATGTGACGTTGAAAGTCGGCCATCGACGTTCCTAATGAGCCTCGCTCTCGAGCGCGCTCATAAGCTCCTCGACCCAGGCCGGCTCTTCTTCGTTGCGATCCTTTCGCGCCTTGTGAATCATGCGCAAGTTATTGAGCGTCGTCTCGGGCTCCCATTTCGCCCTGATGATCGGCAGTGCCCGTGTGAGGTACTCCATCGCCTCGCCCTCGTTCTTTCCGAGAACGGCCAGCTCAAGCAGCGTCGCATAATCCCAGTAGTCCGGGCTTCCCGCGGAGACGCGGCGCGACGCCGCGTAATGCACGATCGGGAGAATCTCGAGCCGTCGCGAGTCAGGCGGATTGCGCAACTCCATCAATGTCACCGCGTTGACGCCCGGATACGCGTCGCGCCAGTCGGCTTCGAATCCTTTGACGTACGCGTCGATGGCGAGGTCAAGTTGGCCCTGCGCGGTGAAGTTGTTCGTTGCCTTTTGCCACCGGTCCTTGTAGACGCGGCCCAGGATTCCGTAGGTTTCGCTGCTGCCGCCGCGTTCCCGGATCAAAGTCGTCAGCACGTTCTCCGCTTCGCTGCTCTTCCCTGCGCGGTTCAACGCGAGGCCAAGTTGCTCGCGAATCATGACCGTGCGCCTCAGCGGTTCCGGCATGGCGGCAGCGAGATCGATCATGGCCTGCCAGGCCTTGGCGTCGCGATAGGCAAGAAACAGCTTGACGAGGATCGCGGACTCGACTCCGTCGAGCGCGCCGAGATCCTCTTCGAACGTCTTCAGGTCATCGGCTGTTTTCGCGCCGCGCAGATGCTCCTCCATCTGCTGCGCGAGCGCGACTTGATCCTGAAACGTGTTTGTTTTCAGGTGGTCGATTGCTGCGGGGAAAGGCTTGAGCAACTCGAAGATTGGACTGTCGTCGTCGCGCTTTTCACGGATGTGCTTCAGTTGTTTCGTCAGCTCGGCGCGCGCCTTCGATGCATCGGCAGGGACGCCCGTATCGGAGAGGTCGTAAGGAACCGAGCGCAGCGGCGCCGCGTCGAACGGCAACCTGCCTCCGGCCGCGAACAGCAGCACCGTCGCTCCCGGCCGCACCGCGTGCCGGACGCCGAGCTCATAGAACACGTTGGCGTTCGCGGTAGTGAGATCCGCGACCGCGAAGTCACAGAGGATCAGCCGCTCGAACATCGGCTTGTGGATCATGCCCCTCGTCAGCTCCTCGTCGGCGCGAATTGGCATCATCCCGGCGTCGGCGATCGCCGGCTGGATGACCTGCTTGTACACCTCATCGAACTTGATGATCTTGCCGGCGGCATCGGTCTTGTCGCCGAAGGGCATGAGAACGAAACAGAGCGGCGCTGGCATGATGGTTAGCATAGCAGCGTGAGGTTTCGGGAGCCACTTCCCGGCCAGTACACACACGCTGGATCGTTAACCGCGCATTGGCCTCGCAAGACGCATCAGATAGTCGGAACTCCCCCGCCCGCGTGCAACCTTCAAGCATCGTGCTTGCGCGTCTCAATCCCCTTCCTTGAGCTCCTGGATGAACGCGAGAAGCCACGCCTCGACTACTTCGGGAGGATCGGTCGGCTCTGGAGCGCGAATGGTCCTTCGGGGCGGTGGTTCCTTTTTTGCGAGCGATGCGAGCGATGTGGCGTTGCGGATGAAGGGGACGAAGATGCGGTGTCCGTCCGCAAAGCGGACCGACACTGCGCTAACATCAAACCACCGTTTGAGAAGCTCCCACTGAGCGATCACTTGAAACGGCTCCTTCCTCGACTGCTGTCTCGTGAACAAACCGAAGAGTCCTCTGGCCACAAAGGTCTGCTTTCCGATCCATAGATATGAAGGCAGCGCTGCCAATGTGATGAGCCCTGATGCGAGCACGACACTTCCCACTATCAGTAAGAGAGCCGGCAGCGAAGGCCTCAATACTCCAAGTCCTAGGGCGACCGTGATCGCGGCGACCGTCATCGGCATGCGAAGACGTTTCATGACAGCGACGCGGCTGCCGGAGTCCTCGCGGGATTCGTCTTCGTGAGCGCGGCGCCAACCCGCATCATTCGTGTCGAAATAGCCCCGATACCACACGTCCAGCCGGTGTTTCATTAGTCTCCACCGGGAGAGCCTGGCATCCCTGTCGATGGCCGCCTCGAGCTCGGCCACGGTCGAGATGGGAACGCCCGAGCGAAGCATCCTCTCGGACATGGCTGCCTTTGCGTCCCAGCCCTGGTAATCGTCACTCCTGGCCAACGCCTCGAGATATCGAGCTTCATCATCGGCGGAGCGAAAGAGACGGTCCTGATCCTTGAACGGCCTCTCCAGCCGATACGACAGCCACAAGGCGGCGCCCCTAGCCTGATCGCCTTCGTCGTTGACGATGCTGCTCTTGATGATTCCCTTTGTGCCGAGCCGCTGCGTGAACAGTCTCAAATAGACATCGCAGCGCAGCGCCTGGTTCAGGCTCCACTGGTACCAATCAAACTCGGGCAGGCAATCTTGCTCCATCACGACGTGGAACCCCCTTCGCATAAGGAGATCCCTGACAAACTGCCGCTCGAACACAAGATCGAGGAATGTCGAGGATATGAACACCGTCGCCGGCCGAAACATCTGCCACCGTTATACACGCCTCACCTTCAGAGACGAAAGCCGGTAGCATCCACCCTCGTCGCACGAGGCCGCCCGAAAGGGACGCAGGACACTTGCCATCGTGAAATGACGAATCGGTACTCACGCCGGAAGAGAGTTCGGGAGTGGCACGTCGGTTTTCCTGGCTTTCAGAAAACCCTTTGAACCACAGAGACACAGAGGTCGCAGAGTGGGCCTTCAACTCTGTGTCCTCAGTGTCTCTGTGGTGCAGTCTTTTTTCAGGCCGTGCGAAGACCTACGACGCCCGCAGACAAAACTGCAGCAGCGCCGCGGTGATCTCCTGGATGATCTGCTTCATCTCCGCGTATGGCGGATGGAACGGCGTCGGGTTGTTCGGGCTGCCCCACTCGATCGTGTACGAGAGGACCTTCGGCTTGGACGAATCGACGATGTGGCGACTGTAGGCGTAATCGTCGGACGTTCCGGCCGTGGGATAGAGACTCATCGACTGCATCACCGTGTAGTTGCGGCCGCGTACGGCTTGGATGGCGGTGCGCATCTGATTGGCGAGATTGACGGCCGCGGTCTTGTCCGCAGCGGGTATGAACTCCTTGTAGCCGGTATCGTTGGCCACACCGCGCTTGCCGTCGAACGCCGGGTTCTGAAAGTTCATCTGCGGCTTTTTCGTCTGGTCATCATCGTCTCCCCAGCTATAGAGGATGTCCTCCGAATAGCTGTGGACGTCGATGAAAAAGCGGACGTTCGAGAAGTTTTCGAACAGCCACACCACATTCTTCGTCTCCGGCTCCGACATCGGGCTCGGGCCGACATAGATGTCGTGATCGCAGGGATTGGTCGAGTTCTGTACCGGGGCGTTGGGAGCGAAGTGGGTGGTGAAGTTCCAGAGGAAGTCGTAGTTGCGGTTCAGATCGACGCCGACGCAGTCGGGATTATGGCTGCCGGCCGGGGCAGGGCGGCGGTTCTTGCGCCAGTCCGGAGCCGCGGTCATGCTGTGATTGCGGCCGTCCGGATTGGCCTGCGGGAAGACGTAGATGTCCTTCTGATTGACGATCTGCTGGATCTGCGCGGCGGTGAAGCTCGCGCCGCCGAGGGTGATGCCGGTATTCGTGCGGAAGGCGTTGCAAAGTTGCTCGACGAAGTTGATGAGAATGTCCGAGCTGCCCCATTCCCGCGCGTGAATCCCACCCAGGAGGAAGATGCCCGGACGATTGGCCTGGTTGCCGTTGCCGATCTTGAGGGCATGGCAGTCCCGGTTTTCCCACGTCTTGTTCGGCAGCGCGATGAGCTTCGTGAAGGCCGTGTTCGGAGCGGCTGCGGCAGCCGCAAGCGAGGTCTCGACGTCGTCGACGTTGAGATAGTGATTCGACGTCGCGACGCTGCTGGGCGCAGCCGCTCCCGCCACCGCGGGTGACCGCACTTCGGCCTGACGCATCGTCCCCGCTTCCTGCACGTCTTCGTGTACGTCGACGCCATACCCGGCGGACTTCAACGTCGCGATCTGATCGGAATCGGCAAACGCATCGACGACGTACCGTCCGCCGCCCACGTTCTTGCCGGTGTGGCCAGCGATGTTCAGCTTGTACTTGCGAACAAGGTCGGCCATCTCATCGTAGTTCTTCCCTGCTACGGTCACGCGATAGCGAGCCATTGGTCACTCCTGTGGAGCCGATCCGCAGATGGCGCAGATCAGACGCAGATGAGAATCTGCGAACATCTGCGACATCTGCGGACGAGTCTCGGGATCGCGGTTCAGGCGCGGCGGCGCCGAAGCTGCCTCACGCGCAGTAGCAGGATCCCGGTCAGAGGGACGAGCAGCAGCAGGAGCTCGAAGAGACCGTTGCCGCCGTCCAGATTGATTCGGAAGAGCTGTTCAAGGAAGGTCATAGGAATCTCCTCTCTTATAGGAGGGACATTTCGCCTCTTTTCCCTACCCCCGCCGCAAAGTTCAAGCCCTTCACGCTGCGCGGCCGGATGAACGAGACCACCGCCAGGCGAAAAACGCCAGGCAGCCGGAGGCGATGGCAATCGCGGCGCGTCCGGCCACCAGTCCCGGCTCACTGACGAGCCGGTTGAGAGCGGTCAGCGTCGCCCAGACGTGAAAGGCACTGAATAGTCCGAAGAGTGCGATGACGCGAAGCAAGGGCTTCTTCATGACAAATGCCTTGAGCTGCTGGAAAGACGCCGGCGAGTTGCCGGCGCCTTCCAGGTAACGTCAGTGTTTCGTATCCAGTCCGCAGCATCTCTCGTAAACGGGAAATGCCGGCCGCACCGGCTCGGTGCGGGGATGTTGCATCACTTGCTCCATGAGCGTCTTCACCGCCATCTCGAGCTGCGTATCGTGTCCTTTCCGCCATTCGGCTGGGTCGAGCTCGACTTCGATGTCGGGGGACACGCCGGCGTTCTCGACTTCCCAATTGCCGTTCAGACCGTAAACCGCCGCGTCGGGAGCGGTGTAGGTGCCTCCGTCCATCAGGCGCGGTCCGGTTTGCGAAGCGACGAGGCCGCCCCAAGTGCGCGTCCCGACCAGCGGACCGACCTTCATCTTCTTGAAGTACCACGGCATGGCATCGCCGCCGCTTCCGGACATGCTGTTGATGAGCATTGCCTTCGGACCGTAGATTGCGCCGCCCGGAACGGCCACATCCTTCTCGGCGTAGCGGAATCGGATGGCGCTGAGTTGCGGGCGCGTGAGCATGTTCACCACGTAGTCGGCGAGCAGTCCTCCCTGATTGAAGCGCTCGTCGATGACCGCCCCTTCCTTCCCCGTCTGCACGAAGAAGTCGCGGTTGAAGCTCTTGAAGCCGGTCCCGCCCGTGTTCGGGATGTAGACGTAGGCGAGTCGTCCGCCGCTGAGCTGATCGACTTTGCGGCGATTGTCCTCGATCCACGCGCGCCCGCGCAGTGCCGACTCGCTCGCCACTGGAACGACGATGACCTCTCTCGCATCCGATCCGTCGGGCTTCGAGCCCACGCGAATGGCCACCTGTTTGCCCGCGGTGTTCTCGAAGCGGGAGTAGACATCGTCGCTGGCGCGAAGATCGCGGCCCGCGACCGAGATGAGGTAATCACCCGCCTTCACGTTCACTCCCGGCTGCGTGAGCGGCGCTTGCAGCTCAGGATTCCAGTTCTCACCGCTGTAAACGCGTGAGAAGCGATAACGCCCGTTGTCGACGGCGTAGTCGCAGCCGAGGAGGCCGCCCGGAACGGATTTGGTCTCGAGCATGTCGCCGCCGCGGATGAACATGTGGCCGATGGTCAACTGGTTCAGCATCTCGCGGAAGAGATAGTTGAGATCGGCGCGGTTCGCCACCGCGTCAAGGTACGGTTCGTACAGCTTCTTCGCCGCGTCGAGATTCAGCCCGTGATGATTCTCGTCGTAGAAATGATCGCGCTCACCAAGCCAGACGTCGCGGAACATCTGCCGCCATTCGGCGCGCGGATCGACGCGGATCTGGATGCCTCCGAGCTTGAGCGACCCATCCCCTGCCTTCGGCTCGTCAGCCGCCCCTGCGATCGCCCAATCTTTCTTTCGCTGATAGAGAACCTTCTCCCCGTTCGCCGACACGTCGAAGGCATTCACGCCGGAGAGGAAGTCCTTCACCTTCCGCTTCTCGAGATCGAAGCGACGGATGTTGACGCCCTCATCGTCGCTACCAAAAAATGACGGAGGAGCGATGCCGACGAAGAGGATTCCGTCCTTGCCCGCCGCGAGACCCTGGATGTTTCCGTTCGGGATGGGCAGGGCGATGATTCGCTGGCCGATGCCGTCGAGGTCGATGCGAACCGGCGTGACCTTCGGTTTGTCCGCAGCATCCTTCTTCTCTTTGTCGTCCTTCTTCTCCGGCTCTTTCGCGTCCTTCTTCTCGGGCTCCTTGTCGTCCTTCTTCACCTCTTTGTCGTCTTTCTTCGCATCCTTGCTCTTGTCGTCGGCCGCCTTCTCCTCGTCGCTTTCCGGGGCGAGCGGCGACGGCAGATCGTTGCGAAGAACGGCCGCGTAGACATTGCGCGTGGCCACGCTGTCGATACCGGAGAGGTCGGCCCAACTGATACCGCGTCCGATATCGGTGCTGGCCGCGAAGTAGAGGTACTTGCCGTTGCGGTCGAACACCGGATAGATGACGTCGCTGAGGCCGTCCGTGATCTGCGACGATTTCTGAGACTCGAGGGAAAAGACGAATACCGCGCGGACGAGGTTCGGGAGGTAGCGGGCATACGTAATCCAGCGGCTGTCGGGCGACCAGCGCGGCTCCAATACGTCGCCGTTGAAGCCGATCGGATTGGTTGCCACCTTCACGCGCGCCCCGGTCGCCACATCGACATACCAGAGGTTCAGCCGGCGGTCGGAGTACGCGACCTTCGTGCTGTCGGGCGACCAGACCGGCCTGTAGTAGAAGCTGGCCGGCTCGCCGAGGTCGATCTTGCGGCCGGGACGATCCCCTTTCTGGTCACGGATCACCAGCGCGTACTCCCCCGACTCCTCCGAGAAATACGCGATCGACTTGCCGTCCGGCGACCAGGCAGGATCGCGCTCCATCACTCCCACCGTGTTCGTCAGGTTGCGCGCGTCTCCCTTCTCGACAGGGACTGTGATGATCTCACCGCGCGCTTCGAACACGGCGCGGGCGCCGGTCGGCGAGATGTGTCCAGTGCGGATCGAGTCGGCTGCCGGCGCGTAGCGAGCGCGCAGCCCGAGGAAGTCGCCGCGCACCTGGATGGGCACTTCTTTCGCCACGCGCGTCTTCGGATCGAGAAGAAAGATTGTTCCGAACTTCTCATACACGAGCGCATCCGGCCCCGCGGACATCGACTTGATGTCCAGCCCCTCATTCTTCACCACCTCGGAAACCGCCTTGCTGCGCGTGTCGTACGCGAAGATCGACGTAGTCCCCGTGCGGCTGCCGCGGTCGGAGATGAAGTAGACGGTGTCGCCCATCCACGCCGGCGCGTGATCGTTCGAGCCGGGATGCGGAACGCGCTCGATCGACGAGTCGGACATCCGCGCGATCCAGATCTGCCCGGTCTGTCCGCCGTGCATCCGCTTCCAGTCCGGCTGCCACTGGGAGATCGGCTGATAGGCGATGCGTGAATTGTCGGGCGAGAAGGAACCCTCATCCGCGTGCGGCAGCGGAACCAGATCCGGCAAGCCGCCGTCGAGTCCGATCGTGAAGAGCTGACCGTAGCCACGCGCGCTCTGGCGCGACGAACGAAAGAGGACCTTCGTCCCGTCGCTCGTCCATCCCACGACCTGATCGGCACCTGGATGAAAGGTCAACCGCTTCGGCTCGCCGCCCTCGGCAGGCACGACATAGACGTCCGTGTTGCCGTCGTACTCCCCGGTGAACGCAACCCACTTCCCATCCGGCGAGAACCGCGGATCGCTCTCCACCCCCGGATACGTCGTGAGCCGATCCGCAACGCCGCCGTCGCGCGAGACGGTCCAGATGTCCCCCGCATACGCAAACGCAATCCGCGCCCGGCTCAGCGAAGGATTCTGGTAAAGCGTGTGCCCGGCAGCGAGCAACGAGGTAGCAACGAAGGCTGCGAAGACAAAGGCAAGTTTTTTCATGGACCCTCTTTTCGTGAATGGGAAGTATAGGAGTTGCACTGCATTCAAACGATGGAAGAGGGAGAAGGTTGACAGAAGGCGATTACCACAGAGACACAGAGGTCACAGAGAACCTCTCTGTGACCTCTGTGTCTCTGTGGTTATGCTTTGTCAGGCGACCCCGCGCAGCCAGTACCACCGGCCATACGCAACGAACGCCACCATCACGCCGACGACGAACGGGAGCAGCGCGACCATCCCCATGCCATCCATCAGCGTCACCGTCGTTGCGCCGATCATGATGATCAGCAACCCGACGGCGGCAATCGGTGTCAGCCCGCGGCGGATGCCAGTTAATCCGGGCAGAATCAGACCAAGCCCGCCGAGGACTTCACAGGTGCCGATGAAGTGATAGAACAGACCCGGGAACTTGACCGCCCCTTCGTTCATCTTCGCCACCGGCATCACGAACTTCATCGAACCGGAGAAGAGATAGAGCAGGGCCAGCAGGATCTGAATCGTCCAGAGCGCCCAGTTCCGCCCTCGGCTCACTGTCGGATATTGCATGTCGATCTCCTCGATTGTCGGGTGTAGGGGGTCGGGGGTCGGGAGTCGGAGCACGACCAATCCTGGCTTCTCCGACTCCCGACCCCCGACAAACGACTCCCGAGAATATCAGTGTCGAACGCTCCGCTCTCTCGTATCCGGCACCGAAATGATGGAGAGTCGCCGGATGGCGTTGTTGGAGGTATCGGCAATGAGCAGAGATCCATCCGGAGCGATCCGAATCCCGACCGGACCTGCGAATCGGGCCGTCGACGCAACTCCATCGGCAAAGCCGGCGATGCCGGGAACGCCGGCGAGCGTGATCAGCCTGCCGTCCGTCGTAATCATGCGGATCGTGTGATTCCCGGTATCGGCGATGAAGATCTCGCCCTTGGCGTTGACATCGATGCCGGATGGGCTGTTGAGGTGCGCACTTCGCGCGATGCCATCGTCGTTGCCCGCCACACCAGGCTCCCCTGCAATCGTCGTTACCGTTCGGTCGGGAGCGATGCGTCGAATGGCGTGATTGCCGGTATCGGCAACGAACACACTTCCGTCCGGCCCGGCTGCAAGACCGCGAGGACTGTTGAATCGGGCGGCCGCACCGGCGCCATCCAGGCTCCCCGCCTGCCCCGCGGCGCCGGCAATCGTTTCGACCACCCGCGTCTGCGGACAACCCTCGAATGAGCCGGTGAATCGGATCTGGCGGATCGTGTGATTGCCTGTATCGGCGATGTAGAGCCTTCGCGTTGCGAATGGGAACGGATCCGCGTAGACCCACGATCGCGCCAGGCCGGTTGGTGTCCGGAATTGCGCTTCGTTCGCCTTGCTGTACGCGTATCCCGCCGTGCCGTCGGCGCTGCCGGGTGTATTGGCGAGGCCGATCAACGGCGAGACATCGTCGCGCGCAGCCACCGAACCCGCCATCGAAACCAATACGAGTTGTTCGCTCCCACTGCTCGAAACGAACATACCGCTGTCGTATTGTCCCGATCCACATCCGGAATGCGGAGGCTCCATGACGATGCCCCCTCCAAGCGGCCCGCCAAAGTCGAACGCTACATACGATGGCCGGTCCAGGTAGGCGACTTGATAGGTGGAAACGCCCGTCGCCGAGATGCGCCGGATGGATTGATTGCCGCGGTCCACGACAAAGATGTCGCCAGGACGGGCGGGCGAACCGGAGACCGGCGCCACGTCGACCCAGGTAGGCCGGTTGAACGTCGCCACCGCAACCGGCCCATCAGTAAACCCCGCCAACCCCGGGATTCCGGCGACGGTCGTCACGACTCCGACAGGCCGGTCCGCAGCAAACGCCGGGGCAACAACAATAAGGAGACAAATCACACCAATGGAGGCACGCATGGTCAAGAGGCGTGCAAATGACGAGCCTTCAACGACGGAGCAAATCGTCATCGATCGAGCTGTGCTGTGAGAGGAGCGAGGCAGAAACTAAGGAGTGTGGGCGTCTCGCCCGCGGCCATCGGGGCGTCTCGCCTCGATGGTTGTATCCGGCCTGAAAGCTCCAAAGTCTGCAATGGGTCCAGATTCGAAAACAAGTCCTGGCCCAGCCCTGACGCTACATCTTCGAACACCGCGAGACTCATTCGAAGCCGCAAGCAAGAACGTCGACGAACTTCGACCGCCGCCCTGACAGCCCTCGGGCGAGGACGCCCGAGGGCCCGCGGTCGAGACGACCGCACTCCTTATTCGAAAACAACTCCTGGCCCAGCCTCAGTGCGCCGTACGCCTGCGCGGCTGGATGAAGAATTCGATGCCGATCTCCGCGGAGCTGGTCGCCGAACCCGCAAACGCCTGCACCCAGATGTAGGACACGCCGAGGTCATTGCCGATGAACGTCAGGCGGGGATCGGACGAGAGCCGGAGTGGACTGGAGAAATCGCCGATACGTCCGCGATACCAGGCGAAGAGCGGCGCCTGGTCGTTGTCGGGAAGGAGTGCAGTGACGATCACCGGCTGCCCGAGCAGCACGCGCGTCGCCTGCGCCTGGATTGCGACCGGATGGATTGGAGGGAGAACGGTGATGGTCGAAAGATCGCCGCAGCACCCCGACGCGCGGACGTGCGCGACGCCCGGCGCCACCGCAGTCACACTCACGACGCCGTTGTCAGGAATCTGGTCCGGATGGCAGACAGAACTGCCTGAGGCAAACCCGTGAACGATGGCGACCGCCGGATTGTCACTGATGAAGTCATAACGATAAGGGAATCCGCAGGTGAGACCGCCAGGGTGCTGCGAGCCCGTAATGCCGGCGTTTTCACCAGCGTGCATCGTGATTACTTTCGGCGAGATAGACGGCCCCGCCTGCCCCGCCAACCGAAAAGCCATTGCGGTGGTGAGCAGGCTCAGTACGATCGCACGCATCGCACAAAGGTACGGAGCTGCAGCGCGATGTGTCCACTCCGAGTGAGTGAAACGTAGCGCAGGCATTCCTGCCTGCTCCCGTCGGGCATTCCTGCCCGGCGGTATTTTCGAGGCGCCACTTCTCAGGAGCATCTATCGTAGCGACGCCCCCCGGCAAGCCTGAGCTGAGGCGACAATTTGGACAATCAACACCGCCGGGCAGGGACGCCCGGCGGTAGCAGGCAAGAATGCCTGCACTACGATCGCCGTCACCCGCACCAAACAAGGGATCCACCTCGTCTTCGGGAAATCTTCCGAGATGCTCCCCCCTCACCGAACCGTGTGATGCGTGTCGCATCCCTACCAGCGACGATGCGGTATTGTTTTGGAGCCCGGTCGCAGATCGCCCGCATCCTGCCCGGAACGATCGAGAAAAGGGGGATTTCTCATGAAAAGAACGTTCATCGTGTTTCTGCTTCTGGCCGCGGTTACTTACAGTGCATTCGCTGCCGAGGAGCGCAAGGCGGAAGTTGTCGGGAAGGTGAGCACACCATTCCTGAAGGCTCTCCAGGGTGTATCCGCGCTGGGAACAACCTCGTCGATGATGTCGCTGAAGCCCACTCCGAACGTCGTCCTCGAAGGAGCGGAATCGGCCTTCATCTTCCCTGTCGCCGGCAGCGCAGGCGCCTTTCGGACCGAAGCCGTGATCTTCAACCGTCTCAGTCGCACGCAGCTCGTAGACGTCTACTTCCTCCCGCTGGGCGCCGGCAATTGCAATGTCGGGGCGGTCCGGCTCCGGCTCGATCCCAATACCTGGTATTTCTACTCGGATTTCGTGTTCGATGTATTCGGTCAGGCAACCTTCGGATCGGTCGTTGCGTTCGGCGTGACCTCCACCGGAGCCAGCGATTCGACGGCCAGGATCGACGGAAACGCCCGCATCTGGAGCGTCGACCTCGGCGGAGGAACCACGTCCCAGAATTTCCCCGCGATGTCCATCGCCGTTCCGGGCGGATCACAAAGCGCGTTCGGGCTTCGCAAGGACGAGTTCTATCGCACCAACTGGGGCATCTTCAATTACGACAGCGTGACGCGAACCTTCGATCTCATATTCAACGGTCTGCGCGGATACTCAACGATGAGCGTCAACATTCCTCCCTGTTCGCTGATCCAACAGGCTGTACCCGGCGGCCCTTACGGCTCTTTCGAGCTCTACTTTTCGCCTCGGGACGGTGGCGGTTTGTACTACGCGTACGGCTCCTCGGTCGATAACATCAGCGGCGACGCCTGGAACGTTCCGGGAAGAAAGTAAGGGGCGGCTGGCCAACTCCGCAGCGCAACCTTGTCCGTAAGCGGCCAACAGGGAGAACGAATGCACCGAGCGCCATCCCGCTTTCGAGTGCGCCTGAGCGCGGTAGCCTTCCTGTCGCTCGTGACGAGCATGTCGGGCGTTGCCCAGACCGATCCTGCCTCGCGCGACCCCTTCGAGACGGAACATTCGTTTTCGAAGAGCGTCATCCTTGATCTTGACGCGCGTAATTTCAAGGATCTCGATGAGCGCGCTGCCGACATCCGCAAAAGGCGCGCGATGTTCGACTCGGGCGCGTGGAAACTCTGGTGGTTCGTCGACGCATTCAATATTCGGGAGCCGGCACTTCACGGCGTTGAACCGCAAAGTGTCGAAACGCTCATCCACGAATGGATCGCGACGACCAGTAGCGTCACCAGCCGGGTCGCTCTTGCGCAATTTCACCTGGGATTCGCTGACTCCCTTCCGGACAACGCCTGGCAGGACCATGAGAAGCACATGGCCGCGGCGGAGCAAGTTCTGGACGCTCTCGAGGCGGAGGGGCGCTGCGATATCGACTGTCTCTCTCTCCAAATCTCGGCGCACCACCTCGGGGGATGGAGCGAGCCGCTTCGCAAGGTGCTGAAGAAAGAGCCGGGGTACTGGCATGCCTTCGCGGTCGCAGCCTACTTTCTCGGTCCGCAATGGGGCGGGAGCGCGCAAGAGCTCGAGAAATTCGCCGGCGAGGCCGCCGATGCAACACGCACGACGATGGGCGAATCCGTTTACATGAAAGCGATCGTCATTGTGGAATCGTACGGCTACGATCCCACGTACGACTGGAAGCGTCTGCGCAAGGGATTCGAGGATTTTCAGTCTCGATTTCCAAAGTCGCGAGTCAACTTCTATCGCTTCGCCCGATTTGCATTCGAGGTGCACGATCGCGAGATGTTCCGCAGACTCATAGCAAACCCCTTCATCGAGTCCTGGCAATTTCAGGAGGAGAGGAAATGGGCAATGGAACCAGACCCGCCAGCCTCGTCCCGATCAACGAACTTGGCGCGGGTGGCCCTTACCGAGCTGACAACATCGGGGCACACGGAGCATCCGATCCTGTTCTACTACGAGTCCGGCGGCAAAACCTTCGGAGCCTCGGTCGCCCCTTCGACGATTGACCAATGGACGTGGAACCGCCGGCAGGTAACGTCGTCAGTCCGCGTTCCGCTGGTGCAGTCCGCCTCTCAGAGCATCGTCTTCCAGGAAGAGGGCAAAACGGCTCTGAGCCCTTTTCACATTCGAAGCGTCGAGCCGATTATTCTCGAGCTGGTCACAGCAATCACCTGCCGAGTCTTCGAGAACGCCTGCGTGCCCGTGCGCCTTCAGGCGAGGATCGTCGGTCAAAGCAACCAGAACCTCACCCTCCGAGTTCTCGAGCCACCCGGGTTCGATCAAGCCGTAGGGGCTCCCATCATCGACGACCGCGAATCACTCCTCGGCATCGTCCAAAGCGTCACCAGAAACGAGGACGGACGTCTGGAGCTCTCCGCGGAGCCGATCCACTTCGTATTGGGAGTCAATCGGACGCAAACTCCGATTGGAGCAAAGTAGGAGCACGCTACCGGTATATACATAGCTTCCACAACACAACGGCGCGGGCGCGACTCGGACGCGCCCGCGCATCGATCAACGCAGGATACCGATCACGTCACTTCCGTTCAGGCTCGGGCGGCGGTTCAACCGTCGCCGTTGCTTTCGGCGGTGCCGCTTTTGGCGCTTTGGCCTTGCGCGAGCGCTTGCCGAGGGCGATCCGCATGTCTGCGACATGAGGAGCGAGATCGGCCGTCTCGGGTTGCTTGGCCAGACGCTGCGCCAGAGCGTAGGTCGTCAGCGCCTCCCTCCCTGCCTCATGCTTCGCGCTCGCCACGGTGTGACGGACGAAGCTGGACATTGCATCCAGCTCATCGGCGAATGGCAGGTAGGCTTCCGCGAAGCTCATCATGTCGCGAACCTTTTCGGGATCCGCGGCACCTCCACGAACGAGGCTGATGCTGTTGGTGACTGCCACAGCGGTCAGTTCGATGAACGGTGCGGGAAGCGAAGAAACACTGGCAATCTGCCGCCTGGCGCGTTTGGACTCAGGGAACACGAAATGCGGGATCCTCTCCCGCATCGCGCGAACCTCCTGGACCAGCGCCTGCGCTGCAGCGGTGTGTGAAACCGGTGGATCGGTGTTGGATACTTCTTTGGGGGTAGACATCATTTGCTCCTTACTCTATCGATTCAACTTGCAGTGGTTAGAGGGTGCGCGTTGCAAGGAACGGAGGAGCACGGCCTCGGCAGATCCGTCTTGCACCCTCGGCAGCCGTCGAGCGGGCAGACCGTTGACGCCGCTCATGCAGGAATTGAATGCAACTGCTGTTGCGCGGCAAACGACGCTCCGGAGGACGGTGCATGGCGATGCGCCGCGGAGCGGGGACGCGCTCGTCCCCCAGCAGTTCGTCGAGATCGAGCAGCAGAGCGCCTCCCGCCATCGCCTCCAGGAGTGCGATGTAGCTGTCATCGCACCGGATGGAGAGGGACTCCATCTTTCTGACCGCTTCGATCCAGCTGGAGGTGGCAGCGGCCAGTTCCTCGGGGGCACTCGAGGGAAGCGATGGCGTTGAGGCAATCCTGCCGGCCATCACGCTCAGGCCGCGTGCGGCGTAGGACAAGTGCGTTGTGATCTCGCGCAGCCAATCCGAAGCGAGCTCAAAATTGCGGGCGGCTCGGAGGGGACGCTCCGCTGCGAATCCCTCCGCGGCGTCGACGGCGCGGCATGAAGCGTCGATCAGCCGCAGCGAACGGCCGATGGCCCGGAGCGTGCGGCGGAATGGACGGCCCCAGAAGCGGCGGCGCTTTCGTTCTGTGCCGTAGGAAGACACTCCGGCCCTCCGCGACTGAGCGGCGTTCCTGCGGGGGCGGAACCGGGTGTCTGCCTTTCCCAAAACAATGCCTCGTTGCGTACTTAGACGTAAGGCGTGGAGAAAGGTCGCAGAACTCTGCTGCGTTGCTGGTTTCTATGGTGGCTAAGTTGCTGGTTTCTATGGTGTTGGGCTACTGCGCGAAGCGCAATCGAGGAGACCATCAGCGGCATCCGAGGAAGCCATCGGAGGCCATGGGCAATGCCATCGATGGCATGAGTGATGGCATCGATGGCATGGGGGGTTGCCATCGATGCCATGAGTGATGCCATCGATGCCATGGGGGGTTGCCATCGATGGCATGAGTGATGGCATCGATGGCATGGGGGGTTGCCATCGATGGCATGGGTGATGACATCGATGGCATGGGGGGTTGCCATCGATGCCATGAGTGATGCCATCGATGGCATGGGGGGTTGCCATCGATGGTATTGGGTGTTGCCATCGATGCCATGGGTGATGCCATCGATGGCATCGAGCATGGCCATCAATGGCGTACCGCGGAGGCTGGAATCGAGTCAGGCGCAAGCGCCGGCTTCTTCGTCCTGGCTTTCGACGGCACGGGCGAAGTCATCGATGGAGCCGCTCGCGCGTCTCACGGCATGACCCCACCACCGCGCAGCACAACAACCTGCGCCCGGCGAGTGCCGGACGCAGGGCGTGATGCACTGATGTCAGGGACCCTAGCGTTTCTCTTTGTACTCGGTCTTGGTTTCCTGCTCGTTCCCCGACGAATCGGTCTTCGTTTCCTTCGTGGTGGTCTTCGTTTCCTTCGGATCACCGAACATGTCGTTCTTGGTCTTCGTCTCTGTCTCAGTGACGCGTTTCTCGTCTGCCATTGGGTAACCTCCTGCATACGTTATTCAGCAACGGCAGTGCCAGTGCACGTGCGGATTCGCTGCGAAACGAGGCGGTCGGAACTGTACGTGGAGGGGTCAGGTCGAAACCGAAACTGACGACGGCAATCGTCTCGTTTGTGGCGAGACAGTCGTCAGTTTCGGTTTCGACCTGACCCCTCCCCCTACTTCGATCTCCTCTCTGTCCGACCGCGCAGCTCGCGTTCAAATCGGATCATGCCCCGAAGCATCGCTGGCGCGGCCTGGCGTTGCGGCCCGCATCTTGCTCCTCGTTGTCGGTTAAAGAACTCAAGGTTCACCCCCGTCCAATCGGTATGTTCAGGGGACCACAGGAAGGAAACGTCATGAAGAAATCAATACTGGCTCTTGCTCAAATCGCACTTCTAGCCGCAATCATGGTCACTTTGTCACCTCGCGCGGACGCGCAGATCAGTGTCCAGTTGCGCTTCGGCACGCGAGAGAGGCCGCTCGTCGGGCGGCAATTCGAGAAGATGCGCGCGCTCGCTCACTATCTCGACGAGGCCTCCCAGGATGCCTCCAGCACCGCGGCGGACCGCATCTCTGGCCGCTCGCGCACAACGCGGGATCTCCTCGCCTCGCTCGACAGCTTTTCGCAACGCGCCGCGGACTTTCACGAGCGCATGGACACGTACAACGACAACCCCTGGGATCTGCCGACCGAGGTCACGGCGCTCGACAGGAGCGCGCGGCGGGTGAATGACTCGATCCGGCGCTCGCGCAGATATGACGACGTCGCCGGCGACTGGAACAATGTCCTGGACGTGTTGAATCGGATGAAGCAGCTCCTTTCCGGCGTTGATGTGCAGGTGCCGCCGGCGCATCGGCGCGGCGGCGACTACGACCGCGACTACGCACCGTTCGGAGAGGGGGCCGGACGCCCCGACGTTGGAACCAACAATGGCGGTTACCGCAACGGCAATGACATCGCCGGCGCCGCATGGGGTCCGAATTTCAGAGAGCTTCTGCACCAGTTGGACATCCACGTTACGAGGGCGCACGAGCTGGCCGAGCGCACGTCCCGCGACGACGATGCATCCCAGGCCCTCTTCCGGAGCATCCACCATCTCAATGACGAAGTCACCGCGCTTCACGAGCGCGCCGATGCAGGCCAGCTCCAGCGCCGCGACCTCGGGCCCTCCATTCAGCGTTTGCTGGAGGACGCGCAAGCTACAGACCGCCGCATGCGCCAGGCCAATCTTTTCCGCGATGCCTGGATCGAGTGGCAGGCATCGATCAACATCATCAATCAGATGGCGGACAGCGTTCGCTAGGACAAAACGCTCGTCTCTCACTCTAACCATTCACGGCCCAGAGATCGATTCGCTGGGCCGTTCCGCGTTGCGCTGTGCGTCTACTTCCAGATCCCGCCGATGGGCCGTGCGGGCTCATCGAGCGGCGGCGGGGTGACGTTGAGAAGCGCGGCGATCGTTGCCAGCAGATCGTAGTGGTCGTAGACGCCGGTGTTGACGCCGGTTTTGACGCGATCGCCGGAGATCACCGTATAGACCCGATTATCGGTCCCAAAGTGCGAGTCGTCCTCGTCGAAGGTGAGAATGAAGACGAGACCGGTCGTGAACTTCGGGTCATGCAGCAGCGGCGCGATGTTGTCCATCAGCCACTGGTTCGCTGTCGGGATGTCCGAGGGCTCGTGGCCGTCGTGCGTCAAGTCGGGGATCAGAAGGGCGAAGTCCGGCAGCGTGCCGCCGGCGATGTCGGCACGCAACGCCGCCACCGGGTCCTTCGGAGTATCGAGCCGGACGATCTGCGCGCAATCGCTCTTCTGGACGTCAACGAAGCTGAGGAACGGGACGTGGCGGCGAACATATCCCTTGCGGTGGACGCCGCTCTCCTTCCCCAGAAAGCACTGGCCGGCAACCGCCGGGTAGCCGTCGGCATACACCTTCCAGCGCTTGCCGAGAATGCACCCGAGGTGCGGACGGTCGAGAGTGACGGGATCGTCGGTCAGGGCATCCTTGGCACTGCCGGAGATCAGCGCGACATAGTTGGGCTGACTCGGATGGGCCACGGCAAAGTACTGGTCGAGCCGCGTGCCGTTCTTCTCCAACAACTTCATGAACGGCTGTTGCGCCGCAGTCTTCGGACTCCCGTTCTCGAGGATGACGAGAAGGACGTGCTTGACGCCGGTGACCGCCAGCGGCGGCACCGGCTTCCTCGTCACCTTCAACGGCGTGAGCTCGGCGCAAGCGCACGGGACAGCGAGCAGTGCGACCAGGGCGAATAGCTTTCGAAGCGACATTGCGTTCCTCGCGGAAGGGCTATCTTCGCACCGAATTGGGTAGAAACTCGCGTCGCGTCACCCACCTCAGAGGAGAGGGCACGAGTGGAAGCGGAACCTGACCCGACCACCGTCAGACTCCGTACCAAAGTGAAGACCACCTCTGGCATCGTTTCGCGTCTGACACCTGACTCGCTCTCGTGAAGATCCCAGTCACTATCCGAGGCTATCCGGGGCGTAGAAACGGAGACGGCTTCCCCTAATTCCGGAAACCAGCGTACTTTAGCCCTTGACGATACCCAGCCGTCCATGCATAGTACGGGAGAAGCTGAAGGAGGGACCATGGCGCTTCAAAACGAGCTTGATGTTGTACCGGAATTCGCGCTATCTGCCGAGGCCCGAACGCTGCTCGCCGATCTCAGAACGCGTATTTCTGCGACCCCGCATGAAGAGCTTCCAGATCTGCGCGTGGCGCTTGAGCGGCGCGCCAGTGTAAGCACTGTCGGCGTGGGTCAGTACATTGATACTGTCTACCAGGATCGATATCAAGATACGGTCTACGATGATCATTATAAAGACACGACAACGTATCGCGACGCGGCCCGGTAGCGTGCCAACGTAGCAGGCTTCCGCTGTGACACCAGACCCACGACTGAAGCAGATCCGACTGGCGGTCGTGAAGTTAACAAACCGCTGTAACATCCGCTGTAAATATTGTTACGAAGCGATTGTTAATCACGGAACCGACATGACGTCGGTGACGTTCGAGCGCATCCTTGAGGCGATCCTTTCGTCTACATCCGAGGCAACTCTTTTACTGGTCCTGCATGGCGGCGAACCCACGATTCTTTCGGAAGAGTGGTTTGAGACCAATCTTGCGCGCGCTTATGACATGGCTGCTGAATATCAGAAGCGACTTGAGATTTCGATACAAACAAATCTCATCGATGTCTCCGACGAGAAGTTGCAGATCTTTCTGCGCTACAACGTATCGGTCGGCGGGAGCCTGGACAATCCGAATCTACTCGTGGAGTCTCTGCGACCACTAGCAAGCAAAGCGGTAAACACTTATCGTCGCGCAACCTCGTTAGGCCTGCGGGTTGGTCTTCTCGCCAGCATCAATTCCTCGAATATTCGGGCCATGCCTACATTTTGCGAGTGGCTGCTACATGATCTTGGCGTTCGTCATTTCAAGGCAAATATCGCCTATGCGGTTGGAGCGGGGCTCGATCTAACGCTTCCCACTCCGGAGGCGCTGTTCAATGCACAACGGGACATCGTCGAGTTCATGCTGACAACCGAGGGCGCTTTGATCGAGGACAACTTGGCGCGTGAAATCGTTCGTTATTTTGAAAACTACTTAGGGGGAAGGGCACGCCCGGGTGCGCTTTGTGATGATCGTCGCTGCGGTGCCGGTAGCAAGGTTATTGGCATTTCACCTGGCGGAAGCCTTCTGCCGTGTGGCCGTTTCGCTTGGAATGACACGAACCACTATCTTGGCGCGATGCAGGAACCAAGCGATGATGAGGCCAACGCGTTCCTCGAAAATATCGACCGCTTCTTTGAGCTGGAACCGCAGAATTGGCAATATTGCGACAGCTGCGAAGCGCGGGACATTTGCAACTTTGGCTGTCAGGCGTTCATCGTCCGCTCCAAACTGAAGCGAAACGTAGAGTGCAGACCCACGCAACTTCGTTTTGAGTATTACCGTGGCAACCAAGCACGACTTCAAAGTCTCTACGAGCGCATCTGTGAACGTGAGAATCGTGTCCCGATGTCATTGTTCGAACAAAAAGTGTCCAAACTTCTATCTATGACTCCACCAGTTCAGCATCCGGCGATACTCGCTGAACTCAACGCCGCGCTTCAGGGGGAACCCCTCGCTCCGTAGGAGCGAGGGGTTCCTCTTCGGTCAGTCAGGTCCCTGATGCGAGTGTTCGTTCGACGATACCTTTGATCATTCCTGCTTGCCGGTTCACAGCTTCACGATCGGGCGTAAAGTCCATTGTGTGGAGCCCGCCGGACTGCAAACCCGGTGAGACGAAGAAGTGGAGTATCTTGTCGCAGCCGGTTGGCCATTCAGAAGGATTCTCGACCCATGGTTGGTCAAACCGGCCTGCCCATGCGGTTTCGTCTCGAAAGCGTGCAGGATCAGGTATCACGGTAAGGCCACGCGCGCGCGCCACCTCGGACGCGAACCCAGCCAATTCTGGATCATTCTGAACCGGTGGCGCCTCAAGCTCAAAAGAGCTATTGACAGCGAGTATCGAGCGGTCATCGCCGACCGCAGCGGACACGACGCCAGTGGGAATGTACTTCTGGATAAGCTGCAGCGCAGCACCGCCCACAACTCGCACGATTCCGTTCACCCACGCACTCTTAGGAAGCGTATTGAGGTCGTTGGCGCTGGTACGGATCTGCGTTGGGGTAACCAACCCATACTCGTCGCTCGGCAGTGATCGAAGCTCCTGTCGAAGTTCGTCGAGGGCGTTCAGAAACTTCTGCACGCCATCAATTGGATTACTGCCGTTCCCCGGCAGCGCCGCGTGACAGGGGTACCCTTCAGCATGATAAGTGAATCTGTAGGCCGCGGCGGTTGCGACCCCAGGGCTGATGCGCACCTCATCCGGACGGAGCTTCGCGTCCAGATGGCACGAGACGAGACGCCGTACCTTGCGGTAGATTCCTTTCCGGCGGAGGTACTGGCCCCCGCCGTACCCATTCGGCTCGATGTAACCATCTTCTTCGCGGCCCGGACCCTCTTCGGCGGGCTGAAATATTAGCGCGACGCGCCCGGAGGCAATTCCCACAAGGAAGGGCGTCAGCGAAAGTAATGCGGCCATATTCGTGGCATGGCCACATGCGTGCGCGTAGTATCGCGTCCCGCCTTCGCCCGTTGCGACAGCGTCAAGGTCACATCGAAGCGCTAGGTCGAACGGGCCTTCGTCGCGACCGAATACGAGATGAGTTTCAAAAGGAAGCATACCCGTAAGCGGCGAAAGCCGCAGGCCCGACGAGAGAAGATAATCGGCTACGAAAGCGCCAGTCACGACTTCCTGATAACTAGGCTCCGGCGTTTCGCGGAGAACGTCGAATATCGCCTCTGCCGACAAGGGATCGACGAACCTGATGGGCGCCTGAGAGACTAGGCGCTGCTCGTTGTCTGCTCGCCACTGCCTCCAGTCCAACTGACCCTTCGGCCTTAATCTATCGCGATAATATTGCAGGTGTCCCATTTCAGCCTCGCGCGGATCTAACCGCAGACAGCCTAACTCCTAGATTAGAGTGTTCCCGATATCGGGATGTGGCATCTCCGTGACTTTACGGGGGCATGACGGTGTCTTTGTTCCTGTCAGCTCTGCCTGCCGGAGCGGAGCGAGTCATATTACGGTACCTGCAGCCACGTCCTCCGTTGACAGCTTACCGGCTGTCACGTGCGCCTGATAGAGCCGGAGACCGGCCACGAGGGCGTACATGCCACTAATGAACACCAAAGCATAAAAGCAGTCCTCCTGGTGGCTCGTCGGCAGAACCACGCCAAATACCATCGCCCACGTGAAGACCGCAAGGCCATCCATGGCAAAGAAGAACTTCATCGTGGTTCGATTACTGGCGCGTTGCGCCGCTCTATCTGCCTCCTCTGGCGCTGTCACGGCCGCGTCAGGGAATGTCTTGCGGACCGTCCAGTCCCAGACGCAAATCAAGGAACACAGGGCCATCGCACCACAGGCAAACACAGCCTTGAGCATGCGACCCAGCCCTTCGGCAAACCATTCGATCGAATCCTTAGCCAGCCTGCTGGGATTGGCAACGCCACGGGCGTTGCTGCCTGGGATCTCCAACGGGTGATCCGCAAAGACCCACTGTAACCCAAGATTCGTGTCTCGGATTCCTAACATGTCGCGACTGAGGAATACAGCGGCTATTCCGATCGAAAGCAACGCGGCGGCCATGACCAAACACATGCGCAACGAAATCTTGCGTTGGCCGTCTCCGGGCTTCACGAGCATAATATGCATGGCAGCGAGAGCGAGCACCACAATCACCGCTCCCAGCCAGCCGGCGACGAGAGGCACTTTCGTAAGCCAGTCTGGCCTTGAGCATATGCCCAACACCAACAAGTATCCCAACTCACCAGTCAATACACCGAAAAATAAGCAAATGAGTAGCTCTAGGAAGTCGGACCGTTTCCCAGGTAACGTATATTGGAGAGTTGAGTTACGAAAAATAAGGAACTGGTGGACCGCCAATGTAGGTACTAGCAAGGCGATAACTAGATAATTGAATGCCTCCCTCATGCCGGTACCGGCATGAGTACCGAACAGGTCGACTAACAAGTAATATTCGACGACGAGACCTGCCACGAGTAGCCACGCGTCGGCCCGTTCGCGCACGCTCTTGCTGCGGAACGGAAATATAAGCGTAGGCCAGAGGCGGGGCCGTGGACCTGCGGTCGGAGCTGTCAATACTGTAGTCGCCAAGCTCATTGAGTGCGCTCCATTCTTAAGCAGCCTTCAGATATACGGTAGAGCCGATTGCAGCGCTCGGCTAGGTAAGCGTCATGCGTCGACGCGAGGATCACGCCGCCGCGTTCCACAAAACTCTGGAGGAGTGTCCAGACGATCGCCGCCAGAGCACGATCCAGGGCAGCCGTCACTTCGTCAAGCAGCAGAACTTGAGGATCGAGAAGCAACGCTCTGGCCAATGCCGCACGCTGGCGTTGACCTTGGGAGGCACTTCCGGGGCGGCGGTCGAGGATTCGCGTGATGTCCAACTGAGCGCATAGCTCCTCGAGTGATATTCGAGGCTGTGAGTGATTGGAAAGTGAAAATGTGAGATTCTCGCGAATTGTAAGATGCGGCCACAGCCCAAGCATCTGCGGAACGTAGTTAAGACGAGGATAGACCCTAGCAGCTGCCGCGGGCTGAGCGACAGTCGCCGGCGAGAATTCTCGCTGCCACAGTTTCACGGCTCCCGCGGCAGGGTCGTCAAGTAGCGCAAGAACGCGCAAGAGGCTTGTCTTGCCCGACCCGCTAGGTCCAGCGAGCGCCGCGAATGTGCCGCTTTCAATCCTGAAGGTAACGTCGCTGAGGATCGTGTTGCCGCCCTTCTCGATTCGGAGATCCTCCGCTTGCAGCAGCGGTTCGCCCGCGCTCTCCTGGAAAACTGCCGGCGTCATGCACGAACTCGCTTTTCTAAGTGCTTCGCGAAGATGTTCAAGGGTAGACACACCGCAAGAAAGAACAGTCCGAGACCTGTGTAGACTTCAACGGGTCTGTAAATCTGCGCGTTGATCCGTTGTGACACGCGGAATAGCTCCCCTACCGAAATGAGCCCGCCGAAAATGGAGAGTTGGAGTATCTGCACCTGCGAGGAGGTGAGAGAACCGAGTGCGGAGCGGAAAGCAATCGGAAACTGTATTCTCCAGAAAATGCGTGTCCGGCGGACACCGCAAACACGTGCCGCTTCAATCATCTCGGTAGGCACACCACGCAGCGCGTTGCGAAGAACACCGAACACTGCAAGCGTGTTCAATACCGCGAGTAGCGCAGCGGTTGTATAGAAGGGATCGATCACAATGCCGAGGGCGGCTTGCGTGGGGTAGTGCAGCCAAAACAAGAGAACCAAGATCGGTATGGCCTCCGTCATCCTGCTAAGGAGTAGGAAGGGCCACCCTACCAAGCGCGGCCGCCACTCTGCGCTCAGAGCGATAAGGACGCCGCCGAAGAGACCGCCCAGCCATGCGACGGCACAGATCTTCAGCGTAACGAGCAGTCCTGAGAGGTATGCGTATCGAAACTCCCAGACGACGTCGATAACCTTACTCATTGGGCCGCGGAGGTCTGATATGGCCGTTGGCGCCGGAGAAAGACTCCGGGCCTGATCTCGTATTTCGTGACTATCTTGTCGACCACACCCGTGTTCGCGAGTTCACTCATCGCAATATTCAACATCGACAGAAGATTTGTTTCTCCCTTTGCCACCATCATCACGTTCGGAAAGACACGAACGGCATCGATGTTCTTTACTTGCTGGATCATGTTCGGATTGCTGGCTGCGAAGGCTTCGGCGACAGCTGGCTCGACAAAAGTGACATCTGCTTTGCCTGTGCTAACTTCGAGGAGAAGTTGCGCTATCTCGGTGGTCTGAGGGAGCGCGTGCGTTTGCGCAGTGGCGAAGTCAGTCTTCGCGATGATCGAGGACATTTCGCCATCAATCGTGGCGATTCTAACTTTCGGAGTATTGATCGACGCTGGATTGCCGTCAAATCGCGCGTCGCCAGCGCGAACATAGGCCTTGATTGGGCTGAAGTACACAGGGTCGGTGAAATCAACCAACTTTCCGCGCGTTGCGTTAGGCCAGATACCTGTGCATACCAAGTCCACGCGGCCACTGCGTACGGACTCGATCATGGTGCCCCAGGCCGTCTCCTCGACGTATTCGACCTTGAGTTCCATGCGATCGGCCATTTCTTTGAGGACTTCGTGGAAGATGCCCGAGTTCGCTCCGGTCTTGGCGTCTTTGATGAAGCTAGGGGGATAGGAGATGTAGGCGACGCGAATGGTCTTAGTTTGCAGCACACGGTCGTACGCGGTTTGGGATTTCGACGATAGCGGATTTTGCGACTTGTCATTACAGCTGACTAGCAAAAGAGCGAGCATAACGGCTGTGAATACGGACTGCGCGAAAGTTGTCGAACGCATCTTTGTCCTCCTTGAAATAACATAACTCTGCAATCTGCAGACATTCGCGATGCGGACTCTCAGACGATCGCAGATCGATCGTGCGGCCGCATCGAGCAACGTTTGCGCCCATACTTCCCGAATTGGTGGTTGGAGTGCTGACCTTATATCTAAGGAGTGACGCGCCGCCTGATTTCCCTACCCCATCACCAAAAAGATTTCCGTGGGCGGGGTGGCATCCGAATGGTGGCTGCCATCGGGATGGGCGTTCATCGTGACTTTTGTAGACATCAATCAGCAAAACTCCCTCCCCTCGCCCCACCCTCAACTCCTCACTGTTCCCCGGATCTCTGGGACGGACATCACCTGCCCATAAGCGGTAAGGCGTGGAAAGAGCCGGGGACTTCGGCGGGGAGGTCGTAGCGGATCTCCCAGCTTCCTTGCGTGAGTTGGGGAGGCCAAGATGGCTACTTGCGCTCTCAGTTCCTGGTAGAGGCAATCGTTGCAGTCGGTGGTGTCGGTGTTGGGGTTGCTTTGGATGGCTGCGGGCTTTTCCATTGCGGGGGCGCTTCGATTTGGAGTTGACCCGGTTTCGTGGACACCTGAAGATTGGGGAGAGCCACGATGCCAAAGAATCGAAAGACGTATCCAGACGAGTTCAAGAAGAAGTTGATC
>Ga0247666_1000095_pt1 | contig 44794 bp, 41 predicted proteins | sample CNK07_metaG_FD_183025 | JGI IMG/M metagenome (GOLD analysis project Ga0247666, IMG submission 183025) | Soil microbial communities from Purdue University Martell Research Forest, Indiana, United States - CNK07 | ecosystem: Environmental > Terrestrial > Soil > Temperate forest > Bulk soil...
CTGCATAGATGAATGCTGCCTCATAGCCATCGACGTCCGGAGGTGGATCGAGAGTAGCGATCTCCTGCACGAATCTCTCGGGGACGAAGTAGTCCGCGTCCAGAGTGAGCACCCAGTCGCTGGAGACCTGGGCTATGCCGAACGACCACTGTGCCGCATGGGAGTCGAACGCGCGTCGCACGACGCGCACGTTCGGGAACCGCGCGGCGATTGCGGCCGTGGCATCGGTGCTTTCGCTGTCGACCACGACCACCTCTCGCGCCCATGCGAGTTGCTCCAGCGTGCGCCCGATGTTGGCCTCCTCGTCGCGTGTAAGGATCAGAGGCGTGACGCGTTCAAGCATCGCGGCGCATGGTAGCAGTGGACGGTTTTCGCAGGCGTGTCTCAGTTAACACCGGGCAGACTCGGCGATCTGCAAATAGTGCTCTTCCATTTGCGCGGCAACGCGCTCCCATGTGAACTGCGATTGGACCAGCTCGCGCCCTCGCCGGCCCATGTCCGCGCGCGCGTCGCGGCCGTGCAGGAGGTTTTGAATCGCCGCGGCCAGCTCCGTGGGTTGGCCGGACGAAACGATCCCGGCGCCGCTGCGCGCGACGTCTGCGGCCAGTCCCACTTCCGGTGTGACGATGACTGGCATCCCGACGGCCATCGCTTCAAGGACAACGTTGCCGAAGTTCTCGGAAAGGGAAGGCAGCACCAGAGCCGTCGATGTTCGCAGTAACTGGTCCTTAGCCTCGCCGCTCACCGGTCCACGAAAGTCGACGCGTCCGGCGATGCCGTTCCGTTCCGCCTGCGCCCGAAGCTTCGGCAGGAGCTCCTCCTCGTCGTTTCCGGCGATGATCACCTTCGCCGTGGGAACGAGCCTGATGGCATCGAGAAGCCGGTCAAGGCCTTTTTTCCAGTTGATCCGTCCGAGGATCAGGAGAGTGTCGTCGAGACGCGCGGGAGGCGATGGTGGAGGAAGGTCGATTCCATTCGGCACGATGAACGGCGCAGGAAGCAGGATCGAAATCAAGCGAGCGTCATCCCACTCCCGTTGCGCGGTGAAATGGATGGCGGATGCGTGCCGGAAGGTGTGCCTCTCGATGAGCCGGATCCACGCGCGCTTGACGAGAGGGCTCTTCCGGCGAATCAGTTCCGTGACGAACATGCCGCGCGGGGAGACGACGTACGGGATGCGCGCTCTCTCCGCGGCCCTGGCTGCCGTATACGTCGGCCAGAGGAAAACGGAGTGCAGATGCAGAAGATCGTAGGAATGGATTCTCTCTGCCAGCGCGACATGCATGTCTGGAGAGCGATAGATTCGGCGGCCCAGACCTGCAAACGATGCTTTGGGCGAGGGAAAGTAGTGGACGCGGACGCCGTTGAGAGTCACAGGAACGCCGAGGGGGACGTCGGAGTCGCGGCCGCCGTCGACATTCGTCGTGAAGACATCGACTTCATGCCCCCGAGCAGCGAGCGCCCGGCATAGTCCGTGGACGGCGTAGATCGGGCCGCCGTATCGGGTCGCGGGCAGATACGTTGGAACGACGTGAAGGAGACGCACCGCACAAAGCGTATACCGGATGTTTTGTTTGCTCTCGCCGGGGCGGTCGGTTTCGCCGCCGCCTATCCTCCGAATCTCAGAAGCTCGCGCCGGGAGCTTGAAACGGACGTTGCATCGGCACCGGCGGCACAACCTGTGCGGACGCGCTGTTGGCGAGGCGTTCGTCGAGTAGGGCAGTGGCGAAAAGGCAGCCGAGGAAGAAGGCGCTGAGCAACGTCAAACCTGCGTCCGAATACGCCTGCGCGGATACGAAAAACTCGACGACGTCGGCGATCACGATGCCGAAGAGCGCTGCTCGGAGAAACTGCGATGAGCCGGCCACGTCGGGAAGTCCTGTGAGCTTCAGCATGAACAAAAAGACCGCAGCAGCGAAGAGCGCCACGGCGAAGAGGCCGGGGAGGCCGAGCTCCATCGTCAGTTTCCCCAACCCTCCTTCCTGCCAGCCGATCAGCAGGTTCTGATTGGTGACGACGTGGTACACGCCCTGGGTTGCCGTACCGAGGCCGGCACCCATCAAGCCGAATTGCTGAACCGTGCCGACAAGGCCACCCTCCAGCCGCTCGAGAACCTCGGATGTCGTCGTCACCGTACCGCGCGTATAGACGCTGGCGTCCTCATCCTGTCCGACCTTATGCACCACGAAGAATAGAGCCAGGCCCGCGAGTGCAATTGTCAACACCTGCGTGGTCGTCAGCCGCCGGAAATACCGAAGCAGAAAGGCTCCCGCGAAAACCGCAACCATGTAGGTAGCCTTGCGACGGCCGCTCATCAGACAGTTCAGAAAGCCCCATGCCGTGACGAGCATCCATGGCCAGGCCGCGCGCACGAAACGCGCGCGCAGCGTCATGACGATTCCGATGATGGTCAGCGTCGCCGCGTGCCATCCCATGATGTCCGGCGCACGATAGAAGCCGGAGAGCATCCGGATCTCCAGCCCCGGCAGGTAGCGCAGGTTGAATTCGGAGAGGGCAACAGTGCCGAGGACGCGCCATGGCACATTGAAGTACTCCAGGAACGTCCCGATCATGGCGACCGACGTCAGGACAGCATAGAAGCGGAAGAATTGAAACATCTGTTCTTCGCGCTGCAAATAGGTGAAACCGAGGAGGACGGCCGGGATGGGCGCGCAGTAGACGAGCATCGCCAGAGCCGGGGCCTTCCAGTTCTCCAGGCCGAACGTGGCCAGGCCATTGATCGCGGCCAGGATCAGGAAGAGGAACACGAGCGCCGCGCTGACCTTGACAGCGCTGAACCGCCGCGAGAACTCGCGCGCGTGGGCCTGGAGCGTCGACTGCGCGGAGAGCAGGACCATTGCGTAGACGACGATGATGCTCAGCGTCATGACCACAGGCGTGCCTGGGGTGAGCTTGCGCGCCGGATCCTGCAGTACGCCGCAGAGGATTGCCAGCAGCCAGCCGCGCCGCCAGTCGGTCATCGCGACGGTGACCGACAGCATGAGAATTGCGCCGAAGATGACGGTGATCATGGGCCGGCTTCGTGAACGCCGGGCCGTCGTGCAGCATTTCGTCGCGCTCCGGCGATGCGCTCTAAGACAGCAACCTCGGCCCACGACGCGCCAGCCTTCGCGCGAGCAGCAAGCCGCGCCACTCCCCGACGAGCTTGGTGGGGATGGCCCAGGGATGGCGGAGGTGATAGCGGGTTGCGACATTGCGGCGAATGCGCGTCAGGGCGTAACGCCAGAGCGGGGGGCGATGGAGGATGGCGAAGTAATAATCGCCTGCCGAATGGACGGGAGAGGCCGTGGAACGATGGTCACCGAAGGAGCGCAAACCGCCTGTAGCGAGCTTCAGATGATGAATGGAAGCGCGCGGCTCAAACCAGATCGTGCCGCCTGCTGCGGCCAGGCGCATGGCAAACTCGGTCTCGAAGCGGTACGCGGCGCCGACGAAGTTCTCATCGAAGCCGCCGATGGCCAGGGCACGCTCGCGGTTCACCGAGAGATTGCCGGCCATGACGTTGGTGAGGAATCGTCCACGATCGGAGTGAAAGCGAAACTCGAGATCATCCACCGGCTGATCGATGTGCATTGGCACTTCACCCGGTTGCAGGATCTGGCCGACAACCGCTGTCGCACCATGAACGCGGTGCGATTCCGTATGCGCGGCGATCAGCCCTGGCGACGGTTTGATATCGTCGTCCAGAAAAAGAATGAGCGGCGTCGACGCTTCCTGCAACGCCACGTTCATAGCGTGAGGAATGGAGGGCGCGTCGAGGCGGAGATGGCGGATCTTCCCCTCGGTTTGCCAGCGCGCCAGCTCAGTGTTCGCTTCCGGACTCTGGTCGACGACGATGATGGCGTCCGCCGGTGGCGTCAGCGCGAAGAGTCGTTGCACAGTTTCCACGACGATCGCGCCGCGGTTGTACGTCGGGATAGCGACGGTGATCATGGCCGTTCACCCGCCACGATCCACCGCAGCATCGCTTTCACTCCCTCGACGCCCCGCGTGTAGTTCCAATCGGCGATGATTTCGCGCGAGCGCTCACTCATACGCTGCCGCAACGAGTCATCGGATGCGAGCAGATCGAGATCGGTCGCGAGGATTTCGATGTCTCCGGGCCTGAAGACGAAGCCGTTGTCGCCGTGACGGACGATGTCGCCGACCGGGCCGCAGCGGTCCGTGACCACGACAGGCAGACCGCAGGCCATCGCCTCGTTGATGACTGTACCGCGGGGATCGTCGAGCGAAGGGAGGACGAACGTATCGGCCATGGCGTAGTGCTTCGGGATCTCGCTCTGATTCACGAAGCCGATGAGATGGACGTTTCTCAGGTCGTGCGTGCGAACGTACCTCTCCAACTCCGGCCGCAGCTCGCCCTCGCCCATGTAGACCAAGGCGGCGCTGCCGCGGTGCGGCATCTGCTCGAATGCGCGCACCAGTGACATTGGATCTTTGCGCGGGATGAGCTTGGCGGAGAAGAGAAAGACGACGCTCTCCGGCGCGATGCCGTAACGCGCCCGCAGCGTTTCACGTTCGCCGGGCGCGAACCGTGCGGCATCGGCGAAGCGCTCATTGTCGATGGCCCATGGCAGGTCGAAAAAGAGTCGCGGGTCGGCGTCGTAATGACGGTAGTAGGCGGCGTTGAATGTGCCCGAGATCATGAAGGCATCGGTCATGCGGAAGAGCCCGCGGAAGAAGCCGGCGCGAAGCTTCTGCATCACCGAGTCCTCCGGCGGCACGAAGCTGCTGTCGCCGAACATGGCAATCGGAATGCGTGCGGCCCGGCACGCGGCGACCGCCAGCAGCGAGGTGATCGTGCCCCAGCCGAGCATGAACAGCACGACATCGTAGCGGCCGCGCCAGATCGCGGGCATCACTCCAGGATTGACCAGGCGCCAGTAGCCGTTGCCGCGTCCGAAGTTGCGAAGCGCCCGCCATGGATAGCCTTGCAGCATTTCCAGATCCCAGCTCAGAGTCGTCTTCATATCCTCATCGCGGTAGGGCTTCGCTCCCTGGAGCGAGCAGTAGATGACGGTGAGATCGATCTCCGGGTCGCTGGCCAGAAGGCGGAAGAAGGGATCCTGATACTGAATCACGTGAGAAGCGAGGATTGCCAGGCGGAACATCGGTCACGATCTTCGCACGAAGGACTGCGTGTACGTTCGCCTGGCCGGCACGGTCACTTCGGTTTCCTGACGACGACCGGCTCCGCCCGGGAGGCAAGACGTTGCCACACTCCGGGATGGCTCAGTACCTCCCAGCCGCGAGACGCGAAAAACAGAATGGCCGCGTGCGGATCCATACTCGTGAATGCGTCACAGTCGGTTCCGACATACGCGTTCAGGTTGGGAGTGAGCCTGTGGTATCGGAACGCCATCGGCCGCCGGCGCAAGGCGCTCAACTCACGCATCAGACGCCGGGGAGCCTCGAACAACGCTCGCCATACCACCGCGTTGCGAAACGGAATGAGACGCTTGCGCAAGCGCTGCGTGAACGTCAGCTCATCGTAACCGCGAAACTCCAGACCCTCGGCCGCCCACGGCCGGCAGTGCCAGGCAGGAGCGAGAAGTGCGACTCCGCCGGGCCGCAGGATCCGGGTGATCTCCTCGAATACGCGCTCCGGATGCGGCACGTGCTCGATGGCCGCGAATGAAACCACGAGCTCGATACCGCTGGACCGGACCGGCAGTTGTTCCATGTCCGCGGCGATGCGCGGAAACGGCTCATCGACCGCCGCCAGAGCCGGAAACGAGAGATCGAGACCGATGTATCGCGGAGCGACGCCGGGCATTGCACCGCGGCCGCATCCCAGCTCCAGCACCGGACCTTCCCGGTCGAGCACCGCGTTGTCGAGCCACCGCCCTGTCACGGCCCACGATTCGGGCGTCAGCTCGCGCCCCCATCGCGCAGGGTCGATTCGGTTATAAAACTCTCGTGCGTCTACGGAAGTCATGATCCCTGGATGTTGCGTCGCTCGCCGATGATTCGCGCGGGCACGCCGCCGACGATGGCGTTCGGTGGAACATCTTTCGTCACCACCGCGCCGGCGCCGACGATCGCTCCGTCCCCGATCGTTACCCCCGGCAGCACAACGGAGCGCGCGCCGAGCCAGACATCCTCGCCGATAACCACCGGCGCACTTCGACTCCCCTGTGCTGCGAGCCGGATGCCTCGTGCAAAGTTGTGGGTGTGGTCGGTGATGAAAACGCCCGGAGCGATGAGGGTATGCGCTCCGACCGTGACGGAGTGGGCCGTGTCGATTTCGCTGGCGGTTCCAATGAAGACGAAGTCGCCGAGGGTCAGTGACGCGGCGTCGTCGACGCATTTGAGGAATACGTCGTGTTCGATGTCTGCCCGTGTGCCGATCCGCACGCACCACGGCCGGTCGATGCGCACACGCGCGCCGATGCGCAGTTTCCCTCCGACTCTCGCGCCGCGCGTGCGAAGCAACGCCGCCCGGAGGCGTCCGGCAAGCACACCGGCAAGCTCTCGCGCCCGTTCGAGAATCTTCACTCCGGCCTCCGCGCCACGAGGCAGAGCTGATGTGCGAGGGTTCGTGGCGCGACCCTCAGTGCCGCGCGATCCATCAGTTTCAGCAGCGGCAGCGGCACGATGCGGTGCAGGAACCTAACGAAGAAATGGCCGGAGATGGCAGGCGTCTCGAAATAGATCATCTCCAGCACATCGAGCCCCGCTTGGCGCGAGGCGTCACGCAGTTCCTGTTCCGTGTAGGCAAAGAAGTGACCACTGCCGCCGGCGGAGAACTGCTTGTGCTCGTGTGCCCGCGGATCGCCGAGCGCGGTGTAGCTCGGCAGGTTCGATTTGAAATAGGCGTGGTTTGGCGTGGAGACGACCACAGTGCCTCCCGGCCGCGCGTAGGACGTCAGGATGCGAAGAAAGTCGGCAGGATAGACGAGGTGCTCGATGATCTGGTTTCCGAAGACGAGATCGAAAGTGCCCAGGGGAGGGCGGTCGAAGACGTTTGCGGCCAGGAGCTCGATGTCGCCGTACTCATAGCGGGTCTTCGCATAGTCGAGAAAGGGCTGCCGGATGTCGACCGCGGTGACGCGTTTGCCGCGCTCGGCGAGCATTAGTGCGAGCGTTCCCTGCGCGCAGCCGACATCGAGCACGCTCTCGGCGTGATAGCGCTCGACGATATCGATGTAGAGCTGGAGTTGGTTTTGGTAGGAGTGGAACGAGTGGCGCTCGATATCGTGATCCCAAATCTCGCGCAGGTCGTTGCGGTAGATCTCCTGGATCTCCTCGGGCCACGTAGGATCGAAAACGGGCCGCTTCACGCGACACTCCTTCCGAGCAGCAGGACGCGAACGGCGCGCGAGGCATAGCGCCGCCATCGTGGGTCGTTCTTTCTCCGCAGGCAGGAGGCGATGAAGTAGAGAGCACGAATCTCGGAGTGCCGCGATTGAGCGTGTTTCCCGGGCCGGATCGCCGCAGCCTGCTCGGCCAGAGAGGGATCGCCGCCATCGCGCAACGCGATGGCAAGCGCGGCAGAGGCGACCTGCTCGCGGCGGTGGATACTGCTGATGGCGCCGACATCGATGCGGGCTTCGTACAAAACATCCTGGCTGATGCAGACCTCGCCGAAGGCGGCCATGCGCATCCAGAGATCGAGGTCCTGGGCGAAGTAGAACTGTGCGCGGTACCCGCCAGCGCGCGTATACGCCTCGGCGCGGAAGAGCGCGCTGCCGTGATGCGGGACCGACTGAATGGCGTCGATGCCGGCGTGCAGGAGCGAATCACGAATACTCTTCGATGCGTGCGACGTCGTATATAGCGCTTCTCCCTCGGGGCCGACGTACGCGACCTCCGAGGCCGCGAGAACGCAAGTCTCGAGAAGCGGCAGAAGACGCTCCAGCCGCTCCGGATGCGAGACATCGCCACAATCCTGCCGCGCGATGAGGGAAGCGCGCGCAGCCTGGCATCCGCGGATGAGTGCGCGCGTGATGCCGCCATTCTCCTGCCTGATAACGCGCACACGCGGATCGGTATAACCGCGCAGGATCGCCGCTGTCGCGTCCGTCGAGCCGTCGTCGACGACGACCAGCTCGAGGTTACGCTCCGTTTGCGCGAGGATGCTGTCGATCGTGGCCGCCAGCGATGCGGCACCGTTGTACACGGGAAGAATCACGGACACTCGCGGCGTCACGACCGCATCCGGTCCACGCTCGCTGACAGCTTTCCCATCGTTGTCCATCCTAATGTGCGCGCCAGAAGCGAGTACAGGCTGAATTGTAGACGCGGGCCGCGCGCCCCTGCGCCTTGCCGCGCCAGTTGGAAGAGCATCGCCGCCTCCGCCGCGAGCCCCGCCGCGCCGCACTGACGCGAGAGGAGAAAGAGCTCGCGCGCGAAGTGCTGCATCTCGGGCGCATCTTCGCCGATGCCGGCGCGCCGCGCGTGACCGAAGATCGCCTGGTGGGCGATCGCCCGGTCGCCGAGCGTCGCTTTGTCGTGCGAGCCGGAGAGATGCTCACCATGCGTTCGAAATTCGGAGACCCATGCTGCAACCTGGCACAGGCGCACGCCGGTCGCCGCGATCCGGCAGTCAAGCTCCCAATCCTCTTCGTTGCGCAATGGCAGCCACGCTCCCGCCGCCTGCAGGACCGATGCGCGGTAGAGCGGCGTCGTCGTCTCCCACCATCGAGCCTGCAACATCGCCGGGAACGGCGTGTCGAAGCGTTCGCCGGTTCGCTTCCACGGTGTGGGATGAATGCTGCCGTCGCGGAAGCGCATCCGCGTCCAGCCGTACGCGATGCCACACTCGGGATGCTCCTCCAGCGCACGGACCTGCAGTTCGAACTTGCGTGGCTCGAGCAGATCATCGCTGTCGAGTAACTGAATGAATTCGCCGGTGGCCACCTGCCTTCCCGCTTCCCGCGCCACGCCCGGCCCGCCATTCGTCTGGTGAATGACGCGCACCTCGGCGTGTTCGCGTGCGAGATCGCCAGCGACGCGCCGCGTGTCGTCGGTCGATCCATCGTCGACGATGATGACTTCGATGGGCCGGTACGTCTGCCCCAAAACGCTGGCCACCGCCTCGCGTAACATTACCGGGCGGTTGAAGACCGGGATGATCGTCGTAACGAGAGACACCGTCGGATTGTAGACCGCGGTGCGCCTTCCTTCCCGATCAGCCTGTCAACGATCTGCTCCTGACGGCCGGAAACCAGCTGGCTGCGTGCGGAGTGCGATCACGAACACATGCAACGCTCCGATCAGGAGAGCGCTGTCGAGCACGCGCGCGTATGAGGTCGCGATGTGCCAGACGACGTCCCGCGCGGAAAACAGATAAAGAAATCCGAGAGCAGCGGCAAAGAGGAGCACTCCGATCGACACGCCGGCCTCGGCGAAGCGGTGCCGTACCAAGAGAAAGAGCAGAGTAGCGGCAACCGCCAGGAGAATCAGCCACGGCGAGAACGCGAGAACATTCTTGAGAAGCGTTGTCAGGATAAGCGACAGCGACGGCAGTCCCGATCGCAAGGACTCGATCGTCAACGGTTTGAAATCGAACGTGGTGATGATGCCTAGGCGGGCCTGCTCGATACGGAGAACGGCAAACGGAAGAGACGAGGCCACGAGGAACGCCCCATCGGTAACAAGCGCGCGGATGTCCGGGCGTTGCCGGACGATCGTCATCGCGTACCACGGCAGAAGGAGCAGAGCCACGATCAGGATCGAGTCTGCTTTGATGAAGAGTAACGAGCCGGCCAGGATCAGCCCGACGCGGCGCGTCCAGCTCGTCTCCCCCTCGAGCGCAAACGCGACGAATCCTACGAGCGGTACGAGGAAGCTCTCGGCCGCCTCCGGCCGCCCAAGGAGAAGTGGGAACGCGAAGGCGATGGATGCGGCCGCGACGATTGCAGCGCGATTGCCGCCGAGCATCATGGCCACCGCGGTCAGGAGAAGGATCTGCAGGAGCGCCGTCGCAAAGCGATAGAGCAAGTCAAATCGATCGAGTGCCGGTCCAAGGTCGAAGGTGGATTGTGGGACGTCGGCGACCCACATCAGCGTCGACAGATAGATGGGGAATGATGCCGGATAGGCCACTCGATGACCGCCTCCGAACTGGGCACGCAGAAACGGAAGATCGTGTGATCCGCGCGCGTGATGGGCACGCGCGATCGGCAGCCAGTGCGTGAAGACATCGCCATCGAAATCGAGCCTGATGGCGCTGAAGACCATCGCGATCGCGAGCAGCAGCACGATCGACACGTTGCGCCGGGTGAGGATCGGCCGCGGCAGCGGTGAGCGCTGGAGGATCACTCCGATGATGATTTCGACAGCGAGGGCCAGCTCAATCGAACGCGGCGTGAGAAAACCGAGCAGATATGTGAGTGTCACGTGAACGACGCAGAAGAGGGGGAGTCCAACCGCCGCCCCGGTAGCACCTCCGGAGGTGTATGCGTAGCTACACACCAGGACACCGGCAAGAATGAAGACGAACAGCCGGATGAACGAAACGAGCGACCAGCGGTTGTAAGGACGCGCGAACATGGGCCGACGCGGCACGTCATCGATCATCGTTGGCGATGTTGCCGCGGCCGGGAGTCTCTTCAGAAGCTCATCGCGCGTCGACTGATCGCGGACGAGGATGAGCGTCTTGGGACCGAAAGATAGCGGCGCGTGCCCTCGAAGTATGCCCGCTCGATCGACGGAACCGTCAGCTTCCCAGTCAGACGGTTGATTGCCTTCGGCAAAGACGATCCAGGAAACGGACGGTAGTGGCTCGGGAAACAGACTCAATGCGTACTGGCGTATGTGGCCGCTCTCCCAACCGCGATCGGGGCTGACGAAGATGACGTTCTCGAAACCCGCTGGAAACGGCTCCCTCGGCAAAAGCGCGCCAAACGTTTTCACGTCGAAGCGCATCGGAAGGAACGTGGTCGCCAGACAGAAGATGATCGTCAGGACGAAGGCAACCCCAGCGGCCAACCCTGCGTTGCGAAGCCGGTCGCGCATATCCGCGCATCATGCACGAATTCGCCGGGTCTCAGAACTGGAAGTAGATGAAAGGACTGGCGTTCAACGCTCCGAAAAAGTAGATCGACAGGATCGCGGCGGCGACCGCGAAGCTTCCCGCGATCGTGCGCATGCGGAAGACAAGGTAAGGTCCCGAGATTGAGTCCGATGAGTAATCGGCGTCGAGCCAGCGCAGAGAACCTGGCCGCGCCGGAAGAAAAGATCCGGCGAGGTGACCGATGATCACGAGGCCGATCGACCATGCCAGCACGACGGGCCACCAGACGTTATGGCCGAGGCCCGATCCGAAGAGGGCACGCAGTATCGCGATGGTCGTGGCGAAATCAGGCGCACGAAACGGTACCCAGCAAAGCGTCACGAAGAGAAGCGTCGATGCCCAGGCGAAGAGGCGTGGCATGCGCGCGGTAGGGAAAAACTCGCGCCACGCGCGATGGAGTGCCAGTGCGAATCCGTGCAGGAATCCCCAGAGTACGAAGTTCCAACCCGCTCCATGCCATAGGCCACCCAGGAGCATCGTCAGCATGAGATTCACGTACGTTCGGGCTCTGCTCTTTCGATTTCCTCCCAGAGACACATATAGATAGTCGCGGAGCCATTCGCTCAGAGTGATGTGCCAGCGATGCCAGAACTCGGCAACGTTGGTTGCGAGATAAGGCATGTTGAAATTCTCGGGCAGATCGTAGCCAAACATCTTTGCGGTTCCGATGGCCATGTCGGAGTAGCCCGAGAAGTCGCAATAGATCTGCAGGGCATACGCGATCAGCCCGCACCACGTGGTCACGCAGCTCCAGTTCTGCGGAGCCGAGAACACGGCGTCGGCAACGACCGCAAGATGATCGGCGACGAGCAGTTTCTTTCCGATGCCGACAAGGAAGAGAGAGGCGCCGTGGAGAAGACGTTCGCGAGTCGGTCCGATGGTTCGCTCCATCTGGGGCAGGAACACCGAGGCGCGCACGATCGGACCGGCGATGAGGTCGGGAAAGAACGTCACGAACATCGTGTAGTCGAGACGCGACTTGCACGGTGCGATGCGCTTTCGAAAGACATCGATGGTGTAGCTCATCGATTTGAATGTGTAGAAGCTGATCCCCGCCGGCAGGATGATGCGGAGAAGTGGAACCTCGCGGCCGGTGAATGCGAGCAGACCGTTCAGGTTGGCGAGAAAGAACCCGACGTACTTGAAGAATCCGAGAATTGCCAGATTCGACACGATGCTGGCAGTCAGCCATGCCTTCCGGACGGGGATGTTTTCGGTGGCCGTGATCCGCGCGGCGCAGAAGTAGTCGATGACGCTGATGATCAGCAGCAGTGCCAGGTATCGATAGTCCCAGGCGGCGTAGAAAACGCAGGAGCTTGCGCAGAGCACGGCCTTTTTGCGCGTGTGCGACATCGGGATCGCCGTGATACCGAGAATCGCACCGAGGAAGAGGAAGAAGCGGAGGCTAGAAAAGACCACGGCGCCTCAATGACGAGAGCTCTTGAGCGAGAAGGTCCGCCGCGGCGCGGTGGCCTTCGGCGTTCATATGCCCCTGCGCGAATGAACTATTTGGAAATCCGAATGGTGAGCGGCCGCGGGTGCGAAAGTCCGCAAACGTAGCACGCAGGTCGACGCAACTCAGCCTTGCGGACGCACAACGCGCGAGAAACCGTTTCTCGACGACGTCCTCCCCGGTACTGAATCCGGGGATGAAGAAGAAGGTCAGCCGGCCCCCAAACGCTTCGGTCATCAACGATAACTCGTCATCCACGGGTGGCGTGAGCTCCGGCGGCGCGATACGGGCCGGCTGCCCTTCGTTGGCGGCAAGAAAGAGAGGAGGCATTTGAGAAAGCGCACGAAACATACCGCCGCGCGCGATCCCATAGTTCAGCAATGCGCTGCGTGGCCGGAGTCGGGCAAGTATTCGGGACGTTCGGCCGAGATGGACAGCGGGCGGAGGCATGGGAACCAGCCGTCCTTCGTGAAATTCGAAATGCGCTTTCGTCGGGACGAATCCGTCATCGGACAGATCGGGTGCGTTGAGCTCGATGATCGTCCACGATGGTCGAAATTCAGAACGTAGCTTCGGGGCATCCAGAAGATAGTCGGCCGGTGAAAGCGATGAGCGTCCGGCGTTGAAGACTCTGATGCCGAGCAGGGACTGCAGTCGGGCCGTGAAAACCTCATCGTCGTTCACCTGGGCGCTCTCGGTGAAGGAGTCTCCGATGGCCAGTACAACTGGTCCGGCCTGTTGCGACGGACTTGTGCGAATACCGTGGGAGTCCCAGTGGCTGACGCCCCAACCTTCAAGAAGGCGATAAACCACTGTCGATTCACGGCCACCCTCAGAAATCGGAGGGTTCCATGACAGATGCCGCAAGAGAAGCTCAAAGGCCAGCAGAGCCAGAAGGACGCCGATGGCAGGGCGAAGATAGGTCGGTAGGATGCGCATCGGCCGTGACTTCGATTTTGACACAGCATCTTGATGAGTGCCCAAACGAGCCCCCATCAGTTCAGACGCCTGGACAACCGCTCGAACAGTTTCGATGAGCAACGCTCGATCTCGCCGTGGCGAACATCCCACAGGCGTTCGGGGTGGGCGTTGATCTCGTTTGGAATGGTGTCGAAGCCGCAGGGATAATAGAACGCACCGAGGTAGTGGACATAAAACGAAGCGGCAGCGAGAACGATCAGCGCGGCCTGGGCGAGCCTGCTTCGGGCGAACAGCCGTTCCCATCCGAGCGCGAGCAAGATCGTCAGTGCCGGCACGCACTCGGTCAGCAGCCGGTAGGCGAAGGAAGTCCCGCCCCACCATGAGTACCACTTCGCATAAAGAAGAATTGTGAGCAGGACGCCGACCGTGAGCGCGGTCAGCAGTGGCTCCTTTGTTGGATGGCGCAGGACGAAAAATGTGTAGGCGAGACTGAAAAGAAACAACGGCGTGAAGACGAACAGGCCGCGGTTCGGGCTGAGCAGCAACCCTGCGAGCCCCGCTCCGAACCTGCCCAGGAACCAGTTGCCGGCTGGGTACTGGCCGAGGTTCGCGACCGTGCCCCAGTAGTGGTGCGAGTACCAGGCGAGGAGCGCCGCTGGCACTGCGGCCGCGGCGCAGAACGGAAGGAAGGCACGGCGGTGGCGCCAAAGGACGAACACGGCGAGCGGCGCGACGATCAGCAGATTCACGGGGCGATTGAAAACGGCGAAGCCGAGGGGGAGTCCGGAGAGCGCGATCGAAAGCGAATCGCCGCGCGTCAGCAGCCATAGTGCGAGCGTCAGAAAGAGCAACGATGGTCCGTGCTGCCACATGCCACGCGCTGCCACGCTCATCGCGGTGGTGGCAAACGCATAGACGAGCGTACCGCCGATGGCAGTGGCGCGCCGCGTCACGATGCGCGAGAGCGCGAGAAAGAAGAACGCCACTGAGGCCGCGGTAACGATGCTGGCTGAGATCATCGACAGCATCGAGCGGTGAACGCCGTCGAGCGGAATACCGCGCCACTCCGCGACGCGGTACGCAGGGATGTTGAAGAAGCCTGGCACGATCGGATAGCCGGATACTGTGTGCCCTCTGATGTGATGAAACCAGTACTCGCCCGGGGTCTCCAGGCCATCGAAGTAGAGGCTGTGATTACGCTCGATGGCCAGCGGAAGCAGCTCGGCCGGAGTCGTGTCGCCGCCAGCGGCCCAGAAACGGTAGCGATAGTGATAGACGTAAGCCGTCAGCGATAACGCGAACAGCGCAAGGGCGATCCAGCCGCGTTTCATCGTGTCTCCTCGGCAAGCTCGTCTCTGCGTGTGTAGAAGATATTCTGCTCGAGCTGCTGCGTGGCGAGATATCCACGCTCCGCGAGCCAGTTGGCCACGCTGCGGTCCGCTCCGGCGGAGTTGTCCTCGATGACGAGAAGCCGCGGCCGGAAATGCTCCAGGTCGAATCCGCGCAGCACGTCGAGCTCCGCCCCTTCGACGTCGATGCTGACAAAGTCGATCGGCTCGGTGATGCCGGCAAGGATGTCGTCGAGCGTTCGCAGCGGGACTTCGACAGTCCGCACGTTGCCCCCTTCCTGTGCAATGCGCGTGCGGTCCGGCGTCATCGACGACAACGTTGCGACGCCGCGCGGGCCGTCAGCGACCGTGAACGCGACGCTCCCGCTCGCCGCTCCGCACGCGGCATGGACGACTGTGCTGTGAGGGCGCAAGGCTGCGCAGCGTCTGTACAGCTCCGGTACGGCCTCGATGACTAGGCCGCTCCAGCCGATGGCCTCGAAAAAGTAGGTGTTACTGAAGCCGACGCCGTCGTACCCGCCGACGTCGACGTAGAAACCTTCGCGTCGCCTTTCGAAGATGTCCCAGATGACGACGTCCTCGCCGTTCTGCGACGGCATCAGCGGCGGCAGGCGCATCGAGCTGGAGGTCGCCATCAACACGATCTCCTTGCGGCTGGCGACGAGTTGCCTCTGCAACGATTCGATCGTGCCGCGAAGCCGGAAGATCTCGGTCCATGTTTCGCGGTGCTTGCCGCGCATCACGTACGCGAGGGCCACGATCACCACGGCCAGTGCCGCAATACCGATCATCGGCGCGAGGCCTCGGGGATGTCGACCGCGCCGCGCGCGAAGTCATCAAGGAACGTGCGTGTGTAGCGCTTGAGAAACGCCAGCGGCAGGCCGCCCGATGATGCGGGTAGCGTGCGTTCGGAGTCGTCCGCGACGTCCTCAACGGCCCGCTCGAACCAGTTGTGGTAGTGCGTGACGATGCCGTCGATGCTGTAGAAGTTGCCGAGACCGTAGCGGTACATCGCCAGTTCCGAGGTCCATTGCGGAGCCTGGAAATGTGGTGTGTAGATGGGATCGTCAAGACGCGTTGATGTATGGACGCGCATGGCCTGCCATTCCAGACCGTGCGCCCGCAACCGCGTGGGAATGTTGTAGGTGATGTGCTCACCTGTCACGTCGAGGCCCCGGAATGGAAGCGGCAACGTGAAACGTCGTCGCCGGAACCAGACCCGTGTACGACGTGCCGGTGCTGTGCGAAAAAGAAGGAATGAGCTCTCCGGCATCCCGCGGCCCCATGGCCGCGTATACGGACCGCATCCGATGTCCTCGGGACTCACCAGCGCGACGTTGCCAGTGAGGTGTGCGGCACAGGCGTCGAGCCAGCGACGGTCGAGGACGACGACGTCTGCATGGAGGAGCAGCGTGAATTCGGCGCGGGAGCGGTTGAAAAGGTCCATGAGCGCGTGCGCCTGACCCGAACGCCGCACGATGACCTCGGCACCGAAGCGACGCGCGATATCAGCTGTGCCGTCCGTCGAATCGTTATCGAGAACGACAAGATGCGTTTCGCGTGCATCGGTCATGGCTCGCAGGGCGGTCAGCGACGCCGGAAGAAACGACGCACTGTTCCATGTCGTCATGCCGACGAAAAGGCGCATCAATGCGGCCACTCCGAACCTGGATCTTGATGTTCGAAATGGTGTCCGAGGAGACGACGAATGCGGGCCATCTCCTCGAGACCCAGTCCGAGACGCGCCAGACGGCCTGGTGAAACGAGGGGCGGAAGGGCGGCGGGTGCGGAGCGACGAATCGGCATGGCGGTGAGCGTGGAGAGCGCATCGTGCCATGACTGCTCGAATGCGGGAAGGGTGTAGGCCGTGGGAAGCTCGACGCGCGCAGGAGGCGGCTCGCGGATGAGCTTCGCCGCTGCAACCGTGTCGCCGACGGGGAAGACGCGGTCGCGCAGGACCCCCTCCTCTTCGCGTCCAACGAAGTCCGAGACGATCGGCACGATTCCATTGGCCATCGCTTCCCACGCCACGATCGGTCCGGCCTCGGCCGGAGAGAAGACGAGGAGGGCGTCGATGCTCGGATAGAACGTCTCGTAGAGCTGCGCCCGCGACAGATCGCCGTGAAAGACCGCCGACATGCCGCGCAGACCCTCGCGTAGACGCGCTTCCTCGGGGCCGCTGCCGGCGATGTGTAACGTTACGTCGTCGAGCTCGTGCATCAGCGGGATCAGATCGAGGACGCGCTTCTCGCCGTCGTCGAGACGTCCGACGTAGGCGATCTGCTCGATACGCTCGCGTTTCCGCGGCGGAGCAAGCGGCAGCGGGACCCCCGTCGGGATGTGCCGCACGTTCGGCACGATCCTTTCGAGCTGCAATGCCACGCGGCGCGACACGCTGGCCGCGAGATCGATGAACGGCGCACACGAGCGCACCTGTTCGATACGGTCTTCTCCCTGGCTGTGAATGCAGAGTGCGATGCGCCATGTCGAGCCTTTTGTCTTCGCGTACGAAGCGGCGTAGAGAGCGTCGGCAAGGTTTACGGGAATGATGATGTCCGGCTGCACGCGCTCGAAGACGCGCAGAAGGTTCGCGATGCGAACCTCTCGCGTAGCGCCGGCACCGTCGACTTCGATCGAGTTCGCCACCGCGTGCCGAGCGGCATAGCGGGCGGGATCGTGAAAGCGCCCTTTCGCCAGCGCAGTGTGCACTTCGTGCCCGCGCGCGAGCAGCGCCGAGGTGAGCGCTTCCATCCACGCTTCCACACCACCGCCCGTGTGCGCTGCCTGCGAACAGAAGAGGATGCGCATCAACGCCCCGCCGCCTCGCGCACAATCCTGACGAATGTTCGTCCCGTCTCGACCTGGGCTTTGGCCACGGCACTTGCGCCGGCCGCCTCTTCATCCTCGTTCGGGCCGGGTGGCCGCACGTTCCACGCGTTCTCCATCGCCTCCGCCCATGCTTCGGCGTCGTCGACTGGCAGGAAGACGCCGCCGGGCGGCGCCTGCTCGCGATGAACGGGAAGGTCGCTGACGAGGATCGGCTTGCCGAGAGTCTTCGCGTCCTCGACTACGGTCGACCACCCTTCGAACTGCGACGGCTGCAGAATGGCGATCGCGCGGCGCATGAGCGCGATCTGGTCCGCGCGCGGGATGAGATCGAGGATCCGCACGGCGCCCTTCAAATCGTGTTCGCTCAGGAAGGCCTCGATCGATTCGAGATAGTCGTTTCCGCGAAAGCCGAACGTGCTGCCCGTGCAGGCCACGACGACCGGCACGCCACCCGCGCGCAGGCGGCGCACGGCCTCGAAGACGACCGGGTGGTTCTTGTGATGGGAGAACTGGTTCGCCAGGAGAAAGAACTTATCGGGCAGCCCGTACATGCTCGCGACCGTTGCCGGATCGCGCTTCCACCACTCCACGGTCGGCACGCTGCAGAAGTGGAGCACGCGCGCCTTGTCGCGGAATTGCGGCAGGTAGGTTTCCAGATCCCGCAGTCCGTCGTTGCTGCTGACGACGATGCGAGTGGCAATCTGGCCGTTGTTGACGTAGTGCCTTTCATACCAGGTGCGCAATTCAGGGCTGAACAGATCCGCCATTCGCCAAGGCTGAAAGTCGGGCATCCAGAAGACGAGTGGAATGCCTGGATCGGCGATCGGTGCAATCGGGAACAGAACGTCGATGCGCGCGTCGAAAAATACATCTCGCGCGTCAGGCCACCCGTGAAAAGCGCGGCGCGCAGCGCGCAGCACGCGGCCGGCGGACGTCGTCGGGAACCGCAATACCTCGCGTCCATCGAGCAACGTCCGCACTTCCTCGAACGGATCATCGTTCTTTGCGTCCTGCCACCAGACATCCGTGAATGCGACGCGCTCCCCCGGCGGAAGCATCGCCACCGCGCGCACGAGGTGCTGCAGGTAGTAGCGTCCGCCGATCCACTTCCGCTCAGGATCGACGCTCACGAGGCCCACGCGCAACATGGACCGTAGAATACCCGTTGCGCATGTCGGATCGGCGAGGTCGCATTGCCCTGTGGCTTTTTGCAGTGTTTGTGGCCGCGGTTCATCTTCTAGCGATCTTCGAGGTTGTTCGGGCTAACTACTCACTCATCGACGACTATCGCGTCTTCGCCATCAGCAGGATAGGGGCGTGGCCGTCCTTCCTACTCCAAATGACCGCAGATCCTACGGCGCCGGGCGCTTGGATCTATCGGCCGTTTCCGGATGCGATGTCCTGGATGATCTCCGCCGCCTTCCGCGAGCATCCCGGCGGGTGGCATGTCGTGATGATCTTTGTGCGGCTCGTTTCCGTAGGAGTGGCGGCAGTAGTCGCGCGTCGGTCAGCTTCATCGAGAACGGCGGCGTGTGCGGCGGCGGCATATTTCGCGTTTTTTCCAGCGATTCCGGAGGTCAATCTGATTCGGGTGGAGATCTGGCTGACTCTCGCCCTCGCGCTCGCATTTCTTGGTTGGATTCGCGTGATGCGGGGCGGTACTTCGCTGTTGTTCGTGACCGGCTTTGTGCTTGCGACGCTTTCAAAAGAAGCGGTGGCTCCGATTCTCGTTGCGATGTTGGTATTTGCCGGCGGCCGGGTGTGGCGGCGCTCGCGGTTCGCGCTTGTGATCGCGAGCCTTGCCCTTCTGAATCAAGTCGTTCGCTTTGGATTGATCTTCACCGATCCCTATTCACACCCATCGAATGCTTCGTCGCTCATTCAGGGTGCGCTCTGGCTTGGGAAGATTTTGTTGCTTGCGACGACGAACGTTCCCCTTGTTCCGCTGATCCTCATCGCCTGGATCGTTCTTGGATTTCGTGCCTTGTTGCGTGAGCCGCGTTCCTTCGCGCTTGGGTTGACTGCGCTCCTGCTCATCTCGGTCGCGATGGCCGCGGCCGCCCCGTATCGCGCGATCCGGTATCTATGTCCGACCGCGCTTTTCCTCGTGCCGCTGCTCGCCCTCGGCGTCGACGAAACCCGGCACCTCATCGGCGATCGGATGGGGGAGTGGATGGCGATCGCGACCATGTTTTGCTTCGCGATCTTCGGTGGCGCGCAACTCGTCGCGCAGGCTGCATCGAAGCGCGCCACGACACGTGCCGATCGCGTGCTACTCGAGACCGCAGCGCGGGCGATGGCTCGCGGGCAGAACATAGTCATTCTCGAAGATGAGGACTTTGAGCGGTCATTCTGGATGCGCGCAGAACTGGTCGGCGTCGATCCGCGGTGGCCCTTTCTCTCCTACGTAGCGCAGCAGTACGCGACGCATCAGCCAGTCGTCTGGCCTCCGCCACCGGGCGGACCAGTAAACCTTACGGGACTGGTGAGGCCAGGCGGACGGTTTCTAATGAACGCCGGCGACGGCCTCCTCATCCCGGCGAACCCGAGGCATGTACCGCCTTACCCCGTCGCGAGCCTGATCGACTTTCGCGAAGACGACGCGCTCTATGTTCCGCTTTGGACTTTTCGCAACCTGGCACGGCGCGTCAATCCGAAGTTCCGCTACGTCTACGACCTGGGCGAAGTGGAGTGGCCAGGCTACTCCTGGCCGTTGCTGCGCAGGCGCTGATCGAGCAAGCGAATTTCGCGGGCAGGGTTTCCGGCCATGAGCGTGAACGCCGGAACGTTGCGTGTGACGACGGAGCCCGCGGCAATGATGGCCCCCCGTTCGATGCGAACGCCCTTCAGGATCGTGCTCTTCGTTCCAATCCAGACGTCATCCTCGATCACGACGCCGCTCTGAGGCACGCGCGAATAGTCCATCAGTCGGTTGCGCTCAAACAAGTCGCGCGCGTCCTCGCGGCGATCATGGAGGTCGAGCGAATGCGAGTCGTTGTCGAAGATATCGACTCGGGGCGCGATCAGCACGAAATCCCCGATGGTCATCGTCCCTTGAACCCACAGCCGCGACTCGGCGCCGAGGAAGGAGTGACTGCCGACGATGCAACGGGACTCCGGAGTCAGCAGGAAGACCTCGCCCTCGATGTAGGTGTAGTCTCCGACTTCGATATGATCAGAAGGCGCGACGCTTTGGACTCGAGCGTGGTTCGTAACAATCGCCCGCGGTGAAAAGTGACCAAGCGACCGGATGAATTGCTCGCGATAGTCCGACGGATGATGGACGGCGAGGTGCTCCAGCCGGCGCGCGATCTTGAGCAGCAACGGGTCGAGCAGTCTCCAGATCATGGCAGCTCCTCATCACTCCACTGCAGCAGAGGAGCGATGATGCCGGGGCGGCCGTCACGAGCAACCAGACTGTTCTGATCGGACACCGTCACTGAGAGTACGCCTTCATGGATGACATCTCCTTCGTCCTCGCTTGGCTCGGCGACCGTCACGAAGTAGCGCCCAGGGGCGAGAAGGTGCCCTGGAATGCGGCATCGCGCGCGGCGACGTCCCGGTTTCCATGGTTCTCGCAACGCGGAAAGATGGTCCGTGCTCGCCGATGCGAGCACCACGGTGGCGTCGGCCGCTTTGATTGCAATTGCGAAACGGCCCGGCGAGATAGGTGCAACAATCGAGTAATCGAATGCGATGTCGAACGGCTGGTCGGCGGCAATATCGCCACCACCTCCGCCGGGGCGCTCGATGGACACAGTGTGCAGTTGTAGCGGCGCACGTTGGAGCGCAGGCGGTTCCCACGAGTCGGCGCCGCCGCTGCCCTGGGTCAGATAGGCGCCGACGACCTCGCGGGTCTCTCCGGCCGCAACGACCTGCCCCCGATCGAGCCAGATGACGCGCTCGCAGAGTTGTGTGACGATGCTCATGTTGTGGCTGACGACCATGACGGCGCGATCCTGGTTGGCAACGCTTTCCATCTTGCCCAGGCACTTCCGTTGAAAAGCGGCATCGCCGACGGCCAGTACTTCGTCGACGATCAGCACGTCCGGTTCCAGGTGGGCGGCCACCGCAAACGCCAGACGGACGTACATCCCCGATGAGTATCGCTTGACCGGCGTATCGATGAACGCTTCCACCTCCGCGAAGGCGACGATCTCGTCGAATTTTCGCCGCATTTCCGCGCGTGTCATGCCGAGGATGGCGCCATTGAGGAAGACGTTCTCGCGGCCCGAGAGCTCGGGATGGAATCCGACACCGACCTCCAGCAGACTGGATATGCGCCCGTAGAGATTCACTTCGCCTTCGGTCGGCTCTGTGATCTGGCTGAGGATCTTGAGCAGCGTCGATTTGCCGGCCCCGTTGCGGCCGATCACGCCGAGAACCTCTCCTCGCTGGAGCTCGAATCCGACGTCGCGAAGGGCCCAGAAATCGCGGCTTGCGGCAGGCTGACGGGAACGGAATGCGGATCGCACGACGTCGGTAATCCGGTCGCGCAGCGAAAGCGTCCCGAACGGATCGGCGCCCAGGAAATACTGTTTTCCCACTCCATTCGCAGAGATCAGGACGGAGGACATCGCTCAGATGATATCGGCGAAGAGGCGCTCGGTATTGCGGAAGTAGTACAGGCCGCCGACCAACATCACCATGGTCAGAGCCACCGAGAGCGCGAGTGCCGGCATGTCGATGACATTCGTTCCACCAAACAATGCCCAGCGAAAGCCGTCGATCACGCCCACCATCGGATTGAGGGAGTAGAGAAGCCTCCACTTTGCCGGAATCATCGTGCTCATGAAAGCGACAGGCGAGATGTAGAGCCCGAACTGCACGATGAACGGCAGGATGTGCCGTATGTCGCGGTAGCGCACGTAGAGGGCAGCGAAGAGGATCCCGCTCCCGATTGCGGCGAACATGCACAGCGCTGTCAGGGGAATGAGCCAGACGATGTTCGCGCTGACGCGGACGCCGTACCAGATCATGAGCACGGCCAGCATCAGGGAAGAGACGAGAAAGTCGACCAGGACACTGAACGTCGCGCTGATCGGAATGATGAGACGGGGGAAGTAAACCTTCGATACCAGTTGTCCGCTTCCTACGATGGAGCTTGCAGCCTCCGAGAACGCGGTGGAAAAGAGTTGCCACGGAAGCAGTCCAGCGAGGGCGAAGACCGGGTAGGGGAGGTTTGCCGAGGGGAGCTTTGCCAGGCGGCCGAAGACGACGGTGAAGATGACCATCGTGATGAAGGGACGGAGGAAGGCCCAGAGGATGCCGATCTCGGTCTGCTTGTATCGAACGAGAATGTCGCGCCAGGCGAGGAAAAACATCAGCTCGCGGTACTCCCACACCTCGGCAAGTTTGAGCCGCGCCAGCCCGTGCCGCGGGCGCAGAACTTTGTGCATGGAAGGGAGAGTAGCATGCGTGCCCGAGGAGGCTGGGGAGCTGAAACGGTCATAAACTGCGGCGATGGCGCGACGCGTGATGCTCACCGGTGCAGGCGGCTTTCTGGCGGGTCACTTCGCCACGACGTTCGCCGCAGCGGGATGGCAGACTTTCGGGATCGGACGCTCCGACCGCGACAACCAGGCCGGCCTCTTCGCCGAGCTCGCACTCGCGGATCTATCGGACCTCGGTGCGATCACTTCCTTCGCCGGCAGGGTCGCGCCGGACGTTCTGGTGCATCTCGCCGCTCCTGCCAGCGTTGCCGAATCGATCGATGATCCCCTGACCGACCTTAAGGGCCACATGCTGCCCACCGCGAACGTTCTTTACGCATTGCGCCGGTCGTCGCCGGCCACACGGGTTCTCCTCATCTCGTCCGCGGCGGTCTATGGCAGTCCCGCGTCGCTGCCGATTTCGGAAGACACGCGGCTGGCGCCGATCTCCCCGTATGGCTTTCACAAACTGCAGCAGGAGCTGCTCTTCGATCAATATGCCGCGCTGCACGGCTTACGCACGTGCAAGGCTCGGATTTTCTCGACGTACGGTGAGCGACTACGCCGCCTCGCGGTGTGGGAAATTGCGCGCCGCGCGCTAGCAGGCAACCCGGAAGTCTTTGGCACCGGCGAGGAAAGCCGCGACTATCTCGATGTTACTGAGGCCGCACGTGCCGTCGTCTGCATCGCCGATCGTGCGCCGTTCGAAGGAGAGGCGATCAATGTCGCATCCGGCGCCGATGTCTCAGTCGCGACCGTGGCCGCCGAGATCTTCCGGCTCGTTGGACTTTCGGAAGCGCCGCGGTTCACCGGCAAGACTCTCCCAGGGAATCCGATCCGCTGGCGCGCGGACATAACCCGGCTTCGCAAGCTCGGATGTTCACCGGCTTCCTGGCCGTCCGGTCTTGCGCGAACAATCAAATGGATCGAGTCGGAGCGCAAAGCCTCGGAACTTTGAGCTTTCGCGCATTTCGCGCAAGGAATGCACAGAATGGGCGGACCGGCCTCCGAGCGTGCTGCATTACCATCATGCCGATGTCATTCCGATCGCGCGCCGGGGCCGTACTGTACGACCTGCCTCGATTCGCGCTGTCCATGCGACCCGGCCGCTGGATCGAGATGCGCAATCGCAACGAGCGGGTGACCGTCGACGGCCGCGGTGTTCGCTGCGAGTGGGAGTTCACGTCGGATCTTCACGTCGCCGCGCAGTTTCCTTCCGCTGCTGCGCGGCTCATGCGAAAGGCCTTTGCGCAATGGCCAATCGCAATGCGTGAGTCGCCGGCCAGCCGCGCGGCCATTCCGGCGGTCTCCTTCGTGATCGGACATCGCGGTCTGGCCAGATTGCCTCACCTGCTGACGACGCTGCGCAGCATTGCCGGTCAGACCGACGTACAAGTCGAGTGCATCGTCGTCGAGCAGTCCTCGGCGCCGGAGATCGCATCGAGGCTTCCCTCGTGGGTTCACTATATCCACACGCCGACGCCGCGGCCTGACTACGAGTACAACCGCGCATGGACGCTCAATCAGGGTGTCCGCGAGGCGCGTGGCGACGTGGTCATTCTCCACGACAACGACATTCTGGTTCCCGCGGCCTATGCTTCCGAGTGCGCATCGCGGATGCGTGAAGGCTTCGACTTTCTCGAGCTGAAGCGGTTCACGTTCTATCTCGGCGAGCGTCAAACGAAGCGTGTCTTCGCGACGGGTCTTGTTCCGCAGAACGTGGCGTCGACGGTCGTGCAGAACCTGCTGGGAGCGAGCGTCGCCGCGCGGCGCTCTTCCTACTTCGACGCTGGGGGATTCGACGAGGGCTTCGTCGGCTGGGGCGGAGAAGACAACGAATTCTGGGAGCGCGCCGAAGTCACGGGGAAAACGTACCGTTTCGGATACCTGCCTTTCCTTCACCTGTTTCACCAACCACAGCCCGGGAAGATGCGGGGCTCCGATGCTCCCGCTGTTCGCCGTTATGCCGAGCTGCGGAGAGTTCCCGCGGCAGAACGAATCAGAAGGCTTCGGGATGAGCGAACAGGAGTGGCCGCCGAATTCGAGGAGTGATCGCGTGAACGGTTCCTCGAGCTTCGTTTGGGCGCTTGAGACTCGTATCCTGTTCGTGCGTTATCGTGTCATCTTGCGAAGGAAGGGCTTTTCCAGATGACTACCAACCTCAACTCTTCAAGAAGCAATGTCTCCAGAGTGAACTGTCAAGGCCCTGTGGCGACAAAGCCCGGCCAGATTAACGAGCTCCTGGCAGCGCTGGTCCAGAGGGCGCCCGCAGACACAGCAGAGGTCGAGCAGTTCCTGTCGGAAATGATTGCGAAGCTCGGACTCAAGGTCGATTTCGTTCAGATCACAGACCATCGAGAGCTGACGATTACACTATCGACAAGCCGGGGAGATGAGACTCAGACAGCGGTAGTCTCGAGCAACTGATCAAGAACGCATCGGCGTTCAGCGCGTCAGCGTGTGATGGTCAAACCGGAACGCGGACGGCATTCGTCAGCAGCGCGACCAGCGCTCCAAATTTCGTCTTAGCCTCCCACCCCAGCACGCGGTGCGCTTTCTCGGGATTGCCGCGGCTGTGGGTGATCTCGGAGGCGCGGAAGAGGGAGGGGTCGATGTCGACGTGGTCGTGCCAGTCGAGATTGAACTGGGCGAATGCGGCGGCGGTGAGCTCTTCCAGCGTGTGGCTCTCACCGGTGGCGATGACGAAATCCTGGGGCTCGTCTCGCTGCAGCATGCGCCACATCGCTTCGACGTACTCGGCGGCGTAGCCCCAATCGCGCGAGACGTCGAGGCGGCCGAGGGTGACGCGGCGGCGGTTTCCGGCAGCGATCTCCGAGGCGGCGGTGACGATTTTTCTGGTCACGAATCGTTCGGAGCGCAAGGGCGACTCGTGATTGAAAAGGATCCCGGAGCAGGCATAGATACCGTACGCCTCGCGATAATTGACGGTCGTCCAGTGCGCGGCGGCTTTGGCCATCGCGTAGGGGCTGCGCGGAAAGAACGGCGTCGATTCGTCGCTGGCGGTTCCGGGCGGCGTATCACCAAAGCATTCGCTCGACGCGGAGTTGTAAAGGCGCACGGGCAGCTTCAGGTAGCGGATGACTTCGAGCATGACCAGCGTGGCCTGCGCGATGCTGTCCATCGTTTCGACCGGCTGCGAAAACGAGAGGGCGACGGAGCTCTGGCCGGCGAGGTTGTAGATCTCGTCGGGACGGATGCCATCGATCAGCTGGAGAAGCTCCCGGAAATCGCGCGCCGCGGCGGAGTGGGTGATGACGCGGTCGCGGATGCCCAGAGTGCTGAGACGGTGGAACGGCTGCGACTCCGCGTCGCGCGAAACCCCATGAACTTCGTATCCGCGATCGAGCAGCAAGCGGGAGAGATAGGCGCCATCCTGCCCCGACACCCCGAAGATCAACGCGCGCTTCACGCGAGCATTATGCCGAAGAGACAGAGATCAGAGACAAGAGATCAGAGATCAGGGGACAGTGGCCAGGGGTCAGCGGTCACGGGAGCCTTTCTGTTCTCTCGCCAGACATCAGAGAGAACAGGCCGGGGGTAGAGGTCGCAATCAGTCGGTGCGAATCGCGATCTCTCATCTATGCCCTGCTCTCTTATCTCTGCTCCCTTGTCTCTAAGTTGGGATCAAACCAGCGATTCGATGATCGCGTGCGTTCGTGACTCGAAGTTCTCGAAACTGAAGTATTCGAGCCCCTGCGGAACGCTCTTGCCTCCGCTTGCCAGGGCGTCGGTGATGGCGACGCGAATTTCAGCAGGACTGGTTGGATCGACGAGCTGCCCCAGCTCTCCCTGACGAACGGCTTCCCGTCCGCCATCGAGGCGGCTGGCGATGACCGGGACGCCGCACGCCATCGCCTCGAGCAGGACGAACCCGAAGCCTTCGCCCCGGCTGGGCATGACGTAGACGTCGGCCAGATTGTAGAGATCCGCCTTTTCGTGTTCGGGCACTAGCCCGGTGAAGATGACTCGCTCTTCCACGCCGAGCCTCGCTGCCTTGCGCTTCAGGCGGGGGACGTCGTTGCCACCGCCAGCGACGACATAGGAGATGCCGGCGTCCAGGGCGGGCATGACTTCGAGGACCTCGTCGAAGCCCTTGTAGCGCTCGGCCGCGACGACGCGGCCCAGAGTCATGAGCACTCGTTTTCCCTCGAGCCGGTAGCGAGCAGCCAATTCCTCGTTGCGAGGCCGAATCCCGTACCAGGCTGCACGGATGGCATTGGGAAGCAAGTGCGAATTCCCTTCGTAGCCGGACCAGCCCAGAAAGCGATCGAGCGTGATCTCGCTGATGGAGACCACGGCGCTGCACCGGCGTGCCAGACGATTGGAGAGCATCTCGCGCAGCGGCTTCCATGCCTCGATACCGTAGATCATGAGCATCGGATGCTTGCTGAACATCCTCGCAACAGGCAGCAGGTTGACGTGGGCGCAGATGACCAGGTCGAACGGTCCGCGCAGCTTGCGAAGAGTGTTGACGTACGCCAGTCGTCCGCTGGCGGCTTGATCGAGGAATGCCACTTTGGCAGGTAGCGGCTCTGGTGCGGAGGCGAGAAGACGGGGAACCACGACCACCTCGGTCACGACCGGATGCGAGGCGATCGCCGCGATGAGATCGCGGTTGTAGAGGGCGATGCCTCCGTACCCTCCGAACGAATCCGTGCCGATGTGCAGCACCCTCACGACCAGCGCTCCATGACCACCCGTGCCCAGCTGCGCATGCGGGTTGACGTTCCATCGGCAGGGAGATTCATCCAGCCGGCGAGTGGGACTATGAATCCGGTCTTCCTGCGCTCGCTGAGCCAGTCCGGGAGGGGAGTGCGGGGACTCTTGGCGAAGTGATGTTTACAGCGCTGCTGCTCCACGAGCAGAAGCGGGGCGATCTGGCGCAGAAGGGTGGCATCGACGAGAGGCGTGCGTACCTCCAGCGAGTGGGCCATGCTTGCCCAGTCGGTGTCGCGCAGCAGTTGATTGCGCATGTAGAGCGATGCTTCCAGCGTGGCCACGCGGCCGAAGGCGGAGCTCGGATCCGGATCGAGGACGGAGGCGATGTGCTCGATCAATGAAAGGCGCTTCAGGCCTTCCTCCGCCTGCTCCGCGCCTATGAGTGCCGGAAGGTCATCCGGGAGAAAGAGGCCTCGCTGCAGGAGATAGGCCCCGGCCCACGAATGTCCGTAGCGGGCCAACGCTTTCGCTTTCGGGCGGCTTGCAAGACGGCTGAGCGCCGAGGCAGCAAATGGGACCCGGGCGCCCATGACGATGCGCGGCAGAGTACGGAATGAGGGATAACTGCCAAAGAGCTCGTCGCCGCCAAGTCCGGAGATGGCCACTTTCAGACCGCGTTCCGCGGCTGCCTTGCTGACGAACCAGGTGTTGGTTCCGTCGATGGTGGGTTGATCCATCGCGTCGAAGAGGCGGGGAAGGTCGGCGATGAATTCGTCCCGTGCCACCAGTCGGGTGACGTGCTCGGAACCGATCCGTTGTGCGAAACGCTCGGCGAGGGGGGCCTCGTCGACGTCATGACCCTGAAACTCCTCGAAACGGAGGGTGACCGTTCGCGGCGGTTGAAAGAACGCCTCTGTCGCCAGAGCGACGAGGGCGCAGGAGTCGATCCCTGCGGAGAGGAATGCGCCAACCGGGACGTCAGAGATGAGATGGTGGCGGAGCGAGTCGGTGACGAGCTCTCGCACGAGAACGTGAGGGTCGACAAGACGAGCAGCGGGCTCGTCGCGAACACCCTGGCCGAGTGTCGTTGCGATCGAGTAGTAGTGGCGTTGGTCATGAATCCCTCGCTCATCGACGAAGAACGAGGTTCCCGCGCCCACTGCCCGGATCTCTTCGAAGATCGTGAACGGCTCCGGTACGCTGCCCATGAGCCAGAAGCCGGCAACACCGGCCGGATTCCTGGCGCGCGAGATGTGTCCGCCCGCAAGCAGCGCCTTGACGGTCGAGGCCGCGCGGAATGTCTTGCCGTCGTCGGCGATGTACAGCGGTTTGATTCCGTAGGGATCGCGCGCCACGAACATGCGCCGCGGTCCTGGATCCCAGATCGCGAACGAGAACATGCCGCGCAACAGGTCGACCATCCCTCGTCCATCGCGCCGGTAGAGCTGCAGCAGAACCTCGGTGTCCGACGTGGAGTGGAAGTGTGCCCCCAGCCGCTTCAGTCGTGCGCGCAGCTCGTGATGGTTGTAGATCTCGCCGTTGAAGACGATGCGCAGATCGCCGTCGGTATCGGTCATCGGCTGCGTGCCTTCGTCCGTCAAGTCGATGATGGCGAGACGCCGCGCGCCGAGGGCTACTCGCTGGTCGGGCGAGATCCAGGTGCCGCCAGCGTCGGGGCCGCGCGGCCGCATGCGCTTGGTGATGGCGTCGATCTCGACTGCATCGACCGGAGGTGCGTCGCTTCCGTACGCGAAAAGAGCGGCGATTCCGCACATGGCGTCAGGCCTGCCGCTCGACCGGCGCGTGCCCCAGGTGGCGCCGGAACCAATAGCGGAGAAAGAGCATGGCAATGAAGCCGGCGATGCCAACGTAGTAGCCGGTGTTTCTCAATTCCTCGATCACGGTGAGCACCGCGGCAACGGCAAAGAGCAGCGTGATGAACCAGATGGAGAGGATGGCTTTCGTGATGCTGCCGTATTTCTCGACGAGGATGTGATGGAAGTGGCGGCGGTCGGCGTTGAACATCCGAGTCACGCGCGCGCCGATGGCCGACTCCGCGCCAAACCGCTGCTTCATGACGATGAGCGTGTCGAGTACTGGGAGCGCCAGAGCGAGCATCGGTCCGCCGACGATCAGGGCAGTTGGCGATTTGATCGGACGGGCGATCGAACAGGCCGCAAGGAGCAGGCCGATGAAAAGGCTGCCAGTGTCGCCCATGAAGATTTTGGCGGGCGGCCGGTTCCACCGGTAAAACCCGATCAGGCTTCCCGTCAGCGAGGTCATGATGACGAGAGAGAACACGTCATGACGGATGATCGCGATGACTCCGAAAGCCCCGGCGATCGTAATGGACACCAGCGTCGCGAGGGAGTCGATCCCATCGATGAAATTGACAGCGTTGATGACGCCGACGATCCAGATCACGGAGACGACCGATCCGAGAATGCCGAGCCGGATGGTGAACCCCGCAATCGAGAACGATGAGAACCGGAATCCAAAACTGACCAGAATGATGGCCGCCGCGGTCTGAACGATGAATTTCTTCGGCGCGTCCGAGCCGAGAAGATCGTCGTAAACCCCAAGTCCGACGATGAGCGAGCCGCTGGCCAGGACGGCGAAGAGGTACGTGAGGTTTTTCGAGACCAGCTCGGCGGCGTGGGTGTTGGCCGCGAGCAGCATCAACGGAAACCCGAAGCCGAAGATGATGGCCAGCCCACCCATCCGCGGCGTTTCTGCCGCGTGAAACTTCCGTTCGTTCGGACGATCGATCGCTCCCACTTCCTCGGCAATCCGCTTGACCGCGCCGGTCGTGATCACGGAGGTGAGCGCGCTGGCGATGAAAAGGAGGATGAGGGGAACGGCGTATTGAGCCATCGGAATGGGTGAGAAGAATAGCAGCGGCGGGTGGGGAGTGGGGAGTCGGGAGTGGATTTAGCAGATCGAATGATGACGCGTGTGCGTATCGGTGGCGGAATCGTGCGTCGGAGTGATACAAGCGAGCGTCGATCAGCTTTACACCCACACCCTACCCCCAACACCCCATCCCCCACGTATAGAATGCCGCGACTTTTCTGAAGGAGCAACGCATGGCTGAACTTCCCGGCGTCGAGCGGGAGACCCTCGAGGTCGATGTCGTTATCGTCGGTGCCGGACCGGCCGGGCTGGCTGCCGCCTACCGGCTCGCCGAGCTGGTCAAGGCCCACAATGAATCCAACGCTGAGAAAAAACTGGAGGGGCTTTCGATCGCCGTGCTCGAGAAAGGGCAGGAGATCGGCTCTCACGGCATTTCCGGAGCGGTCATGGATCCGCGCGGAATCGCCGAGTTGATGCCGGACTGGCTCGAGCGGGGATGCCCGATCGAATCGCCGGTCACCGACGATGGCTTCTGGTACCTCTTCGAATCGATGAAGATCGCGGCGCCGATCATGCCGCCGCCTCTGCAGAACCACGGCAACTATGTCATCTCGCTCGGCGAGATGGTGCGATGGATGGCGCCGATCGTCGGCGAGATGGGTGTCGACCTCTTTGCGGAGTTCGCTGCCTCTCGCGTCCTGATCGAGGATGGACGCGTCGTCGGCGTCCGCACGGGCGACAAGGGCATCGACAAGAACGGCCAGCCGAAAGCGAACTTCGAGCCTGGTGTCGACATCCGCGCCAAGGTGACGATCCTTGCGGAAGGTCCGCGCGGCACGCTTACGAAGCAGCTTGCAACCAGCTTCGATCTGTACGCTGGAAAGAATCCGCAGGTCTATTCGGTCGGGGTGAAAGAGTTGTGGCAGCTGCCCGACGACCGTTTCCCGCTCGGGAACGTCATTCACACACTCGGCTGGCCGCTCGACGGCGATACGTTCGGCGGTGGCTTCATCTACGGGATGAAAGACCGCATCATCGACATCGGTCTCGTCGTTGGACTCGATTACAAGAACCCCACGCTCGATCCGCATCAGGAGTTTCAGCGCTACAAGACGCATCCCTCCATCCGGCCGCTGCTGGAAGGCGGCAAGATGATCAGCGCCGGGGCGAAAGCGATTCCCGAGGGCGGCTACTTTTCGATGCCGCGGATGTATGGTCCCGGCTTTCTCATCACGGGCGACTCGGCTGGCTACCTCAATGGTGCGCGCCTCAAAGGCATTCACCTCGGCATCAAGTCGGGATCGCTGGCTGCCGAGACTACGTTCCAAGCGTTGCTCAACAACGATTATTCGACCGCGCAGATGAGCGAGTACGAGGCAATGTTTGAAGTCTCATGGGCGCGCGAGGAGCTGTGGAAGCAGCGCAATTTCCATCAGGCGTTCGAATACGGACAGCTTGCAGGGTTGGTCAACGCCGGTCTCGGCATCGTGACCGGTGGCCGCGGCTACGGCGTCATGAACCGTCTCGAAGGACATGCCGGTCACGAGCGGATGGAGCGGATCCAGCGCTATTTCGGCGCCGATCATCCGCATCCGCCCGAGAAGATCAAATTCGACGGCGTGCTGACGTTCGACAAGGTCACAGACGTCTACAACGGTGGCGTCATCCATGAAGAGAATCAGCCGGCGCACTTGCTGATCGCGGACACCGAAGTCTGCATCACGCGGTGTACCGAGGAGTTCGGGAATCCTTGTTTTCACTTCTGTCCGGCGCAGGTTTACGAGCCGCAACCGACTGCTGATGGCCGCGGAAAGGTACCGTTCCTCAACTTCACGAACTGCTTCCACTGCAAGACGTGCGACATCATGGACCCCTATCAGGTCATCACATGGGTGCCGCCGGAAGGCGGAGGCGGGCCGCACTACAAGAAGTTGTAACCTGCAAGCGCGGCGCAGCGTCGAAATGACATGCCGGTCCCTTCTGTTGCATCGGACGCTTTGAAATGACGACGCAGCCGCTTTCACGCCACCCGACATTCGAGAAAATCGCTGCGCTGCAGGCGAATGTCGAGCGTGTGATCCGCGGCAAGAGCGAAGTGGTGCAGTTCTGCATCGCCGCGCTGCTCTCGAAAGGGCACATCCTCCTCGAAGACGTGCCCGGTGTTGGCAAGACGATGCTGGCGCATGCGCTGGCGCGGTCGTTGTCGCTGTCGTTCCAGCGCATTCAGTTCACGAGCGACCTGCTCCCCGCGGACATCGTCGGAGTGACGATCTACAACCAGGATGCGCAGGAGTTCGAGTTCGTCTCCGGGCCCGTGTTTACGAACATCCTGCTCGCGGATGAGATCAACCGCGCAACGCCCAAGTCGCAGTCCGCACTGCTCGAAGCAATGAGCGAGGGGATGATCTCGATCGAGAAGAAGCGCCTGCCGCTGCCGGATCCGTTTCTAGTGCTGGCGACGCAGAATCCGATCGAGCACGTCGGGACATATCCGCTCCCCGAATCGCAGCTCGACCGCTTCCTGATGAAGCTGACGATCGGCTATCCGAATCCAATCGACGAGAAGAAACTCCTTCGTTCCGGCGGGGCGCAGGATGCGCTCGAGCACCTCGAGCCGGTCCTCGAAGAGCAGGAAGTTCGCGATCTGCAGGCGCACGTCGCGTCGATTCACGTGAACGAATCGCTCGTCGACTACCTGATGGCGATCGTCGAGACGACGCGCACGCACGCCGAAGCAGCCCTCGGCGTCTCCACCCGCGGCGCGCTGACGTATTTCAAGGCCTGTCAGGCGCTGGCGATGGTCAATGGCCGCGACTTCGTGATCCCGGAAGATGTGAAGCGGCTGGCGGGTCCGGTGTTGTCGCACCGCATCGTGATGAAGGACCGGCGCCTGCTGCGCGCCGATGGCTCCCCGGAGCAAAGGTTCATTCAGCGGATCGTGAGCGAGATTCCGGTGCCGCGGTAGAGAAACCGATCTGCCGCTTCTTCTCTTTCTTCAAATTGTGAAGCGCCCAGAATCCGATGCTGGCGAGCATGCCTGAGAAGATCAGGAACGCCAACGTTCTGTAGTACATCGGGTTAATGTCTGCGGCAGGGATCATCGCGATCATCTTGGCTCCTTTGCGACGACATCCTCGCAGTCATCAAGTTTCCGCGCCGGCGCCTCGCCCGAACAGAGATTCATTCAGAGGATCGTGAATGAGACTCCGGTGGCGTGGTAGAGGCCGATCCGTGAGGTGGATTCACGCGGTCGCGGCCTCGCCCATGCAGAAGCCAGGCGGCTAGCAGGAAGAGCGGGGCCATGAAGCCCAGGAATGACAACGTCCCGTAGTACATCGGATTCATAGCGGCTCCTTCACCCTGATCTCAATGTAGATGCCGATTGTCCAAACGACAAGCGCACCTGCCGTATTCGCTAGGCCCCAAGCGAGGGTCAGGCGGCCTGTGATCAGCGCGTCGAGTGCTGAGAAGACGAACCAAAGGAGCGCGCCTTCGGTTGCTCCTTCGGCGATACGACCGAGGATGAGGTTCTTGACTGCGTCGCTCGGTTTCCTCACATCCCGAGGCTACCTCGGAAATCGCGAAGTGGTGCAAACCTCTACCTATCGTGGAGCTGAACCCTTACCGCAGGTCCTGCGCGATCACCTGCTGCCGGTCGAAGCCGCTGATGTTCGAGACGTCGTCGACTACGCCGATGGAGATCTTGTTCAGGCCGCGCTCGCACATCAGATCGAGGGTGTACGTGTAGTACCGCCCCTTGCTCTTCGGAAAGTCGGCCAGCGGAATCGTGATCTGGTGTGACTTGCGCGACACGTCCGACATGTCGCCGTCTTTGTTCCCCACGACGACGTAGATCGAAAAGCCGCCCATGTACGCTTCGCCCTGCTGCAGGAGCGTCAGGTTGTCGACCGGAATCTGAACCTCGACCGGGATCTTGAACAGATCGTCGGCTGGAATCGGCGCGTTGACTTTGACGCGGACGTTGAGATCGTTCGACTTCGTCTTGTACAGGAGGTTCGCGACGACGCGGTCGCTCATATCCTGGAACGTCGATTTCTCGACGAAGGTCTGACGGTTGCGGACCTGGAGCGCTTTGTTGTTGACGCGCACTTCGAGGGTGCGCTGCCGGTCGACGCGCTCCGTTCCGGCGCGGTACCCAAGAGAGTAATACGAGTCGAGATCACGCCCGATGTTCTTGAATGCGCCGGCAAAGTTGTTCGTGCGCGTCGTAGCCAGACCGCCGGTGAGCTCGGCCATGAGCTGGAGCGACTCGGTGGTATTCGAGACGGCGGCGGAAGTGACGTTGTAGGAGATCGCCTGTTGGTTGTCAGCCGACGTCCCTTCGCTTCCCGCAGCGAGGCCGCCTGCGTGAATTGCGTAGATCGTGATGCCGTTGGCGTTTGCCGTTTTGGCGATCGACTCGATCAAAGGCGCGCCGTTGTAGCTCATCGCCTCGAGCGTCGAGCTGGACTGCCACCCTTTGTCGCGCGCCACGTCATCGATCATGGCGAAGACTTCGCGTCCTGGCTGAATCTGGAAGCCCTCGGTCGTCAGGATGAGAATCTTCTTCCCCTCCACGCCGGCGAGTGTCGTCAGAAGTCCGTTGATCGACTCCACGCTCTGCCGCAGATCGTGGTCGACCGAAGACGCGTAGGTGCGCGCATCCGCAAGCGCATCATCGTAGTTCTGAGCGTCGCGGATGCGCCCCATCACGTCTTTGGCTTCGCTTTTGTTCGCAATGCCAAAACCCGACTCACCGGCGATGGAGTCGAGCATCTGCTGGATCTGGACGGGATCGCGCGTGAAGGGCACGCGCACCTTGAGGCTTCGGTTGTAGGTCGCCAGCATGGCCTCGTCGCCCGGCCGCATAACGTCCTTGACGAAGTCCTTCATCTGTTTGAAGACGCGGTTGCGGTTGAAGGGAGCGAGGGAGAGGTTGTCGATGTAGATGATGATGCGGCGCTTCAACTGCTCGCTGATCTCTTCCTTCGGCGCCGGAGCCGGTGCGGCAGCCGTAGGCGCTGGCGCAGTCCCGGTCGTGACCGGAGGTTTGGCCACTCTTCCGTCGATTTCGTAGAAGTTCGAGATCTGCTTCTCCTCGCCGTTCTCGAAGATCCGGAAGTCGTCCTTCGTCAGGCCGGTGACCGGGTTCCCCTTCTTGTCCGTGACGACCACATCGACGCCGATGACGTGGACGTCGATGTTCTCGACCAGCTTGGGCAGTTCAGACGACTGTGGTGGCGTCTTCTGCTGAGCTGCCAGAGGTCCGGTGGTGAGCGCTACGATGAGGATGGCCGAGGTGACGCGAGTGAAGCGAAGTCGATTCACGAATATGCTCCGATTGAAACGAGATATCGGCCATTGCCGATGGGACGGCGGCTTTCGGCACCGGTGCGTCCCCTACGTTAGACGAATCAGGGAAGCGCTCCGTTACATGCGAGAATGAGCCGCCGGTCGGAACCCCCGCCCGGCACAAAAACTTCCGGCGGCACGCTCGCGTCCGCCGTTCACGCGCAACCCATGCAAACGCAAGCGTCCAGACAGGATCCAATCACGTTCTTGAAGATGGCCGGAGGGGGGAACGACTTTGTGATCATCGACAACCGGTCGGGCCGCATCGATGATGCCGCTGCGCTCACAAGGCGCATCTGTACTCCCCACCTTTCGGTCGGGGCGGATGGTGTCATTCTCATCGAGAACACGGGGAAGGCGACGTTCCGCATGCGTTACCTCAACGCCGATGGCTCGCCGGCAGACTTCTGCGCGAACGGCACCCGTTGCGCGGCGCGTTTTGCACTGGTGAATGTGATCGCGCCGAAGAAGATGACCATTGAGACGGGCGCAGGTGTCGTTGCCGCCGAAGTCAGCGATGGGGGAGCCGTAACGCTCACCCTGCCGCAGCCACATTCGTTCCAAGCAGATCGTCCTCTGCGCGTAGGGGAGACGGTGATCCGCGGTAGTTCGATCGTCGTCGGGGTACCGCACTATGTCGTCTTCCTGCGCGACAACCTCTGGGCCCAGGACATCGTCCCCCTCGGCCGCGCCCTTCGCATGCACCCAGGTCTGCAGCCTGCCGGCGCCAACATCAACTTCGTCGTCGTCCGCGAGCCGGGAGCGATCGAAGTGCGCACCTACGAGCGCGGCGTGGAAGCGGAGACTCTTTCCTGCGGATCGGGCGTCGTCGCCTCGGCGGTGACGAGCGCGCTTTTCGGGAAGACGAAGTCACCCGTGAAGGTCCTGACCCGAAGCGGAATCACGCTCGAAGTATCGTTCGCCCTCGACGGGAGCGACGTAAGCGAGGTCCAGCTTCGTGGCGACGCCCGCGTCGTCTACCGCGCCTCGATGACGCCCGATACGATCGAAGGGTTCGATCCGGAGTGGGTTCGCAATCCAGCCGAGAACGTGGTGTGCTGACGACACCCATCGACGTCCATCTTCCGCTCATCGTAGCGCTAGTCATCGCGCTGGTCCTGATCTGCGCGTGGGCCGCGCGCGGGACGCGTTGGGCGGCCGCGGTGCCATGCGCCGTACCGCTCCTGATCGTGGCAATGATGACGCTGGCCGATGAGCGCACACGGTTGCTCGCATATGGCGTGATCGCAGCGCTGGCCTACGGCGCTGCGACGATGGCGGTCTACGCGAGCACCGCAAGCGAATCGCCGAAAGCAATGGAACGCCGGCGTCCCGCCGGCTGGCCCGGCGGCGTCTCGCCGCCGGAAATCGCGCTGACCGTGGTGGGAATCGTTTTGCTCCGCTGGATACCGCTGCATGACGTGCGCATTGTTCGCGAGCTCGTCGTGCTCGCGGGAAGCCTGGCGTTGCTTTTCGCGATGCCGCGGCGGCGAGACGCCGCCGGGCCAGCCGGCGGGACGCCGGCGTTCCTCATCGCGGTGCTGGCCGTCGCGGTGGCGACGCCGGCGCGCGCGGGGATGATGACGTTTGTGCCGTTCGCACTCGCGCTGCTCGTGATGGGGTTGCGGAGTCTCGGAGTCTCGGCGAGCACGAGTTCCCGCAACCTCGCCAGCCTCGCCGTCGCCGCGATTCTGCTCCTCTGCGCCTGCTTTGCGCGCTACTCGCTGGCGACGGTCTATGTCTCCTCGGCGATCGTCTTCCTCGTTCCTCTGATCGATCGCGTGCGGCCGCTGTCGTACGCGGCGGCCGTGGCCGTATTCGCGCTCTGGCCCTGGAGCGGCATCATCGCCCGGGCGTTGCCGATCGCCCGCAACTACGCGCCGCCGGTGGGGGAGGTGCAGACGATCTCTCACGCCCTGGCGGCCAGCGAGTCGCTTCCTGTCTCGGTACCGCCTCACGTTTCCAAAGCGATCGTGACGACGTATGGCGGGTACATCGAGCGGCTGCGAGCGGAACATGTGGTCGGCGCGATCGAAGCGACCGATCAGCATGGGCGGGTGACTGTGTGTCCGATCCGCATCGGCGACACGGCCGATTTCGGCTTCATGCGCCGCGAGCAGTTTTTTGCTTCGCGCAATTCGCTCCCGCGCTTCTCGCCGGGCGAGATCCGCGACTACGGCGCGAATGCCTGGGTCGTCGGCGCGGGCCGCACGACGGTGACTTGCGCGTCCGATATCGTCTCGCTACGCGTCGTGGCCGCTGGCGATCTTCATGCGCAGTCGCGGCTGGCGGTCGATTCCGTCGAGTATCCAAAGCGATGAAACTGGCGCTTTTCATCGTCGCCGCTCTCGCAATGCCGCTCCTGGCATTGCGTGGCCGCGCGCTCCGGCGCTGTCTGGGCACGCAGATCGGAGCAGTGATCGTCTTTGCGATTCTGTGGGTCTATGGGCGCGTGCTGCTCATCGACGTCGATCCCTATCTCGTGTTGGTGACCTTCGGCGTGGTCATCCTCGCCGTCCCTTTGGCCTTCCTCTCGTTTGCGGATGAAGTGCGCTGGAGCGCAAACCGCGCCTTTCTCATCGCCGCGATCGGCTACGCGGTGATGATCCCGTTTCAATTGCTGACGCCGATCGATGGCGATGAGCCTTATTACCTGATGATGTCCGAGTCGCTGGTGCGCGATCACGATCTCGATCTCACCAATCAGTATCGGGCGATCGCGCACTCCGATACCGGCCGTCCCGATCTCGCTCCGCAACCGGGGGACCCGAGGGGAACGCATGGCGAGCAGTACTCGCGTCATGAACCGTTCCTGCCGATCCTGATGGCGCCCGGCTACGCGCTCGGAGGTGTACCGGGCGCGCTGGCGGTGATTGCGTTGTTCGGAGCGCTTCTTGCGCGATCGACGGTTCGCTTTCTCGAAGACGAAGGCATCGACGACACGACAACGCGCGCACTCTTCCCGCTGATCGCCTTCGGCCCGCCGATCGTGTTCTACGCGACGCGCATCTGGCCGGAAGTGCCGGCTGGGTTCTGCTTCCTTGAGGCGTTGCGCGGCGTGCGGCAACGGCGTCCCGGTCGATGGATCACGGCGATCTTCGCGCTCGTTCTGCTCAAGATCCGGTTCGGACTGATTGCGATCGTGTTGCTCGCACGCGCCTTGCGCACGCGCAGGCAAGTCGTCATCGCCGGGGCCGTTGTGGCCGTTCCGCTTGTCGTGGCGTGGCTGATCACCGGCAATCCGATGAACACGCATTCATGGCAGGAGCTCATTCCGGGCGGACCGATGTCGTACTGCCGCGGTCTTTTCGGCCTGCTGCTCGACGGCGCAGGCGGTCTTCTCTTTCAGGCGCCGCTGTACGTGCTGGCGGTCTTCGCCCTTGCGCGCTGGCGTGAGATGCCGGAAGGTTTCCGTCTGGGCATCAGCGCATCGTTTCTCTACATTCTCTATCTCGTGCCGCGCTCGGAATGGCACGGAGGATGGTCTCCCCCTCTTCGCTACATCGTCGTCCTGATGCCGGTCCTCGCGCTTGGAAGCGCCGCATTGTGGGAGAAGGTGAGCGCCGGGACGCGCGCGCTCATCGCCGGCTGGACGCTGATGCTGGTCGCGCACGGCGCAGCGTTTCCCTGGCGCCTGTTTCACCTCGCGACAGGAGAAAACTTCATCGGAGAATCGCTGAGCGAACGGTGGCACAGCGACTTCTCACGGCTCATACCGAGCTTCATCCGTCCGAACCTCGCGGCAACAGTTGCGAGCGTCGTATTGGTCGTAGTGCTCGGCATGGTTGGTATCGCAAGATCAAGGGAGTGGGGAGTGGGGAGTGGTGTGTGGGAGTTTCCGGGCGGATCGAAGCTGCGTCGCATTCTCGACCGCGCATCCGCCGATTCCCTTCCCCTACTCCCCACTCCCCACTCCCGCTCTCCTTGGCGCACGATGACGGGGATCGCGCCGCTGCTCTTCGCCGCGATCTTGCTCGCGGCATTAACCTACGGCCGCAAACCCGCTGACCGTGTCGAATTCGAAGACGCCCACGTCATCCACACAGGCGGCGAGCTTTTCCCTGCCGAATGGACCGTTTCGCGCTTTCTCTATCAGGGAGGGTGGATCGTTCACGCTGGAGACACTCTCTCGTTCCTGGCCAAGCCCGGACCTTCCATGCTCCGTTATCAGTCGCGGGGCGGGGCCACGATCGAGATCGGCGGGCACGCCTTTGTCCTGCCGCCGAGTGGCGCGATCTACGGATACACGACGATTAACACTGGCCCTGGGGGCCGCGCGCAGTTGCGGTGCCTCGATGGAAGCGCCAATCTCGACTGGATGCAGCATGACTGACGTCTCCGTGATCGTCCTCGATATCGACGGCGGCGACATGCTCCGCGCCTGCCTTGACTCGATTACCTCGCAGACGCTTCCGCCGAAGGAAGTGATCGTTTTCGATAACGGCTCGCGCACGCCGGCCGCGGAGCGCATCGCCTTCCGGCACGCCCTTCACCTCTTCCGAAGCGAGACCAACCTCGGCTTCGCGGGCGGCAACAATGAAGCCTACCGTCACGCAACCGGCAACTACATCGCTCTCGTCAACAATGACGTCGTTCTCGATCGCGACTGGCTGGCTACCGTCGCTACCGCGCTCGACAACGATCCGAAACTCGCCGCCGTGCAAACGATCCTCCGCCGCGACGAGACCACGATCGACGGCGCCGGGATCGACATCAGTGATGGGACGTTTCGACAGATTGCCGCGGGAGCCGGGAGTCGGGAGTCGGGAGTCGGAGTCAGGACAATGTCGCCCGTTCCGACCCCCGACCATGCTGCGGGAGTGGGGAGCCGGGAGTCGGGAGTCGGAGCCAGGACCAAGTCGCTCGTTCCGACCCCCGACGCCCGACTCCCGCCCCCCGTTCCGACCCCCGACCCCCGACCCCCCACCCCCCCATGGGGCGTCTCCGCCACCGCCGCGCTCTACCGCCGCGAGGCTCTCGGCCGCACGATCTTCGACGAACAGTTCTTCGCCTACTACGAAGATGTCGACCTCTGCGCTCGTCTGCACAAAGCCGGCTGGCGCACGGAAGTTCTGCCGGTCATCAAGGCAACCCATCGCGGTTCGCAGTCGGCACCTCTACTCCTCGGCGATGCACTCCGCCTTCGTACGCGCAACCGATACTTCGTGGCCCGCCGCCATCGCGGCGTCGGCCGCATCAGCGCGCTGCTGTGGGAGGACGCGAAGTTACTGATGACGGGGCGCTCGTCGCTGCGTGGGATCGTGGAAGGGCTGACACGAAGGATGAAGGATGAAGGATGAACGTAGGTTACTTGCGATTCATCCTTCGTCCTTCCGGCTTCATCCTTGGATAGAGTGCGCGCCGTGAAGATCGTCGTGCACACGCCGGATGTCGTCGGCGAACGGATGGCTGGCCCGGGGATTCGTGCGTGGCATCTGGCCGGCGAGCTGGCGAAGCACTTCACGGTCACGCTGGTCTGCAAACGCGAAGGGGAGCTTCCTGCTGCGGCGAGTTTCCGCGTTGCTGCTCGCGGCAGCGCCGAGGCAGATGCGAGAATACGTGAGGCCGATGTGCTCATCGGGCAGCCTGCGCGCGGTTTCCGGCGGCAGCGTCGCGGACAGCGGATCGTTTACGACCTCTTTGATCCCGTGCTTCTCGAGCTGCACGAGATGTACGGCCGTCATCCTTCGATGCGGCAGAGAATTCACATCGAGGCGGAGCGCTGGCGTGTCAGGAGAGCGGTTGCCACCGGCGACCTGCTCGTCGTCGCTACGAAGAAGCAGCGCGAGCTCTATAGCGGGGCGCAAGGTCCCATCATCGAGGTCCCGTTCGGCGTCGAAGACTTCGACGCAGCCGCACCACAGGATCGCGAGAACATCGTTTTGTGGGGTGGCGGGACGTGGGAGTGGCTCGATCCGGCGACCGCGGTCGAGGCGATTATCGAGGTCAACCGCCGCGGCATCGGCTGCCGCCTTCTGTTCCTGGGACGTTCACGACCGAATCAACACACCGTCGACCGGAGGCGCGAAGACCGCCTCGACGAGTGGATCACCGCCGGCGGAGCGTTCGTCGAAGCCAACGACTCGTGGATGCCTTACAACAGCCGCCTTTCGTGGCTGCGCCGCAGCAAAGTCGCTATCATGCTTCATCGTCCGACTGCGGAAGCTGCGTACTCGATTCGAACGAGGTTGTTCGACGCGATTGCGGCGGCGGTTCCGGTCATCACAACTGAGGAAGGGTTTGCTGCTGAGCTGGTGGCGGCGGAGGAATTGGGTATCGTTGTGCCACCATCGAACGCGCCGGCAGTCGCCGATGCGATCGCGAAATTGATGACGGACGACGCTTTCTATGCGCGGTGCGTATCTAACCTGATCCGGATCCAGCCTCGATTCGGGTGGGCTGCGGTGACAAGGCCGCTGATCGAGGCAGTCAAAGAATGGAAAAGGCAACGAGAAAACTGAGCAGCGACCAGCCGGCGCCGATGTTGCGCGGCATTGCCACCGGTCCGCTCGATCTCTCGATCGCCATCGTGACGTGGAACAGCGAACGTTGGATCGAGCGCTGCCTGCAATCTGTCCGGGCCGCCTGCGGACGCCTCGAATATGAAGTAGTCGTCTATGACAACGCCTCGTCCGATGCCACGCTGGCGGCGATGGGAAAGGATGTCGAAGTGATTCGCGGCGCCGTCAACGACGGCTTTGCGGCCGGCGTCAACCGCGTGGCCAGCCGCACCAGCGGGCGGTATCTGTTCCTGCTCAATCCCGACTGCGAGCTCTCGCCGCGCTCGCTCGAGCTCCTGGTGGGGTTTCTGGACGAGAATCCGGCCATTGCCGCTGCCGCCCCGCTTCTTTCCGATGAAGCGGGCGAATCGCAGCGCGAGTTTCAGTTGCGGCGCCTGCCGACGCTGGCCACGCTCATCAGCGAAGCCTTCGGCATCGATAAGCTTTTTCCCGGCAACCCGATGACTGCGCGCTACCGCTACCGCGAGCTCGAGCTGACCCATCCGCAGCCGGTCGAGCAACCGGCCGCGGCGGCATTGCTGGTGCGGCGCGAAGTCTTCACAGAAGTCGGGCCGCTCGACGAGCGGTTCACGCCGGCCTGGTTCGAAGACGTCGATTACTGCCGGCGTCTCGCGGCGGCCGGCAAAACGATCTTCGTCGTGCCCGCCGCCCGCGCGCGGCATTTCGGCGGCGCCAGCCTCGAGCACGTTCCGTTCGCGGAGTTCATCGCACTCTGGTACCGCAACATGTGGCTCTATGCGCGCAAATGGCACACACCCGGTGAGGCCGAAGTCCTGCGTTGGGCAATCGTTTCGGGGATGCTCTTGCGCATCCCCCTCGCGCTCGCCGGCCTCGCCAACCGTCACCTCGGGCGTCTGCACGCCGCGCGCGCCTATGCCGGCGTGATGCGGAAAGCGTTCGCACGATGGAGCGGGGTCTGACGAACGGACTGGTCTCCGTCATCATCGTTAGCTGGAACAGCGCGCGATTTCTGGAGCGCTGCCTGTCCGCTCTCGCGCAACAGACTCAGCGCAGCATCGAGCTGATCCACATCGATAACGCCTCCGACGACGACTCGATCGCCATGGTGCGGAATGATTTCCCATCCGCGCGGCAGATCATCAACGATACGAACCGCGGCTTCAGCGCGGCGGTCAATCAGGGGGTGCGCCTCGCGAAAGGCGAATTCGTGCTCCTCCTCAATCCCGACGCGTTTCTCGAACCGGAGTACATCGATCGTCTTGTCGCGGCTCTCGACCGCGCCGGCGAAACGTTCGGCATGGCCACAGGCAAGCTGCTCCAAGCGGAGAGTGGTCTGATCGATTCGATGGGCATCCGGATGACGCGGTCGGGGCGGCATTTCGATGTGGGCCAAGGCGAGCGGGAGTCTGCGCGGGAGTCGGGAGTCGGGGGTCGGGAGTCTGCGCGGGAGTCGGGGGTCGCGAGTCGGGAGTCGGAGAGACTCAACCCCGGCTCACAGCCGCTCGCGAAGGCGACGCCCTCAGTTGTCGCCGAACACGAATCAGCCAACCAGCTTGCCGGCCTCCGCTCCGACCCCCGACCCCCGACTCCCCACTCCCGCGTAGACCCCCGACCCCCGACTCCCGACTCCCGCAAAGAAGTTTTCGGCGTCTCCGGCGCCGCCGCGCTCTACCGGATGTCGTTCATCCGCGACGTCACGATCGGCGGCGAGTTTCTCGACGAGGATTTCTTCGCGTTTCGTGAGGATGCGGACGTGGCCTGGCGAGGCCAGCTCTTTGGTTGGCGGGCAATCTACGTTCCTGACGCCGTTGGTCATCACGTGCGCACGGTGACGCCGGAAAAGCGCGGCACACTCTCCGCGGTCATCAACATGCATGGCGTCAAGAACCGCTTCCTGTTGCGCCTGAAGAACGAAGGGATTTATCTCGCTCTGCGAAACGCGCCGTTCGAGCTCGGACGCGATCTCGTCGTCATCATCGCTGCGCTGACGATCGAGCGCAGCTCGCTTCCCGCGCTCTCGTGGCTGTGGAAGAATCGGCGCCGGATCATGGAGAAACGACGCGCGATTCAAAGCCGGCGCCGCGTCTCCGACCGCCAGATCGCCGGATGGTTTCGTTGAAGATCGCGATTGCCGGCACGCGCGGCGTGCCCGCCCGCTACGGCGGCTTCGAGACGTTCGCCGCGGAGCTGTCGACGCGGCTGGTGGCGTGTGGGCACGAGGTAGCGGTGTACTGCCGTTCGGGGAGTGGGGAGTCGGGGGTCGGGGGTCGGAGCGCCTTCGTGCAAGATCCGACGCTAGGCAATCGAAACTCAGACATCGAGGGATCGGACATCCTCTACCGGAACGAAGTTGAAACCTCTCCGACCCCCGACCCCCGAAAACCGACCCCCGTCCAACGCAT